>Ga0115545_1000315_pt1 | contig 25880 bp, 27 predicted proteins | sample COGITO_mtgs_1003_FD_87188 | JGI IMG/M metagenome (GOLD analysis project Ga0115545, IMG submission 87188) | Pelagic marine microbial communities from North Sea - COGITO_mtgs_100330 | ecosystem: Environmental > Aquatic > Marine > Epipelagic | place: Germany:Helgoland, sampling site Kabeltonne...
CCTACGTATGGCTTAGTGTCCGTGGATATTCACGGTCATGTAAATCGAGATACTAACGGAAAGCTGATTTCCAAATATCTCAAAAATGGGTGGAACTGGAATCTGTTCGGACCAATCGCAGTCGCGATGTTTCCAATTGATTCTGGAATCGAGCCTAAACTACTTGATGGGGACCATCGCCGTCATATGTTTATATTGACATTTCCCGACGCAGAGGAAATCCCCGCGATGATTTATCAAGTAAAAGATATGGAGGAGTACCATGAGCTTTTCACGGACATAAATCTCTACCATCGCAAGAATGCCTCCCCAGAAGAGGTCTATGTTCACGATGTGAAGAGCTTCCGAAAAGATGCTCTTGCCACAAGTCAAGAGCTTATTAGGTGCGGCTTGTGTGTACACGGCTCATCAGACACGGGGGGTATTGTGGGGCTTGTTCCCGGCAAAAAAACCCACAGCCCGCGCGTAAAAATTGGTGGATTTCGGCGCGCCCTTAAGCAGGGTAGCCAAAGCACCAAGTTGGCAGCTAGCCTAGTCAAGGCAACGTGGCCAAAAGCCGAAGAGGTAAAAGTTGAACTTCTAGAAGGTTTGGCAGTCCTTTTTAAACTTTACCCTGCTTTAAGCAGTAGTCGGTCCAAGATTAACTCCGACTTTGAGCAGTGGTTCACCACTCGCCAAGCGTTGTATGAACAGCGTGTTGTGACCACAGATTACAAGGCTGCCGGCGGGTCCGTTGTGAATAAGGCTGCAGCATGTGTCGCCCGAGGAATCATTAAAGATTTCCGAAAGGTCAACTCACCCAATGCTTCCCGAGCAAGTAAAAATAAAAGCTTGCCTTTGGCAAGGATTAATGATATCATCGAAGGGTGAATCAAAGCCGATGGCAGACCGGTGCAAAGTCTGCCGCCTTTATTTAACCCAAGGAAACCATAATGGCTAGAAAAACAAAAGAAGTGAAAGCAGGAAGAGTATCGTTGCAAGACCTAATGGGACTTGTCAACAAAAAGGCTGGCAGAAATGTCGCCCACGATCTTACGGGCGAAAACCCGACAGAAGTGAAAGAGTGGATCCCCACAGGATCCCGATGGCTTGACTCCATCATCTGTAAGGGCAAAGTTGCCGGCATCCCGGTTGGCAAAATATCAGAACTTGCTGGACTAGAATCCACCGGGAAATCATATATGGCAGCACAAGTGGCTGCAAACGCCCAGAAAACGGGCAAGTTGATCGTTTACTTTGATTCTGAGTCTGCCATCGATCCGAACTTCTTGGAGCGAGCAGGTTGTAGCCTAGACCGTTTAATGTATGTTCAAGCATCCTCTGTGGAGTTTGTATTAGAAACTGTTGAAGAACTGCTGGGAGCAACTGATGAGCAAATATTGTTTATCTGGGACTCGCTAGCACTGACGCCTTCTATCTCTGATGTTGAGGGGGACTTTAATCCTCAATCATCGATGGCTGTAAAGGCTCGTATCTTAGCCAAGGGAATGTCCAAGCTGATTATTCCGATTGCCGACAAGCAGGCTACATTTCTTGTCCTTAACCAGTTGAAGACCAATATCCCAAGCGGACCTAACGCTCGCATCGTTGCCATGACTACACCCTACATGACACCCGGCGGAAAGGCAATGCACTATTCTTACTCGCTGCGTATTTGGCTGACTGGGCGAAAAGCCAAGTCTGCGTTTATTGAAGACGACAAGGGCTTCCGCATTGGTTCCGAAGTTAAAGTTAAGCTAGAGAAATCGCGATTTGGAACACAAGGAAGAAACTGCGCCTTCCGTATTTTGTGGGGTACCGAAGACATTGGTGTCCGTGATGAGGAGAGCTGGTTTGACGCAGTTAAAAGTTCTGAACATCTTACAAGTGCCGGCGCATGGTATACCTTGAAGATGCCCGATGGATATGAAAAGAAGTTTCAACCATCTAAATGGACCGAGCTCATCCACGCAGACGAAGAGTTCAAAAACAACATCATCAAGTTAATGGATGAAGAGGTTGTGCAGAAGTTCGATCGACGTGAAGGATCCGCCGAACAATTTTACGCAGATCCTGAATAAAGCACTTGACAGCCCTCCTGCAATAGATTATACTATGTATATGAACTTGTAGGAGGGTTTCATGAACAATTTAGGTTACGCATGTATAAACCAAGGCTTTTCAACGCTGCCAAAGTCGCAGCGTATCACAACCAATCGTACGATGATTAAGCGTACGTTTCATGACCGCGGCATCGAGTACGCTGCAGAACTTGCATTGCAGAACCTGCGCGACTTATACACGATTCTCGAATGGAATCTACAGCACGATATTTACTTTTATCGGCTTTCCTCCAATATTATTCCGTGGGCTTCCGAGTATGACCTTGTAGATATGCCCAATTTCGGCGCTATACACGCCGCGGCACTCAAGGCGGGCAACTTTGCCCGTAAGCACGGAATGCGGCTCACATCGCATCCTGGACCGTTTAACAAACTAGCATCACCCAAAGAGCGTGTATACCAACTCACCAAGACTGATCTATCTGTTCACGGTGACTTGTTTGATCTTATTGGCTTGCCGCGCACTCCGTACGCCAAACTTAATATTCATGTCGGTGCAGCCTACGGTGACAAGCCATTCGCTCTCGACAACTTCTGTCGCAACTTCGAGCGTCTGCCTGACAATGTTCGCTCTCGCTTGACTGTCGAGAACGATGACAAGGAGTCACTGTATTCTACATTGGAGTTGTATGAAGGCGTGTACAAGCGCATTGGTATCCCAATTGTGTTTGACTACCATCACCATATGCTACACCCTGGCGGTCAGACCGAACAGGAAGCCCTTGAGCTTGCGCTCTCCACTTGGGGTGACATCAAGCCAGTAGTTCACTACGCAGAGTCTCGTTCCCTCGAACACGACAACCCAAAGATCAAACCACAAGCACACTCTGATATGCTCCGTCGCCCGTATAATGACTACGGAAACGACTTCGATACGATGCTGGAATGCAAGTTTAAAGAAGTTGCGTTATTGGAGTATCGTGCTATAATGAATGAACAAAGGACAACAGCATGACAAAAACTGATAGAAAACGAGTATTGATTATTGATTCACTAAATCTCTACCTAAGAGCGTATATCATGGATCCAAGCCTAACTATGCAAGGAGAGCCATGTGGGGGCATCAAGGGGTCCCTCAAGATCCTGCAGAAGCTTGTTAGAGATTCTAACCCGGACGAGATTATTTTTGTCTGGGATGGACCAAATGGGTCCCAGAAGAGGAAATCACTCAACAAAGATTATAAGTCTGGGCGAAAGCCGATCCGATTGAACCGGAGCGTTAAGAACCTAACAGATGAAGAGGAGATGCACAACAAGGTTTGGCAACAGATGCGCCTGATGGAATACTTCAATGAAATGCCGATCATTCAGATCATGATCGCAGAAGTAGAAGCGGATGACGTAATCTCGCACCTGACTCATCTGAATCACTACGCCGGCTGGCAAAAGGTTATCGTATCTAATGATAAAGATTTTTACCAACTGTGCGATGAAGAGACAGTAGTTTTCCGACCAGTAAGCAAGACCGTCTATAACAAGAAGCGGATCGTAGAAGAGTTGGGTGTCCACCCTCGCAATATGGCACTAGCCCGAGCACTGGTGGGGGACGCCTCGGATAACCTTCCGGGCATCAAATCAGTCGGCTTCAAGACTATTCAACGCCGACTTGGATTCCTTGCGGCTGACAAGGACTACACTATTGACGATATCATATCATATTGCGAAAAGGTCGACAATAAGCTTAAATTTCACAACAACATCTTGGAAGGTCAAGAGGTAATCGCACATAATTACAAAATGATGCAACTTTATTCTCCCATGCTTTCGCCCCAATCAAAAGACTTTGTTCGGAATGCTGTAGAAAACTTCGAATGTAATTTCAACAAGATAGAGATAATTAAGAAAATGCGCGACGATGGTTTTGGCGAATTGAACTGGAAAGATCTCGAATTGCATCTTAATAAAATCAATTCGGAATGCTAAAAACCTTGACTTCTGGGTCAATGGTGTTATAATTATAAACACAATAAGGAGGTGATGCTTGGCGGGCTCAGCAACACCAAACACACCTACTTTCGGTAAGTATGGAAAGACATTTCAGGAAGGACTAGTACAGTTAATCTACCAAGATCGACCATTTGCCGATCAGATTACTGAGGTCTTAGATCTGAACTTCCTTGAACTGGAGTATCTCCGGGTCTTCACAGAGAAGATCACCGCATACAGGGATCGCTATTCTAAGCACCCGTCCGCAGATGCGATCACCACGATCCTGCTAACAGAGTTGGAGAAAGAGGAGAAAGTTACTCAACAGCAGGTCAAAGAGTATTTCGCCCGCATATCTACCAGTGAGTTGGAGGACGGGGAATACATAAAAGAGCAATCTCTAGATTTCTGCCGCAAGCAGAATCTTAAAGAAGCAATGCTCCAGTCAGTGGACCTGCTGCAGTCGTGCTCATTTGATGAGATCTCTAAGACAATCAATGATGCTCTGAAGCTCGGCTCTGAGACCAATTTTGGTCACGATTATCTTAAAGACTTCGAGGCTCGATACCAGCCCCGACACCGGCAGCCCGTTACGACTGGGTGGGCAGATATTGACGCCATCGTTGGCGGCGGTCTCGGCAAGAGTGAACTGGGGGTTGTTATTGCCCCCACTGGCGCTGGAAAGTCAATGGTGCTCGTACACCTGGGAGCGCAGGCAATCCTAGAGGGCAAAACAGTTGTACACTACACGCTAGAGCTTCAGGACACGGTAATCGCGAATCGTTACGATAGTTGTATCACAGGGTACCCTTTAAGTGACTTGATGGGTTTCAAAGATGAGATCTATGATGATATCAAAGATCTGGATGGCTCTCTCATCGTTAAAGAGTATCCAACGAAATCCGCATCTGTAAACACCATCAAGGCTCACTTGAATAAACTTATTAAAAGAGGAGTTAACCCGGGTCTGATTATTGTTGACTATGCCGATTTGTTGAAGCCTGTTGTGGTGAGAAAAGAGAAACGCGCCGAACTGGAATCAATTTACGAGGATCTTCGTGGAATGTCGACCGAGTTTTCGTGCCCTGTTTGGACCGCTTCACAAACCAACCGATCAGGTCTAAACGCAGAGGTAATTACGATGGAACAGATATCGGAAGCGTTCAACAAATGCTTTGTCGCCGACTTTATTTTGTCGGTTTCGAGAACCATCGAAGATAAGCAAAATAACACCGGCAAGATTTTTATTGCAAAAAATCGAAACGGACCTGATGGAATCATATATGATATATTTATGGATACATCAAACGTAAACATAAGAACAATGCCAAAAGCAAACACAATAAGCCCATCTGCCACCTCAACACAGGTAGCCACTAGCCCAGTTGCCCTGGGACCGAAAGCACAGCGGGAGTTATTGCTGAACAAGTATGACAAGTACAGAAAAACTAATTATAAAAGGAAATAGTAATGAGAAGAACAGTAGAGAACATTCGTAGATTCAGGTTATCTGATTCGTTTATAGAGCCGTATAGCACTGCTAAGGTTCCATGGGGACCCCTAGGGTATGTTACTTTTAAGAGAACATACGCGAGGCGGCTGAGTGAGTTTGAGTCCGGCGCCACTGGCACCGAGGAGTGGTATCAGACATGCCGTCGTGTAATTGAGGGCATGTTTGCTATCCAGAAGGAGCACGTTATCCGGCTGGGCTTAGAGTGGAATGACCAGAAAGCCCAACGCACCGCCAAGGATGCATATGACAGGCTTTTCAATCTTAAGTGGACCCCACCGGGTCGCGGTCTCTGGATGATGGGCACAAAGTTCGTCGAAGAACGCACCGGCGCCGCTCTCTTTAACTGCGCGTTTCGGTCAACTGCCGACTTGGATAGAAAGGGCGGCTATATCTTCGCCTGGATTATGGATGCTTTGATGGTGGGTGTTGGGGTCGGTTTCGACACCAAGGGCGCCGGCACGGTGTCCATTCAAGAGCCACATTTCACTAACGATATTTTGGTTATAGATGATTCTCGCGAAGGCTGGGTCAACTCTGTGCACGTATTGTTGGATGGGTACCTCCATGGGGGCAGCGTTCCCAAGTTTGACTATTCCGCTATTCGACCTGAGGGCGCGAAGATCTATGGGTTTGGAGGAACTTCTTCTGGGTCCGGACCCCTGAAAGAACTCCATGAAAACCTCAAAGAGTTGTTTGCGCCAAAGATCGGCGAACTTATCAGCTCTGTTGATATCGTCGACATTGAAAATTTAATTGGTCGTTGTGTCGTGTCTGGCAACGTCCGTCGTTCGGCTGCGCTTGCACTTGGTGAGCACGATGATTTCCGTTACTTGGAGATGAAGAATGATCAAGAGAAATTATATCATCACCGCTGGGGCTCCAATAACTCCTACGCCGCATCAGTTGGCATGGATTACTCATGGCATGCAAACCAAGCCCAAGAGAACGGAGAACCTGGAACTATTTGGCTGGAGAATGCACGAGCATACGGCAGACTCAAGGACGGAATCAACTATGACGACGCAGAGGTGGTTGGCTTCAATCCTTGTGTGGAGCAAAGCCTTCATAATGCTGAAATGTGCTGCTTGGTGGAAACCTTCCCTGCTAAACACGAAGACTATGAAGATTATGTGAAGACCCTCAAGTGTGCATATCTGTATGGCAAGACGGTTACCCTCGTTAACACTCACTGGCCAGAGACCAACGCAAAGATGCTAAAGAATCGCCGTATCGGACTCTCTCAGTCGGGCATCGTACAGGCTTTCAAAAAGCATGGTCGACGCAATATGATGGAATGGTGCGATAACGCCTACAGCCATGTGCGCGATTTGGATCAGGAATATTCCAACTGGCTTTGCGTGCCTCGCTCTATTAAGATGACGTCAATCAAGCCATCAGGAACGGTATCCTTGTTGAATGGCTCGACTCCTGGGATTCACTTTCCAGAAAATGAATACTATATTCGACGAATCCGGTTTTCTAGTGGGTCCCCCATCCTGGACACGTTGCGAGAGGCAGGACACCACATCGAGGACGATGCCTACTCCCCCAACACTTCAGTTGTTGAGTTCCCGGTTAAAGAAGAGCACTTTACAAAGGGAAAGAAGGATGTTAGTATGTGGGAACAATTAGAGATCGCAGCACAGTACCAGTATTATTGGGCAGATAACGCAGTATCCGTAACGGTCACCTTTAATGAAAAGGAAGCCGCTCAGATAAACAGCGCACTTGAGATGTATGAAACGCGCCTGAAGGCAGTCTCTTTCTTAAAAGTTAGTGACAACGGATACAAACAGGCTCCATATGAGCCGATTACAAAAGAGCAGTATGAGAAGATGTCAAGCAAGATAACCCCGGTCACAAGGATTCATACCGAGGAAGCAGGGGTGGGAACAAAATATTGTGACGGCGCTTCGTGCGAAATTTAAATCGAGATAACTGTGAACTTTAATTACTTAATGGACCCCCACTTCTCTAGAAGAAAATGCAAAGCAAACAACGAAGAGTGCTACTACGTCCCAGCCGGGAATTTAAGAACCACAGCAGGTAACAGCGTGCATTTTCCCGTTTACTGCAGAAACTGCGGTCAACGAGAAGATATATTCCTCACCCAAGAGCAATACAAGACACAACAAAAACTTATATTAAAGGAGATAAAAGATGTTTAGACCAGTGAATAGATATATTCTAATTAATCTTGAGCAAGCACAGGAGAAGGATTCACAAGCCTCTCTCATTGTTCTTCCAGAAGATTACAAGCCAGAAGAGGAGCAGTATGCTACTGCAAATGTGGTCACAGCCGCTGCTGACGTAAGGTTCGACTTATCGTCTGCTTCTAAAATAGTTATCGATAAGTCTATGATAGAGCAAATAAAGATCGGACACACTAATTACAGCATAATTCTGGACAATTACGTCGTAGGAATAGTAGAATAAATGGGATCTTGAATGGATAAGAATTTCTACAATGAGGCTTCCGCAAATAAACTCGGTTGGGAGCCTCATTGGTTTGGCGAGAAGTATTACGATGACAAGTTAGTCAGAGCGATCAAGAAATGGCAGAAGCAGAAGAAAATCAAGGCTGATGGTTTATGCGGACCCGCGACATTTCGCAGGTTATGGACTGAACGCCAAGCAAAAATTGATGAATATAAGCCCGTAGAAAGGCATTATTCAAATTACATTGTATATAACGGAAACTTTTTCCCCATCCAATGGAGCAAATTCGTACTGTGGTCTGAAAAAGGCGGTCATCGCGCTAAGCCCGGAACCTATTACGACTATTCGGCGCGCCCGCAGAGGTCCATACGATATTTTGTAAATCATTGGGATGTCTGCCTGTCATCAGAATCTTGCCAGAGAGTATTAGATCGCCGCGGCATATCAGTTCATTTTCTTATTGATAATGATGGAACGATTTACCAGACAATGGATCTTCAGCATGCGGCATGGCATGCGGGCTCTTCACGTTGTAATCGACCGTCAGTTGGGGTGGAGATTTCAAATGCTTATTATTCCAAGTATCAAGACTGGTATATTAAAAATGGCTTCGGCGAACGCCCAATCCTAGAAAACGTAAGAGTACACGGAGAATCGCTGGCTCCGTTCACCGGCTTTTATCCAGAGCAACTGGAAGCACTTAAGAAACTCTGGACTGCTATTCACGGTGCCACTGGGATACCTTACGAAACACCACTCAACCAGTTTGGTACGACTTCGAAGGGGTATGAACAGTCCGTTGCGTACGGAAACTTTACAGGGTTCGTAAGCCACTACCACATAAATAAAAACAAAATTGATTGCGCAGGGCTTGATATAAAAGAAATGCTGTCTGAAATTCAGTCTATTATCGCCCCGCCTCACTGCCCTAACGACGAGACATAAAAAGTAGTTGACACTTTGGTCCAACTAGGTTATAATCTATCAAACATTAGGAGAAACATGTTTACAAACCTATTACTATCGCTGTGTCTTATGGGCACTGCAAACGCTAGCACGCTTAGTGACAGCGAGACATCTTATTCAGGTGCATCTATCTTAGAAGGAGACTGGGACGTATCGTTTGAAACCGCTACCGACATCGCTGGCAGTGAGGACCGATTTCCGTACGCCTTTTTTGAGGGGAATACGCTTTACGTTGGGAACTCGGACATTTATGATAACACCGTTGATGCCATTGTGGAATTTTTCTGGTTCCAATCGTCGATTGATCGGGGTACAGATTTTTATGTTGCCGTTATCAAAACAAGGGTTACACCGGGGCATGACTGCCACTATGCTCCCTGGGACTGGGCAAGGGGCGCGCAGTGTAAGCTATGGGCAGACGAGTGGAGTGATTGGGGTGAACATCCGGTTCTAAGCGTGGAGGCTATGACAGACGTCGAGCGCGAGCAAGGCGCTTTCCGTTGGGATTGGTCGGTTCCGTTTGAATCGTATGGTATGGATGCCTATGGGCAAGTCACATTCCAGAATGCGTATGGCATTGGTTCCGACTCCGAGGGCGCTGTAATGGCGCACGGGGAATACAAAGTGGATGAAGAGGGCACTGAAGTGCAAGCCGCAGGCGATCTTCAAGTAAAAGGTTTCCACTCGTCAGAATATTCGGTCCAGACGCAATACGAGGTTACTCTCTATGAGTGGGATGTGTTCGTCGACGGACGCGCGGATCTAATGGCTTGGGACATGTACCTAAACCTCGGCGCCAGGGAGACACAGTCAGCCTACCACGAATACTTCTTGAGTGTCCAGGTAGAGGAAGGCATGCCCTTCATGATAGAGCAGTTAAACTTTATGGGCAACTTTGACACTGGCTGGTACGATCCCTTTCATCATGAGCTTGGGGTCACCTTAAGCGACTTGGTCATCTCGCAACCACTTTTCATCCCCGCAGAGGAGCAAGAAGAGGAAGAACCAGTAGTCGCAGAGAGTGATACCGGCAGTGCACCTGAGGCGGAAGCCTCGGACACAGGTGAGCCGTTTGAGTTTGCCGAGGACGCAACCGAAGCGGGCACCAAGTCGTCCACTGGGTGCAGTTGCGCGGCAACTAACCGTAGCAGCCTATATCTCATCTTTATGGCTGCGCTGGTAGTAGGGTTTAGAAGGCAAAGTTGATCTATTCGCATGATAACGTTGTAATTGGAGGAGAACTCTCTGCACTGTTGTATGCGTATGTTAATGGGTACCCTCTCTTTTTCACCACGCCGGTGTATCCTTTCCGATTTGATTACTTTGAGTCGACTGTCGATCTCCGATGCGTGGGCATTCCTTCTATCGCGCAAGTTTTGAAAACCCCATCTGGCTTCAAAGAAGTTGGGATTCCTAAATACTTACTGTGGGAAAGATTATTCTTTCTGCTTTCTTTAAGAGGGCTATTGCCATTAGCCGGCTTTTGTGGTAAAATGAGATATGACGGAGATAAAGTTGTCTGCACAAATGAATACTCAAAGATATATGAATTTAGTTTTGACACTTGTTATTATTTTAGAGATGCTAATATATCTGGGCTAGCACAAAGCCGCATAGATACAGCAGGAGATTATATTTGTTATGATCAGATTGCATTCAATAGAGGAGGAAAGCATGAAATTGATTACATATCCACAGATGATGATTTTGTGGGCGAGATATGGTTCCATTCATCTGATAGAATTGATGGGAATACTGGTGTTAAAGATGCTTGTATCGTGTCCCGCTTAAAGCATAGCCAGATCACAGACCCCAATTATTCTGAAACCATGGCACGGTTCAAGATGGAGAGTGTCCTCAAAGAGCACGGAATGAAAGGTCCGTTCAATGGTTACGGACCAAATGGTCGCCCAAAACACTACAAGATTAGAACGTCCCACATTAAAAGAGTGCAGGCACCCCCACCTATCATGCCATGGGAAGAGAGTGGCAATATTAAGAAAACGAATCTTGATAATCAACAAATGATAGAGATGTTAAGTCGGGAGACCCTGGGGCAATACGAGAAACTGAAATGCGATTACATCTTGCCGGCATAGTGCCCGTCGCCAATTTAAAAACAGACCACAAGAATGTTTTTCCCGAAGTCCTGCTCCCGGTAGACAATGGATTTACCGCTATTCAGAAATCGGTTTATGAGTGTGCCATGGCTGGCTGCAGCACCATTTGGGTTGTTGCAAATGATGATCTAATACCGCTGGTTCGCAAGACTATAGGGGACTGGATTTACGACCCCGTTTATTACGCTAGAAATTATAGTAAATTTTACAAGGAACAACGGAAAGAAGTGCCTATTTATTACGTTCCCATACACCCAAAAGACCGCGAACGTCGCGACTCTTACGGGTGGTCGATTCTCCACGGAATCCACAGCGCATGGAGAACAGCGTACAGACTTTCAAAGTGGACAATCCCCCAGAAGTACTATATTTCTTTTCCCATGGGAATGTTCGACGTAGAAAGCCTTAGACCACATAGAAGAGAGATAAAAGATAAAGAAAAGAATTTTTTCTTTACGCATAAAAATAAAACAGTGAAAGATGACTTACCTCTTTCTTTCACGATGACAGGAGAAGATTTTAAGTTATGCCGACGACACGTGAACAAAACAACCACAAGGGAATATTTACCCCCTTTACCAGACCAGCAATACCCTTCGGAGAAGCTGCCGCTGACCCAGAGGTGGAGCGCACGCCACTTTCCGATGAGCGTTATTTTCCAACCACTCCAGTGCAGCCCAAAACACGCGACTAAGATTGAAGCGGACTGGTTCTATGACGCCACCGCTTGGTCGGGATATTGCGACTACCTATCTTCTGACAACTTGATTGAAAGACCGTACGAAGGTATAATACGCCCCCATACCCATACAAAGATTCCCGGAGAGGATAAATAGATGCTCTGGTTACTCCGACGCCTTAAACACAAACTTGAACACTATAGTTTACAGAATATTAAAAAACAATTGTTGCAATATGGCTTGTCCTTTGTTATAATATTTGTAGCCTGGGAGATTATAGAGGACGTTCTCTTCCCGCTGCTGTTTATTTGGTTGGGCAATAATGTAAACCCCTGGTTTTTAACGGGGGCTCCAATTAGTTGGATTTTATGCTTGCACCCAATCGCAGTACCTGTTATATTCACTTTATACATTAAATTATCTGGGAGGGTAAATGACACAACCAACAAAATCGAACACGAATTCTGCAACCACGACGAGGGCGAACCCCAAGATTAAGTTCGTAGGTCTACATGCACACAGCGTAGCCGGATCCATCTTCGATGCCATCGGATTTCCAGATGCCCATATGGACTTCTGCTACCAGAACGGCGGCGAAGCACTGGCACTAACAGATCATGGTAACATGAACGGTCTAGCCGGACAAGTTCTGCATGCTAAGAAAATGCACGAAGCAGGCAAAGACTTCAAGCCCATCTTTGGATGTGAGGCGTATTTTACTCCATCGATTGCCGAGTGGCACGATGCCTACAACAAGGCGATGGAAGATAAGAAGAAAGCCCGCGCCATCAAGAAGGATGCCCAGTCTGGCGCTACAGTCGAGGACGAAGGTGACAGCAAGAAGACTCAAGGCATCCTAAAGCGCCGTCGGCACCTTGTTCTCTTGGCTCAAAACCAAACCGGACTCAACAATCTTTTCAAGCTAGTATCCGAATCCTACCAGCCCGAAAACTTCTACCGGTATCCACGGATTGACTACGCCCTCCTGAAGAAATATAATGAAGGTGTCATTGCCTCGTCAGCGTGCCTAGGCGGCGTTTATGCCGGTAACTACTGGGAATACCGGGAGGATGGCGAAGAAGCCGTCCTAGAGGCTATGAGGGAGTCTACACGACAGATGGTAGATATCTTTGGAGATCGCTGGTACGCTGAGATCCAATGGAACGACATCAAGGAGCAACACGAACTGAACCAGTATGTGATTCAAGTAGCCAAAGAGTTTGGTGTTCGCCTTGTAACAACAGCAGATAGTCATTATCCTAACCCAGATGCTTGGAAAGATCGCGAGTTGTACAAGCGGCTTGGCTGGCTCGGCAAGGGGCGCCCTTCTTGGGCAGAAGATGAGTCGCAACTACCTGAAGGTGTTGAAGAAATTGGTTACGAACTGTATCCAAAGAACGGCGATCAGATGTGGGATAGTTACAAGCACTACTCCGCGGAGCAGGGCTTTGAATACGATGATGCGCTAGTTCTAGAGAGCATCGAAGAAACTCACAGAATTGCATTCGACAGGATTGAGTCGTTCTTGCCCGACAATACGGTACGCCTACCCGAGTTTGTTGTGCCAGCCGGCTTCACGGCGACCCAGGCATTGGTAAACTTTGCTCTTGAGGGATTGAGAGAGAAGGGTTTGCATGATAACAAGGAGTATACAGAACGCCTTAAGCACGAATTGAACGTCATCGATGACAGAGGATTCTCGAAGTATTTCTTAACGATGAAATCGATTGTCGATGTGGCAACTGACATGATGCTGACCGGTCCCGGGCGCGGCTCTGCAGCCGGCTCTCTGGTGGCGTACGCGCTGAATATCACACAGGTTGATCCGATCAAGTATGACCTTCTGTTTTCGCGCTTCCTTCGTTCCGATGCGACCGACTACCCGGATATTGACTATGATGTAAGTGATAGCATGGCTCTAAAGGAGAAGTTGGTGGAGATGTGGGGCGAGGACTGCGTTGCTCCAATCTCTAACTGGAACACGCTGCAACTAAAGTCTCTTATTAAGGATATTTCAAAGTTGTATGATATTCCATTTACAGAGGTCAATACGGTAACTTCGGTCATGATGAGGGAGGCAACGCAAGATGCCAAGCAAAAGCATGGAATTAAGGCTGGTGTTTATAACCCTACCTGGGAAGAAGTAATGGAGTTTTCCCCTACGCTGCGGTCATTCCTCAGCAAACACCCGGCGGTCAAGACGCACGTTGAAGGGCTTGTGGGGCAAGTTCGTAGCTGTTCACGACATGCGGGTGGCGTTGTGATTGCAGAAAACCTTGATGAAAACATGCCCCTGATTAACTCAGGCGGCGTTCGTCAGGCACCGTGGGCAGAGGGGCAGAATGTCCGCCACCTTGAGCCGATGGGATTCATTAAGTTCGACTTGCTTGGCTTGTCCACTCTCAAGATGATGGAGGGTTGCATCGAGCACATCCTTCGACGCCATCACGGAGTTGAGGACCCCACCTTTGCGCAAGTGAGAGAGTATTATGATACCAAACTGCATCCTGATGTCATGGATCTGAACAATCAGGAGATATATGAAAACATTTTCCACACCGGGAAGTGGGCAGGGGTGTTTCAGTTCACAGAGCAGGGCGCCCAAAAGTTCTGCGTACGTGCGAAGCCGCGCAACATCATCGACGTATCGGCTATCACGTCTATCTATCGCCCAGGTCCCCTGTCAGCAAATGTGCATGACGAATATGTGGAGGCAAAGGACAGCCCTCATCACATTAAGTATCTCAATGATGACGCCCATGAGGTCACTCATGAAACATTCGGGTTCCTTATCTTTCAAGAGCAGATTGCGCTGCTTGCCCATAAGTTGGGTGGCTTGACGCTTGATGAAGGCAACATGTTGCGCAAGGTCCTCACCAAGAAGGGAACAGGCAAAGGCAGCGTTAAGGACGTCTTGCACAACAAGTTCATTAACGGGTGCGTAAGCAACAAGATCGCTAAAGATAAGGCACAGGCATTGTGGGATAAGTTCGAATACTTCTCTGGCTACGGCTTCAACAAGTCGCATGCGGTCAGTTATTCGATCATCTCATTCCAGTGCGCATGGCTGTGGAATTATTATCCCGCAGAGTGGATGGCAGCATTTCTCGATAAGGAGCCAGAAACACGCAAGGAGAAAGCGATCAATGTTGCAAAACAATACGGCTTTGACATCGCGCCGCTAGACGTTAATAAGTCAGGCACAGTATGGGAGATCAGCGATGACGCCAAGACTCTCATCCAGCCGCTTACGTCTATCAAGGGTTTGGGGATGTCTGCTATCGAGCAGGTACTATCCAACCGACCATTCATGAACGCCGAAGATCTGCTCTTCAGGGAGGGAGTATCCTACAGCAAACTCAACAAGAAAGCAATGGACGCTCTCTGTCGCGGCGGCGCCTTAGACAACATTGTCGATGATCGGTTTTCTGGACGCAAACATTTTTGGTCTGCTTGTATTGTAGAGCGCCCCAAGAACCTAAAAAGATTTGCAGAAAATGTGGAACTTTATAGACCAGAGGGGGACTTCTCGGAGGAAGAGATCATTCAGTTTAAGACAGATTTGACTGGTGTCTTCCCGATTAACTTGGTTATCAGCCTGGAAACGATCCAGAAATTACAAGAAAAGTTCATTCCACCAATCTCTGAGTTTGATCAGGAACTTCAAGTTTGCTGGTTCATCCCCAGGAAGGTAACTGAAAGAAAAACGAAGAAAGGCAAGCCCTATTGGATCGTGGAAGTTATTGATTCCAATAACGAAGTTACTAGAATCCGATGCTGGGGGGTGAAGCCTGGTAGAGATCGCATTCAATTAAATCGCCCATATATGGCAAAACTTGATTATGATGAGAACTGGGGCTTTTCAACTTTTGCTCTTTGGAAAACATTCCGCTTGCTGGGGTGACCACTACATACTTTATACAAGGAGAAACACCCCGTGAATGTTATAAAGTATTTTAGTCCGTTATTGAAAGAGCCATGCCTCATAGATGATCTGCCGGTCGTTATCAGGCTCACCAAATTTGATGAGCCAACCGCCAAGGCTTTTTCCGGAGCAATGATGAAGGCGCAAAACACCGGACAACCAATTATCCCTATTATTATAGATAGTTATGGTGGTCAAGTCTACAGCCTCATGTCCATGATTTCGGATATCAAGCACTCTAAGATCCCGGTCGCCACCATCGTGCAAGGCAAGGCGATGTCTTGTGGAGCCATATTATTTAGTTTTGGCGCCGATGGTCACAGATATATGGATCCCGATGCCACCTTGATGATTCACGATGTGTCATCGATGGGTTGGGGAAAAGTAGAAGAGATTAAAGCCTCTGCTGAGGAAACCGACAGGCTCAACAGAAAGATCTACACGATGATGGCTGAAAACTGCGGTCACCATAAGGACTATTTTTTAGATATCGTTCACGAAAAGGGTCACTCCGATTGGTTCTTGGAAGCCGATGAGTGCAAGAAACACAATCTTGCTAATCATATGCATATACCTGAATTAAAAATCAAAACAAAAATTGAATTTGATTTCGGATAAAGGGCTCCCCTTCTAGTTACGTCGGAGGTCCATTATGAGTGCTAGCGAAAAAATAAGATGGCGCAGGCTATTGAACGAACTCTCGTATTTAAGCGAAGAAAAAGATTTTGTAGAATCCATTGTGAAGGAATCCTCAGTTGATTTCCAGCAGCACTACAGCGACTTCTGCGATCGGATGTCTTTTAATATAGACAGCCTCAATGAGAGGAATGCAGAAAAGATCAGGCGCATGTACGGAATCAACGCAGAAGATATGGATATCGAAGAGACCAAGAAGGCTTTAACCGAGGCGTACCAGGAGATTGTGAAGTATACTGAGCCCCCGGTGTACAACACGAACCCCTCTCAGGCTGAAGAGCCCGCTGGAAATGAGTATCAGATGACTCAAGATGAGCAGGAACTGCATGAGTCCTTTAACAAAGTTTTTCGCCAGATAGCGATGATCCTACACCCGGACAAGTTGGATGGTGGGCTTTCCGATGAGCAAAGGAACGCAAAAATTGATAAATTTAATCTTGCTAAGAGATCCCTGGAGGAGAGAAAGTATTTTGTCCTCTTGGACATGGCAAAGGAGTTTAATATTAAGACACCGCGAAACTACAAGCAACAGATTCGCTGGATGAAGAAAGAAATAGAAACCCTTAAGGTGGCGATCGGCAATGGAAAAACAACTTACAATTACATCTTTGCGGAGTGCGAGTCGGAGCGAGAGAAAGATGCTCTAGTCAAGAAGTTTATGCAGCAGTTATTTGGAATAAACTTCTAGAAAGTGGTTGACATACCCTCCCTACCTTGTTATAATTAATAGGTAATCAAAGGAGGGACAGATGTCCGACACTACCAACCAAAAGCAGCAATATGTTAAAGAATATATTCGCAACCTAAACGCAATTGAAGAGGCTATGGAGCCTTATAAGGAGCAACGACGAGAACTTCGTACTGAATTTCGAGAGAATGGGTACCTGAATACCGATGAGATCCGAGCCGCCGTAAAGGCTTATCGCCTTTTTAAGGGCAAGTTTGATATCGAAGAGGTATATGACAACTTCAAACTCTTTGATGGAAATGAGTGAACATGATTTTAGAATACGCAAAGATACGAGAACAGGCTCATGACCCCACGCGCGCTAACCCGTCTGACGCAGGTCTAGATGTGTTTTTCTCACCACCGGACAAGGCGACGGTCTTAATGAACCCGGGCGACAGCAAGATCTTTGAGACGGGACTAAAGTTTGGCGTGCCGCATGGGTATATGCTGGAAGTTAAGAATCGAAGTAGTGTGGCAGCCAAGAGATCGTTGATTGTGGGAGCGTGTGTCATCGACTCGGGCTATGATGGCGAGGTCTTCATTAACTTGCACAACGTGGGGAACAAAATACAGGTCGTTGCCCCCGGGGACAAGATTGCACAACTGGTTATGATCCCCGTTATGCATTTCCGCCCCTCAGCAGTCCAAGAGACCGAGTTGTATGGGTACCCAATGACAATAAGCAATAGAGGCGACGGAGCGCTGGGAAGCACAGATGGATAACACGAAGCAAGCAGTACTCAACACCCTGCAGTCAAAAGTGGACTGGGCTCATTTTTTTAGAATCGTACGAACAATCGGGGATTCGCTAAACGGTCGCAAAGATCGTTTTGATAAGTCAGACATGTTTGAGGAGGCGCTGGAACTTTGTTCCGGCGGCGCCGTGCAGTGGGTGGACCAGATCGGCTGGGATCACTTGATCAAAGACATCACTCAGGAAATGAAGAGCCAAAAGCATTGCTTGTATACTCCGACAGGGACGCTAAAGAAGAATAGTGCTCCCATCAAATTGATGAATAGCCTAGGCAGCGCAGCCAACAGGACCATTGAGGAAGTGATCAGGTTCAACCATCTTCTGATTGTCGACACGGGAAGTCGCAGTTCGTTTGCCGCAGCAATAGTGGCAAAGAAAGATATTAGAGAAGAATGGCTTGACTTTAAGACAGACGGTGTTATATTAAAGGTTCCGACTACGCATCTAGATTTTGTAGTAAGACCAACAGAGATGACAGTCGGAGAACCCAAGCGATCCATGCTGTCGTACCAGCAAGAGAAGAGAAAACTACAAAGGCGAATTCTTGAGTCAATTTAAGATTAAAACTGTATCCTACAAAGGAAGCAAGAGAAAGTTGCTTTCCAGCATTGTCGAGCTTGCTCGCGAAGTCAACGCGGAAAGTGTCTTTGACGGGTTCTCGGGTACCGGGATCGTCAGCGCAACTCTACGCAACGAGGGGTACGTTGTCTCAGGGTGTGATCTGAATTTCAGTTCATACGTTTTTGGCAAAGTGTTCCTAGAGGGGTATAACCCGCAAATAGTCGAGAAGCACCTCGATGTGATGAATGGTCTATCGCCCATCGATGGCTGGCTATCGCAAAATTATTCCGGCGTCGTGACACGCAAAGTTCGCGGAACGGGAACCGTAGCCCAACGCCCACTTGGGCTCCTCGCTTCGAACGCTTCTAAGATAGATGCTGCTAGGGATTATATTGAATCAATATCCAACATAAGTGAGCAAGATAAGAACGCCCTAATCTTTAGTACAATCAGAGGAGCAGATAGCGTATTCAACAACTCTAACGATCAGAAAAGCTCATTCAAAGAATGGAGTCCTAAATCGCAGAAAGACGTCCTGTTCGAGGCTCCAACCTTGGTTAGTGGACCATCCGGCTCCCAATACTGCGGCGACATATTCAGCCTCGATATCCCAGAAAAAGATTTTGTGTACCTAGACCCTCCCTACACTCATGGGGTATTATACGCTGCCTGCTATCACCTGAATGATTCTATTGCAATGTGGGATAAGCCCGAGTTAGATCATGGATACGCAGTACCGAGACCATCTCGCGCGGCATTTCGAACCAAGAGCGCCGGCTCCTTTTACGGGAAGAAGACTGCATCGTACGATTTTGATAGACTTCTGTCCAAGTTCAAGGGTAAGCGCACGGTACTCTCTTACTCTGACGCACCGCGGAATTGCATTAATATTGCCGACTTGGTAAAAATCTGCAAGAACCACGGGAAAGTCAAAGTGACTGACACAGAACACAGAATTTGTACCCAGTACAGCAGTCAGATCAAACGATCTACCAAACTAAAAGAATTTTTTATAATCATTGACAACTAAAAGGAATAAACAATGAACAAGACAACACAAAAGACAATGTTTAGCTCTGCCACTGGCAACTGGGCAACCCCTCAAGACTTTTTTGATAAGTTAAACTGGCGCTTTGGACCCTTTAATCTGGATCCTTGTGCCTCGACACACAACACCAAGTGCGCCAACTTCTACACAGAAGCAGAGAACGGACTAGAAAAGAACTGGGAAGGGTTCACGTGTTTTGTTAATCCTCCGTACGGTCGTGGCATCGATCGGTGGATTGAGAAGTCTTACAATGAGGCGAAGAAGCCTGGTACAAAGGTTGTAATGCTCATCCCCGCACGGACAGACACCAAATACTGGCACTCCTTTGTTATGAAGGCATCCGAGATTCACTTTGTTAAAGGCAGGCTTAAGTTTGGTGATAGCAAGAACGCCGCCCCATTCCCGTCAGCAGTTGTGGTATTCGATGGTGGAGACGAACTCTGGCGCGTTGAAGGGATTAACAAATGAATCGCCAGCAGCGCCGAGCAATGAACAAACATATGGGTAAAGATGCAACAGAAAATCTCACCGAAAAAATTTCCCAGTTTGGAAACCTGCCGCAACAGTGCAATGCTTGTAACGAGCCGTTTAACAAAAAAGACAAAGACATGGTAAACTCTTGGAGCGTAGTGGTAAAGCAAGAAGTCGTTCGACTCTTCTGTCCACATTGCATCCAAAAGACCCAGAAGGTTTTAGAAAATGAGCGTGGCTAGACTATCAATCAGCGGCTTAAAGAAGATTCTCGCCGGTAAAGTTAAAGAGGATGCAACTTGTGTCATTAAGTTTTATTCCAATGAATGTCACCTCTGTCACAACCTAAAGGAATACTATGAAGAGATATCGGATATCGATGGATATAATAAGATTCACTTCTTTGCATTCAACGTCGATAACTATCCGGCTATTGAAAAGCAGTTAAGTTTCAATGGTGTTCCCACCATCTCTTTAATCAAAACATATTCAACACCAAGAAAGCCAAAAATTAGGATCCTAGGAGATCCCGAAAACCCCCAAGAGCATACGTGGTACACCACGAAAGCAATCAAAGATTTTATAGAAAAGGAGAAATAAGATGTCTGATTTACTAATGAAAAGAAGGTTCGAAGCAACACTACTGTACCTTAAAGCCCACCAGCTTGAAAGCTTCAATCGAATCGAACAACTGCTTGCTGATAGTAGCGTGTCTTTGGACGACATAAGCGAAGAAGTGGAAACCTATGCGCAACTGGAGGGTGCTTTCATGACCCTACAGCAAACGTTCGGTCCGATTCTTAACCCACCCCCAGCCCCGCTAGCGGAGCCTGCAGATCCTGAGCCCACCCCCGGAGAAGGAAGTGTGACGGTAACAGAGGAAAACTCGCCCACGCTAAAAAGATCTAAGAATGCTGCCCGAGTTAAGAAATCTGTAAAGAAGCGCGCTAGCGAGACCGAGGAAGAGTAATGCAAGAGTCTCTCTCATATGATGATGTGCTGCTAAGTCCGCAGTATTCGAACATTCGAAGCCGTAGTGAAATTTCTTTGACGACAAACTTGAAAAATAGTTTAACGCTAGAACTTCCACTGATTGCTTCCCCCATGGACACCATTGCTGAGACCGCCATGGCAGTCGCACTGAATGATTCAGGGGGAGCAGCAGTTATCCACCGGTACAACTCGATCGAGATGCAATCGCGCTATGTTTCAATGGCTCACGATATTGGAAACTCGAAGGGTGACATCGACAACATTGTTGGTGCCGCCATCGGAGTCAGTGGGGATTTTATCGAAAGGGCGTCATCGGCGCTCGCCGCTGGTGCATCCTTCTTGTGTGTTGACGTCGCCCATGGGCATCATATCTTAATGAGAGAGGCTCTTGAGGCTCTGCGGTCAGAATTTGGAGACGACCTCCATATAATGGCAGGAAACGTGGCAACCCTTGAGGGTATTAATGACCTGGCAGATTGGGGAGCGAACTCTGTTCGGTGTAACATCGGTGGCGGCTCCATCTGCTCCACACGAATCCAAACCGGTCATGGCGTCCCTGGTCTGCACACCATTCTTGAATGCGCAAAGACCGATAGGGATGTGGCGATTATCGCAGATGGGGGCATTCGAAATAGTGGCGACATCGTTAAGGCGATTGCCGCCGGCGCCGATGCCGTCATGTGCGGCTCCCTTTTCTCGGGTACCGACGAGGCTCCTGGAAAGATGTTCGAAGAAGCAGATGGCACGCGCTGGAAGTCTTATCGTGGGATGGCCAGCAAGGAGGCGCAAGTTAACTGGCGCGGCAAGTATTCTTCTTTCGAGGGAGTCTCCTCACGAGTTCCTTATCGCGGATCAGTTAAGAAGATCTTAGAGGATCTTGAAAGGGGAATTCGCTCCGGCTTGTCATACTCCGGAGCACGAAACGTCGCAGAATTGACATCTAAGGCTAAATTCCTGCGACAGACCTCATCCGGCTTAACAGAGAGTCGCACGCACATCAAAGGAAGGGTGCGGTGATGCCTGAAGAGATAGATTATGGAAAATTGAATAAAAAGATCGTATTCACCGAAAACGACCACCGCCATGCTCAGCTGATTGTAAGATTAAGACACGACGATCTAATGCAATCAACATTCTTTCGGGCTTTTATTACGGGATACCTACAGCAGGACGAGCGTATTTTAAGTTTCATTGATGATATCAAAGAGCAGTCGGTAAAAAAGAAAACCAAATCTAATAGATTGCGTAAAAAAGGAAAGCAGATCATGGCAGACTCTGGGTTTTCCGAAGAGCAGATTGGGGATATATTTGATCTAATCGCTGAGGAGCACCCAGACCTATGAAAATAGATGGATTACGCATGTGTTCACGCAAATGTCGGGAACTTGGAGAAGGCTGTCCGCATCAGGACTGCCGACTATGGATCGATTACGAAGACGAGTACAACTGCTCACTTATATCAGTATATGAGAACGGTCCACTCACTCTTCGGCAGGTCGGCGAGCGCCTAGGGATATCTTTTGCTCGCGTAAAACAAATTGAGCAAAAGGCTCTAATTAAACTAAAACACCGCTCAAACTATTGGTAAAAAACTAGTTTTTGCAAAATAGTAAACTATTTATTACTGACTCATTTTAAGGAGAACAATACAATGGCTCGTAAACCCCTTTTAACCGAATCCGAAATCCGCAGTTTCATGAAACTGGCAGAACTTCGCCCACTCGGTCAAGAAAAAGTACAACAGATGGTCGGCACTCCCGTCCAAGAAGAAGACGAATTAGAGAGAGAACTTGACGCCACCGAGGATGAACTTGGTCGTGAAGATGACGTCGCCGATGAAGAGGCTGACGAATTAGGTGACCTAGGCGACATGGACATGGACATGGATGTGGGCGCTGACGCTGGTGCTCCTGGAATGGTATCCGTCGATGACTTCATGGGTGCCCTTGAGGCTGCCCTTGAGGATGTCCTTGGTGAGCCAGTCTCCACAGAGATGGATGACGATATGGCTGCTGACGACGACATGGAATACGCAGATGCGATGGACATGGACGCCGAGATGGAAACCGATATGGCACTCGACGCAGAGGAAGAGGAAGAGCTTCCCGGAATGCGTGACATGTACGAAGATCAAGAGGCTTTGGTCAACGAAGTTGCTAAGCGCGTCGCTGCTCGACTTGCAGTAAATGATAGTAAAGAAAAAATGGTTGATGCTCTTGCTGAGCGCATCATGACAAGACTGACTAAATAATTATTTGACATTTTGTTTACGAGCCGTTATTATAACCATCGGGGAACCGGTGGTTATTTTTTTAGGATAGACATGAACGTTTGGTGGCTACATATTTTGGTATTTATTTTTGGATACGTGACGTGCAAGACGTTTTCTTTCTTAAATACTGCGAGTATTTCATTAAAAATATTGAAATCAAGTCGGGTTATCTACTTATTACTGGCAACGAGGGCAGCAGAACAGTATGCAGTATCGGAGTACACGATGAGATCGATTTTAGATAAATCTGAACATGATGAAGAGAAAAAGAAGGCACTAATGTTATCATCCACTGAACAACTTGAGACGTTTAAAAATAACGCCGTTACAAATCTAATCAACCTTACTCCGGAGATCTTTCGTGAAGACATCGGGTTTCACGACTGGGGTACTGCAATGATGTACCTTCAACGCCACAAAGCAGAAGCTGTTACATTTTGGAGGATAAACAGATGATTGGAAAGATTTTGGACATCATTGGCGCCGCGGCACCAAACGAAAAAAACCAACCAGAGCAGAAGAAGGAAATAGACGAGGCAGCACTCGAAGAAGTGCTCGCCCAAATGCTGATGCAGGAAGGCGCGGCAGCCCCCTCAGAGCCAGACCTGCGCAGCATCGGTCTCTTTTCCGACGTATCTGAAGAGAAGGTTGCAGAACTGATACACGCCATGCTGTATCTGAATGAACTGAACAAGAGTGGGCGCCCAGTTAAGCCCATTAAATTTTATGTATCCACCTATGGTGGCTCTGCTGATGACATGTTCGGTATGTACGACATTATGAGAAATATCAGAGAGACCACTGAAATCCACACCGTTGGACTTGGCAAGGTTATGTCTGCTGGTGTCATCTTGCTGGCATCTGGAACCAAGGGAAAAAGAGAGATCGGCAAGAACTGCCGCGTTATGATTCACTCCGTAATCGGGGGAAACCATGGTCCGCTTCACAACCTACTGAACGAGATGGAAGCAGTAGAACAAATCCAGCAGATGTACATCGAATGCCTGGTTGCAGAGACTAGTATGACCAAAAAGCAACTTAAAAAGTTACTAGAGCGTAAGGTCAATGTCTATTTATCTGCAGAAGAGGCGGTTGAATTAGGAATCGCAGATATCATTATTTAAGGAAAGAAAATGTCAAATTTTATGAAAGATATGTTTATTGAAGTGAGAGAACGAAAGGAGGTTCAAAGCCAGTTAGATCTGTTAAGAGAGATGGTCGAAGAGTTTATGGACATCCAGCTACCCGGCTTGGAGCCGATAGCAGAAGCTGAACGCTTTAGTATGTCTATCCCCATTCCCAAGCTCAATCCCAACGAAGCATGGGGAGATCCCAATAGTCAGTCAAGGCAAGACATTGATAGAATATTCGCATCTATCACTCGACAGCCAAGCGTTCAGGCGCGTATCGATCACGTCAATAGTTTTGTTGACCCAGTGCGCGCTCAAAGAAAAGGGACTGGCGATAGATTTAACGCCATCCTTAACATGATGATGATCATCGAAGCACTGCAAGCATGCCTGAACGACTATAGTGAATCCTCCGCTGGGTTTGTTTTTGAAGGTTTTATGGCAGCAGTCACCGGTGGTAAACAGATTGCCGGCCGTGTGGGAGGCACTCTTCCCATTGAAGATTTTGTAACAGGTGATGAAGAGGCGGTTAGTCTCAAGTTGCTGAGCCCCAATACAGGTATTCATGGCAGCTTCACAAATCTTATAGATTATCTGTTTATTCGTGGTGGCTCGGGTGTTCCATCCATTAAATATCTGATTGCTCGCAAGAACTCAGACGATGGAGAAAATGTTTCTCAGTTAGCCATATCTGACTTTATTATCAATCGCGAGAATGTTGTCAACATAATGACTGCAACTCCTAAGAATGCAGGTCTGCTCGGTAAAGCCGCCGGCGCATTTGAACAGCACGTTAAGGCATGGCGGGACTCACCAGAGTGGAGGCTACAGATGTTTGAAATTCTTAAGCAATGCCCGGGCTATACTCCGGGTAAGGGAATGTTTTATAAGAACCTTGACGCGGAAGGCACTTTTGATGATCAGGGTAGCGCACCGGCCGGCCCAGAGAAAAAACAAAAGCAATTTAAATTAATGACCAACCAAAATTTAAAGACAGATTTAGAGAACACCGCAGAAAGAGACGCCGCCGCAGGAAAGGAGCCAAACTTCTCGGGCTGGCTGGCTAAGTGGAAGTTGCAAGATCAAGACGAGAAACAGTTAAAGAAGCTCCAAGCTATCTATGACAAACACTATGCTGATGAGTCCGCAGCGATGCAACAAGTTGCTGAGTCTTATTTCGGCTCTTTTCATGAGAGAGAAAAAAGACTTATGAGAGAAGAGACCGCGCTGGTGGAATCCTCAGGCAAAAAAGATAGTGGTAAGCAGTGGACTATTACCAGGACTGGCATGGCAGATCTAAGAAAGATCGCCGACGTCGAATACTATGGTATACTGGATCTCTCTGACGAAAACATTAAGGCTGTGGCAGAAATCTATATTGAAAAACTGAAGGGCGACATGATGACCCTTCTGCAAACAACCAAGAGCTTCACTGAAAATGTAGGAAAATATTTTAGTGCTGATAGGCGCTCGACCGCAATGAATGCTAACAAGCAAGCCCAAGCAGAAGGTGAAGAAGTGGTAGAGTTGCTCAAGATAGCACCCACCCAGAAA
>Ga0115545_1000321_pt1 | contig 25753 bp, 22 predicted proteins | sample COGITO_mtgs_1003_FD_87188 | JGI IMG/M metagenome (GOLD analysis project Ga0115545, IMG submission 87188) | Pelagic marine microbial communities from North Sea - COGITO_mtgs_100330 | ecosystem: Environmental > Aquatic > Marine > Epipelagic | place: Germany:Helgoland, sampling site Kabeltonne...
ATATTCAAATAGGTGTTAGTGCACAATCTGTACAAAAAGTATTACCAGAAGTTGTTGATATTGCTCCTTTTGATTTAGATAAAGATGGTAATTCAAAATCTGGTGAAGATTACTTAACAGTAAAATATGATAAGATAGTTCCATTACTAATAGAGTCTATAAAAGAACAACAAAAACAAATCGATGAACTTAGACGAGAATTAGAGGAGCTGAAATAATGGCAGTTCCTGGTAGCGGTCAAATATCAATGCTAGGTATCTGGGGTGAAAAAAATGAAAATGATTATACTGCTAATAATACAGATGGTGAGAGTAATTTTAGTCTAAGAGGATTTTCTAGTGATAGTCACGATGACAGTACTAATGGAAATTATAATATAAATACTGCTGGTGGTGGTAATGGTGTACAGGGTCAAGCAGCTCCATACTCAATGAGTGAGTTTTATGGTTATGATCATGATGCTGTTGCGCTTCCATCGGTAGGCTCTTATGGTAATAGTAGTAATACCCAAATGTTCTCAGGAGATCAAGGTACTGGTCAAGTAACTGTTTCAAATATAGATTTATCATCAGCAGCTTATGTAGGACAATCACTCATCGGCGCGACAGGTCATATTTTCTTTAGATTTGAGTCAGGAACTTCTTTTAGATCTGATGCTCAGCTAAAAAGACTAATTTACAATGGTGGTTCTGTATTCAAATCATTTTCTTCATCAGGAGTCAATGGTATTCAAACAACATCCCTAACCACTAATACAGCATACAATCACAGCTCTACATGGATTCAAATCGCTAATGCAACTACGGCAGGAAGATGGAATCAACGTAATGGTACACCTCCGTCAAGTGGAACAGGAGTAAGTGCAGATGGTCTTTATTATGAATCAAGTGGTGCTGGTTCTAACAAAGATGTTTATCTAAGGTTTCCTGAAATTACTTTTTCTTCTAATACCATGACTTATGAAGGCTATGGCTACGGATCAAATATGGGTACTCTTTTCTTAGGCATTTACATAACAGGATAATGATATGAGTCTAATACATAGTGGGAGTTGCGATGGAACAACGCAATTATCCGAATCAATATACATATGTAGAACAGAAGATTATAGTATCATTAGTACAAAAGGAGCGACTTCAGGTTCATTACTAAAAATATCTTCAACTCACGATATAGATGGTGATGATGAAGAGATAGGAGACTTTATAACAGGCTCATTTTGTCCTGAATGTAATCTATTTTGGGTAGGGAGTGAGGTTAGTGGTTCATATTAAAATTAAATTTGCTTTTTGAGATAATAGTTAATATATATAATAAATGAAGGTTAAACAAATGAATTTCAATGATACAATAGGAATATACGAAAACGCTCTGTCAAAAGAGCAGTGTAAAGACTTGATCAAATATTATGATAATAATTCTTCAAGCCATTTTCAAGGCTTCACAAACGGAGGAGATGATCTAACAGTAAAAAACTCAACAGACTTAATGTTATGGGAAGGTGATGAAATGGACATGTTATGTGACGTATCTAACCAACACATAAACAAATATATTGAAAGTCTCGGAGAATTAGATAAATATGATCCTTTCCAGATGTTTTCTGAAGGCTCATTATACAGATCTTGGCAAATACAAAAGTATGAAAAAGGCATAGGACACTATAAGGGTTGGCATAATGAAGAGCCACATATAAAGGCAAACTCAAACAGAATGCTAGTTACAATGTTTTATCTTAATGATGTTAAAGAAGGCGGTGAAACGTGCTTCTTGTATTCAGGACTAAAAATAAAGCCAAAAGCAGGTACTTTTATTGTATGGCCTACACCTTGGCCGTATGTGCACAATGGTGAGATTCCAATATCTTCAGACAAATATATTGCTACGACATGGTTACTTTCTGCACATAATTATGATTCAGATATATAATGATTCTCCAAGGGCATTAATTGTTGATAACTTTTTAAAAAATCCAGATGAATTAAGAAATCTTGCGCTATCCCTTAAAGATACTTACAAACAAAGAGGAAGTGCAGGTATAAGAACAGAACCTCAAAAGTGGGGATTAGAATTTAAACCACACTTTGAAAAGTTACTAAGTAAGAAGATAACAACTTTTAACTTAAGTGAAGAAGGTGGCGGAACAAATTGTTGTTTTCAATTATGTGATCAATATACAGAACAAGTAATTCACGCAGATGAGTGCAACGCTGCAGGCGTATTATATCTAACACCAAATGCACCGCTGTCATCAGGAACAGACTTTTATGTGCATAGAAAGACAGGTTATAATTCAATAAAAGGATTAGGAAAAGAAGCTGTGGATAAATTATTTAGCACAGGTTGGCAAGACTTTACACCTTGGGAAAAAATAGATAGTATATCAAATGTTTATAATAGACTCATTCTTTTTGATGGCAGATACTTTCATTCTGCTGCGCCTTATTTTGGAGATTCAATAAATAACGGGAGGCTGTTTATGGTCTTCTTTTTTAGTGTGGAGGAAAATAATGATTGGTGAGTGGTGTTATATGAGCAACTGTTTTACTAGTGATGAATGCGATGAAATAGTAAAACTAGGTTTATCTCAAAAATTAGAAGAAGGAAAATTAGGTGCAAAAGGTTCTTTTGTAGACACTTCTTATAGAAAGAGTAAAAGAGCTTTCTTAAATTCAGGAAGAGAAACAGACTGGATATTTAAAAGATTTTGGGAAAAAGCAGCAACTGCAAACACAGACTATTTTCAAATAGACTACAATCAATTAGACTTTATCCAATTTACATCATACGAAAAAGATGAATATTATCATTCTCATGCAGATTTATTTGTTTACGAAACACCACAAAGAAAGCTGTCTGTAACAATACAACTTACAGATGAGAGTAAGTATGAAGGAGGTGATCTTAACTTTGAAAACTTAGAGGAATATCCTTCAGAAGAAGCTAACGCTGCAATGAGGCAAAAAGGCACAGCAGTATTTTTTCCGTCTTTTATTAGGCATAGCATTACAAATGTCACAAAAGGCAAAAGGTACAGTCTTGTTGGATGGTTTTTAGGTCCTGACTGGAAATGAGTTTAGCAAAAATATCACTTCAAAAAGGAGGTAAAATAATACCTCTGCATGTTAACAATACAGAGACACAAGGTTTAGGTGTCACAAATCCTTCAGTGTTAGTTGTTGGTGACGAAATACTAGTCAATATAAGAAATGTAAAATATAATTTATTCCATGCTATTGGCGCTGAACATTATATGGATGAAGGTGGAAAGTATCAGAGTAAATGGGGCCCAATGTCGTACATCCATAGAGATGCAGACAGGTTTTTAGTTACAGAAAACTTTCTCGCTTCTTACACAACAGACTTAAAAGAAAATTATACAAGAAAAATAGACACTTCTAAACATGATACAGAACCTAAATGGCTTTTTCACGGTTTAGAAGACGGAAGGCTTGCAAAATGGAATGGCAATCTTTATCTTATTGGTGTTAGAAGAGATACAAATGATAACGGCATAGGAAGAATGGAATACTCAAAGCTAGAAATCACAAGAGATAAAGTTTTAGAAACAGAAAGAATTAGCATACAGCCACCAAAGGGTAGAGAAACAGATGTAGAGAAAAATTGGATGCCAGTTATAGACATGCCAGACTATTTTATGAGGTGGTCAAATCCAACAGAGCTAGTAAAAGTAGACTTACAAAAAGGCCAGACAAACGTTGTGTTAGATAACGGAATATGGCAAGAAAAATATGGGCAACTTAGAGGCTCTTCACAGGTGGTAAGATGGAAGAATTGCTGGATAGCAATTGTACATGATACAAATTACTGGTACTTTTATGATAGAGGCGATGCAAATAAAGATGCATTTTATATGCATAAATTAATCGCTTGGGACAATCAATGGAACTTAATACATGTATCTAATCCGTTTAAATTCTTAAATGGTCAAGTAGAATTTTGCTGTGGTGCTGATAAATTAGGCGATGATTTATTAATCACCATGGGCTTTGAAGACAATGCAGGGTTTTTATTAAAAGTTCCAGAAAGTGTTATTGACTGGATGTTAGAAGATGAAGGAAATACACCGTGAAGCATTTAGTAGAATTTGTTAACAATCCTTGGGATCCAGACGTATGTTATAATCTAGCAAAAGAATACTTTGAATTAGGTCAGTGGGCCGGAGCACAGTCTTTTTTTAGTAGATGTGCAGAAAGAACTTATGATGATGAAAAAGCTTATGAGTCTCTTTTGTACATGGGAAAGTGTTTTTATCATAATACAGAAAGAAATGAATCTGCTAGACAATGTGTTTTGCACGCAATCGCTTTAAAGCCAGAAAGGCCTGAAGGTTATTATTTTCAAGGTCTCTACATGGCAAGTTGTATAGAGGACTATTGGCAAGATGTGTATACAAATTCATGCACAGGTATAGAGATGATGAAATCAAATCCGCCAAGACTATTTAAAGAAGAAGTAGAACAAGGCTTATGGTTTAATAAAGCTTGGTCTGCTTATTATGTAAACAGAATTAGAGAATCACATGATCTGTTTACTTATATTAATTTAAAATTTGATGTAATACCAGAGCTAAAACAGTATGTTGATAATAATATTTTTAATAACAGACTAGACTATAATTTTACACAGCTAGGAAATGAAAGAAAAGTTGCAAAAGAAATAGATAATGAGGTTCTAATAGAGAGAAGATATGAAAGAGAGCTCTGTGTAAATGAAGGCGAAATAGTTGTAGATATAGGCGCAAATGTTGGAGCTTTTTCTTACTCGATACTTAAAAGAAAACCTAAAAAGATTTATTGTTTAGAACCCTCAAAAAAATTACATGAAGTATTAAAACTTAATTTAGATAAAAGCAATGTAACGATAATAGGAAAAGGTATATCTAATAATCTTACTTCCAAAAAAGATGCTTATGGAAACGGAAGTGATAGTGAATTTATTACATTTAGACAATTTATAGAAGATAACAAAATAAAAAAAATAGATTTTTTAAAAGTTGACTGTGAAGGTGGTGAATACGATATCTTTACAAAAGAAAATGTTGATTGGATAACAAAAAACGTCTCTAAAATTGTCTGTGAGTTTCATCTGTGGGGTGTAGAAGGTTGGTATGAAAACTTTAAGATATTTAGAGATTTATATTTACCCAGTGCAAAATTTTATAAAGCTGTTTATGTAAGAGATAATGATGACACATCACAAAAAATATTAGATGATAACTGGCTACAGACTTTTTCTGACTGGGCAATGCATGGTGGACAATTAATAATTAGTATAGACTTTAAAGAAAAGCAAGAAGAAAAAGAAAAATTAGATATTGTTATACAGGGTAAGTACAATGACTATGTTGATGAGCTAATTAATCACTATCAACAATTATATTTTGTAAACAATATTATAGTTTCTTGTTGGAATGGTGACAAAGAACCTTCATCTAGAGAGGGCGTAAAATTTAAATTTAGTTCATTGCCAGAAGATCCTGGAACAGGAAATAGAAACTTACAGATTAAATCTTCTTATGAGGGCTTAAAATGTGCAAAGACAAAGTATGCTATAAAAGTTAGATCAGATCAAAAGTATTCATACAATTGTATGCTCCAAATGTATAATTTTTTTATTGATAATAAAGAAAGAGATCTCTCATATTGGCCAAACAATAAAATGCCAAGAAACAGTATAATAACTGGCGGCATTTTTTCACCGTTTCCATTTCACCCTAGAGACCACATATTTTTTGGTAACACTGAGGACTTAATTGAACTTTTTGATATACCACACGAGACACCAAACTTTACAAAGAAGCATGGGATAGCAAAACAATTCGAGTCAAACCATTATGATAAACATATTAGGACTGAATCTTATATTGGAACGCACTATTGCGCTAAGTTTAATACAAAGTTAAAAGACTTTTTAAAAGATCCTGAGTTATATTTACATGATGGCGCAAAAAATATAGACCAAGTTTTAGAGATCAGCAATGAGATTACACATAAAATTTTCAAACCAGTACCGTCTAGAATTTTAGAAATTGAGTGGCCAAAGTATAATTGGCAAGAATATCAAATAAGCTCACAAAGAGATCAATTTGGCGAAAGATGGGAAGAGGATTTTAAAGAGGGATAAAATGAAAAATTTAATTGTTACAGCTGCAGGACTATCAACAAGATTTGAAGGGTTAAAACCTAAATGGATGCTAACACACCCCAAAGGTAACTGGATGATAGTAGAAGCTTTAAGAGAAATAGACTTTAATAATATAGATAATGTGTATTTTGTTTTCCTAGCAGAACATATAGAAATGTATGATTGTCATGAAGCAATAAAAATGTGCATAGAAGAAATAGGAATATCAGACAAGGCAAAAATAATTACATTATCGAAACAGACAATGAACCAGCCGCATACTGTTTATGAGGCAATAAAACAAAATAATATAAAAGGGCAGATAATAATAAAAGAAGTTGATAATAAATTTTCTTTTAAAGTACAAGAAGGAAACTTTATGTGTTACTATGACCTCAATGACACAACATCAATCAACCCTTCAAATAAAAGCTATATAAAAATAAAAGATAATACAATTACAGATATTGTAGAGAAAAAAGTAATTTCTTCAACTTTTGGCTGTGGTAGCTATTCTTTTGAAAGTGCTGAAGTATATTGTGAGCTGTTTGAAGATTTATCACACTCAGATAATAATTTATATTTATCACATATTATAAAAGAAATGATAAGAAGAGGTTATAAATTCTCACCAGTGCAAGCAAAAAATTATATTGATTGGGGAACAAAAGAAGACTGGTTTGATTATGTTAGACAATATAAGACACTATTCGTTGATTTAGATGGGACTCTAGTAAAGAGTTCAGGAAAATACACACCGCCCTACTGGGGTGATACAGAAGGCATAAAAGAAAACATATCGTTTTTAAACAGACTGCACGACACAGGAAAGGTCTATATTATTATAACAACTGCAAGACATAAGTCAGCAGAAGAAAAAACATTAAAACAATTAAAAAGAGAAGGCATAAAGTATGACGATATTATATTCAATTTATTTCATGCAAACAGAACTATTATTAACGATTATGGCAGCTCTAACCCTTACCCTACTTGTGATGCTGTTAACATCGTTAGAAACACCAATGAATTAGAAAGGTTTTTAAAAGACTTAGGAAAATGATATTAATATCACATAGAGGAAATTTATCAGGTGTGAATCCTGAAAAAGAAAATAATCCAGAATATTGTCAAGAAGCAATAGACGAAAATTATAATGTAGAAATAGATGTTAGATGGCTACCAAAAAGAATGGGAAATGATACTTGGTGGACAGGACATGACAGTCCAAAGTATAGAGTTACAGAAGACTTTTTAAAAAATAGTAAAGTCTGGTGTCATGCAAAAGATATAATAACACTAAGCAAGCTATTAGATTTAGGTGCACATTGTTTTTGGCATGATAGAGATAAGGCAACATTGACGTCTAAAGGTTATATTTGGACAGCACCACTAGAAGAGCTAACACAAAGCTCTATATGTGTATTACCAGAGCGACAGAGAGACATAAATATAAGCAAAGCTGCTGGAATATGCAGTGATTTTATAGCTGAAATACCATATAGCAGCAAATAATTTTACTTTTCAGTTTTTTAAATCATATATATTAAAGAATAAAACGTTATAAAGGAGTCTAAGCATGGCTGACGAAATTAAATTTACAGAAGATGAAATGAAAGATCTTCAAGTAATCCGTGAAAAATACAACAACATACAATTACAATTAGGTGGCTTAAAAATGCAGCAAATTGCAGCAGAAAAGAATGCAACCAGGTTGTTGGAAACAGAAGAATCTCTAATGTCGGCATTAGAAGATCTTTCTACAGAAGAACAAGACACAGCAAAAGTTCTTAATGATAAGTACGGACCAGGATCATTAGATCCACAAACTGGTGTATTTACACCTAGCACAGTACCTTCAGCGCCACTTGATAGCAAAGAAGGCTATATAGAACCTGCCGAAAAGGGTTAATAACTTAAGTGCATTTTGAAATATTAAATGCATATTTATTTTAAATTGTACTCTTAAAAAACACTTAACGGAGAAATTAAATGGCAGAGAGAATTGTCTCACCGGGCGTATTTACTCGTGAAAAAGATCTCTCTTTCTTACCTCAAGGTATTGCCGAAATAGGTGCTGCATTAATAGGTCCTACTAAAAAAGGACCTGCTTTTGTACCAACTGTAATTCGCAATTTCCAAGAGTTTGAAGAGATGTTCGGATCTTTAGATGATCGTTTTTACGTACCAATAACTGCTAGAGAATATCTACGAAGTGCGGGAACTGTAACAATTGTACGTGTTTTAGGTATCGGAGGATACTCATCAAACACCGTACAGATTTCTGCAGATAGAAGCGGCACAGAAGAAAAACAACTATACTTAGTACTAGCACCAAATGCTCTGACTGTAGGAGAATTAACACCTCTCGCATCTACACATGTATCTGGTACATTTAGTGCTTTTGATGTAAGTTCTGGAAGCTATCAGTTTTCCGCATCATTCGATGCCTCTAGTAACAAATACTATAAGGATGTCTTCAGTGACAATCCAATATCAACTAAAGCACAGGGTAATGACTGTCCCTTTTACATCTATAAGCAGTTTCCAGTAGGAGCTACAGCAAACGCTTCAGGTGGATCTGCTGTGACAGGCTCTGTTGTACCACTAAATCTTTTACAAGACTACAAGAAGGCATTAACACCTTCTATTCTTAGTCAAAAACAAGATGGTAATGCTGAGAACTTGTTTCAAGTTGCTTTAAGACATGATGGCGAAACTGAAACAAACAAGCACTTTAAAGTAGCTATATCAAATGTAAAACAGGCTTCAGAAGTACCAGGTTCAGACTACGGAACTTTTAGTTTACAAGTTAGAAAAATTGATCAGCAAACATTTGCAGCAGCAGATGATGAAATTGTAGAACAGTTTGACAACTTAAACTTAGATCCTAAGTCAACAAACTTCTTGTGTAGAAGAGTTGGAACAAGGTGGATTTCTGTTGACTCAGATGGAAAAGTTAATTACAACGGTGATGCTGAATGGCCAAATCTCTCTAGATATGTCTTCATCACAGGTAGTGCAACATTAAATGAAGGTGGATTTTCAAAAAGCTTAGTACCTTACGGCCACGCTGCAATGAAGCTTCCACAGTCATGTTCAGTTGACGATCCAACTGATCAACTAGCACAGCTTGTTAATAATACTTTTACAACTTCACAGGTAAGCTCAACAACAAGTCAATATGACACTAGTATCTTCTACGGGTTTGATTTCTCAACAGAAGATAATAGAAGTTTTCTAATGCCGTTGGCAACCGATGCAGCTGTTTATCACAACCCATCATTTAGTTTAGATGATATGGTAGGTGATGCTAAGGCAACATCAGCGTTGTTTGGAGGTGCTACTACTTTCGCATCTGCTTCAACAGCTGTTAGCTTAACACATTCAAATGTAGCACAAAGAAAATTCTTTGTACCTCTACAAGGTGGATTTGACGGTGTCAATCCTGCAATAAAGAAGAATACAGGTAAGAATATTACAGCTGCTAACCAACAAGGACTTGATTGTTCATCATCAACATCAAGTGGATCAGTTGCTTATGAAAGAGCAATAAAAGCAATTAGTAATGCTGATGAGTTTGATATAAACTTATTATCTACTCCTGGCTTGATCTACAATTTGCATCCAAGCCCAATAAATCTTGCACAACAAACTGTACAAGATAGAGGTGATACATTTTATGTATTTGACTCAGTAGCTTGGGGTGATGGTATAAACACTGCTGTCAACGCTATAACTAGTGTTGATACAAACTATGCAGCTACTTATTATCCGTGGGTAAAACTACTTGATGATACAGTAAACTTACCGATATGGGTACCACCTTCAGTGGTAATTCCTGGTGTGATAGCTCAAAATGATAGAGTTGCACATGAATGGTTTGCACCTGCTGGTTTGAATCGTGGTGGATTAAGAGGTGTATTAGAGGCTAAAACTAGACTAACACACGCTGAAAGAGACTTGCTGTATGAAAATAGGATCAACCCTATTGCATCATTCCCAGGTCAAGGCGTTGTAGTTTTTGGTCAAAAAACACTTCAATCAAAGCCATCTGCGCTTGATAGAATCAATGTTCGTAGGTTGTTAATTAGGCTTAAGAAGTTTATTGCTAGTTCTTCACGCTACTTATTGTTTGAAAACAATACAGTTGCAACAAGAGCAAGATTCTTAAACATAGTTAACCCTTATCTTGATTCAGTACAATCAAATCAAGGACTAACTGGTTTTAGAGTTGTAATGGATGACAGTAACAACACACCAGATGTGATCGATAGAAATCAGCTGGTAGGACAGATATTTATACAGCCTGCAAGGTCTGTAGAATTTATCGTTCTTGACTTCGTTGTTCAGCCATCAGGAGCAACTTTCCAATAAATCTTGGTTGAAAAACAGTTAAAAAGCCCAGACTAATACTCTGGGCTTTTTTCTTTTATACAGTATTTTTCCTGAGTTCTTGATATTTATTACTGAATGAAATAAAACCTTTATGGAGAAATAGAATGCCACAGCTGATAGATCCGACAGATATAATGTTTACTCAATTTGAACCAAAAGTTCAAAATAGGTTCATTATGTATATAGAGGGAATTCCAGCTTACACAATAAAAGCAGCTGCAAGACCTCAAATTAATTTCGAAGACATCACATTAGATCATATTAATGTAAAACGTTATGTAAAAGGGAAAGGCGATTGGCAACCCCTAACAATAACAATGTATGATCCAGTTGTACCTTCCGCTGCGCAAGCAACAATGGAATGGGTTAGATTATCACATGAATCTGTAACTGGTCGTGATGGCTACTCAGACTTTTATAAGAAAAACGTAACATTTAATGTTCTTGGACCTGTAGGTGACATAGTAGAAGAATGGCAATTAGTTGGAACTTATATCCAACAGGCTAACTTCGGCACACTTGATTGGTCTGCAAATGAGCCAGTCAATATTGAATTGACACTCAGATACGATTACGCTGTACTACAGTTCTAATCAAAAATTTATAGTGAACTGCTTCGACTTCCGTCGTGGCATTCTGATGTTAAAGTTAGTTCACAACTAGTTATGTAAGACAAGTAAACAAAGGAGTTATAATGTCTACAGTAAAAAAAGAAAGTAGGTTCCCTACTGAAGTAGTGGACCTTCCAAGCAAGGGACTCGTGTACCCAGAAGGCCACCCATTATCAAATGGTAAAGTCGAAATAAAATACATGACAGCAAGAGAAGAAGATATTCTAACGTCAGTCAATCTTATACAAGACGGAACTGTTATAGACGAATTGCTAAAATCAGTAGTTATTACTAAAGTTAATTTTGATGACATTATTATTGGTGATAAAAACGCAATTATGTTAGCAACAAGAATCTTAGGATACGGTAAAGAATATAAAGCAGAAGTTATCTGTAAAGAATGTGGAACAAAAGAAGAAACAGACTTCGATTTAACTGTATACAAATACAAAGATATAGATGAATCAAAATTCGCAAACGGAAATAAATTTGAGTATGAGCTTCCAAACTCTAAGAGAAAGATAGAGTTTAAATTGCTGACACAAGGAGACGAAGCAAAAGTAATCAAAGAGATACAGCGCCAAAGAGATGCAGGAATAAAAGCTATAGGTGAAATAACAACACGACTAAGGTATCAATTGATTTCTGTTGATGGTGAATCTGATCCTGAGACAATCACAAACTTTATTAACAATGAGTTTTTTGCTGTAGATTCTAGAGCTTTTAGAGAACACTATGCTGCTCTATCACCAGACGTAGATTTTAAGACACACTTTGGATGTGCTGCATGTAAAGCAGTACAAGACGTAGAATTGCCCATACAGACAAATTTCTTCTGGCCTTCCCGGTAGACCCCGAATACAAGCCGATAGTACATGATGCAATATTCAGCCTCATTTACTACAGTGAAGGCGCATTTACATTCGGTGATGTGTATGAAATGCCAGTATACTTACGAAAATTTTATACTGATAAGCTGATCAAAGCTAGGACAAAAGAGAACGAGCAAGTCAAAAAAGTTTCTACAACATCAAGACCAAATATACAAAGACCTGGTTAATAATTTAGAAAACTCGATAATTATATCTGTATAATATTATATTAGGAGTTTTGCAATGAAAAAATCTAAAATGAATGAAATAGCACCAGCAGCGGTTGCAACATTTCTTATTGGAAGTTATATTTTATCTAAGCTAAAAGGGCAAGACTCTAAAGCAAAGAGAATAGCAAACCAAACAAAAGCTCTAGACTCAAAGATACAGTCACAATTAGATGCTATTGATAGACAAATAGATGCTAATGCAGAAGAAGTAAGAAAGAAAATAGAGAAAATGCCTGCTGATCAAAGGGCGAGGGTTGAAAAAATAGCAGCAATGTTTAAATAGGGAATATCAATGCCCACAGTCACACAAAACGAAGTTAACTTACTAAAGCAGAAAGAAAAGCTACAAGAAAAAATAAATGATCTTGAAGCTAAGCAAGGTAGACTGTCACAAGCAGAAAGAGGAAAGCTTAAAGAGTTAGCAGTCCAGATGGATACACTTGATGTATCACTAACAAGTGTCACAAGTAAATTTGATATGGCTATTAAAAATCTTTCAGACCTTGCAAAAAGCGGAAGCGATGCGAAGATGGCATTTGAAAAGCTTGGCGCAACAAATGTTGACAAAGATTTAAGAAAAATAGCAGAGCAGTCGAATAAATCAGCAGAGTCTATAGCTTCTATGGTTGATAAGCTAAAAACTCTTAATGCCCAGGGTCAAGGACAATCAAAAGCTGCAGCAGCAATAGAATCTTCACTAGCAATTGAGTCTGATATTCTTGGCATTTACGATGACAAATCAAAACTACTTACTTCAAATTTAATCTCTCTAGAGGCAGAAGTAGAGTTAGCTATATCTTTGCTTGATAAAAAAAGCGAAGAATATGAAATTGAATTAAATTTCTTAACTACTCAAAGACAAAGAGTACAAAATTTACAAACTCAACAGTCAAGGGCAAAGACACTAAATGATGTTGAGTCCAAAGGTGCAGAAATACAGAAAAAAATCGCTGAGTTTGCAAGTAATTTCGCTTCAGCTCAAGGGACAGCACTTATCGTAACAGGTGCTCTTGTTAAGGTTTTACAATTTGCTGCAAATGAAACACGCGCAGTTCAAGAAGCAACAGGCGGTACGATAGGTAATTCAGCAGCATTAGCAGCAAATTTTAGAGCAAATTTAGGAACAACACAAAATTTATTAGGCACATTTACAGGTGTTAACTCAAAGATAAGAGATGCTGCATTTGAGGCTGGTAAAGTTGCAGACAATATGGATCTTGCAAATAATATGGCTATTGGAGTATCTGACGCAACTCTTGCAATGCAGACAGGTTTAAGTAGCACACAAGTCGCAGAACTAGCTCAAATGATGTCAGAGGTCACTGATGTATCACGTGAAGGCGCATCTGCACAATTGGTAACCGTGCAAGCTCTAGCACAAGCTAACAAAGTTAACCCATCAAAAGTATTCGCATCTATGGCACAAAATGCAACAGTGTTAGCATCAATGACAGACGGATCTGCAGAGTCTATGGGTAAATTAGCAGTGCAGGCAGCGAAAGCTGGTGTAGAATTAAGCTCATTAGAATCTATTGCTGATAGCTTATTAAATATAGAAACATCAATAGCAGCAGAGTTTGAAGCTGAAGTATTGCTAGGTAGACAATTAAATTTAGATGCTGCTAGAAGATTCGCACTAAACAACGACAATGAAGGCTTAATAAGAGAAATACAAAAGAATTTACAGGGTACAAGTTTTAGTGACCTAAACAGGTTACAAAGACAATCATTAGCTGCAGCACTCGGAGTTAATGTAGCAGATCTCGGAAGAATAATAAGTCGTTCTGGAAATCAAAATGTTGTTGATGTTCAAGACCAGCAATTAAAAGGTTTAATGGAACTAAACGCACAAGGATCTTTAACTAATGATCTTTTAGGACAAATTTATAAGGCTGTATTTGCAATTGCAGCTGTTCAAGCTGTTGGAGGATTAAGTAAGATAGCAGAAAGCTTTAAAAATTTTAGTGGTGGTGGTATACTAAACTCATTTGGTAAAGGAATGCAAACATTTAATAGAGGCGGCGGTCCGGGTTTTGGTAGAACACTATTAGGGAACGCAAGTAGACTCAAAGGTCCTGCAGCATTAGCAGCACTAACTGCAATTCCTGAGCTTATTGCATCACAAGATAAAGTTAGAGATGGAGCAGGAATATTTGGAAGAATTGGTGGTGGGATTGCAGCAGGTGCTGGATTAGGTGCTCTCGGAATGAATCCATATACAGTAATCGGTGGTGGTATACTAGGTGGAATATTTGGTGAAGCAGCGGTAGAAGGTTTAGTTGACTTGTTTAGAGGTGGATTTGCAAACGGTGGACCAGTAACAGAATCAGGTCTTGCAATGGTAGGTGAGAGAGGACCAGAGTTAGTAGCATTAGGTCGTGGATCACACGTAGTTCCGAATCACTATTTAGGTGGTTATCAAGGCGGTGCTACAAATATGAAAATTTCTGATCCAGATACACATCGTGCATTAATGACAATAGCATCACACTTAGAATCAATAAATACAAATACAGCAAACACTACAAAAGGTGTTAATAATATAGGCATAGCGACAGGAGCATAATGGCACTCGCAGATTTAGATATTAATAAAATAAGAAGCTTTACATATACAGTTTCTAATGAGCCGCAAACATTTGTAGCCAACGGTCAGACTGTGACTGGTAATAAAAAACCTATAGAACAAAACTTTATAGAATTACCTGATAGATTTGCATCAAAAACAGGAGCCAGTGTATTTGATAACTTTGTAGGTGATGATAACAGGACTCAAGAATACACAATCAATAACAGGGCAGGCCAGTATATTATTACAGGCATTAAAGGTACAAAATCTTCAGATATAAACAGACTAAAATCAAACAGCCTTATTATTAAATCGTATGATGAAGCTCTTTCAGAAGGTACAATGTTTAATTTTATGACAGAGAACCGTACACTAGGTTTTAGACAAATACCGTTTGGATTTAAAGACATAGGAATAAAAGGCCTGACAGCACAGCCAGAAAGATTTACATCACCTCAAGTGAATCAACACAATTCAATGACAAGAGGAGGATTATTTACAGATCCTATTGTTGAACACGACCAGTTTATATTAGGTGAGTCAGGTATACTAGAACAATTTAAAGCAAGCCAACTTTTATTACAAGCAGATGCAATAAACCAAGACGGATTAGGGTTAAATCAATTATTTAATTCAATACAGTTTGATGCAAATTTAAGTCCTGGAATAAGAACATATAGACACGGTTTGACCGGTTTACCTGTTCCAAGATATGCACCTCAACCAGGCCCTAATATAAACCCTGACGGCTTGATGGGATTATTCAACATTGATCTTACAAGTTTAGAAACAGCAATATCAGATAATTTAGCAGGAAGCATTCCTTATGAAGAAATAGGAAAAGGAACACCAAAAATATTAGGTTTATTTAATAGCATGATGTTAGGAAACACACCAGAGAAATCTGATAGAGGTGGTTTTTTCGGAGGTCTATTGGACACACTCCAGACATCAGCACCAATACTATTTCAAGATCCTTACCCAATTGTACCGTCAGTAAATGTTGTTAATTCACCTTCTAGAAAAGACGGCATAAACACAATGTATGATTCTCAAAATATGTATGGCGCAACAAGTGGTGAACCATATGTAAAACCAGCAGGTGACCCTGGATCAATAATACAATTTGCTAATAATGATAGGTTTAAATTCTTCTCAAAAGCAAAACAGACAGAATTTACTACAATACCGAAATTAAATGATAAGGGAAACAGGCTTTTACATGAAGATACTGAAAGAGAAAAAGATACAATAAACAGAAATTATAGTCCATTAAGAGATAGTATTAGCACAACAAACGTTCCGAAGTCTGCTGGAGGTGTTGATAACGGTTTTACAATGCCAATAGACTCTAGGCTTAATAGAGGGATTGAAGGCGCACTAAATAAATTTAGCACACTATCTTATAACGCACTAGGCGCAAAAGATAACGGAGATAGAGTTGATCCAGGCGGCGCAAAATCTCTAATGTATGATAAAACATTAAGGAGCCCATCTGAAATAAACCTAACAGCACTTCCAACTGTAGGTGGTGATGGCAACCCAAGAGTAGGAACACAGGAAATTGAAGAGAGTGTTAATTCTTTAAGTGGACCAAGAGGCGATCAATATATAACAGACAACTTAGGCGCTAGAGATTATTATCAAAAGAAAGTTTACGCAATAGGAAAACAAGGCGTTAGAGCTGTATTAACAGACAGTGCTAAGCAGACAAATGATGCTGAACCGTTTAGAGGTGTAATAAGAAAAGGTGGTGAAAGAGGTGATAAATTTATTTCAGACGCAGTTGACAGAGTAAACATCTTACCTTATGGCGGAAATGTGACAAAGAAGAAATCAAAAGGTCCTACTGCAGATGAATTGCATAACAGTGCAGAAGAAATGGATTTTGTACCATTAGTTTTTGAAGATGTTTACAATAAAAAATCAATGGTGTTTAGATCTATATTAGGAGACATTACAGATACAATTACACCTGATTGGCAACAAAAAGAATATATTGGTAGGCCACAAAAGGCTGCAGTTTATAAAGGTGTTGGTCGCACAATCGGCTTTAATTTTTCAGTGTATCCAAAGACAAAACAAGAATTTCCAGTATTATTAGAAAAGGTAAACTATCTCGTAGGACAGTGTTATCCAAATCTTGATAAGAATTTAAGACAGACAGGACCTATGATAAGGTTAACTATAGGCGATATCTTGTACAAGCAGTTAGGATATATTACAAGCTGTACAGTAACATTTCCAAATACAAGCACATGGGAATTAGATCCAGGTCTAAGATTTACAAAACTAATTCAAGTATCAATTGAATATACACATATCGGTGGATATGTTCCTGTTGCAACTGGAAAACATTACGGATTACCTTGGTTAAAAGGCGGACAATATGATGGTAATCACGGAGGCTTTAACAATTATCCTAATAGAGAAGACGGCGGTGGAAGTGAAGCACCACCATCTGCGGTGAAAAACTATAGACCACTATTTCAAGAACTAGGACAACAGGATCTATAATGTTTAACAGGTATAAAAATATAAGAAGAAAGAAAGATCCAAAGACAGGATTTAACTATAGGATTCCTGTATTATATCCTAAGATAGAAGAACGTGATGATGATGTCCTTCATAGGGTTATTGTAGGAGAAAGATTAGATCTCCTAGCATACAGATATTATAATGATTCTGGATTGTGGTGGATAATAAGCAGAGCAAACGGATTAGATCCTAGTATAATATCACCTGAAGTTGGGCTAGAACTAAAAATTCCTCAGAATACAGGAGACATCTTAACAAGATTTCAATCATTAAACTCTACAGAGTAAGGTTATAAAATGAACGGTAAAAATATACCTGAAGAAATACGAAGAGGCTTAGATGCTAGATTAGAAGCTATGAGTACTTTTGGTGATAAGACATTAAAATCACCAGCACTAGGTACAGTTTCTGAAGAAGCAGAAGAATTCAGACTTTCAAGAGAGGCAGTTGAAAACTGTTCACCGTTTATAAGAATGATAGGTGGAGGTGTAGCAGACTCATTTTATGTTATGTCAGGGATGTTTAATACAGACTCTAATCCAGAAGCTTTTGATGCAATACAATCAGACATAAACTATATAAACACAAGACCCTCAACATCCAATCTAACAGGCGCTGAGTCTTATTATGAATTAGGTAAGGGTGAAGATATAAGAGAAAAAAGGTTTGGGTATAAAGAACCTGGAATTAATACACTGTCTGTAACAAATCTTACAGACGGTGCAAAAGGTGGTGCTGTAAAACAAGCTGTAGTTCAATTTACAGTATGGAGAATGAATCAGCTAGACGACTTTCAAAGGCATTCTTTTTTATCACTAGGTGCAACAGTAATCATTGATTGGGGATGGGTTAGAGGAGATAAATCTATTCAGTCAGTTTTAGAGCCACCTTCAATTGTAGTAAAAGACGGCGATAAAGTATCATTAGACTTTAGTTTATTTAGTGAAGAAACATCACCAGAAGGTAAGACATTGGCGAGTGCGTGGACAAAACAATCTAAACTAAAATATGGTGATTGGGATGGGTTAATAGGTGTAGTTGCAAAAGTAGATTGGAAGGTAAACGAAGAAGGTGGATTTGAATGCGAAGCAGTAATCCAAGGAAAAGGATCACACGCATTCTCAGATCCTATAGCTATTAAAGAAAGACATAATAGTATTCCACCGTTATACGCATCAGACACTGGTATACAAGACTTCGACACATTTAGATATGCGTGGATGAAGAAGACTGCAGATAATACACAAGGACTTACACCTCAAGAACAAAAGGCGCTCGACGCAGGTTCTCTGGATGAGGCATTACAAAGAGCAAAGACTGGACCAGAAGTTAGCTTAATAGAACGAATAGCATCTCTTGATGTTGAAATAATCACAAAGTTATTTCCTGAGATAAAAAGCGAAGAAAAGGCAAAAAATGGTGATCCAAAAGCAGTAATGTCTAAGAGAATGGAAGCAGCTATGATCTACAAGCCATATCAAAGAATAGATGAAAAAGGGAAGCCAACAGGCAAATATGCCACAGGAGTGTTATCACAAGACAAAAAGACAGAAGAATTTTATAAAAATACACAATTTCAATATGAAATGTGGATTAACTGGGGCTGGTTCGAAGATAATGTTGTTTCTTATTACTCACAAAAGTTCGGCAATAATGCGAAAGGTTCTGCTGTTTTTAGATCTATACAAATAGTTGATGAAGGCCTTAGATCTATTTCTATCGCAAACGATCCAAACTTATTTACATTTACAAACGACTACATCTTACCAGGGCAGACACCTACAAATTGGATACCTGATGAAGTAGGAGATAAGAAAAATTTAATAAAAAATCCTTATAAAGCTTTGGCGCAAGCTATGAATAAAAAAGCTGCAGCTTTTGCTTTACAAGGTAATCCTGAACTAGGAGCTTTAAGACATATTTATATCAACATAAATTTGATAAGAGCAGCATTTTCATCGCCAGGAATTTCAATAAGTGGAGGAATGTTAGCACTCGCAGACTCTCTAAACAGGCATATTAAGTTATGGAATTTTGATTTAAAAATGAGTGAAAAGACATCTATTGGTGATCAAATAATACCAACAACTTATTCAATCGTTGAGACAAGACAAAAGAAAGAATATTTTGGATCTGATGTTCTAGATCCTGGAAAATCTTATATTTTTGAAAATAATGGGCTAAATTCTCTAATACAGAGCTGTGATATATCAACTGATATTAGTTCGAGATTAGGTGCAGCAGCTTATATGGGAAGGCAGTCTAAACGTACTAGCTTAATAGATCATGTTTTAAAACAGAATGAGAGGCCGTTTCCTGATCAAGAAGAAGTAATGAATCTTGCTAGATTTTACGCAAACTCAGAAAATAAATTATTTGATACTGGTGACGGATATGTAATGACGACCGATCCACTATCAGAGCTTTTAAATGATTCTGTAGGTGATGGTGAAACATACAATAAAGAAAGAAGATTTTATTATGGTGCAGATCCGGGAATAGTTGGGTTTGGAAATTTTGTTAATGAAATATCTGATACTGGCTTGAGTGGAGGACAATGGAACCATGATATAGATATTAATTTGAGAAGAGTATATCCTACTGCGCTTAGCGCAAGACTTGAGCAGTCAAATAGTTTATTAAAACAAATAAGTGAACAAGGAGACGCCGATCTAGACCAAAAGAAATTTATTTTAGATAATAAAGAGGGAATAAAAGAAGAAGTTAAAGAGTTAGGAATGTATGCATTTCCACCAAAATCAAAAGCAGCAGCCCAAATAAGTGAAAATGACAGTGATACAATAAGAAAAGAAAAGATGGCAAAATTTCCATATCAGGACGGATTTAATATGCATTACAACTGGCTAAGAACACTAGACTTTTATTTAAATGAAAATCCAGTAACTGCTTTATTGCAAGAGTCAGGCAAAAATGATGTTGTCTTTCTACCTATAAAAGCTACAATTACTATTGATGGTATTGGCGGCATGAATCTTTTAGATATGTTTAGACTATCGTATCTTCCAAAGCTATATAAACAAGAAGGTGATAAGCCGGGAACATACTTCTTAATAATTGGGCTAAATCACACAATAGATGATTCAGGTTGGAAAACTGAAATTACAGGTCAAATACAAATTGATAATAGCCGCTTCTTAGATAAACTAGATAGTGAAAAAGAAGAATTGTTAAAGGAAGCAATGGTAGAAGCTTTTGAAGAATTATGGGGTGGTGCAACAGAAACTGCGACAGATAATCCTCCTGATGAACCATTAGAATATGCAGGACAGCCTGCACCTCAACAGTTAAGAATTATAGAACCAGAAGATCAAATATTAAGACCAATAATTTATGATCCAGCTAATGAAGACTCATATCACAGAATAGGTGACAGTAATACAAGTGTAGTTGATGAGTTGTCAGGACCACAAGATAATCTTTATGAGTTATTTAAATATGATAATTTAGACCAATTTATGAGTTCAGACGCGCTAGAAGTAGATACATCAGTATTTAATGCCAAGGCAAAAAAGTTTCCAAATAGGCCCGAAGGATCAGGAGATTAAAATGATTGAACGTTCAAAAGTAGGAATTACAAGTTCAGGCCAATTTGTTTATGCTGTAAAAGATGCAGATAATAATATTGTATATGTAAGAAAAGAACAAAAATACATTAAAGAGTATAAAGATACAAAAACAGTAATATACAGATTATTAAGAACAAAAGAAAGAATAATAAAACTTGAAGAAAACGATTTAGTTGCTGTTTATAAAAGAGCAGGTAATGCAAGAAGACGTGACGAATATCCTATAAAAACATTTCCAACATCAGGAGACTTGGCAGGTAAAAAAATCATCACAAGAATATTCGCTCAGAATAAGATTAGTGATACAAAAGAGATATTTGAAGTTGTTAAAAAGACAAATGCAACATCATTCAAATTTACTGAATTTCAGTGGCAAGTAACAGGTCCAATAGAGCAATCTAAAAACTTTAACAGGCAGCAATTAATTTCAGCTGAACAATCAATAAAAGGCATTACAGCAGTATTACCACTAGACCAACTTCACATATCAAAATTTTTAGCTCTTGCTTCAATGAGACCAGAATATCAGAATATTCAACCCGGTCAGCAACAAGAACAAAATACACAACCAACTCCTGCACAGCCACAGTCACCTACTGGACCTCCTCCTGGAGTTGTCACAGGTGGCGCAGGCGGTGGTTACTAAAAAGCCCCTTTTGACAGGGGCTTAATTAGCTCAATTTTAATCTTTGATCTTAATTGGAAGTTTGTAACGAACTCTTACAGGTCGACCGTTTTGTCGTGCTGGATGGTATGCTGTCTTATTTACTTTATTTAAGACAATATCATCATAAGCATTATTAAACGTATCTAAGATAACAGCGTCATTTACATGACCATTTTCGTCAACTATAAATTCAACATGAATTGTTCCAGTCCTAAGGTTAGTGCTTATAGGTGGCAGTTCGTTTGAACTTAAGTTAAACTCTTTTTTTGGTATGGGTGGGTGACTCCCTTCATTTTCTAATGAAAAGTTTTGGGCTGTCACCAAGCCCATCAGCATTAAGAATGCCAGGTTCCTCATTGTATTTCTCCTATATTCGGTATTTTTAGAGAATCTAAATATAGACTTTAAAAAGTTAAAAGCTGAATTTTATAAAAATAACATAATTCTAACATTTTCCTAATGTAACTCTATATATATAAGTATAAATGGTTATAGAAACAAGTTCAAGTTATAAAGCTTTATTACAAAAGATTGCTGGAAAGTCTCTGCCAGCTGTTTTCATAAGAGATGATAATAGAAATCATCCTGCAGAATCAAAGATAATTGCTGTATCTCTATTCGTAAACGGTGAAATAATCGATGTAATATATGATCACAGCGAATCTTTCTCTAAAGAGATGGACGTTGAAGAACTTTCTTGTGTAAAAAGATTTTGGGTTGATAATGTAAAAGAGTTCTATCATTTGACAAAGATGAAAAACGGTTATGACGTTATAATGTCAGACTACTTAGATAATATAAGGCATGAACAGATATTGGAACCACAAGTTTTTAATAAAATATATGAGAATAGTTTTGCACTTAGAAAATCAAATAAAATTGTACCGATAGTAAAAGTCTTAGAATACGCACATGAAAGGCTAAACATAATAATTGATAGTATTCCAGAAAAGATAGACAAGACATTTATAAAATATAATAAAGCACTATATGAATTTGCGAAATTTGAAAACTGTGGAATGAAAATAACACCAAACTCATTCGGAACAGTATTTAGAAATGGTTACGGATACCCTAATTACAATATGTTTACCGCAACAGGAAGACCTTCAAACACTTTTAGAGGTGTAAACTTTGGCGCACTAAATAAAAATGATGATACAAGAAATAATATTGTTAGCAGGTTCGATAAGGGCATGCTAGTAGAATTTGATTATGATGCATATCATCTTAGGCTATTAGCAGAAATGCTAGATTTTGATGTTCCTTTTGATAAATCACTACACCAACACCTTGCAGATACCGTGTATAAAACGACTTACGAAGAATCTAAAAAAGTCTCATGGCAAATATTATATGGAAATATATCTGTAACTAAAGAAGAAAACCCTTTCTTTTACACAATTGAAAAAATGTCAGATGCACTATGGAAAATTTTCAACAGCAATAAATCGTTCAAATCTCATATTTATAAACGACAATTTGTCTCTGATCAGATTTCTGATCCGAACAAAAATAAAGTCTTGAATTATTTTATTCAGTCTTATGAAACAGAGAGCAATATTGAGACAATTAAAAAAATTAACAAACATCTCAAAGGTCGTAGTACACGCATGATGTTATATACGTACGATAGCTTCCTGTTCGATTTAGATAGGACAGAGGGCTTTAAAACAGTACTCCAGATAAAGAAAATTTTGGAGAACGGTAAGTACCCGGTCAAAGTAAAAGCTGGACTAAATTATGGTTCAATGCAAGACATAACGGAGAGGATTAATGAGTATAAGTAAAGTTATAAATGATGTAGTAGAAAAAGTATCTTATAAGACATCCAACGGAATGGTCGATGTAAAAGATCCATATCACTTATTTTTATTAAAAGAAGAATTTGAAAAATTATTAGATCCTGATCTTGTGCATGCAGCCTTATATGAAGCAGATACAGATAAAGAACCACCATTAGATGACGCTGAACAAGAAAAAAGAAAGAAAATGGGATTGGTGTGGAAAGGAAAAGGTTATGGTAAAGAAAATGAAGATGGTATAACACATAAAAATGATGGTGGAAAATTAGTTGCAATTGAAAAAGAAAAAGAAAAACAAAAAAATGATCCTCAAAAGCTGACAGCAAAAGATTTTACAACAAAGACTGGTGAGCAAGATCCAGAACAAAAAGGACCTCAACCTGGAGAAGAACATCACGGTGCAAAAATGCCAACACCAGAACAGACAAAGAAAGACACAGATAATAAGACACAAAAAGCTAAAGAAAAAGTAGATAAAATGCCTGATGGACCTGAAAAAGAAAATGCAAAAAAGGTACTTGATATGCTTTCACGTTTTGCAAATGCAAAAACAAAAGAAGAGAAAATAGCAGTACTTCAAGAGATGCAAGCCAGTGGTCTTATACAAAGAAATGACAGAGGAAGTGGAACAAAAAAGATTTATTTTTCAGGCGATACTGGTTTACATTATAAAGAGTTTGGACAGGATACTGCACTTCATAGAGAAATTGCTATACTAGATGAAGAACAATTTGAAGAGACAGGACAGGGATTACTGAATACAAAAGATCAAGCAAATTATGGTAAGAAAAAAATGGCACCAATGAATTTATTTGATGGGCAAGAAAAAGAAGTTTCTGTAAAACAAAATGATGACGGCTCTGTTCAAATTGGTGATGACCCAGGAACAACACTTAAGACATTACCAGATCCAAATGAAGATGATAATGCTGATAAAAAATTAAGAGAAAGAATAGATGAAGCGTATACAAAAGATGGTGCATTAAATAAAGAAGAATATGAAAAAGCAAAGATGGCAATAAAACGTCATAATTTACTTGTTAAAGAAATTGAAAAAGTAATTGCTGCAGGAGGCGGAAGTTTAAAATGTACAGACCCCATTCCAGGAGTTCAACCAGATACACAAGAGAATAGAGATAAGATAAAAAGCAAAACTGGTGAAAATGTAGCAAACAGATTAGAGGAACTTTCAGGAGGAAACTTAACTGGAGCACAGAAAAAAATTATTGATAGACTTAATAAATTAAAGTCACCACCATTATCACAGGAAGAATATGAGACTGAATTAATGTCTCTAGCAACAGCGATACAAAATGATATTGATTTCTCAACAGGTTATGCAGATCTTGCTGAAACATTATCATATATGAGACATTTGAATAGAGGTAGTGTTGCATATTTACCTTCAGCTGGTAATTTTCCTCTTGGTGATGTACTCACATTCCCAGATACAGAAAATCAACCAGATTTTGAAAATGATTCTCCTGAAGATATAGCATCAAAAATGAAGGCGATTTTTATATCAGTTGATAATAGAAGTATTAAGAAAGGCGAAGGAGGAGCTAGCTCAACACATACAAAAGTTGAATTAACAGAATTTGTCGATATGGATAAAATTCCAGCAAAAGAAGTTGCAAAAGATCAAGCATGGTTATCTGACAAAGGATACGATCAAATATTTGGTGTTAGAGGTGAGAAAGAACCGACTAAAGAAGAAGTTAATACAGCACATGATGAAGTAAAAAAACAGGCAGAGAAATATGGTGTTGATGTAACAAGTAATGAACATATAGAACAAAGAAGAAAAAGGGTTGATAGCTCTATTGATAAAGTAAAAAGAGATAGAAAGAAAGCTAATAAGCCAGATCTTACTTCAGAAGAAGAATCATTAATGAGAAAGAAACATGAAGCATATTATGATCTTGGAAAAGTGCAGGCTGATGTTTACAATAGACAACTTGATCAAGGTGCAGTACAGTTGTATACAAATGAAGTATGGAAAGAAGACAAAGATGGAAATGCAACAACCAGTGAAACAGATGGCATGGACTGTAAAGCATATATAAAATTTGAATTTGCTGCAGGATGGTTAAAAAGTGGAAAACCAAACAATAAAGTTCCTTCTAGATTTAAAAATAAAAAGAGAGATGATCAAGGAAACTTAGTCGACTGCTAATGATAAAATTAAAGGATATATTGATGGAAGAAAAAGTTATGGATACGGCTGGAATAATATTAAGAGATCCAGTTGCAGGTATTGTTTTATGCAAAGACACAGAAAAGTGGGGTATTCCAAAGGGTAAAGTGGAGCTCGGTGAAAGTCCTATTGA
>Ga0115545_1000331_pt1 | contig 25461 bp, 24 predicted proteins | sample COGITO_mtgs_1003_FD_87188 | JGI IMG/M metagenome (GOLD analysis project Ga0115545, IMG submission 87188) | Pelagic marine microbial communities from North Sea - COGITO_mtgs_100330 | ecosystem: Environmental > Aquatic > Marine > Epipelagic | place: Germany:Helgoland, sampling site Kabeltonne...
ACTGGGCCCATCGACCCCATGCAGGCAACAACGGTGCGCGTGGCGGAGGCGGAGCGGGAGGCCGCAGCTAAGGCGGTGGCCGTCCAGCAACGGCTTGCTATCCCCAACATCAGCGCGCAGCTAGGCGTTCGCCAACTGCGCGTAGCGAGCGGACCGGCGGTGGTCGCGGGAATTGCGGTGCCTCTTCCCCTCTTCGACCGCAATCGGGGCAACATCGCCGCGGCGCGCGCCGAACTCCAAGGTGCCGACGCGCGTGCCGCTGCGGCGCGGCTCGATGCCGAGGCAGGCTCGCGAGCCGCGCTCGCGCTTGTCGAGGCTGCTGACCAACGGGCGCTTGCCGCCGATCGCGCAATGGCCACGGCCGAGGAGGGCTACCGACTTGCACGCCTCGCCTACGAAGCTGGCAAGTCGCCGCTGATCGAGTTGCTGGCGGCTCGCCACAATCTCGGGGTGACGCGCGGCGTCATTCTCAACGCTGCTGCCGCCCGTCTCGACGCCCGCGCCAATCTAGCTCGCTTCGCTGGCCTTACCATCACCGGAGAACCGGTCCAATGACCCCTAGAAATCGTCTTTATATCGGAGCCGCCCTTGGCCTCACAGCCGCTGCCACGCTCGGTTTTGGGTTCGCGCGCGTTACGCAATCGCCTTTGCGTTTGCCAGTGCCCGCAAATAGCGAGGCTGCGTCGACCCCGAAGCCCACGAACGCCGTCGAAATCTCGCAAGATGCAATCGCCGCGTCGCGCATCACTGTGGGGCCAGCCAACGCCGGCGGCCTGGACGCCGCTATCTTGGCATCAGCCACTGTTGAGGCGACGCCAGATGCTGAAGCTGTCCTGACCGCGCGAGCACCCGGCACAGTCACACGCATCTTTGTGCGGATTGGCGATTCCGTTCGCGCAGGCGAGACGGTCGCAATGGTCGAAAGCCAGGAAGCTTCGCAGATAGTGGCGGATCGCACGGCCGCTGCAGCGCGCGTCACGCTGGCAACCCGACAGCTTGCGCGTGAGCGCACGCTACTCGGTCAGGGGGTCAGCCCGCGTGCTGACTACGAGACTGCTCAGGCCAACCTTATTGTCGCCCAAGCTGACGCTCAACGCGCCCGTGCTGCGGCGAGTGCGGCCCGTGTCGCCAGTGACGGACGCTCGGTTTCCGTTGTCAGCCCCATTTCAGGTCGGGTGACGAACGCGAGCGCAGCACTCGGCCAATTCGTGGCGGCAGAGACAGAGCTGCTGCGTATCGCCGATCCGCGCCGGCTCCAGATCACCGCGAGCGTGCCCCCCGCCGATGCCTCCAGAATTCGTTCAGGCGATCGTGTCGAGATGTCTTCCAGCGCGGGCCAGACTGTCGAGGGACGCGTTCGCTCCTCAACTGGCGTTGTCGATCCACGATCACGTACCGCAACGGTCGTCGTGACGCCCACAGCCGTAACCAGTTCGCTCATTCCCGGGCAGCTTGTTCAGGCACGCATCTTTGCCAGCGGGGGCGTTGTGCGCAATGGCGTGATCGTCCCGCAGGATGCGGTTCAGACGCTCGGCGGGCAGAGCGTTGTCTTCGTAAGGACACGTGGCGGATTTCGCGCGCAGCCGGTCCAGATCGGCAGCCGGTCGAGCGGCATGGTCTCGATCCTCGGCGGGCTTTCCGCCGACACACCAATCGCGACCGTTAACGCTTTCCTTCTCAAAGCCGAGATCGAGAAGGAGACGGCGGAATGATCGCGCGCATCCTCTCGCTTTCGGTCCGGATGCGATGGCTGGTAACTTTCCTGACGCTGCTCGTGATCGGCTTCGGGGCATGGCAAATCACCAAGCTGCCGATCGATGCGGTGCCCGACGTCACCAACCGGCAGGTCCAGATTAGCGCCTTCGTGCCGACGCTGGGGCCGGTCGACATCGAAAAGCAGGTCACATTCCCGGTCGAAACCGCGCTTGCCGGTATTTCCGGCCTGGATATGACGCGCTCGATCTCACGCAACGGCTTCAGCCAGGTGACGGCGGTATTTACCGACGCGACTGACATCTACTTCGCGCGCCAACAGGTCGCGGAGCGCCTGGCGCAGGCGAAGGACAGCCTGCCTGCCGGCGTGCAGCCAAACCTTGGTCCGCTCAGCACCGGACTCGGCGAGATCTTTTTCTACTCGGTTGCCTTTCGCCATCCGGAGGGTAAGGGACAGAAGCGTGTTGATGGCAAACCAGGATGGCAGTCGGACGGTAGCTACCTGACGCCCGAGGGTGAGCGCCTGGCCACCAAACTGTCAAAGGCAGCCTACCTGCGCACAGTGCAGGACTGGATCATCCGCCCGCAAATGCGCAACGTCGATGGCGTCGCCGGGGTGGATTCCAACGGCGGCTACGTCAAACAATATCTGATCGAACCCGACCTTAATGCGCTCGCCTCCTACGGTCTCTCGATCACAGAGCTGGCGGATGCCATGGAGCGCGCCAATCTGTCGGCGGGATCGAACTACGTCCGGCGTGCCGGGGAGAGCTTCCTTGTTCGTGCCGACGCGCGGCTGAAATCGATTCAGGACATTCAGGAAGCGGCCGTCGCAACTCGCAACGGCGTCCCTGTGAGGGTCAAGGATGTAGGCCAGGTTGTCATCGGAGGCGCGGTTCGCACCGGTTCTGGGAGCCGCATGGGCTCGGAGGCCGTCATATCGACGGTGCTCATGCGCGTCGGAGAAAACAGCCGCATCGTAGCGACTACCGTCGCAGACAAGCTCGCCGAGATCAACAAAACGCTGCCGCCCGACGTGTTCGCGGAGCCGGTCTATAACCGCTCGAAACTGGTGAACGCGACGATCGAGACGGTTGAAAAGAACCTGATTGAAGGCGCGCTGCTGGTCATTGTCGTCCTGTTCCTGCTGCTCGGCAACATTCGCGCCGCGCTGATTACCGCGGCCGTCATCCCCGTAACCATGCTCATGACCGCGGCGGGCATGAATGGGCTTGGCGTGTCGGGCAACCTGATGAGCCTTGGCGCGCTCGATTTCGGGCTGATCGTCGACGGCGCGGTCATCATCGTCGAGAATGCGCTGCGGCGACTCTCTGAACGGCAGGAGCATGAAAACAGGCTGCTCACCCACGACGAGCGGATGGAGGAAACGACGCTTGCCGCGCAGGAGATGATCCGACCGACTGTCTATGGTCAGCTCATCATCTTCCTCGTCTTCGTGCCCTTGCTAACTTTCCAGGGCGTGGAGGGCAAAACCTTCGCGCCGATGGCGACCACTTTGATGCTGGCGCTTGCGTCAGCCTTCGTACTGTCGCTGACATTCGTGCCGGCAATGATCGCGATCGTCGTCAAAGGCCGCGTAAGCGAAACAGAGGTGAAGCCGATCCGCTGGTTTAAGGAGCACTACGCTCCCGTACTGCGTCAGGCGGTAGCGCGACCGATGCCCTTCATCTTGGGCGGCATTGGCGTGTTCGCGGCGGCGGCACTGGCATTTGGCGCCTTGGGCGAGGAGTTCATGCTGCAACTCAACGAAGGCGACATCACCGTCACGAACTTCCGCGTGCCCTCGGCATCGATCGACCAGTCGACCGAGATGCAGCTGCGGATCGAGGACGCGCTAAAGACATTGCCGGAAGTGGCACTGGTCTTCTCCAAGAATGGCAACGCCGACCTTGGCACCGACCCGATGCCGCCAAACGCTTCGGACACTTACGTCATCCCCAAGAATAAGGACGAGTGGCCCGACGATGTGAAGAGCAACGAGGACATCATCCGTCGCATTGAGGAGCGAATGAAGTCTCTCATCGGCAATCGGACGGAAATCCAGCAGCCGATCCAGATGCGGTTCAACGAGCTGATCGCGGGCGTCCGAGCCGACGTTGCGATCAAACTGTACGGCGACGACCTCGACGCGATGAGCGTGCAGGCGCGGCGCATCGCCGCGGCGGTCCGGGCTATCCCCGGTGCCGGTGACGTGAGCACCGAACAGACCTCTGGTGCACCGACCTTCGACGTCCAGATCGACCGGCAGGCGGTGGCTCGCTATGGCCTGTCGGTAGAGGAAGTCGCAAATACGATGTCGTCCGCGCTCGGTGGGCGAGAAGCGGGGCTGTTGTTCGAAGGAGACCGCCGATTCGCAGTGGTGGTTCGCCTGCCCGATGCGCAGCGCGACGATCTGGAAACGCTGGGCGCGATCCCGGTGATGCTGCCAACGGCCGCGGGGCAATCCGCTCGCTCCATCCCGTTGCGCGAGGTTGCACGGTTCAGCTACACCCAGGGGCTAAATCAGATCAGCCGCGAAAACGGCAAGCGCATGGTTATTGTCCAGGTCAACGTGCGCGGTCGCGACCTCGGCGGCTTCGTCCAGGACGCGCAGGCAAAAATTGACCAGATGACTTTTCCCGCAGGTATGTACACGGGCTGGGGCGGCACATTTGAGAGCCTGCAATCGGCTAGGCTACGCCTGATGATCGTCGTGCCGATCTGCTTCCTGGCGATCTACGCACTGCTCTACATGGCGCTCGGCGGCTTGATGCCCGCGGCAATTGTTTTCTCCGCGGTTCCGATGGCGCTGGCGGGCGGCGTGTTCGCGTTACTGCTCCGAGGCATCCCGTTCTCGATTACGGCGGCGGTCGGCTTCATCGCGTTGTCCGGTGTCGCGGTCCTCAATGGGCTCGTGATGATGGGCGCGATCCGTAAGCATCGCGAGAACGGGGAGGACGACGACAAGGCGATTATTGATGGCGCTATGGAACGGGTACGACCGGTGCTGATGACGGCGCTGGTTGCCAGCCTCGGTTTCGTGCCGATGGCGCTCGCGACCGGCACAGGCGCAGAAGTGCAACGGCCGCTGGCGACCGTCGTCATTGGCGGACTCATCACCTCGACGGCGCTGACGCTGCTAGTGCTGCCGGCTATTACGGCCTGGGCCGCGCGGCTCACTGCTCGCCGTAACGGCGATCACTCATTGCACGGAGCGACGTCCTTCCCACCGGACCGTCCGAAAGATAGTTAGCGCGATGTCGTGTCCACCGCCATTTCGGTCAGCAATGGCGGTGGCACAGTTTCTCCGCGTTTTATCTGCAACGCGGCACTCGGCGCATGGCCTACTGACGGTCCGAAGCACGGTTTCGACGACGGTCGCCGTGCTGTTCCTTCTTCATTCCTTCGAACCGATTGCCTGCCCCTCTTGCGACGGGAGGCAGGGCCTAGTGGCTCGATCGATGCATCAACGTGCTGACCTCTGAACAATAACCTTGGCTCAACATGCCTTGCGGTGGTTCCCAACTGCCGCGGAGCGCCCCTTTGGACGGCAGAGTAATCAGCGATGAAGGCTACTGGCCACCAAAGCCACTTGCCGAATTCATCACTTGGTGCGCACTCCATTCGAACTCGACAGCTAAATAGCGCAAAAACGACGATCCACCGCGTCGTGAAATACGATACGTCATTGATTGACCTTTCATCGGCGTAGACTAGACATTCGGCTAGTTTTATAGTTATCGCGATAAGATAATATCTTGCCGACGATTGTAGTCTGGTTGTAAATTAAGGCCCGGTCGGTATCCACGAGCCCGCGTCATAATTCGAGCTTGGCTATACGGCGGGTCATTCGCCTGATGGATGAGATGAGCATCCAGGCCTCGGACGACGCGATGGAGACTTCCCAGTCCTTGGCAAGGCGTTGACACCGGTTGAGCCACGCCAGGGTGCGTTTGACGACCCAGCGGCGGGGCAGAATGACAAAGCCCGCCAGGTCGGACCGTCTGATGATTTCGATTGCTAGCCGATTAAAGTGTGCGACTGCCGCTTCGAGTTTCTGCCCGGCATAATTGCCATCGGCGAATAGCCTGGTAAGGGTGGGATACGCGTCGCAGGACCGCTCGATCAGGCCCGGAGCCCCGTCGCGGTCCTGAACATCGGCACCATGCACCGTGCCTTCCAGCATATTGCCAAGCGTGTCGGTTACGATGTGGCGTTTGCGCCCTTTGATCCTCTTGCCGGCGTCGTAGCCGCGCGGCCCACCGGCCTCGGTGGTCTTCACCGACTGGCTGTCGATGATGCCTGCGCTCGGTTCGGACCTGCGGCCTTCCGCGACCCTTACCCATGCCACCAGCACCGCGTTGACGGCATCCAGCAGGCCGTTGTCGCGCATCCGGTAGAAATGATACTGCACGCTCGTGAAGGGCGGGAAGTCCTTGGGCAGCTGCGCCCATTGGCATCCCGTCGCAGCGATATACTGGATCGCATTCCACAGGGTTCGCGCCTTGTGCTTGCGCGGGCGCCCCACCTTGGAGGTCCGCCTCAATAACGGCCGGATGACAGCCCATTCTTCATCGGTGCAGTCGCTTGCGTAGCGCAGCCCGCTTCTGTCATGCTCGCGCCGAGCGGTTTTCGTCCAGCCCATGTGATCCTCGTGGTCTTCGCAAACCCCGGTGAATCACAAGCCACTGAAATCGCTCAACTCAATTTTCGGTCGGGCTCTAAGGTCGGCTACCAAGCGGCGAGGCGCGCGGCGAACTAAACGCGCTGAATGCAGCGATGGCAGTGATTGCACGGAAACGCCTATCCGTGTTCAAACTCTGGAATTGCAGACCATTCCGTCTTCGCTGTCGATGGTGACTTCCGCCAAGCGGTCGCAAGACGCGGCTTTTTCCGCTGCCGTGCCCGCCGTCTTATCGCCGACGACCTCCGCCCTATCGCGTTCTATACCGGTCGGGACTATGGGTGCCGCATGGCACAGCCGCACGCGCTCGACGCGCGCTACTTCCCGAACGTCTCGCCACGCGCCTTCTACTCGCCGCACGATCTGGCCGTGCACATGCGGATGGACGTATTCGACCGGACGCGCGGCGACGACGAGGCCTATCGCCTAGAATGGACTGAGCAGAGGCTGCCTCTGCTCGTCCACGAATACCAGCATTCGATCGACCACTTAGGTACGGTGGTTGGGCGTGAGCTGCTCGACGCCCTGATGCGCGCGCTGGACGGGTTGGCGGGCAAGTTGGACGGCAACGTCTCCGGGCTGCCGACGATGATCGACTACCACGACCGGCAACGTAGATTCTACCGCAAGGCCTACTTCACCGAAACCCGGCGCGGTTACCGCCCCGCGGGCGACGGTCGTCCTCGCTGGAGCTGGGCGTCCAGCGTCGGCGCGGGGTTCGACACGTCGGGCCGCATCGATGAGGGCGACCCGATTCTGTTCGTCCGGTTCACGGACGAGGAGCAGCGCATGCTGGTCTCTCGCCAGCCGCTGACCGAGGCGGCACTGTTCGAAACCCGCGCCGTGTACGCCGAACTGGACCACGAGGCCCGACAGGTCGCCGTCTTTGGCGAGGGCAGCCTGGAGTGGGCGGCGTTCAATCGGCGTCAGCAGGAGCTGATCTATGATCATACGCTCACCGTCTACTCGGCGCCGGCGCACATGGTGGCGTCGCGCGCGGGAATAAGCGACCCGACCGACGCCTACCGGCTGGCGGCGAGGGTGGCGGGCTTGGCGCTGAACTTTACAAAGGGTCTGGAAGTCGATTCCGACCTTCCCAGGCGGTTCGCGCCAGACGTGGGTGCCGCGCCCGACGGCGCCGCGCGCGCTGCGACTCTGCTCGATCGCCGCGATCCTGGCTTCCTGTTCTCCGCGATTGCCCTCGCGGCGCCGAGATTTGAAGGCGACGACGACGCGTGGCTCGCTGAGGGCCTCCGGCAGGCGGGGCTTCCGACCGCGGACGCCATCATGGACGCGGCGGATCGGCGGCTGGGTTTGCCGACATTGAGCGGGATGCCCCGCTATCGGGAGGTGTATCTGCGCTGCGTCTTAGCCGGGGCGGGCAACTTCAAGCGCCTGCGCCCTTCTGGAGGCATCCTCGACTTCGAGCGCATGTCCGCACTTGGCACCGTAAAGGGGCCAATGGCGGTTCCGAACGTATTTCTAGCCGACGAGATGATGGTCGCGTCGGCCATGCCCGTAGTGGACGCCGAAGGCCAGCGGCTGATGGCGATTGCGTCGGCGCGGCTGCACGAGCAGCTGGAGGAGTTTATTGCCGCCTGCCGGTGAGCGGGCTCAGTCGGGGCAGATCCAGTCCAGCCCCCTGCGCGCGATGAGCATCGCCAGCGTAGGCACCGGAATGACCAAGTGGAGGGTCGAGATTATATCGCCGATCGTCCGAGCGATCTCGACCGTGGCGCCAGGATCGGACGAGAAGGCTTTTCTGACCGTTTCGTTCCCGCAGATCGCATCTTGGAGCGACTCACGGCTGCGGGTGAACCAAGCCTCCGCGGCGGTCCGCGCCCGCTCACCTCTGGTCTGCCGTCCACCGAGGCCCTCGATCGCCTGGCGGTAGCTCTCGCCCTCCGAGCGATCGAGCGCGGCCTCGCCGATTCTCTCCCACAGGCGTGCCTCGCTGACATCCGTCAGCGCATCGTATTCATCCGTTGTGGCCAATTTCGCGTCCCCTTCCGCCGTACCGATTACATGGCGCGCCGCCGGTTGCCCAGTCCTCCGCGTCCTCGCCGAACTCGCAAGTCCACCCAACCGCTGTTCGTCACCTGACTCATCGCACCATCGCTAACACCCGTGCAAACACCGTCGCTTGCATCAGTGCTACGTCAGCGAATCAGCCATGCCCGACAAAGCGGCCCCCACCGGAGGGGTACGTCGTTCGCGTGCGCGGAACCGGCTATCGATGTCGAACAAGGCATCAGCGGCAAGCGGGGAAGCGGGGAAGCGGGGGTACATACCTGTCCCAAGCCGCTTTGAACAATGACGCTATTCCGTATCATCAACCGCGGTCGGTCGGCGATAAGTCATCAGGCAGGCGCGAACCTCACTATGGCCGGTCTCGTCGCGTTCGTGGCGCCGTGCGCCGTAATCTGCATAAGCAGTTGCTCGCGAAGCCGACAGGTCGGCGACCAATCCACCACCTCCGCGGCCACCATGCTGATCTGATAATGCATGTTGAACGCTACGATGACCGGCTCATCGAACCCACCCAGCATAATGGGCGGCGTGCAGCACTCCGCTTTTGCTTTCCCCTCCCGCCGCGAGGCCGCGGCAGGAATCACTGCGCCCAACACGAAAGGGATTGGGCCGCGGCGGCTTTGGGCATAGTCGCAGCTGGCACCGATGCGGAGCAGCGCCAGTTGGCATTTCTTCCGCTCCTTCGATTCAGACACGCAGAAGGCCCCAGCGAAAATCGGCGCTCGCTCAATATCGAACTTCGCAACGATCAACGTGTCGATCAGCGCTTCAGGTATGAGCGTCAGGGCACCCCAACTTGCCGCGGTCATCGCCTCGCCAGCCGGGACTGCGATGTGAAGCATCGTATTTAGTCTGGCGGCACTCACGACATCGGGAAGCACGGCCGAATCGATTTTGGTGACGGCGGCCTTCCATATCTCATCAGCGTCGGGGTTCGTCCGCTGGTTGGCAATGCGGTCCGACATCATCGGCAACAGCACCGTGTTTATGGCGCTGAACGTGTCGCGGGCGGCATTGTCCTTTCCTACCGCTTCCCGGGCCAGAAGGCTAAGGACCTCGTCAAGCCTTTCGGAAAACCGAGGGGCACGCCGATCGGCCTCAGACACGAGGGAACCTACCTCTGAAAGCGTGCTCCCTGCCGCTCGAAGCACCTCCCGCTCCCAGTTGAAAAGAGCCTTGAGCCTCGGGTCCGTATCCACGACACGAGCGACGTCGGCGATCAGGCGTTCTCCGCTCCCGGTCGTCAGATAAAGATTCTTATCCAGGCTGAGGATCGCGAAGGGTCGCTTGTCTGCTTCTAGATTATCCATGATGTAAGCCTCGAACGCCTCCTTTTGCGTTTCGAGCTTCGTCCAGAGGATGATTACGTAGGGGCCGGAGGAGCTCGAAATGCCGTTTTCGAGCATACCGGCGATTATGGCTGCGGCAGCAGCGGTATCGTTCGTCTGAGCCCCTGTGGTGAGATGGAGATCGAGGAACAGGAGACGGACGCCGCGCAACTTCGTATCGTCGATGCCCTCCGCCTGATCGTAATGAAGAGGCAAGCACGGCGCGCCCATCTTCTGAAGCGCCAACGTAAGAAGCTGAAGTTCCTCCTCGCTGTCGTCGACGATGACATACCTCGCGGGCGTGAACATTCTAAATCTCCGCCTTGAAAACGAGCGCTACGACCGCGCCGTTGAATTCTTCGGGAATGTCAAAATCGTCCATCGACGGGAAAAGCAGCTCGCCGTCATTAAGATTCATGGCCAGATTGGCGTAATACAGTCCCAAACCCATACCGTCTGGCCTCCTTGAGAAGAACGGTTCCACCAGCTGGGCCGGCACATCCCTGAACCCGGGACCGTTGTCGGCGATCACGACCACGGGACGTCCATCATGGTCCGGAACGACGTCCATGAATATCTGGCGGCCCAGGCGGTCCCCCTCGTCAGGCACGGCGACCTTCAGCCAGTGAATTGCGTTGTCGATCAGGTTAGTCAGCGATCCGAGCGCCAGACCGAACGCAAAATGAGCCTTCGCATCTGGCGCGTCTTCCTCCAGCGCAGGGCATGTGAGCCTGATCCCATGCACCCGAAAGCGGACGAGGGTTATATCCCGCGCCCGACGGACCAGCTGCTTCAGCGAATAGGTCTGCTTGTCACCCTTTCGGAGGAGCTGCGTGGAGGTTTCAAGCACGCCCTGGAGTTGGCCGACCTGCATACGCAGATCGTCCACCCGAAAATCGCCCTCCATTGCGGCGCGCAGCGCGCCAACGCCGCGCTCCACCTCGTGGAACACCACCGCAAGACCTACCTGTGATATGCCCGTGCGCAGAAAGTCCTCTCGCAGCTGCTTGAATTCCTGCTCGATGCGCCGGAGCGCTGGATCGATGTCGTCGAGGAAGCCTCTCTTCCGCGCGATACGCCTGACGTCGCCAAGCGGTCCGGAGACCTCCCGGTCCACGCTCGGCGCCTTGCCGGTCAACTGTCGTATTCGCTGCTTGTCCAGCCTCCGTTCGGTTTCAAAGACGCTGATCGCTCCCAGAATGACCTGACGAAGGCGGCGGTAAGGGGCGTTCTCTACGAAACCCTCACGATTCGTCTTCTCTCTCAGGCCCCGGCTGGATTCGAGATCAAGGTCCACGGCGCCAACGACGATGTTCCGACTCAAGCTTCTCGAGGGGCTGTTTACCCGGCGCAGATCGAGGCCAAGCCAGTCGTCCCCAGGCTCGCCGTAATTGTAGATTCTGATATCGTCGCGATAGACCCTCACGCCACCGGCCTGGTCCAGGAAGCGCTCGATCAGCCGAGACTGCGCGTATTTCGAAAGAACTTCCCGATCGCGGTCAAAGACGTAGAATACGCCGCTCACGGTCCCTATGCCGTTAAGTGTCGCCTCGCTCGCCACCACGCTCACCGCCCGACGGCGCCGCGGCGCGTCTGCAGCGTCCAAATCGTCCGGTTCCTGCTCCGCAAGGATCTGGAGTGGCTCGCTCCTGGTTACGACGCGTGCCTCCAGATTGATCCCCGGCACGCCACGGAAAGCGTAGGTGAAGGTGAGTTCGTCGCCGTCAAACGCGAATTCGTAACGCCATGGCGCGCGCTCCAGCAGATCGTTCGCATCGGGAAGCTCGGATATCCACCACTGATAACCCGGAACGTCGAACTCGATCTCAAAATCGTCGCCCCGGTCTGAGAACGGCGATGAGATCGACGTTGCCTGTCGATAAAGATCCCTCACCTCACGACGGGACCAGTCCGTCTGATTCAGAGAATCAATTCTGATGACTGTTCCGGTTGCGTCGCCCGTGAACGTCCGTGCCTCACGCTCGGTTACCGTGACTTCGGCCTCGTCCAGGTATCGGTTTGCCATCATCTCGCGCCAGTCGATCGACACGACGCATTCCCGGTGCCCGGCGGCACGGGTGATCATTCTCACCCGCTCGCCCAGCTTGTGGACGGCGAACCGCCCTACCCCCTTCTCTCCCAGGGGCAGACGGTGGTATATGGGAGAACGCCGATCCTGCTGGCGATCCCTTTCCCGATGGTCGTCGCCCGGAACCAGCCAGACATCTCGGATCGTCTCCAACGACATGCCCTGACCATCGTCCCGGACCCTGATCCATGGATCGTCGGTACCCAGATCTCCCATGGTGATCATCACCCTGCTGGCATCAGCGTCATACGCGTTCTTCACCAGTTCGAAGATCGCCAGCTTCGACGATCCGATCAACTGGTCGCCAAGCAATTGAAGCAGACGCGCCCGAGGCTTGAAGGCCTGCTTCACCTTGCGGTCACCATCGGCGGCCATTTTCATGTTCCTTCCGCCACTCTCGGCCTGTTTCAGCCTTGCAGATGCCGCGACCGGGGGCAAGCGGCCAGCCGGGAACGGCCATCAATCAGATCTTCAGATGATTGCCATACCCGACTCTCCCTAGGAGGCAGGATGAAACATTTTCTGAACATATCGGGCTTAGGCGAAGCCACTACCGAACAACTCCGAACGTTAGACGCTCTATCGGAAGATTCCCCCAAATTAACCGAGGGCGCTGCAATCGCACTCATGATCGACGATTTAATCAGGGCCGGATCCACGGTCGACCGCCCGATCAAGATACTTGATGTGACGACCATAATGCTACCCGGCCCCAGGAGGACGGAAGGGCGGAAGATGCGCGCATTGACGTGGACCCGGGAACCCTCATCGGCGGTCGATGGATATGTGCGGCTTATTTCGGATGGCATCGACGCCTATCCCATCACCCATCATTCCGAAGATCGCACTGCCGGATATTTCACCGTGCTGGATGGCTACGGTAAGAAACGAGACAGGCAGCGTCCGTTAGTTGAGCTTCTATCCAAGTTTCAGCGCGCCGGCGATCGGAAGCATCGCCGTTATGAGAATACCCCAGCCGATGCTGCGCGGCGAGCCGAAACGTTCTGGACATACATCGCGCCGACGCTCGGAAATCGGATATGGAATGACATGGGGCTTCGCCGTCATCTCATGAACGACGTCGTCGAACCAAAATTCCGCGGCGCCGTCGATATCGACACGGTCGTGCAAACCGCGCATGGGAACTGTGTAATTGAAACCAAGCACAAATTCCCCTTCTGCCGGGACGGGATACTCCTCTTCGGCATTAACGTTGGTGAGCTTGACGCTCTAAAAGCGCTGGTCGCATGCGGCGCGGAGGTGCTTCACGTCGTCGTCGTCAAGCCATACCATGACAAGCAGCGAGGCTCGGCGGCAATCCTGTTGGAAGCCGAAGTCCGTGAAAGGACGATGGTCTTAACGCTTAAGCTCGACAGGCAGACGATCAGCGATATACGCGCGCACGCCTCCGAGCGGGCTCAGCGCACGACACGCGATGGCGTGGACTCCCTCGAGACCTGCACCGTCCCAGCCAGCTGGTTCCGAAACGTCGGGGTGCTGGCAGACCCGCAGCTCGGTCACGCGCTCGCTGACGAGATACATGGAATCCGAAGCGGAAAATGCACGGACGCCATGCTGCTGAGAATGCGTCAAAAAGAGCCAGCCCGCTCAGTCGGGAAGTGATGTCTGCATTCCGCTGGTCTGGGCCAAAGCCGCCGCACGCTGAGTGACCAGCTCGATGAATTCCGAAGTGGCGAGCAAGAGCGAACGCTGGGAGGGCTTGAATGTCTGGTGTAGTGCATGAGGAAGCACGAGTTGAACGCCGTGCGACCCCATCTCCGTCGTCTGACCTTCGCTGATGCTCGCTTCGAGCGTGTAGAGATGCTTGATCGGTATGCGTCCGGCTTCAGCGAGCACCTGACGCCAGCGGTCCCGGCAGGTGGCCTTGACCCCCAGCATCGTGAGACGGACGGGGTCGACCTCAAGCGCATGATACGCCTCGATGTTCGGGAATACAAAATCCGGCTTTGCCCGGCCCTCGGTAGTCTTGCCACGGGAAAACGTGACGCCGTGGCGTCCGAACAGATGCTCGAGGTGATTCTCGAGCGCATATCCCACTCGTGACCGGCGACGTTGAAATATGGTCATGAAATACTTCAGCAGCACGTCGACGTCGGCTGTTCCGTGCTGGAGGGAGTCGCCGATCAGATGTTTCTCCATGGTCCTGAACAGGATCTCCTCGCGCTCCATCCATGCCAGCATGGCTCCATCTGGATCCGATATTTCGTCAACGCCGCTCAGCGTCGACCGGGCAAACCGGGAAAACTCCCTCGTCTTTGGAAAAGCCCCACCAAACTTTTCCAGCATCCGGTCGAGATACGTTTCATCAGCGATCTCAATCGGTTCTCCGATAAGTTCCAGAATGTGGTTGGCGGCGAATTCAAGCTTCGCATGTCCGCTCTCGATCTCACCCTTTACCGAGAATTCGGGATTGACCACGTCGCCGACGCCAAAGAGCCAGAGCAGCTGACTCTCCATGGTGGAGCCTTGTTCGGCGATAACGACGATCAGACGATCGTCGGGACGACGGGCCAGGATCAGTAGGTCCCCAACGCTGAAGTTATTCGAGACGGTCGTGTCTGTGTAATAGAGGCGCCATTCCGACCTCTTGGGATCGTTCTCCCGCGCATCATACCAGGTAAGAGTTCCGTCGCCACGTAGCGGCTCGGGATCATCATCTGCGAGATAGGTGAACGTCGCTTCAAACTTCCGCCGATCGGAGCCCAGCATGCGCTTGAGCTCCTGCACCCCGTCGAATTCGTGCTGCCGAGAAACCGCCCCATCAGTCTCCGTCGCCGTCAGCCGTTTTACCGCCAGTGCGGTAAAATGACCCGACAGATGCCCCTTTTTCATCCCGCAAACTCCCGTTCCTCGGATCCATGCTTCAGCCAGTCGTCCAGACCGCCGAGGACATCGACAAGCCCTTGGTCCCCGTGTCCGCGAATGGAACATTCCCAAACCGTCGCGATCCGCCAGCCCGCTTCGACAAGCCGTATCTGATTTTCCCGGTCCCGGTCCCTGTTCCGGGACAGTTTCCGCAACCAGAACTCCGGTTGGGTAGCTGGAATCGTGGAAAGACGACAGCCATGCAGATGCCAGAAACAGCCATGAACCAGTATCACCGCGCCATGCCTCGCAAGGACGATATCCGGACGGCCCGGAAGTTTGCCGACGTCGACGCGGTAGCGGTAGCCGAGGGCGAACAGGCCCTTGCGGACCGCCAGCTCAATCTTGGTGTCGCGCCTCCGGATCCCGGACATCATCCTGCGGCGGACCGCAGGGTCGACGATGTCAGCCATCGGTCGCCGATTCGTGGACCTTTGCCATGATGTAGGGCTTCAAAGTCGCCGCCACGTGCGCGATCAACGGAACGACGACCGAATTCCCGAACTGCTTGTAAGCACGCGTATCCGAAACCTCGATCCTGAACGTGTCAGGAAAACCCATCAGACGGGCGCATTCGCGTGGTGTGAGCCGACGAGGGTTGCGCCCCTTCCCGCGACTGATGAGAATTTCGGAGCCGTCCTTGTAGTATCTGGCGGAAAGTGTCCTTGATCGGTCCTTCGCAGTGACGACGCTGCAGCCGAAGCCGTTGCCCTTCGCGCGATGCTTCTCCGCGTAACCCTGAAGATACTTCCACAGATTGTCGGTGAGAGTGTATTTCGACTGCACCTTGCCTCCTGCACCGATATAGGCGCCCTCGTCCACGTCGGCCTCCGAACCATCCGCAGGGTGCAGAATCCCCGAGAGGCGAGGCCCTCCCTCGATCGGCGGCAGCTCGAGCGAATCCCAGTCGAAAGCCACCGGCTCCCCCCCGTCCTTCCTTATCCCGACGATAAGGATGCGCTCGCGGTGCTGGGGAACGAACCGGGCGCCGTCCACGATCTTGGTGGTGACGGTGTAATCGAGCTGGTCGCGCAGCACTTCGAGAATCGTGCGAAGAGTGTTGCCGCCATCGTGGCTCGCAAGGTTCTTCACGTTCTCCAAAAGAAACACGGCCGGCCGTTTTGCGGCGATGATCCTGGCGACGTCAAAAAAGAGCGTTCCCTGCGTCGTGCATTCGAAGCCGTGGGGCCGGCCGAGCGCGTTCTTCTTCGAAACCCCTGCGAGACTAAACGGCTGACAGGGAAACCCTGCAAGCAGGACGTCGTGCTCCGGAACGTCAGCGGCGTCGATCAGCGTTATATCGCCATGGATGGCGTGGTCATCCCTGAAATTCGCGGCGTAACTCTTCTGCGCGAAGGAATCCCATTCGCTCGTGAAGACGCAACGTCCACCAGCCGCTTCGAAGCCGATTCTAACGCCGCCTATCCCGGCGAAAAGATCGATGAAGGTGAAATCACCGCCTTTCGCAGTCGCGCTTGCTCCGCCAACGTCGACCATCGACTGCAAGGCGGGAACAACGCTCGAAGGCACGGGGGAAACGCCAGCTTCCCAACGAGCGATCTGCCGCGTCGTATACTCTAGCTGCCGGGCGATCTCGGCCTGCGAAAAGAGTTCTCTCGCCTTGGCAAGAGCATGATCTCCAGCGACGTTCGAAAGCTTGTTCATTTCGATCTCCAGGTTCGATAGCAGACATTTTGTCTTCTCTCGAACCCAGCGTCAACAGAAGAACATACCGTGAATCACATTTTGCAGACGTGTTGCTTCAAAGACTCACTTTTCGAGCAGCCGCCCGATGATCCGCAGATCAGGCGCCCACGCTGGCTCAGCCTTATGCCCCCCAATCCGAATTTCGATGGCAGCCGATTGCTCCATTGCCTCGCCCCCTTTGCGCGAAGCCGCCCCATCGGGGCGGACGGTCAGCACGATGCCTTCCCCCTTCCAGCTGTCGTAGGTGAATGGAAAGAGCTCGTGAGCTCCAGCAGTCGGCCGGAGCGACACGATGCCCTTCGCAACACGAATGACCGCGTGATCGTCAGCCGCTGCAAAGCGCGTGCGGCGATCGCCGGGCAGCGACCGAGAGCATCCAGTACCCGCTGCTCCCGCCTTCCTCACCTGCTGATGCGTCAGCACCATGAGGGTGTCGGACATTCCTCTCGGCGATGTTCTGGTCGCGCCCGTAGCGTATGCAGGGGCCAGCAACAGCAGGGTTGCGATGAAAGCCGACTTGATTGTCGGCGCGGCAGATGAGCTTTTTGAAATGGGCCCACGAATGCCGCGGCCATGAGGTTTTGCCATTACGTCCCCGCGGAGAACCCCGCGTTGGCGTATCCTCCGGACGTAGCACGGGCTTTCGCACCAAACTGGCAGCGCTCGTCGGCTACAGGCGCTACGCTCCCAATCTCAACAACTACGACTGCCGATGCCCGTCCGAGCTGCTCGCTGATCTTGGCCCGGGGGTTGGAGCGGTTGACGAGCTCGTGCCTGAACACGTGGCGGGGCTTGAGCGCTTCTATGCGCAACTGGCGGCATGACGGCGCTGGCTTTGTTCGATGCCGACGATTCGCCACAAGCGGCCGCTGCATCCAAGCTTAGGCTGGTCGATGTTGCGCGGCGAATCTACTTTACTCGCCGCCAGCGCGACCGGGCGTTCGGGGACGGCCCGCCAGTCTTTCGGGACCACGCATGGGACATGCTGCTTGACCTGTTCGTTGCCAGTGCGGAAGGACGATCGATCTCAGCATGCAGTGCAGCGATCGCTTCGTGCGCTGCTCAATCGACCGGCTTGCGGTGTCTCGACTATCTGGTTGAGCGGGGTCTGGTCCGCAGGGTGCTCGATCCAGCCAACGGTCGCCGATCCGTCGTCAAAATGACCGCCAAAGCCAGAGGCATGATGATCGAGGCGCTTACGTCAACGGGGGACGCCTGGCTTCCCCAATCGTGCACGGGTAAGGCATACCTTCGCGGCCGATCAAACTGTTTCCTATACGCAAGATCTGGGCGCATAGCAGTTGGTGCGCTTATGTCGGCCCGCCAGCCATATGAGCGACTAGGCGGGCCGGTCCCTGCTGCCGTCGCGGCAAGAACTGCTGCACTACGCGCTAACCTGTCCTTAAATAGCAATACGGGCACGGTGTTTTTTGCAGGATAACCGCAATTTTTGGCGGTATTAATGGCGAAGGCTGGTTCCCACTGCGTCGATCAAGCCGACGTCTCTGCTCTCACGTCATCCAGCTCGCGACTTCGCCGACAAATATCAATACCGCAATATTAGCCCATGCTTCCCCGGCTCACCAAAATCTTTTGATATTCCGCGAGCAAACCCAAGTCAGTCCATTCGCATAAGACGGTTTCGTCGGCGAGCCTACGGATCATAGCGCGATGCTGACATTCCTTGTCTGACACTGCAATCGGGAGCGAGTGCAGTGTCAGACGGAGCGGAGAGCAACCGCTTTAGTTCCGAAGGTGGAGCCGTGAGCGTACCGGGGCACCGGAGCCGAGGTCTCCTGCCGCCCCGTCTCCGCTCGCCGCATCTGAATCGAAGTCTTCGCCCGAACTACCGCCGCCTGCACCGACGCCACTGCCATGAACCTCGCCAGTTAGCTCGTCGATCGAAGCTCGCTTGCCATTTTCCTCAGGAATGTCGCGGGCATTTGATTCAGTCGCATCGCTGTCCTTCGAAATCAGCGCCTCCAATGCCGCCTCGTCGATCCTCGTGATGGTCTTCAATGCTGCTTCCGGCGTTAACGACACCGCGACGCCGTCCGGGCCGTCTACATTTACCTAATCGTCGTCGGCGGCTACGTCGGAGGGAGTATTGTATACTTTGGCCATTACTCAGTTTCCTTACGATAAAAGGGCCTTTGCGTCGCGAAGCTGGCGATGCTTGCTACGCAACGGCAAGCTTGCTCCGGACAAAGTGTGACTGGTTAAACCTATAACTCCAACGAAAAGCCGGGGGCTATCGTCGAACGTGCTTCCCGTTGCGAAACTTGCACTGCAAAAGCTACATTGCGGGTCAGAGGGTCACAACCTGATATCACCCTGATTAATGTTGCAGAAAGACGGCCATTCCGGTCGTACTTGATCGATGGTGAAAGCCCCCGGCGATCCGCATGACGCGTTTCGCCAGGGGTGCGCGACGAACTGATCCTCTGGGCGACGCACACCCGCATATCTACTGTAACCGATTAGCCTAGAGTTCACGACTTCACCAATTCCGGGTTCTGGTGTTCAGCCGTCGGGCATGGTAATCTACTCCATCCGAAATAGAATCGTTCACCGAACGGCTGCGGCTAACCTGTTGAAGCACGGTCGGGACGGTTACTCTTGCCCCGGTATCCTGGTCAAACCCCTTCCGACGATTAACCTTGTGTCTTAGCTTCTCGCTGCCGGCGGGCTGGGCATGACCTTTCAACTAGTACTATTCCGCACATACGAAGCTCGCGCTTTCTGCCGCGCGGAACATAGCCCCGCAAGTTCATCGCAATAACATGCGAGGCTCTGTCAGGCTTTTATGAGGCAACAACCTCGATCGCGGCCGCTATCTTGGGCATTACGCTTCTTCGCGATCGGATCATGGCAGGAACAGTCGTCGGGGTCGGGCGGGTAAGCGCTGGCGTCTTGGCTGTAGCGATCAGTCGAACGATTGCGGCGAGTGGCCTGATTGCCGCTGTGACCGCTGGCCTACTTACAGCCAACGACACGATCGCTGATGCACACGCCATCCTCATCGCCCCGTCTCCCATGACTTTCGTTAGATAGCCCCGGGTCAAACCAATCTTCGTTCATGATCCATACAGCAGTAATTGCTTTTCACTGCCGGGTTCCGAGGGAAATGTAAATGCTGACATTGGTAATTGCAATGCTGGCGCAGGCCGCACCGGCTACCGTCAAGGTCTCTGATAAGCCTGCTGCGGCGACAGTGACCCGCACCGGCAACGAATGGCGGGTCGAGTATCGTCTTAATCGGAAAAGCGGCGTGTGGCTCTTTCCAGTTTCCCAACCTGTATCGGCGAACCAAGAGCCTTGGCGGGAGCGCGCTTGGCGCGTCGTGACACCCGGCGTTCGAATCGACCGTCGCGGAGCGTATGATGTCCTTGTTCCTACAATCGGCGCCTTCGTGCCGCTGGAGGTCCGGATTGTATTTACGCCCACCAGTGCCACGCTTGACCGAGAGTACGATCCGGCCGTGGCCTTCAGCAACGGTGCGATCGCGCTGTATTCCGATCAATTCGACTTGATCCCCAGCGAAGATCTGAACGCTATCGGCCTCAAGGAAGCTGGACTGTCAGTTCAAGATCTTGGCGGAATGCCCACGGCGGTCCGGTTTCACGATGTCAGCGGACCAGTTTTCGCCCAAGGTCGCCAACAGAGCGATCCCGTCTTGACCGGAGGCAAGACGTACGTCGTTTTCGGTACGAGCAAGATCGAGGAAAGGGGCGGCGTGGCGATGCTGGCTGATCCCGCTCTGCCGGAGTGGCTGAAGGTTGATGTTGCCGGCTTCGCGCCGCACGTCGTCGAAACCTATGCTTCGCGGCTGGGCAACCGCAGCGATCCACGCCTGCCGTTATTGTTGATGGGCTGGCGTGGATCGACACCGGGAAAGGTTATCAACGACGGTGGTGTTCGGCCGGGGCAGATCGTATTCAACTTCGAGGGGGAAGGGCTGCTCGAACGGAACGACCGTGCCGCGCGACGAACACGTTGGTTCATCGCACATGAAATGGCCCATTTCTGGCTGGGTACGTCAGGCATCGCCTATCGGAAGCCGTCGGAAGCCTGGATCACCGAAGGCGGTGCCGAGATGATGGCGTTTACACTGCTGGCCGTAACGGATCACGACTACGCGCTGACCGAGCTTCAGCACGCGGTTCAGGACTGCATCAAGTCCTCCATCAAGCCCGTCGCCAGCGCCGGCGATCGGCATGAAAGCCGCGCCTTCTATGCCTGTGGCGCGACCTTCGCGCTTGCGGCGACCAGCGCTCAGAAAAGGAAGGGAGGACGGGATTACTTCGACTTCATCCGACCGCTTATGGAAGAGCATCGATCTGACCGGCTACTGGGAAGCGCGGACTGGCTGACCCGCTTCGCTGCGGTCTCCGGGAATGCCGAGGCGGTCGCCGTCGTGACGTCTATGATTGACACCGGCGTCTCCGATCCCGCGAGTGCGATCGCGACGATGTTTCAGCAGACCGGCGTGCCATATATTCGGAATGGAAGTGTGCTGACGCTCGCCGCTACTGCGATCTGACAGACCGATCTAAATCTTCATAATCGCATTAGCTGTTGAGCGGCACTCGAATAGGCCCGACTATAGCTATACCTGTTGCTTTCCGTCTCTGCGTCCTCGACGGGTTTCGGGAAGCTGTTCGCATGTCCGTTCCCTGATCGATTCCCGGAATCGGCCGCCGCACCGCAACGTGCTATTTATCGCTGACAGAACCGTGCCGATTAGCGCTGATATCTATGGACCGTCGAGCAACTGCACTATTGGAAGCAGGCCGCCGCACGCTTTGCCGATTGGTCGGAAACGGATCTGTAATGGCTGGTGCTTGCGCAGCATTACGGCATTCCAGCCGTCCTTCTAGACTGGACCACCAACCCATTGGTTGCCCTCTACGTCGCTTCTCAGCCCGTCTTCGATCCGGACAGTGCCTCCTCGCAGAACGGCATTGGGCACATGCTACCCGGCAATGCCCTGCCAAACGCTCCTTCGAATCGTGCTTGGAATCCCCTCGAGCCCTAATCAGGGCCACCGCTCTGATCAACGCGCTGGCGATGAACAAGCGAACACTTGCGTTGGACAGTGTGATGACGCTCCATCAGGAAGCGACCAGTCAGCCTACGGCGGGCTATCAATCGGCCATCTACCGCATTGAAGCGCAGCAGAAGCAGTCAATCCTGATGGCGCTCAAACTATGGGGGTGAGTTCGGACCGGATATGCGCCGACATCGGGGTAGTGGCACGCGAGTTCGCCGACGAGTTGCGTTAATCGGAACTGCGCAAGATATTCCCGCGCCAGGCGTTCCAGACCCCCGTGACGAATAATTCCGGTTGAGCATCGTCGATCGCACCCCCGTATCGCTGCTCGTCGATAACCAGTGTTTGTATTTCCAGTTAAACGGTAGTCTGCAGGCAGCCTTGCGGATCTGAATTACACGTCAATCCGCACTTCCAATACCTAGCACCGCGGGCGCCGCTTCCAAAACCTTGGGACCGTGCGCGGCTTTAACGTAGGCTGATTACCATTCCATTCGACTTCCCGTGCGATGTTTCGACGCCAATTGTCGGCATCTCTGAAGGTCAGGTTTATTGAAGTTACCGCAAGCCCCTTTTGAATCCGGGCAACCACCACATCTCCAACCCTGATTGCATCGTGCGCGTAACTTTCGTCTCCTGAGCTTAAGGCAACATCCAGAGCCGCGCGGCCACCAACGTTTTCAATCGAGATCTCCAGCATTCCTGAAACAATGCGGAACGGCCTCACTGCCAGGATCGCCCGCTCCATTCGGAAACGGCGGACTGCTAGGTAGAAGGTAACGAACCCAATCGCGGCGACCGCGATGGAGATGAGGATTTTGATGAAATCGTCAGATGTAAGAGGTTGCATGGGTGAAAAGAGACATGACAGAAACTACAATTCAGTTAAGCCTTGCGAGCTGCCTGATCCTCATCGCATTTTCGTTCGGGATGCTGCTAGCGAGCGTTTTCGTCTGGCAGCATGGCGAATCTGGGCAGGTCCGCTTCGCAGGGTTCCTTAGCTTTGTCGCAGCTATCGCAATGCTGGTGCCGGTCGTTGTCCGGCTGGCTCCCTAGATAATAAGTCGATCGATGGCTTAGCAGTTCGGAACGGTCCACCTCCCGATCCGTTCTTGTTTCGTCAACGTAAAACGCATATATCGCATCTAGTCCACGGAATGTCCGGCAAGGTCCATGATGATTAACGTAGCGAAGAAAGTGCTGACCACCGTCAACGCCCCTTACGGGGCGGAACTCTCCGTGCATCAGCTTGCCGCCAAGATCGTCGATCCCAAGAGCGCAATCACGTTCGATGCATCGGTCTTCGCCTTCTTTTCCGAGGTAAAGCCCTTCCTGCAGAAAGCCTTCATACAGAAAATGGGCGTGGACGAAGGCAAGGTTCATAAAGTCGCTAGCGCTTTCGCAGCAAAGTCGGGATTCGATCTAGCACTCGCTACTTGAAGCGTTAGGCATGAACCAGCTTAGCCGTTGGTACGTCTTGTTCGACGCCGCGATCTCCCTCATTGAAAGAGCGGAACAAACGATCGGCGGGCGCTTCCTTTGGAGCTTCGGCGGGGGCACCGCGCTGATGCTCCAGATTGATCATCGCGAAAGCCACGACGTGGACCTGTTCGTCGACGACGTGCAGGTTCTGCCCTACCTCAATCCCCTGACGCAGGAATACACCCTCACCCTACCGCCCGACGACTACGAGGCGGACGGGACGCGCATGATCAAACTTATCTATCATGACGTCGGAGAAATCGACTTCATATCGTGTGCCGACATAACCAACCTACCAAACTCAACCACCGCGATCCGTAACGTTTTGGTCAAGCTCGAGACTCCTGCCGAAATCGTTGCAAAAAAGATCTTCTATCGAGGCGGCACCCTACAGCCGCGAGACATGTTCGACGTGGCAGCAGTCGTCCATGCAAAAGGCGACGCGTATGTCTTAGATGCGATGCAACAATGCGGCAGTGAGAAGTGTGCCATGGCACTCTCAGCAACGGAAAGATTCGACGCCGACGCGGCACGCAGCGTGATCGAACGCCTGATGCACCGCGATCAAATGAAAGCTCTGATCCCTACCGCGCGCGGAATGACGATCGATCTGCTTCGTCGCGCCCTCGGCTGACCCCTGACTGCGTCAGCTTAACGAACCTTACGAGCTGCCAAAGATACAGATGAAAAAGAAGCATCAAGCAATCTCTCGGAGGGAGGTGTTGAATCGGCAAAGAAGATAAAAGACCCCATGACTCTGTATCGCGAGTATCCCCATATCGTGGCGCAGGGGCTCCGCTCAAACTGGCGGCGGCCCCTATTTCTCTCGAACGAGTCCATCGGGGTCACCTTCGCCATGGCCGACGATGTCTTCATCGCGCCCGGCATCGTCGACAAGGATGGCGGCATATCACCGTCTTGACGGTGCTGATCTTCGTCGTGGCGGCTTACATGCTCTGGAAGCGCGCAGGCGCGTTTCTTTGATGGGAAGCGCGATTGCCATCGGACCGCTTATGATTGCGGTCGACCGCGGACTGGCGGTGCTATGCGTCGCCGTGTTCCTTGGGCTCACGACCGTGGCAGGGCGGTTCCGCTTCCCGCGAGTGTCGACGGTCGCAACCAGTGCCATCGTCGCTGGACTGGTGGCGGCGCGGATCGGCTATGTCGCGGCACATTGGGCGAGCTATGTCGAAGCGCCCCTATCCATTTTCGCCGTCTGGCAGGGCGGATTCTCCGCCATCGCCGGCATCATTGGTGCTGCCGCGATGCTGGCCTTCCAGCTTGGCCGAACACGCGCCTTGGCGGTGGGCTGGGGGGCATTGGCGATAGCGGGTGGCCTGTGGTTCACGCTCCAGGCGCTTATCCCGCCCGTGACCTACGGCCCCTTCCCCTATCATATAACGTTGACAACGCCGTCCGGCGCTCCTCTCCCGCTTGAACGTTTCCGAGGCCGCCCCTTCGTCGTCAATCTATGGGCAACATGGTGCGGGCCGTGCCGGCGCGAGCTGCCGATGCTTGACGCCGCGGCAACGCGCAATCGGGGTGTGCCGATCCTGCTCGCAGATCAGGGTGAAGCTCCAGCAATCGTCACCGGATTTCTTACCCGTGAAGGCATCGGCGTGAGCAATGTCGCGCTCGATCCTGCCCGTGGGCTTTCCCAAGCCCTCGAAGTGGCTGGTTATCCCGCAACCGCCTTCGTCGCTGCGGACGGAACGATCGTGCAGCTCCAGCTTGGCGAGCTGTCACGCGCCGCCCTCGCTGATGGGATCGATATGGCAAGGAAACACCGATGAACCGACGCAACCTTCTCTCTCGCAGCTTTCTGGCGTTGCTCGCCGTCGCCGTGCCGACAATGACAGCAGTCGCACAGCAACCCGATCTGTCGCGCAAGGCGGTCGTAGACGATCCCGTTGCTCCGAAGCGTGTCGGCCAAGCCTATGACGTCACCGTCGTTGAATTTTCCGACTATAATTGCCCCTATTGCCGGCGAATGGAGCCGGTGCTGAACGCGCTTGTCGCGGCCGATCCGAAGGTACGGATCGTCTATCGTGACTGGCCGATCTTTGGCCCTGCATCCCGGGAAGCCGCACGGGCTGCGGTCGCAAGCCAGTGGCAGGGCAAACATGCCGCCTTTCATGAGACGTTGCTGACCTCGCCGGCACGGCTCGACAGTGCCGGGATCAAGGCCGCTGCCGCGAAAGCCAAGGTGGACTGGCCACGTCTGCAACGCGATCTGAAGACGCGCGGCGCAGAAATTGATGCGCTTCTCGCACGCACCAACGCCATCGCTCAAGCGATCGGGTTCAACGGAACACCGGCGCTGATCGTCGGCGGCGGCCCCGCGGGCAGTGCGACCGCGATCCGGCTGGCGCAGGCGGGCCTGCCGCATCTGCTCGTCGAGCGGCAGCGCGGGGGCGATGCGATCTGCGGCGGGTTCATCAGCTGGCGGACGATCCGGTCGCTCGAAACGCTGGGAATCGATCCCGAT
>Ga0115545_1000337_pt1 | contig 25299 bp, 17 predicted proteins | sample COGITO_mtgs_1003_FD_87188 | JGI IMG/M metagenome (GOLD analysis project Ga0115545, IMG submission 87188) | Pelagic marine microbial communities from North Sea - COGITO_mtgs_100330 | ecosystem: Environmental > Aquatic > Marine > Epipelagic | place: Germany:Helgoland, sampling site Kabeltonne...
TAAGCCAGTGGGATTGGGCGACATTGCATGCCACCGAGGCGACATACATACGCATGTGGTTATGCATGTAGCCCGTCTTGTAGAGGTCTCCGATGGCATTATCGATGGCGTTAATGCCAGTGCTGTGATCCACGATTGCATCACTGATCCCGTGGTTGGATACAGGATCCTGAGGGTGTTTGAGATCCTCATTGATCCCGTCTCCCTTGGCGATCCAGATGTTTTGCCAGTAGTCTCTCCAGGCAAGTTCTTGAACGAGTTTTTCAATGCGGTGCCATGCTAGGTCCAGTGAAAGCAGGTGCTCAAAAACTTGTTTGGTCGAGATCACCCCACGCGATAGGTAGGGGCTCAGATAAGTTACCGCACCATCACTGAAATTACGACTTCTGGCATATTTGACCGGGTCGATTTTTTCGATGCGTTGGTTGATAGCATCAAGTGCAGTTGGGAAGGTGATCATAGAGGAAACTACTATAGTTCGGTATTTTTAATTGGCTATGCCTGATGCTTAATATGACGGAGTCTCGGGGAAAAGCTGTTTGATTCTATGCTAAAAGTCGGATTTGCGCATTGATCCACCGCAAGGATTACATTGTCGCCAATGACATCCTGCTCTAGAGTCATCGAGTGTTCAGGCAAAAATCATTACAGCGACTTTGGATAACTTGGGGGGTAACCTGGGGGGTGACTTTGATGTCATCATTTGTGAGCGTGTCAGCCAAGCTGGCGTCTTTGCGTGAGCTTCTATCTTGTATCTTCGAGTCTTGTATCTTGCAGTCTCCGCCCCGCCCCTGTCGTTTGTTGCCTACTACCCCTTAAAGTCGGATATTTACTTTTTGCTGGTTTTTATTTCGATATGAGGACACTAGGAATTTATACGTAAATTGACCTCATGACCACCGACCTGCCCTACCATCATGACTGGAAAGCGGAGTTCGAGACTTCTCTCGGGCTGCAGGTGAAGTGGTTCGGCTGCTGGGGGGGTAATCCGGAATGGAAAATTGAGCCTTCGCGTCTGGGGTCGGACCTGATCTGTTTTTTTTATCTCATGGAGGGTGTGGTGACGGCGGAGATCAACGGGGTGTCGGTGCCGTTGCAACCCGGTGAGATGTTGGTGTGGCGAGGCGGCGAGATTTTCTCAGCCACCCAGGATCCGGACCGTCCACAGACATCACTCTCGGCCTGCCTCTCGCTGAGCCGGGATGATGCCACCAATGTCCTGCTGCAGCACCGTTACCAGCGCCACTACCGCTTGGAGGACAGGAAATCCTATGAGCAAAACTTCCAGGATGTCGTTGATGCGCTGGATAGCCAGAGCCGCTGGCGTAACTTGCATGTCACCGCCGCCATGTTCCACTGGCTTGCCTACCTGCAGGAATCCTTGGCCCCTGAGCCGGGAGCGGCCGGGGGCAACCCGAAGACCGTGCACCACGTGCATACTGCGCAGGAATGGATCAGACCGCGCCTCGGCGAGGACGTCAGCATTGCAGACTGGGCCGCCGGCTGCGGGCTCAATGTGGATTATTTCAGTCGCATGTTCAAATCTCACATCGGCATGAGTCCGAAAACCTGGCTGATCGAGGCCCGGCTGCAACAGGCGTCGCGCATGCTCGCCTACCCGGAGCGGACGGTCGAAGACATTGCCGGGCACTGTGGCTACCATTGCCCGTTCCATTTCTCCCGCGCTTTCAAACGCCGCTTTGGCATCCCGCCGGCCGATTACCGCCGGGTTCGTCAGGTGCGCGGGTTTGTGCATACGTAGGTTGATTGGTGTCCCAGCTGAGTGTTGCCGGGCCCGGGAAAAGTCGGATTTGTGCATGATCTGATCGTGCTAAAATCATTCCCTTCACCTGCGGCCTTGGTTACAACAGGCAGTGCATCGCACATCACTTATGAAAATCGAACGAATTGAAACTCACGTCTGCAACGCGCGGATGCGTAATTGGGTCTTTGTCAAAGTCATCACCGACCAGCCCGGTCTCTACGGATGGGGTGAAGCAACCCTGGAATGGCACACCCGCGCGGTGGTCGGTGCGGTTGAGGATATCGCCGAGTTGCTCGTCGGCGAGGACCCGCGGCGCATCGAGCACCTTTGGCAGATGATGTTCCGCCAGCATTTCTGGCACGGTAACGGGGTGGTGCGCGGCACCGCCATCAGTGGCATTGACCTGGCCCTTTGGGATATCCTTGGTAAAGTCCACGGAGTACCGGTGCACCAGCTTTGGGGTGGCCCGGTCCGTGACCATATTCGTCTTTATTGCCACCTCGGGGGTGGCCGCATGGAAGATTTTTACGAGACGGACTGCTCCGATGCCAAGCGCTTCGGCGAGCTGGCTCAGGAGGCGGTCGAGGACGGCTTTTCAGCATTCAAATCGATGGCCGTGCCTCCGACCATGCCGCTTGAGGGCAACCGCCCGATCCGCTACGCGGCGGAATGTGTCGAGGCGATGCGCGAGGCAGTGGGGCCGGATGTGGACATCATGGTCGACTGCCACGCCAGGCCCTCACCCCGGATGGGTCTGCAATTTGCCAAGGCTCTTGAGCCTTACGATCTTTACTTCTTCGAGGAGCCCTGCTGGCCGGAGACCATCGATGACATCGCCCGCATCCAGGACGCGGTGAAGACACCCATCGCCACTGGGGAGCGGTTGATCACCCAACATGCATTCCGTGAGGCGCTGGAAAAACGTGCATGTTCCGTGCTGCAGCCAGACATCACCCACTGTGGTGGTCTTTCCGAGGCGCGCCGCATCGCGGCCATGGCGGAGGCCTACCGGGTCGCGCTGGCACCGCACAACCCGCAGGGGCCGGTGAGCACGGCGGCCTCGATTGAGCTCGGCTTTGCCACACCTTCCTACGTTATTTGTGAGAGCGTGCACAACGATGTTCCGTGGCGTGATGACGTGGTGCAGGAGGGCTTCAAAGTCGATCCTAAGACGCGAACAGTGCAGCCTAACACATTGCCGGGTCTTGGTGTGGAGCTTGATGAAAAAGAAATCGCCAAGCACCCCTTCAAGCAGGAGCAACTCCAGCGCGTGTTCTACTCCGACGGCGCGGTGGGTGACTGGTAAGAGAAAGCCAATAATTTTAATACGATTTACAATGGATAAGATCAAATCACTCGCCGGTGTTCTGCCGGTCATTCAGCTGCCCTTCCACGAGGACGAGTCGATCGACTGGGACACCCTTTCCCGCGAGATCGACTGGGCCTATGAAAACGGTGGCCAGGGTATCGTCGCTGCCATGGTCACCGAGATCCTCCGCTTGACGGATGCCGAGCGTGATGAGCTGGCAAGTCGGCTGGTCGAATACAATGGCGGGCGTGGTCCGGTGGTGATGAGCATCGGGGATGAGAGCACCGTGCAAGCAGTTCGCCACGCACGCGCTGCCGCGGACGCCGGCGTGGATGCACTGATGGCGATTCCGCCAGCAGCATCTCAAGCACTGCTGCCGGAAAAAATCCGTTATTATGAGGCCATCATCGCGGCGACCGATTTGCCGGTGATTGTGCAAGATGCAAGTGGTTACGTTGGCGAGGCTTTGCCGATTGATTCCCAGGCCGATCTTTACACTCGTTTTGGGGAGCGTGTGCTCTTTAAGCCGGAAGCCCAGCCTCTCGGGCCAAATTTGAGTAAGCTTCGCGATGCAGGTGGCCCCGGCCTGAAGGTCTTTGAAGGCAGCGGCGGCATTGCCCTGCTTGACTCGTACCGCAGAGGGATTTTCGGCACGATGCCGGGTACTGAAATCGTCTGGGCTATCCGTGCCGAGTGGGATGCGCTGGAAGCTGGAGACCTGGCGAGGGCGACAGAACTGCAAGGCCTCATCGCACCGCTTATTTCCCTGCAACAGGGGCTCGATGGCTATCTGAGTGTGGAGAAAATGCTGCTGCAAAGGCAGGGAGTTTTTCCGAATCGTGTCATCCGTGGCCCGGTCGGCTTCACGCTTGATCCAGAGACGGAAGACGAGGCTACCCGCCTCTTTGATCTTCTTTGCAAAGCCTGTGGAAGGAGGCCGATAACATGAAGCCCTCCGGACACGAATCGATCTCACCATGACTCGCCAAACCCGGTATCGCGGACTACGGGCACGCTTCGGCGTTGCTCGCTGGAACATCACGCCCGGTTTGGAAGTCTGTGTGAAAAACTGGGGGGCAACGGATCGCTGGTTTGCCAATGGAGTGCATCGCCCGCTCACCGGCACCGCACTGGCGGTTGCAGAAGGCAACGGTTCCCCGTTGATCCTGATCAGCCTTGATCTAGGCTGGTGGCGTGCGCGTGCTGATGTTGACCGCTTGCGCCTGGCCTTGTGCGAGGCCCTATCTCTAGCGGAGGAAAATCTCATTGTTCATCTCACCCACACGCACGCGGCCCCCTTGCTGGACTCCGAGCCACCGGCTGAGGCAAACCCGGAGGCAACCACCGGCTACTTGAACACGCTTGAGCAGGCATGTATCGTAGGGGCAAAAGAGGCGGTTGCCGACCTGCGGGAATCTTCGCTCCTTTTTCACCACGGTTCCTGCGAGCTGGCCATCCATCGCGACTTTCCTGACCCGGATGGCCCGGAGCGTTTTGTCACCGGTTGGAATCCGGAGGAAGCTGCGGACAGTGCGCTGGTCGTGGCCCGTGTTTTTGATGAGGACAACCGCACCCGCGCGACCTTGGTCAACTACGCCTGCCACCCAACCACACTGGCGTGGGAGAACGATCTGATTTCCCCGGATTTCCCGGGTGCGATGCGTGAACTGATTGAGGATGCCACCGGTGCCCCTTGCCTGTTTTTACAGGGTGCTTCCGGTGAGCTTGCTCCGGCCGAGCAATATCTCGGTGATCCCGCCGTGGCAGACCGTCACGGCCGCGTGCTTGGACACGCTGCGATGAGTTTGCTGGAGATGCTGGCTCCAGGTATGAGTGCGATGGATTACGACGGAGCTCTCGAGTCAGGTGCGCCTCTGGCCTTGTGGTCACCAGCAAAGGGCGAACTTTCAGAAACAGTCAGCGCAAGTGCTCCTGGCATTGATCTGCCCTTGAAGGATGATTTGCCCAGCCTCGCTGATATTCGTGAGCAGATGTCTGAGGCGGAGCCCGAGGGCTTTGCCTATGAGCGGTTGGTGCGCCAGCTCAGGGTCAGGGAGTCAGTGGGAGAGGGGACAAGCTGCCGAGAGAAAATCTGGAGTTGGAAGCTTGGTGATGGAGCCCTGGTTGGGGTGCCTTTCGAGGCTTACTCACAGCTGCAGCGTGAGCTTCGTGCCGACAATCCGCATGCTCTCGTGCTCAATCTCGCCAATGGCAATCACGGCTATTTGCCGAGTGCGCCACACTACCATGGCCCTTCGCTTTACGCCGTCTGGCAAACTCCCTACGCTGAGGGTTCCCTTGAAGCCGTCACAAAGCTCACCAAGGATACACTTAACTCCAACGTGGAAATATCATCATGAGCATCGATCTTCAACCACTCCTGGCAAATGCCGAATTCGGCCTGCACTATTGGGACTACTTCGCCATCGGCTTGTTCTTTGTGATTCTCTCAATCATTGGCTATTTAGCGGGGCGGGGGGAGCAAGCCAACGCGGAGGAATATTTCCTGGCGGGTAAAAAACTGCCCTGGTATGTGGTCGGAGGCTCGTTCATCGCCTCGAACATCTCAAGTGATCAGTTCATCGGCATGGTGGGAGCAGCCATGGTTTATGGTATTTGTGTCTCGCTCTATGAGTGGGCGAATGTCGCCACCTTCTCAATCCTGATCTGGTTTTTTGTTCCTTTCCTGCTCGGTGCCAAGGTGTTCACCACCCCGGAGTATTTGGAAAAAAGATTCAGCCCCGCAGTGCGGACCGTGTTTGCGCTAGTAACGATCATCAGTAACGTGATCGCCTTTCTTGCCGCAGTTCTCTATGGTGGTGCACTCGCGCTGCATGAGCTGTTCGGTTGGGAACTCTGGCCATCAATCATCGGGCTGGGCATTGTCGCGGGCATATGGGCTATCTATGGTGGTTTGTCCTCGGTGGCATGGACCGATCTCTTCACCGTGGCGGTGATGCTTGTCGGTGGCGTCATTGTTACTGTGCTCGGAGTTCAGTCACTTGCCCCTGATGGTGGTGGCCTTATCGAAGGTTTCTCTGTCATGCTTGAGCGTAATGCGGCGACCAGTGGGCAGTGGGCGGAGGCCGTGCAGAGCAATACCAAGGACCTCGCGGGAACGGATAGCTACAACCGCTTGTCGGTCATTCAGCCAGTGACCCACCCGATGACACCCGGTTGGGGAATGATCGGGTTGCTGCTGTCGGTCAGCCTTTGGTACAACGTGCTCAACCAGTTCATGATCCAGCGCGTGCTCGGTGCCAAGGACATGTATCATGCCCGCATGGGCATTGTGTTTGCCGGCTGGCTCAAGGTGATTCTGCCGGTTATCGTGATCGTTCCCGGCCTGGTGCTTTTCGCCAAGCATCCGGATTTATTGCTTCTCGAGCCATGGGGTGAGGTCAAGCCGGCCGCGGACAAGGGTTATGTGAAACTCATCCAGGATCTGGTTCCCATCGGCCTGCGTGGTTTGTTCCTCGCAGCCCTATTTGGTGCGATCCAGTCGACGGTCAACAGCGTGTTGAACTCGACTTCCACCATCATCACCTTTGATGTTTATCGCCGTCTATTCCGCCCCCAGTGCAGCGACAGCCAGTTAGTCAAAGTGGGCGTGGTTGCTTCCGTGCTTGTTCTGGTGATTGCGATCATCATCGGCCGCTTCATTGGTGATATGGGCGGAGGGCTCTTTGAGTATGTTATTTCACTCTACGTGCTCTTTGCTCCTCCTTTCGCCGCAGTCTTCCTGTTGGGCATCCTCTGGCGCCGGGTCACGGCTCCGGCCGCACTTGCTACGATCGTCGTCGGCATGGCCGCGGGTCTTGGTCTGAAAATCTTCTTAAAGAGCGATGCTGACTATCCGCTTTGGCTGGCCTCATTCCCGAACCAGGCCTCAATTCTCTACCTGATTAGCATGACGACGTGCGTGATCGTTACTTTCCTGACCCGCCCGCCAAAACCGGAACAAGTCACCGACCAGCTCTGCATGAACTGGAAGAAGCTCAATATCTTCGGGAGTCTCGGTGACCGCTGGTACAAGAGTGTGGTTTTCTGGTGGTTGGCCTACTCCGTGGTGATTGTGCTACTGATGCTGATTTTCTCCGGCCTGTTTTTCCCTAGCGTAGGTGGCGAATAAACCTTTCAATAGAATACGAAGATGAACGATAAAGAATCAAACAAGGATCAGACGATAGCAGTGGTCGGATTAGGTCCGCTGGGACGCGGGATTGCGGCGTGTTGTCTGTCACGCGGATTTGCGGTGGTCGGCATTGACCTGGAGGAAAAAAACCGCGTGGCGATGAAGGATTTTCTGCCGGATGCGGCAGCCCATTGTCTGGATGCAGGAGTGGTCGATGCAGCTGACCCGGCGGAGTGGCAGGCACGCTTGGAGTTGTCCGGGGACCTCGCTGCCCTTGGCCGGGCCTGTCTCGTTATCGAGGCCATTCCGGAAGATCTGCCGGCTAAGAAGAGCTTGCTGCAGCAAATGGAGCAATTCATCACCGCTGATGCTCTTATCGGCAGTAACACTTCGGCATTTCCCATTACGGATTTACAGGAGGGCTGCAGTCATCCCGAACGAGTGTTTGGCATGCATTGGTCCAGCCACGGTCACGTCACCCGCTTCCTGGAATTGACGCCCGGAGAGCAGACCTCAGCCGAGACCATGACCCTTGCAACATTGATGGCGGAGAAGCTTGGTAAGGAGCCGGCTGTTCTTAATAAAGATATTCCCGGGTTTTTGTGTAACCGCATTGCTTACGCGATGTATCGCGAGGCCGTGTATTTGCTGGAGTCCGGGGTGGCGGATGCCGAGGCGATTGAGGCTTCGTTCCGCAATTCGGTCGGTCTGTGGGCGCCAATGTGTGGTCCATTGAGGGTGATGGATGTGATGGGCGGCGGTGCTTTTTATGCGGAGTCTATCAAAGGCGTGTTGCCAACGATGGCAAACTCCACCGAGCTCCAGCCCACGCTGCAGTCATTCATTGACCAGGGTGCCAAGGGGCCGAAAAACAATATCGGATTTTTTGATTACCAGGAGGGTGATGCTGCTGAGTGGGCGAAGCGCTTTACCGCATCCATCCTTGCGACGCGCAAATACCAGGATCAGCATATTCTCACGGGGCAATCTGCGGACCGGTCCGCAGATTCCGCTGAGGCATCGGATGCTGTCGCGGCACCATGATCCCATTCGGTCAGCTTGCATCGCGTATATCCGGTCAGCTCGACACGGGTGACACCCTGCGCCGTCTCTACGCGACCGATGCCTCCGAGTATCAGGAAATGCCAGCGGGCGTTGTCTTTCCCAAAGATGACAAGGACCTCGGTGAGATCATTCGCTTTGCCCGGCGCAACAAGCTCGGCCTGATTCCGCGCACCGCGGGCACCTCGCTCGCCGGCCAGTGTGTTGGTGATGGCCTGGTGGTTGATGTCTCACGCCACTTTGACCGTATCCTCAGTGTCGATGCCAAGTCCCGCAGAGTGCGCGTGCAGCCGGGTGTGGTGCGCAATGAGCTCAATCACTTTCTTGAGCCGCACGGGCTGCTCTTTGGTCCCGAGACCTCGACGGCGAACCGTGCCATGATGGGAGGTATGGTGGGCAACAACTCCTGTGGCTCCAACTCCATCGTGTATGGCAGCACCCGTGACCACCTGATCTCGGTGAAGGGGTTTTTGAGTGATGGCAGCGAGGTTACCGTGGAGGCACTGACTGCTGAGGAATTTAACGCCAAGTGCGACGGGCCGGATTGCCTGGAGACCGCGATTTACCGCGGTGTCAAAGCCATGCTTGGTAATGCAGAGAACCGGGCTGCCATTACCGAGAACTTCCCGCTTGCCTCGATTCCCCGCCGCAACACCGGCTACGCGCTCGACCTGCTGATGGATGCCGAGGTTTTTGATGCCTCGTCTGACAAACCCTTCAACCTCTGCAAGCTCATCGCCGGATCTGAAGGCACCTTGTTTTTTGCCACCGAGATCGAGCTCGACTGCTCACCACTGCCCCCCGAACACGTTGCCCTTGTGTGTGGTCACTTCGAGAGCGTGAATGAATCCTTGCGCGCTAATTTACTGGCACTGCATTATGACCCAAGTGCTTGCGAACTCATCGACCGGCATATCCTCGAATGCACCAAGTCGAATCTCGCCCAACAGCGTAACCGCGACTTTGTGCTCGGTGATCCCGGTGCCATCCTGGTGGTGGAAATCCGCCGTGACAGTCTGGCTGAGGTGCAGCAGGCGGTAGATGCCCTCACCGACGCCTGGCAGGCTGCTGATCATGGCTACGCCTACCCGGTATTGTGGGGAGAGGACGGGTTCAAAGTCTGGGAGCTACGCCGAGCCGGGCAGGGGCTGATGAGTAATGTCGTCGGAGACACCAAGCCGAGGGAAAATGTTGAGGACACCGCCGTCGATGTCAATGACCTGCCCGACTACATCGCCGAGTTCGATCAATTACTGCGTGATAAATACGCCATCGAATGCGTCTACTACGCCCACGCTGGTTCGGGTGAGCTGCACACCCGGCCGATGTTTGATCTCAAGACACCGGAAGGATTGAACATGTTCCGCGGAGTGGCCACGGATATTGCCCAGTTGGTGAAAAAATACCGTGGCTCGCTCAGTGGTGAGCACGGTGACGGCCGCCTGCGTGGTGAGTTCATCCCGCTGATGGTCGGGGAGCACTGCTACCGGCTGATGCGTGAGCTCAAGGACCTATTTGACCCAGAGCACATCTTCAACCCCGGTAAGATCGTGGACACTCCACCGATGGACACCTCGTTGCGCTACAGCCCGGAGCAGGGGACCCCTGAGTATGAAACCGTCTTTGATTTCAGTGACACCATGGGTATCGTCCGTGCTGCCGAGAAATGCAATGGCTCCGGCGACTGCCGCAAGGGGCCGCTGGCCGGAGGCACCATGTGCCCGAGCTACATGGCGACCCGTGAAGAAAAACACACCACCCGCGCCCGTGCCAATATCCTGCGCCAGATCCTGACCGATCCGCACGATGCCAGCAACCCCTTCAACAGTGACGAGATCAAGGAAGTCATGGACCTCTGCCTGTCTTGTAAGGCCTGTAAATCCGAGTGCCCGTCCAGTGTGGACATGACCAAGCTCAAGGCCGAGTTCCAGCAGCACTATCATGATGCTAATGGTGTGCCGCTGCGCTCACGTATCATTGCCCACTTTGCAGATAGTGCCAGGTTGGCCTCACTCGCACCCTGGCTCTATAACGCGATTCTACAAACACCCCCGCTACGCCGTGTGGCTAACAAAGTGATAGGCTTTCACCCGGAGCGCAGCATGCCCAGGCTCAACAAGATCACCCTGCAGCGCTGGTTTGAAAAACGCACACCACTCAAGCCTCTGCGTGGTGAGCACCTTGGGCGAGTACACCTGTTCTGTGATGAGTTCACCAACTACAACGACCTCGACGCCGGCATCGCTACCGTGGAATTGCTTGAATTGTTAGGTTATGAAGTCAACCTACCCGATCACGTCGAGAGCGGGCGTGCCTCACTCTCCAAGGGGCTGGTCCGCCGTGCCAAGCGATTTGCCAATGACAACGTCCGTGCACTCGCCAGCATGGTTTGCGAAGACGAGCCCCTCATCGGTATCGAGCCCTCCGCCATTCTTGGCTTCCGCGATGAGTATCCTAACTTGGTCGAACCCGAACTTCGTGAGGCAGCCGGCAAGCTGGCACCTCATTGCCTGATGCTCGATGAATTCATTGCCCGCGAGGCGGATGCCGGCCGCGTTGATGCGGATTGCTTTACCCGTGAGCCCCGCACTATCCATGTCCACGGTCACTGCCACCAGAAGGCATTAGCGTCAACCGAGCCGACCTTGCGCATGCTGTCGCTTCCCGAAAACTATAGCGCGCAGGAAATCCCGTCTGGTTGCTGTGGCATGGCTGGTTCATTCGGCTACGAACAGGAGCACTACGAGGTCTCGATGAACGTCGGCTCCCTAGTGCTCTTTCCCCACGTGGATGACCTCGATGCCGAAACCCTCATCGCCGCTGCGGGTACCAGCTGCCGCCACCAGATCGATGACGGCACCAGTCGCGCTGCCATTCACCCGGCCAGAATTGCCCGCGATGCATTGGCCTGATTACTTTCTATTTCCCATTATCCTGTTAATTTACACACTCAACTAACTGACTCATGAAGATCCAAGGTATCCTCACTCCCAACATCGTTCCCTTCCACGAAGATCGCAGCATCAACGAGGGCGAGCTGCGCCGCTACGTCAGCTGGCTGATCGACAAAGGGGTCAACGGAATCTACCCAAATGGTAGCACTGGTGAGTTTATCCGGTTGAGTTTTGAGGAGCGCAAGCAGATCGTCAGTATCATCACCGATGAGGCTGCTGGGCGCGTGCCCATCCTCGCGGGAGCGGCAGAGGCCAATATTGACATGGTGCTTGAGGCTTGTGCCTATTGTGCCGATTTCGGCTGCACCGCGGTCTCGGTGACCGGTCCCTACTACTATAACGTTTCACAGGAAAGCATCGAACACTACTTCCGCGAGTTGGCAGAGCGCTCCCCGATCGACGTCCTGCTCTACAACATCCCACAATTCTCCAACGAGATTGGAGTGGATATCGTGGAGCGCTTGGCGATGGATTGCCCACGTATCATTGGTATTAAGGACAGCAGTCGTGACATGCCACGCTTCATGAATACGCTCGGCAAGATCAAGCCACAGCGCCCTGACTTTATCTGCCTCACTGGTACTGAGGAAACACTACTGCCCACCCTACTCATGGGTGGTGATGGTGGCACGATTGCTACCAGCGGAGTTGCACCCGAAGCAGTGATGAAACTCTACCGCGACTGGCAACGAGGCGACCTCGAAGAGGCGAAGCGGGTCCAGTTCAAGATGCTTGAGCTGATCGAAACGATGTTTGCGGCAGGTAATTTCCCCGAAGGTTTCCGTGAGGGAGTCAACTTGCGTGGCTTCAGTGCCGGGCGAGCTCGCCAGCCAATGGCTCCAACGGAGATGAAGCATTTTCTTAATATTCGTTCCAAGCTCGCCTGCCTGCTTGCTGAGTGCGGCTTTGATGAGGCTGCCGCTCATTGTGAGAGTCAGAGTTGTGGGCAGGGGGGTGGCTCTGGATTTGTTGCAGGGATGGATCATTTGGACGTCGAGACCATCGTGCGTGAAGTCTTTGGTAGATTAAATCCGGACAAATAATCGCTTTTTATAGGCTTAAGGACGTGTAAACGAAGATCTAAAAACATCAATATACTGATGTAGAGTTGGTTGCGTTTTTGTCTCCTGCGTGGTTCCCGACTGAAAAAATGTCGGATTTATACATTATTGCGGCATTGAAAGTACATTCACAGGATTGCAAAAATGTGCAATTATAAAGCGTTCTTACAAATAAGTTATATTAAATATCAGTTTTTCTGTAGCAAATCCTTCGATCGCAAGAAGGAGTTATGCATTCAGCCAAAACGCCAAAAGAACAACACATCAGTAACCCCAAAATAACAATAACCTAATCACCAGCATGAAAAGGAATACAAAACTATCTACAGGTAACGTTTTTACAGTTATTTATTTGATATTATTCAGTTCTGTCCACGCAGTTACTGTAACATGGGATGCAGGCGCTAACTCAACCTGGGACACCACGACTTCTAACTGGACAGCTACAACTTACACTAACGGAGACGACGCTCAGTTTCTGGGTTCAGGAGCGGGCACCGTGACACTCTCAGGGACAATCACTCCCAATAGTGTGCTGGTCAACTCAAGCAATGATTACACCTTTGCAGGCAGCGCGCTGCAGAGTAGTAGCACGATCAACAAAACCGGAACGGGCACGTTGACACTCACCGCTACCGGCAATACGGCCACGGACATCAGTGCGGCAGGAGGCAATTTGGTGCTTTCCGGAACTTCGACGACCACGGCTTCCGGTTATGTGTATGCCGCCAACAGCGGTATTGCAGGGGGAGGCAGTGGCACTCTGACCGTGCAGGACAGCGCAACACTGACAGCGACAGGCCTGCAGGTTGGTAATCAATCCGGCACCACGGGCACGGTGAATCAGACAGGGGGAACTGTCAATCTGACGGGCGCCGGGGCGAACGACGTCAGAGTAGGGCACTGGCCCGGCTCGGGTAGCTATACGATTTCTGGTGGTACCTTGAATACGCTTAACACCAATTTTATTGTTGGTTGGGATGGCGTAGGCACTTTCAATGTCGATGAAGGTGTTGCCAACGTCAAAGGCGTTCGTTTAGGAGCCAATACGAATGTGGGTACACTCAACCTCGACGGAGGAACACTCAACATTGGCTCGAGCGGAATCACTCAGAACCAGGCTTCAACGATCAATTTGGATAGCGGCACCCTCGGTTCACTAGCAGGCTGGTCAAGTAGCCTGGGTATGAACCTTGGTGGTGCTGTGGATATTGACACCACGGGTGGGGATATCAGCTTGAGTGGTGCTTTGGCGGGAGCTGGTGGATTCACCAAAACCGGTACCGGCACCTTGACTCTGTCTGGTGCTGGCACCAGCACCTACACCGGTGCCACCGCGGTGGATAATGGTACCCTGCGTCTTTCAGGTAACTTGCCCTTTGGCACTGGTCGTCTTGCTAACACTTCTGCGATCACGGTTGCCAGTGGTGCGGAATTAGAAGTGGCGGGGGCATACAACACATCCTGGAATGGTGAGGTTGTGCTCAATGGCGGCACCTTGAACTACAGTCACGGCACTCTTGAAAATTACCTCAACACCATCACCTTGAATGATGGTGCTGAAATCACGGGTACCGGGCAGAGAATCGGATGGCAAAGTAACGGATCAATCACGGTGGGCGGCACATCCGCATCAACCATTAGCTCTGAAATTCAACTAGTCAACGGGGGCGCACCTTTTGCAACTCAGCGTGAGATTGCCTTTAATGTCGCCGATGTCACCTCGGATGCCGGCACTGACTTGACGGTATCTGGAACCCTCAGTGATTTCGCTACTACGGGAGCTTATTCAGGTGCCACCCTGGTCAAGAATGGTGCTGGCACCATGGAGCTTACTACCACTAATACCTACACCGGTGCCACTGTCGTCAACGACGGAACCCTGAAACTCAACGCAGGCGGCCTAGCTTTCAATGAGGGAGTCCTTCAAGATACCTCGTCAATCACCGTCAATAGCGGGGCGACTCTGGACGTTGCGAATACAGGCAACACCAAGGACACTACTGCAATTGTCCTCGATGGAGGCACGCTGCACTTATCCGCTGGCACTGGCGGGGGAGGGCCGGGAGCAAACTACACCAATAATCTTACGCTTAACAGCGGGGCTCAAGTCACCGGTGCCACCGCTGATGATGGTTTGCGCTTTGGTTATTTTAACAATGCCACCGTCACCGTGGGAGGTAGCTCGGCATCGACCATCAACACCGACGTCATGCTGGTAAACAATACTGGTGGGCGTAGTGTCACCTTTGATGTCGCTGATGCTAGCTCAAGCTCCGCCTCTGACCTGACCATATCGGGTAATATCATCGACTTTGGCGGTGGCGGCCTGACCAATGCGCCCTTGATCAAGACCGGCGTCGGTACCATGGAACTGACTGGCACCAACACCTACGCTGGCACGACCACAGTCAACGCCGGCACCCTCTCCCTTGCCAGTGGCTCCAGTCACAGCGGCTCGGGTGCCTATACCGTCAATGGCGGCACACTCGAGATTGCCACCGGAGTTGACCTCAGTGGCCATGCTATGACCATTGCCGGAGTCATTAGCCCTGGAAATTCACCGGGAACCGCAGCCACAGGTGCGCAGACTTGGTTGGACGGCGGGTCGTATCTTTGGGAGATCAACAATAGTAACGGCACCAAAGGTGTGGACGAGGGTTGGGACTGGCTGGATATCACCGGAGCGCTCGATCTAACCAACCTCACTGCGGGTGGCTTCACCATCGATATTACCTCTTTAACAACGGCTAACGACCCAGGCTTTGCTGCGGGCTTTGACTACTCGGGACTCGCCTATGGTGACCCTTTTGGAACCTCATTTATCATCGCCTCGGCAGATACCATCTCCGGTTTCGATGCCGGCCTGTTCACACTGGATGACAGCGCCTTTGTTAATGGCAAGCTCGATTGGAGCATCATTGAGAGTGGCACTGATCTTGTGCTAAGTGCGGTGTTCGTCCCCGAGCCAAGCTCTACAACTTTGCTCGGCCTCGGTGGTCTCGCCCTAGCCCTGCGCAGACGCAGGGCTTGAAAAAGCAGAAAGCAGCCACCGACAACCGAGTGGAACGATATGGACAGGGAGCATGGCGACCGTGTTGCGAAGCAGTGCACGCCGTGAGGCGGCGGGCATCAATGTCGGGGTGCCTGCGGCAAAAGTGGAAAGCAGAAATAGCCGCGTTGCTGCAGGCAAGACAGTCGCATTTGTTCATGAATTACCCCAGTTGGGTACATTCACATCCGCGGAATTCTCTGACATCGTGGTAAGCGTCACTCGCAACAGGTCTGCCCACAAATAGAAAATACGAACCATAAACATTACAATGAAACAAGGCCAACTCACACAACACATCCTCGGTCTCACGACCATTGCCACCCTGGCCACATTACCATTGCAGGCCGCCGTCGCTAGACGGCTCAAATAGCCGGAATTACACATTAAAAACACAATCATAAAGCGCAGCGAGCGCTGCCAAAAAAAACCATCCATAAATAGAACCACAAAAATAACCCCACAAAAATAAACCCATGAAAATAACATCACTTATTATTACAGCAATTCTTAGCACAGCATTAAGCGTGTCGGCTGCAGTTGTAGCCACTGAGTCGAAGCAAGGCACGGTATACACGGTATCAAGCACGGACCTTCTAGAGACATCGTCCACGGGGTTTACAGATACACTGACGTGGCGCTATACCGATCCTGGGACTCCTACTTTCTTGGCAGACGGTGATGGAGATCTCATTGCTACTCCAAATGTGCATGTCCGAACTGGCACGATCACCTTTGACCTGGATCTTGGTGTATATCTACAGGGTTATGATATTAACTCTATAGACACTTATTCTGGTCACACTGATGCAGGTCGAACTGATCAAGAATATATTGTTAGCTATTCGACCATTACTGACCCCGGAACGTTTATCACGATCGCCACCATCGCAAAAAATGGAACCGATGTTTATGAGAAATGGTCTATCACTGAAGACACCACCGGAATCCTTGCGACGGGTGTGGCGAAAGTTAAGTTTGATTTTTATTCAGATGATCGACAGCTGAACACAGGCGTTGGCTACTGGGAACTGGATGTGCTTGGTATCTCTACGGTTCCCGAGCCGTCTTCAGCTGCACTTCTCGGCCTCGGTGCCCTTTCGCTCGCCTTCAGGCGCAAGAGATAATCCTGTAGCCGAAAGAGCACCCCGATGGAGTCGGGGATGTTACGCAGCAAGCGCAGCTGATGGCGGCGAGTAAGCCGCAAAAGAATCGGACTACTCCATGGAATGGACTAGGGAAGTGCATTCACGTCGGAGAGGTATTATGATGTAAACACACACGCAGCTGATTGCATAACAATCCGTAGCTCACAGGATTCTGTCAGTTGGCTGGATAAAAAATGCTTCTCCGCTGTTCGTTCCGCTGCCCGGTCCGATACCCGGTAGCCAGCGAAAGCCTGTAGCGACCACAAGAATTAACAAACAGCACGAAATGATGATAACATCGATCAATAAAGAAGACTCACAACGAACGAAGCGCCTGTCCAAAAGAGAAAATCAAGTCATTGCCTTGCTTGCCGAGGGGCTTTCCAAACATAAAATCGCAGAGTGCCTGAATATCTCAAAGTCTACCGTAGCTACCACGTGAAGCACATCTACGTAAAACTCAATGTCTCGAATGCTCACGGCGCTATCGGCAAAGCCTTCCGGAATGGGCTCCTCAGCTAAGCCTCTATCCAGCGCAGCTGATGAACGATGGCTGATAAATGATGGCGGATCAAAATTCGCGTTCATTCGCGGTGATTGGTGACGGTGGGGCAACAAACCCGACAAAGCATCTTCAAAACCTGGATGCAAAAGAACGGGAGAAATAGATGGAATTACTAAAAAAACGATCTAACCCTACGGATGCGACCGCCTTGGGTCAACAGGCGACACCAAACAGTAAAAATAACGGCAGGTTTCCAGAAATCACGGAGAAGTGGGTGAATGTCTGATTTACCCATTGATCCACCCCAAGGATTACATTGTCGCCAATGACATCCTGCTCTAGAGTCATCGAGTGTTCAGGCAAAAATCATTACAGCGACTTTGGATAACTTGGGGGGTAACCTGGGGGGTGACTTTGATGCCATCATTTGTGAGCGTGTCGACCGTCAAGGCGGGTGAAATCACCAACGGAGCGGATTGGAAAGACACCGCCGGCAAACCCATCTCAGCTCACGAGGGCGAGATCGCGCGCTTTGGCGATACCTTTTACTGGTACGGCAGTAGCTACGCGAACAACCCGCAGGGCAAGTTCCTCATGACCGCAGGCCCGGTCTGGAACGGGATGCGGGTCTATAGCTCCAAGGATCTTGTGAACTGGTCCTACAAGGGGGTATGCCTGCCGCGTCCTGAGAGTGGTTTTGGCAAGGTAGGTGCCACGGGGCGGGGGCATGTGCTGTATAACGAAAAGACGAAGAAATATGTGATGTGGTATCGCTGGTTTGTGGCGATGCCGGCGTCGTTTCTCTGTGTTGCCACCGCTGACCACCCGGAAGGCCCGTTCACGCCACACGGGGCCCGGGAGATGGGTACGTCCACGGGCTTTGGATCGGATATGAATGTGTTTTCGGATGACGACGGCAAGGCTTACGTCATCTACTGTGACCACAACAAGCCCAATGCCGGCCCCGCCGGGCAGTGGCGCTACGCCATCCGCATTGACAGCCTCAGTGATGATTATCTAAGCAGCAACAGGGAAGGGGTTCTCGTTTTTGACCGGGGCTGCGAGGCACCTGCCATGGTCAAGCACCGGGGCAACTACATCGCCGTCGCCTCTGGCGTGCATGGCTGGGCCGGCTCAGATACCAAGTGCGCCACTGCAGACAGCCCACTGGGAACATGGACCAAGCAGGCCGACATCAGTGAGCAGAGGACCTGGAGTTCCCAAGTGAGTGATCTCATTTACCTCAAGGAATCCGATATCGTCATGGCACTCTGTGACCAGTGGTGGATCCCTGACAAGGCGGATATTGACAAGTCACGCTATCTTTTCCTGCCACTGGATATCGATGCAAAAACAGGCCGGGTGAAGATGGAGTATCGGCAGGCCTGGGATCCGCTGAAGCCCGCCGGCCGGCCCGGCAGAAGATTGAAGATTGAAGATTGAAGTCGAGCAGGGTGCGATCACCAGGCTTGATATGGGATCACGCAATCCACCTTGGCGCTAAGCTGGGTAGTGAAATCATTTAAAATACAGATGGCACCGATGTTCCTCCGCTAATAACTCGAACTCTCGACTCGAACTGCCGCCTCCGGCGGCCCGTATCGATCTGTGTTCATCATCTTCCATCCGTGCTCATCTGTGTTGTAGAACAGGACAACAAAAAACCCCGCCGTGGGTCACGGCAGGGTTTTGAAAACTATTTCAATCTTCGCTTTTCACTCTTCACTCTTCTCAGCTCCTGCGTCTGCGCAGCAGCATGGAGCTGAGCCCGAGCCCTAAGAGAGCCGTTGAGCTTGGCTCGGGGACCGATATGATTAATAGAGCATTCGATTTCCCAGCCTCCCAAGTGGGGGCGCCACTGGAGAAGGTGTAGGTTTCATTTAAATCGTTGTTGGTTAAAACAACTGGGTCAGCTTTCAGTGTGATGAAGATGTAATCATCTTCCACCCAATTATTTTGTAGATAGGTGAACAGGTTAGCTTGCCCTGTGGCATCGAGGGATTTTGATCCAAAGGTAGAAGTCGTTGTTACAAAATCTTCCATCAGCAGCGTTCCATTTTCATAATCAGAAGCCGAAAAGGTTGAGTCTGAAGAAACACGGGTAGCATAGACATCGACATTCCAAGTAGGAGATAGCTGTTTGCTATCATAACTAACTGAAAAATCTACAGCGTCTAAGTATATGGAAGATGATCCAGTCATCTGGAAGGCGTATCCGCCATTAACAGCATGACCAGCACCACTTTGCTTTGTGCCAACTTGCACGAGGTGGTCTGCAGTAGTATTACCCACTCCATCAAAGGTAGAATTAGTATCAAGAAGTCGCGCGTAATTCGCGTCTTCCAACTCCAACGCGACAACTGCCCCCTGGGAAGCGAAGGTGGCGCCGAACAGGCAGGCGAGGATGAGATGTGGGATTTTCGTTTTAGTTTTCATGATGTGTATTTAGTTTGAGAGTTGATGGTTCTTAGTTCTTGGTTCTTAGTTCTTGGTTGGGCGCATCGCGGCTATCGCTCATCCGCCATCATTCATCCGCCATCGCCGCTACGCGGCACTGCGCTTGCGGCGCAGCATCAGGGCGAGGCCTCCGAGCCCTAAGAGAGCGGTGGAGGATGGCTCGGGAGCGGAAAGTTGAATCTGGGCCGTTGAAGTGCTGCTGCCACCAAACCTATAATTATTATTTGCGATAGGGAATGAAGTCTGAACGGGATCGGCTTTTAACGACAGAAAGACATAACTTCCTTCAACCCAATTATCCTGCATGTAGGTGAGTAGGTTTGCCTCCCCGGTCGCGTCCAGAGAATAAGAACCAACGACATCAGTTGTTGTGACAAAGTCAGCCATAATGAGTGTGCCGTTTTCATAATCGGATTTCAGAATGGTGCCGTCGGCGTTTACCCTGTTAGCATAGACATCGACATTGAATGATGGAGACCCACCTATGACGTCCATGTCCACGGAGAAATCCGCAGCATAAATGCTACCACCATTGATGGCTCCCGTCATCTCAAAGGCGAAAGCTGTATTGACTGCTGCCCCGTTGCCCCCGAAAGTGATTGTTCCGACGAAGTTGTTTTGCTCGGTCTGGGCCAAATCTCCCAACCCATCAAACGACCCGGTATCTCTGATTCTGGCACTAGAGTCATCTCCTGCGGCAAGATCCAAGGTGAAAATCGTAGCTGCGTGATTATCCTGTATGGCCAGAATTGCGATGAGCAAGGTAAGTAGTTTCGTTTTCATGATGTATATATGAGGTTTAGTGTTTGAGATTGGGTGGCTACTGCTTGGGAAGTATGGTTATCTGGTATATTTGCCTTATGTTAGGGCTATGTGATTGTATATAAGTATGTTTGTGCGGAGTGTGAATCGGGCAAAAAAAATGTGCGAAGTAGTAAAACTTAACACGGATACGGCAGGCTCCAAGAAAAAATCATCCTCTTAAATGATGTTTATCATCAAGTTAATTTTAATAAAGCCGCTGGCTCGCCTGCGGCGGAAGATTGAAGATAGAAGATAGAAGATTGAAGATTGAAATCCGGGACGACGGGTTCACGAGGCCGCCGGGGGCGGAATGGTGAATAGTGAATTTGGAATGGTGAAATAGCCGCTGTGCGGCAGTTCGAGTTGATAGTTCGAGTTGCAAGTCATTAAGCTCGCGCAAAGGCGCAGAGGCGCAAAGAAATCCAGCAGGACACAAAAAACCCCGCCGTGGGATACGGCAGGGTTTTGAAAACTATTTCAATCTTCGCTTTTCACTCTTTTTAGCTCCTGCGTCTGCGCAGCAGCATGGAGCTGAGCCCGAGCCCTAAGAGCGCCGTTGATGATGGTTCTGGAACCGTTATGATCAACAGCGAATCATTGCCATTAGCATTGCCAAAGATGGTGTTCGCGCTTGCATCCTCGCCCGCAACGAAAGTTGGAGCTGTATCGAGTTTCAAGGTGAAGAAGACATAATCATCTTCCACCCAATTCGTCTGCAGATAGCTGAGTAGGTTTGCCTGCCCGGTTGCATCAAGAGAAAAATTTCCCAGGCCATCGTTTACCACCCAAAAATCTTCCATAATCAGTGAGTCAAAATTTTCAAAGTCATTGTTCTGAAAAGTAGCAGAGGACGAGACACGGTTCGCATACAGATCAATATTGTAGGCCGATTGCCCTTGGCCACCCGTAGCTGAAACCGAGAAGTCTGCTGCTTCAAGATATCCATTAGCTGCTCCGGTCATCTGGAAGACAAACCCGCCATGCATATCCCAACCGGCATTGTTGGACTTTGTGCCGACGTTTATGGCTGCGGTGGTATTAAGACTATTACCTGAACCAGAATGGGAGGTATCGTAAAGTCGCGCGCCACCAGTATCATCGATAGCAATAACTGTAGCAGCATGAGCCGTGGAGATACCGAACAGGCCGGCGAGGATGAGATGTGGGATTTTCGTTTTCATGGGTATATATGTTGTGATTTGGGTAGTTGATTGAACAATGGGGGTCTTGTTGGATTTATTTAAGATAAATTAAATAAAATATCGGTTATGGATGTTTAATATATAACACAGGCCGGCAAAAAAATCTATCCTCATTTTTTAGGATATTTTAGAATGCCGTTTTGCCGCAGTTGAAGTAGGCCGGCCGCCTACGGCGGAATGGTGAATGTTGAATAGTGAATTTGGAATTCCAGCTAGATGCGTTCACCAGGCTTGATGTGGGCCATGGATTCGAATCAAACACAGATGACACCGATGACCACAGATGTTCACGGATGCCACGATCTGTGTTCATCGTTTTTCATCTGTGCTGATCGGTGTTAAATACCAGCAGGGTGGGATCACGCCGCGTAGCGGCTATTTCCCAATTCCAAATTCCTCATTTCAAATTCAAGCCTACGGCTTGCTCTTCCCCATAAATGAGGAAGTTGTTTTCATCGATGAGGATGAAGCGGTAGCGGGTGATGCCCTTGGGGATGGTGGCGGTTACGGAGTAGCCTTTGTCTTTGATTTCGGCAGGGTATTTGACACGGATCTGGGGTGCTGAGGGGTCTAGTAGGGTGTCCTCGTTGCGTTTCTTCTCCGGCGCATCAGGGCTTGGTAGGTAGATGACGTAGGCTTGGGCAATGGCTGGGCCTTTGGGGTCAATGCTTAGGCTCGCTTGCTGGCTGGAGAGGGCAGACTGGCTGATGGTGGCAGCTTGCAGGGTGTTGCCTTTGTAGGTGGGGTTCAGATAAGGGCCTTGCGCGTTGTGGGCCTTGAGATCGGCATTGAGTTTGGATGTGAGGCCTTTGGTGAGCTCTGCGTATTCAGGATCGTTAATCAGGTTGATGTTCTCTTCGATGTCTTGCCGTGCGCCGTCTTTGGAGAGGCGGTAAAGTTCGTAGCTGCCGGCTTGGGCGTGTTGGTAGAGTTTGAAGTCTCCTTCACGAATGGCGGACTTCATGCTGCCTCCGCCGTGGGGATAGTGCCAGAACAGGTGGGTCCGCTCTTTGCCTTCAGTATTGACGATCTTTTCACTCGTCCCGGTGAGAACGCCGGAGATGTCCGCGCCGCTGAGGAGCTTTTTTTGATCAGCAGCGATGCTCGATGCAGTGACCTTGAGGATAGTGGGGAAGTAGTCGAGCTGGTTGACCAGTCCGTCAAAGCGGCTGCCCTGGGTGACTCCCGGGCCTGCCACGACCATCGGCACGCGCACGCCACCTTCTTCGGTGTTTGTTTTGCCATACTTGAGCGGAAAGTTGTCGGAGATGGTTTCTTTTGCTTTCTGTTCGGCGCCGCCGTTATCAGAGCTAAAGAAGATGTAAGTGGTCTCGATAAGCTTCTTGCCGGGGTTACGCGGGTCGTCGGTGTTTTTCAGATAGTCCATGACGCGTCCTAGGCTCCAGTCGATGGTGGTGACCATGGAGGCGAAGTAGGGGTTTTGCTGACCCGGTAAGGTCATGTCTCCCGCTGTAGATGTTGGTGGGAAGGGCTGGCCCATTTTATCACAGTAATACTCGAGCAGTTCACCATTACGGGTGAGCACGGGCCAGTGCACCATCCAGTGCCACATGTTGAGGAAGAAGGGCTCGCTCTTGTTCTCAGTCATGAACTTCAGCGCAGATTCGGTGAGCTGATCGTAGGGGTAGGAGATTCCGTCAGGTTTCTTGTCGCTGAAGGGGAAGTATTTTTCCTGACTCAAGGGATACTGTTTGTCTTTAGCGGTGGGGAAATCCTTGGTGCGATCCTTCATGCCCCGGTGCACGCCGCGGCTATGATCGACAAACTCAAAGCCGTAGTTGTCAGCATTGGGTCCGATATGCCATTTGCCGACATGGCCGGTTTTGTAGCCGTTGTCTTTCATGGCATCGGCCAAGGTCAGGTGATCGAAGTTGAGGTGTTGATCAAGGTAGGGCGAGAGAAACTGATCCTTGGGTCTGCCTTCGGTAACTTTCCCCAAATAGACATGCGTCATCCCGAGCTGTGCCGGGTGCTGACCGGTGATGATGCCTGCGCGTGAGGGGGAGCAGCTCGGAGCGGGTGAATACGCCTGGGTGAAATTCATGCCCATGGCAGCGAGCTTGTCCAGATTGGGCGTCTCATAGGGGCACTTATCATCGAGGTCATTGAGCCCGACATCTTGCCAGCCCAAGTCATCGACGTAAAAGATGATGATGTTGGGTTTGTCTAATGCGGATGCGATGCCCAGCGTCATTAACAGGCAGAGATAAAGAAAAAGTCGGAATGTTTTCATCGTAGATAGGTTGTGTGTATTGATTACCACATTCTCAAGCGGGTGTGACAGCCGTAAAATTGAGGAGGCGGTGGCGGTGGCGGAATAGTGAATAGTGAATAGTGAATAGTGAATAGTGAAATCCAGCACAGCCGCCGGAGGCGGAGACTGTAAGACACAAGATGCAAGAACCAAGAACGCAAGAACTAGGATAGAGGATGCAATTTCACTCTTGCAAAGTGTTACGTTACACTTTATGTTTTTTGGCAAGATCATGAACTTCAGCCGCTTGACAGAGAAAAAGACCGAGCTAGAAAATTACCGTAATGATGGTGAAGGCTTGCCGTCTGCGTTGGTAAAGAACCTGGAGGATTGGTTTCGCGTAGAGCTTACTTACACGAGTAATGCCATTGAGGGTAATACCTTGACCCGGAGCGAGACGGCGCTTGTCGTTGAGAAAGGTCTTACTGTGGGTGGTAAGAGCCTTCAGGAGCACCTTGAAGCAAGTAACCACGCATACGCATTGGATTGGGTCAGAGAGCTTGCAGCGCAGCCTGATGCGGTTCCTTCAGAAAATGAACTACTACAGCTTCACGCGCTTATTTTAAGAGGTATCGATGACCAGTATGCGGGACGTTACCGGGATGTCACCGTGATGATTTCCGGATCCAGTGTGCTGCTGCCCAATCCCTTCAAAGTGCCAGAGCTGATGGAGGAGTTCATCCAATGGCTTGCTAGCAGCACAAACCTCCATCCTGTGGAATTGGCGGCACAGGCGCACTATCGTTTCGTTACCATCCACCCGTTTATTGATGGTAATGGAAGAACAGCAAGACTACTGATGAATTTGATCCTCATTAGTCATGGTTATCCTCCTGCCATCATCAGCAAGAGAGATCGCTTGGCTTACATCAATTCTCTGGAGAAAGCCCAGCTAGGAGGAGAACTGGATGACTATCTTAAGATCATCGCCAAGGCTGTGGACCGCTCGCTGGACATCTACCTCAAGGCCATCAAGGGAGAGGATCTTGCCCCTGTGGATGATCATCAAGAACTCTTCAAAATAGGTGCTATCGCTAAAGCGTCTGAAGAAACCGTGCCCACTATCCGCTATTGGACGAAGGAGGGCTTGCTTACCGTTGCAGAGCTTACGGCATCCAACTACGCTCTCTATGCCCCGGAGACGCTATCTCGTATCAAGAAAATCCAAGAACTTAAAAAAGAACGATTCACCTTGAGTGAAATCAAAGAGCGATTGCTTTCTGATAACGAATAAATCCTGAAATTGACCCTACTGTCATGTTTCTTAGCATCAATTCTCATCTATTAGGATGAAGGTTTTTTTCATCGTAAGTATGAGATATCCCATAGCATATTCTTGGGTGGGATAGATACCCATAAAATTGAGGGGGCATGCCGTTGGCTTGAATTTGGAATTTGGAAGTAGGCCGCCGGAGGCGGCTGTTCCTGGTTCTTGGTTCCTCGTTCTTTGTTGGCCGCATCGCGGCTTGGCCTGCAAGAAAGTCGGATTTATCTATGTATTTAGCTGGAACGGTCCATTGCTAATGCGAAAACCACCGTTTAGATTCAAATATCATCAAATATCATCAAA
>Ga0115545_1000349_pt1 | contig 24877 bp, 17 predicted proteins | sample COGITO_mtgs_1003_FD_87188 | JGI IMG/M metagenome (GOLD analysis project Ga0115545, IMG submission 87188) | Pelagic marine microbial communities from North Sea - COGITO_mtgs_100330 | ecosystem: Environmental > Aquatic > Marine > Epipelagic | place: Germany:Helgoland, sampling site Kabeltonne...
ACATATAAAAAAGTCCCCGGTCGGCAATTGCGTTCCCGTCTTAATAAGGGGGAGTCACGTAAAATTTCAGTCGCGCTATTGGTAAGGCCCAAGAACATACCGATGGTGGCGGTGAGAAACAAGTAGACGGGTAAGTGAAGAGCGCTGTTGAACTCATAGGAGCCATCAGGCGAAGCGCGTAAGGTGGCGCCAATGAGTAGTGCGAGTAAAGGTGACTCTAACAGGATACTGTAAATCGTGCCTCGATTTCTAAATTTTGAAATCAGCGATCGATGCAGGTGGGTGCGGAACAAACGTAGCCACTCGGCACTTCGTTGTCTGCGCGTGCGCGTTGGCACTGCCATTTGATCATCATTGAGCATGACAGCACCCAGCTTGCTTTGGTCGGGGCTTTCTCCTTTGCTGACCTCATCGATAAGTTGGCTGCCTTCAAATCGCTCTTGCCAGAAGGTCGAGGGGAAGCGCCGTACGCCTCCGCTCTCTCGACTAGCCCTTCCGTGCAGTGGTGTTTCTAATACATCAAAGACAAAATCGGCATCTGCGTTTCTTAGGTTATGGTTTTTCAGTCTCGCTGGTGGCATGATGTTAAGGTCGCCACAGGCCTCGTGAAAATATTGGTGCATGGCTGTTGGGGTGCCGTAGAACGCAATACGTCCTTCCTGATCAAGCATCAGAACCTTGTCAAACATGCGTAATACACGAGCACCGGGACGATGCATCGAGGCGACCACAATATTGTCACGAGAGAGGGAATGAAGGGTTTCTGTCACATGCTCGGAGTCTTTGGAGGAGAGTCCCGATATGGGCTCATCAAAGAGGAAAATTTCTGCAGCACTGCCAAGATCAAGGCCGAGGTTGAGGCGGCTGCGCTCACCTCCACTGAGAGTTTTGTCATCTGCTGAGCCAACGCGCCGCCTTGCTAATGGCTGCAGGGCAAGTTCAGCAAGAATAGATTCCACGCGTTTGGCGTGTTCAACGGATGATAGGTGAGGTCTCCTGATGGTGCAGGCGTGAATAAGGTGCTGCCTTACCGTGAGCTGAGGATTGAGTGCCTCCTCTTGAGGCATGCTCGCGATAAAGGCTGCAAGTTTGACACGGTGATCATAAAGTGAGACGCCATTGAGCCTAACCATACCACGGTTGGGTTTGAGATGACCTGCTAAAGCGGATAGTAGTGTGCTTTTACCACTACCACTTGGCCCCATAATACATAGCATTTCACCCCGCTTGATAGAAAAGGATACATTATCCAGAATGGTCTTATCATTACCAAAACGATGATGGAGATTCTCGACATCCACCGTGCGAATGACGGCGCGCTCTTCGTCTAAGAGGCCTTCACTAAACCTGCACCGGACGGCTTGGTTAGAACTGATTCTAATCAGTGAGCCATCGACGAGTTTACAGCTACTCCGCACAGGCTGGCCGTTGACGAGCACGGTTCGCTCAGAACTGATAATGGTGAGATTGCCTTCGGCCGTTTGTGCGTTGTAGTTAATTTTCAACACGGTCTTGCGAGCCAGCCCAGAACTTAGCAGCACATCTCCACGTTTGAGTTCCGATGGATCATTGGAAACAATGCACTCCTGTCTGCCAGCATCCATTTTGAAGCGGCTGCCCGCCTTCATGGCCTGCTTGCGGAGCAACTCCAGACTGGTTTCGGCTTCGCCTGCAAGGATGAGTTTACCCGATACGTGAAGTTTGTAGACATTACCGACAGCTATTTGCTCCCCAGATTCAAGAGAGATATTTGTTTCGGTGAGTGCCTCCACATGCACATTCAGCCCGAAGTCTAACCTTACCGTGCTGTGTCGAGATCGAGAGCGCTCAGCGGAGAGGGTAGATCCGTTTTCATTGAGATACAGGGATTGCCTGTGTCCTGTGCGTGATGCGTTGAGGAAAAAAGTAATATCTTCCGATGAGATGGTCCAGTCAGGTAAGCCGATGCTCTGGTGTGGTCTGAGTCTCAGAATTTGCCCTGGCTCGAGTGAGCTGCCGCTGACCCAAATAGGATGGCTGCCACGATTGCGAATAAGGATGATATCTTGCGAGCGATAGGAGCAAAAAGAGTAGCCCGCTAAGCGCTCGGGCATCATGACATCAGTCTCTTGCTCTGCGGAGAACGATATCTTATCAAATGGCAGTGGCTCAGGATGCAGCTCATCGTTCATCTCAGCAAGAATCGCATCAGCCACGGCTTTAGCTCCCAAGCCCTCCATCACCTGAGTGAAAGCATGTTGTCCTCGGAAAGCCGAGTGAGAGGCAATGACCAATAAATAAAGCTGTAGACCGAGCGATACGATCTCATCATTATTGAGTTCTTTACGTAATGAAGCGGTCAGCTTATCCGGCGATTGTGGGTTTGCCAAAGCTCTGTGAAGGCGGCGAGCTAGCCAGCGGTGGTCAGCCTCAGGAAAGGCATGGCGCAGGAGATCAAGTGCCACCTCGGCTTCGGCGCGGTCTACTTGGTTGTCGAGCGATACAAATGAGGCAAAAACATCGACCAGGCTACCAGCGTATCGAATGCCACTGGGTGCTGCTGGCCTTATTCTCTTAAAACCGGGCAGGCTTTCCATCCATCCACGGACATTGTGAATGTAGCGGTGTTTGCTGGGATGATGGTCAACGGGTTTAGCCACGGGCATGATGTTAATGAGAAACGCACATTTAACAAGCACGTGTGTATGAGAGTCATTAGCAGCAGGGAGATCGAGTTGATGACATCTTGCTTGTCTTATTGATGTTGGGTTTTTTGGCTTAAAACAGTGATTTTGTTGTAAATTAAGCGTTTTCTTTTTCGAATACCGCGCTAGATTGACGCCATTCGCACAATATCTGTGATATATCGATCACCCATTAACTTTTCATAAACTTCATGTCTCAAGAATCACCACCCAAACCTCCACCATTACCGCGTGGATCAGGAAAAGGCGCAGGCCAGCCATCACCCGGAGGAGCCATCAACTGGCGTGTTCTTGTCCTCATGGCTATTGCCACAGGTATTCTATTTATGGCGTGGCAATCGAGTGGTTTTGGCAAGCCAGAGCGTCTCACCTACACCCAATTTAGGGATTATGTTGATTCCGGTAAAATCATCACAAACCAGGTGCTGCCCAACAAGAATGAGGGTAAATTTCCAGATTCTCGATTTAAGCTGAAGAAATCAGGCGAATCTGCCGCAGTTCCAAGAATCAACGGCTTTTTCTACAAGGTCGATCCATGGATCGAGGATAAAAAAAATGCGCCTCAAGAAGAGTTCCGCATTCCCGTCATCACTCAGTTTCACGATGACGAAATCAAAGCAATCCTAGCTCGCCACTCTATTCCACTACGTGTCGTCTCCGACCTCCCTATCCAAGATGGTGGGGCATTGTACACGCTCGATGACCTTCGCAAAATGCTGGCAAGATCAGAGATATTAGAGCCAGGTGATCGTCCCGAAAGAGCGTTTGAAATGCTCTCCGCTGATGGCTCAGACAACAAATATATTGTAGGCACGCGCTACAAGTTTGCAGATGCCCCTGCAGCCACCAAGGATGAGGACCTTGCCCCCTTTGAATTAGACATCAACTACTTGGAGCTGAATGATTCAGAACTGGCATTCATCAATGACCTCGCCCCTTTCCAGCCTGATTCTGGCATGCTTAGGATGTTCATGATTCAGATTTTCCCTATTTTCCTCATCATCCTTATCATTTTCTTCCTGTTCCGTCATCAGATGAAGTCTGCTGGTCGTGGTGCCATGAGCTTTGGTAAGTCCAAAGCCAAGCTTCTGACCATGGAAAAAAACCGAGTGACGTTCAAAGATGTTGCCGGAATTGAAGAGGCCAAGGATGAACTCGTTGAAGTGGTAGAATATCTCCGAGATCCCAAGAAGTTTCAAAAGCTTGGCGGTAATCTCCCCAAGGGTTTGCTGATGGTAGGTCCTCCCGGAACAGGAAAAACTCTGCTTGCCCGCGCCATTGCGGGAGAAGCGGATGTGCCTTTCTTCTCAATCTCAGGTTCCGACTTCGTCGAAATGTTTGTTGGTGTAGGAGCTAGCCGCGTGCGTGATATGTTTGAGCAAGGCCAGAAGAACTCTCCTTGTCTCATCTTCATTGATGAAATTGACGCTGTTGGCCGCCACCGTGGTCATGGCATGGGCGGAGGTCACGATGAGCGAGAGCAGACACTCAATGCGCTCCTTGTCGAGATGGATGGCTTTGATACCCGCACTGGTGTCATTATCATCGCTGCTACCAACAGGCCTGATGTGCTTGATCCTGCTCTACTTCGCCCGGGTCGATTTGACCGCCAAGTCACTGTAGGCTTGCCGGACGTCAATGGCCGAGAGGAGATCCTCAATGTTCATGTGAAGAAAATCAAAATGGATCCTGATGCCGATCTCGCCATCATTGCCCGTGGCACGCCAGGTTTTTCTGGTGCTGAGTTGGCTAATTTAATCAATGAAGCCGCTCTACTGGCAGCGCGCAAAGGCCTTTCAGAGGTCACTCTGGCAGAGATGGAGGAGGCGAGGGATAAGGTGAGATGGGGGCGTGAACGTCGCAGTCTTGCACTCAGTGAAAAGGAAAAAGAAAATACGGCATATCACGAGGCCGGCCACGCTATCCTCAATGAATTGCTCGATCACACAGATCCATTGCACAAGGTGACGATCATTCCTCGAGGGCCATCACTTGGTTCGACCATGTTCTTACCTGAAGAAGACAAGTTCACCTACCGCCAGAGAGAATTGACCGACCAGCTGTGTGTTGCCATGGGTGGCCGAGTCGCTGAGGAGATCACTTTTGGCAATGTGACCAACGGGGCTGTTGGGGACATTCGCATGGCTACCAATATTGCTCGCAAGATGGTTTGCGAGTGGGGTATGAGTGAAGATCTGGGAATGGTCGAATACGGAGAGGGTGAAGGAGAGGTATTCCTTGCCCGTGATATAGGTAAATCGAAGGGTTACTCTGAAGAAACGGCTCGCAAGATTGATGCAGAGATCAAGAAGCTTATTGATGATTCCTATGCACTAGCCAAGAAGTTACTCACTGAACACGGTGGCGAGCTTAAGCTGCTCGCAGAGGCCTTATTGGAGTTTGAGACGCTCAATGCCCAGCAGGTGAAAGATATAATGGAGCATGGTGAAATGAAAAATCCACCAACGCACCCCAATGCTCCTACTGTTCCAGGTAACCAAACGGATGAGGGGATTCCCAAAAAGTCTGTGATCGAAGAGACCCCAAGTGATGAAGATCCACTTGCAGGTGAGGCCATTGGTGCCCCGGCTTAATAACGGGGCAATTGGGACCTAAGCTCTGATTGGCGCCCTGACCGGCACCTTATTGACTGCTATAGAGTATCCCGACCTAGAGGGCTTAGGGTAATCATGATGCAAACCGACAAGGGTATGAGCTAGTGTCATAGTCTATAAACTCATGACTAGATGACATATACTGATCCATCAGTCTTCTTGGCTAGCAAGGTGCTGGCTAGTAAGGCAGATAAAGGCAAAGTCCTATCGACGCCTTCTCAGAAGACTCATGAGTCCTCCCAGGGAAATAAGGAGCGCGCTGGACGGCTCAGGGATGATGTCAGCACCTCTGTCATAGCCCCATGTATCTGCTCCGGCAGTGTCCGTGTATTCGACGTAGAACTGAATATAGGTCTCCTCGGTATCAGGAATACTGGAGTCCGTGTCAATGGAGGTGAATTGATCCAGCGGGACGTACAAAGCGACATCCCAGTTTGAAGCGCCATTTCCATAAAATAGACTAAGAACATCTCCACCATTATCATCTGTTTTATTCCAGGAATAAGCCAGGTTGCCATCAGTGACAGCGTTCGTGCCAGAGGTGTTGTAGCTATCTACTTGGCTGTAGGCTGAGGTGTAGATCTCTAACTTGTCGACATCGTAGAAGGTGTTGCCTTGTTGATTTGCATCAAGGTAAAAGGTGACCCACAGGCTACCATTGTAGGTAAATGATCCAGCTTGAGCTAGGGTAAGGGAGTTTGCAGTGGCCGTGTTCATATTGTCGGTAGGCGTGTTGGCCGTGCCATCACCATCGTTGTAAGCAGTGATTAGAGTAGAACTACCAGAGGCTCCTGTCTCAAGAAAAGTGTCATCTAAATCAGAGTTAGATTTGGCAATATCGTAATAAAAGAAGTATGCTTCATTGTCGGAATCAGCATTGTCGTGATACACTGGATTAGAACTATCAACAATGATTGCAGCTGCTTTCACTGCGCTGTGAGAAAGACCTATCGTGGCTGCGATTAATGCGGCCATGGAGACTTTGCAAAATGAAATTTGAATGAGGAATGAATTCACAAGGCACACAAGTTAGTCGATTCTGAACCCCAGACAATTATATTTTTCAAACCTTAACAGATCGAATTGCGGTATATTTAAGTAATGCAAAGATTAAAAAAGATAAAAAGAAGATAAAAAGAAGGGTTTCCGCGCCTTTTATATTAATTTTATTAAATAATAAAAAGTGACATATATCTTCAATTGCTTAGCCAAATCACCGAGTATTTTGTTAAGATCACTTAACAAACTCGCATATTGAGGGCAAATAGCTCCGCGCGAGGCATCCTTGCTTTTGTTTGCTGATCCTACGCCTTGCGATCGTCAATGAATCATTAAAAACCTCGGAATCAGCCCAATAAGCTCTGGGTTACTAGGGCAGGTGAGGAAGATGAAGCTCCTTACCGACGCCTTCTTAGTAGACCCATGAGTCCTCCAAGAGCGACGAGAAGTGCACTGGATGGCTCAGGCACTAATCCAGTACCCACATTATATTGCCATGAATCTGAACCGGCGGTGTCCGTGTATTCGACAACAAACTGAATGTAGGTGGTCTCCTGGCTGCCACCATACTCTTTGAGTTCTGCTAAGGGCACATACAGCACAACATCCCAGTTGGAGTTGCCCGTTCCATAAAATAGTTGGAGTTCACCAGTATCGTTTCCTTCATCAGCCCGATCAGCATCGAAGGAATATGCCAACGTGCGAACAGCTTCATCAGCAGCAGCAAAGGTATCGATATCCTCCACGTCAGAAAGCCCTGATGTATAAATGTCGAGCTTACTGATCCCGTAAAAATTATCAGTGCTGGAGCCTTGCTGGTTGGCACTTAGGTAAAAAGCCACCCACTCTTGGCTATCGCCATCAATAGGGCTGAATATCAACGCCCCAGCTTCGGCTAGTGTTAAGGAGCTACCCCCATCAGAACTGCCTGTGTTTTTGACGTATATGTTGTCTGCAGCCTCAGTGTTATCCCCGTCATTCCATGCCTTCACCTCAATACTGTCACCTGCTCCATCTGTTGTCAAAAATGTATCAAGGCTTATGCCGGAGTTTGACTTATTTTCGTCAAACACTTGGTAATAGGCATCGTATCCGTTTAGGTTGTCACGATACCCAGGCGTATTGGTAACATCATCGACTACAATAACAGCTTCTGCCGTTGAGTGTGAGAATCCAAGGGCGGCCACAAATATTGCAGCGATAGAGATTTTGAAAGAGGGAATTTGGAAGGAGGGGGAACTCATGGCATAGCCATTCTGTCCTAACAAGAATATGACCCCAACGATATTCGGGTGCTTTATAAACAACAACTATTGTATATTATTATGAGCTAATAATAAGCTCAAATAAAACAAAGGTCTTGTAAGGCTTGTTTTTACTCACTGCCTAGCTTTTTCTCTCAAAGAGGTCATGACTCAAGACGGCGAAATACTGCCTGTATGAAAAACAAAAAAGCTGATTTTTTTTGACAAATTCAATTAAGAAAACCTAACTGAAATACCGTTTAGTAAGAAAATCTGAGAACGGCATGATGAAGCTAATGGGGTGCTTATTCTTCACCCTCGTCAATGACCATCGCCCTGGGCGGTGGGCTACTGTCTTGGGAGGTGACAAGGTCCTCCTCAGCATCATTTGATGTGTCAGGAGAGGAGGCTAAATCTTGCTCCGCTGAGCCGCTTTTGCTCAAGCCGGCCAACTCCTCGAGCGAGGCAGGAGCATTGCTTGGTATGAGCATGTTATCGCCAGGGGATATAGGGTCAAATAGGCTAGGTGACTCGGCCCCGTTGTTGCCTTCTTGATCGGGTGGTAGTTGATCGGCGGAGGGCTCAGGAGAGCTGCTGCTTTGCTGCCCTGCAGTCAGCCCGTTGGCGCTTGCTGAATCAGTTGCGGCTGTGGTTTGTTTGGGCTGATATTTTTTGCAGGCGTAAAATCCTCCCCCAATGATCAGTGCGATGAGAGCCGCGATGACAAGGGGTCCTATCATGTTTTTGCCGTTGGAATGATTTGAAGTGCCTTCCAGCTGATCGAGGCGTTTTTTACTATTTTTCCTGTGGCGAGAGTTTGGCGCTGAGCCACGTTTTTCACTGAGGCGATCGCGGCGGTTTTGAAGGTAGCTGATGTTGGTGATGTCTTCCTCGAGGACAAGGGAGTCAGGTAAGGCGCTGACATCAACATCCAAAAACTCGCTATACTGTAGTAGAAAGCTACGGGCATATGAGGGATGCAAAGAAGAATAGTCATTATTCTCAAGTGCGATCAAAATGGTCGATGTGATCCGAGTTGACTGCGCAATCTCGGAATGCGTGAGATTTTTGTTTTCTCGAGCCTTAAGTAGTTGTTCACCAATGTCGATGCGTTCACTCATAATATTCAATACAGCCTTTGTGATAAGCCCCTATAATAAGAGAGGCTTACAACTTGGGAGCTGTGCCCGAAGCTAGACTTATATATCGTTTTGCTCAAGCACTGATACGGGGGGTCGACTAGAAGATTGGGCCGAGAGTTCGGCAAGGCATTTTGAAACGGCAAATAAGCCAAAGGTAGCCGTGATATGAGTAATACTGCCAAATCCAGATACGCAGTTTAGTTTGCTGGCCGCATCTTGATTGTGGCTCGGCTTGTGGGGTGTGACTTCGCCATCACACTGTTCAAAAACAGGTGATTCAGATGAAAAAACACAGTGAACACCAAACTTGCGGGCCTTTATTTTCTTTTTGGTGTCCTTCCCAGCTGGAAATCCGTATTGGCTACGCATCGTTTTGCGGACCTTGTTCATGAGGCTGTCATTGTGGCAGCGAGAGAGGTCGTCAATGCGGATGAGAGAGGGGTCACGTAACCCTCCGGCGGCGCCGCAGCTGATGGCGGGAATGCCTCGCTGTTTACAGCCGGCCAATAAGAGTGACTTTTCCCGGACGTGGTCAATGGCGTCGATGAGGTAGTCAAATCCGCTATTGAGGATTTCTTCGGCGTTGCGCTCGCTAAAGAAGGTTTCCTTGCACATGACCTGGCAGTCAGGGTTGATGGACTTCACTCGACTGGCCATGGCGGAGGTTTTCTGTCTGCCAATTTCGCCATCCATGGCATGTAGTTGGCGGTTGATGTTGCTGATGCAGATCTCATCAAGGTCGATCATGGTGATCTGACCAATCCCTGATCTGGCAAGTGCCTCAACGCACCAAGAACCGATACCTCCGATACCAACCACACAGACGTGAGCACGTTGGAATTTTTCGATGCTGGCCTTGCCGTAAAGACGCTGAATGCCTCCAAATCTATCCATAATTCTAATCTCTGAGACTTTGTGATTATGATTTGATCAGCCCTTGCTGGTTGGCGATGTAAAGGCAGGCGTGGATTTTAATATCTACAAGCAGCCCTCTAGCCTGTTGGTGATTGAGCCACGTTTCAAGCTCGGCGAGTGGGACCCGGTGCACGAGGATATCTTCTTGCTGGGTGCCGCCACCACTGTGCTCACGCGTCAGTTCGGTTGCGGCGAAAAAACTGACCATTTCTGTGGTCATGCCTGGGGAGGTGGGGCTACTGATGAGAGGGGTGATCTTGCCAGCCCGGTAGCCAGTTTCCTCAAGTAGCTCACGGGCTGCTGTTTCAGCAAGCGTTTCATTCAAAAACGCGTCCTCATCACCTGCAAGACCAGCCGGAATTTCAATCACACGAGCCTGGAGAGGAATGCGGAACTGTTCGACGAGGATGAGTTCCTGGTTATCGGTGATAGGCAAGATGCCAACTGCTCCCAAGCAATTGGTTCTGGACGCGTATTCCCAGTGTCCGCGAGCGTAAAGACCGAGAAAAGAGCCCTCGCTGAGCATCTTTGTTTTCATGGTTTCTTGATCCATGTTTTCTGTAGTAAGGGTGTTTAGTCTGTCTCTGGTCTCGTGTCTCTGGTGAGAAGCTCTTCGAGTGCGGTGACAGCTGATTTTTTCTCGTAGAGAATTTGGTAGACCGCATCAATGAGTGGAATGCGAACGCTGGTTTTATGCCCAGCATCATAAATAGATTTTGTATTGGGCACACCCTCAGCAACCATGCCGAGATTGGCAATGATGTCATCGAGGTTGCCTCCTTTTCCAAGTGCTTTGCCGACGCGGTTGTTGCGTGAATGGGGTGAATAGCAGGTCGCCATGAGGTCGCCGACACCAGACAAACCGATGAAGGTCTCCATTTGGCCGCCTAGGGCAGTGCCCAGCCGCGTCATTTCTGCAAGTCCTCGTGTCACAAGAGCCGCAATGGCATTGTCACCCAAGCCAATGCCATCTGCGATGCCAGCGGCAATGCTGAAAATATTTTTGATGGCGCCACCGAGTTCGATACCGGCGATGTCATCACTGGTGTAGCAGCGAAAGAAGTTGGTGGTGAAGACGTCTTGTAGCTGCTCGCTTAGTTCCTTTTCCTTGGCGCCAATGACAGCGCAGGTTGCCAGGTTGCGGGATACTTCTTCTGCGTGATTTGGCCCCGATAGAACAGCAAGTGGGTTATTGGGGAGGTGGCGGTGGATGATCTGGCTCATACGCTCTCCATTCGCTGAGATGCCTTTAGCGCAGGAGACAAGGATCGTGTTTTCTGGTAAGTCGATAGACGCGAGCTGGCTGGCGCTAGCCTCGGTGGCTGAGGTAGGGACGACAAAGAGAACCAGGGGGTAGTCCTGAGCTCGCTTGATGTCTGTGGAGGCAATGATCTTAGTATCTAGACTAAGGTTGGGGATGTAGTGCTGGTTGGAATGATTCTGGTTAATCTCATCGGCTATTTTTTGATTTCTGCCAATGAGGCAAACTTCGTCAAGTCGATGGGCCAGTAGGCATGCGAGGGCGGTTCCCCAAGATCCAGTTCCGAGTATGGCTGCGCGCGTGATCATTTGTTTTTTTTGGAGAATTGGTGTTCGCTGCCATCGATGAGGGCCTTGATGTTGGAGCGGTGCCTCCAAACAGCAAGAAGAGCGACGACGATGCAAAATACAAACAGTGGCTTGTTCCAAGTTCCATTGGCTAGTTTGTCGTGATACCAGGAACCAAAGATCATCAAAAAGGGTAAGCTGACAGCGGCGCCTATGCTGGCAATAGAGACATATTTGGTGGTAAAAAAGAGAATTGCCCAAATGGCGATGAGTATCAAAACCGCGGCCGGCATGAGGGCGATAAGTGCCCCTCCTGAGGTGGCAATGCCCTTGCCTCCTTTGAAGCCGATCCAGGGTGAATAATTATGACCAAGAATAGCAGCTAGGGCTGTAAGGATTTGTAAAATCTGCGCCTTTGTCTGGCTAAGCTCAACGGCATAGGGCTCAAGGGCGTGCAGGGTCATGGGGTTGGACTCGCCAGCATAAGTGAATAGGCTGATTCCGAGAACAGCGGGAATGAGCCCCTTGAGGAGATCAAGAATGAGGCAGGCGATACCATAGGGTTTGCCGACGATGCGCAGCACATTCGTGGCGCCAATATTGCCAGAGCCATGTTCGCGGATATTGATGCCCTTCGCCTTGGCAATAATAAGCCCAAAGGGAATGGAACCTGCAAGAAAGGCGATGATGGGAGGGATCCAGAGTGGCATGGTGACGGAGAGGGAGAGGGAGAGGTGGGGTGTGGCGGCCTCGCAATCCTAGATTGAGAATGTAAAAAACCCAATGAATATTTTTGGCCTTCTCGTCGCTATTTTTGACTTCATTATCTTCGTGCAGGTGCCGGAGGAAGGCATCGACGGCTTCGATGTTTGCTGAAATGAATTTGGGGGCCTGAAGCTACAAGCCACGGCGCACAGATTTGCTGGGTTTTTTGAATTCGAGGTAGGTGACACCAGTGACTTTATTGGTGCCTGTCTGGTAGGTTTCGACATTCATTTTCTTGAGTGTCTGGATTTTGTCGACGGTCATTAAGTCGGTGACGTGGAAGCGTTTGAGTAATCTTCCTTGGGCGTCGTATCCAGCCATTTGCATCAGGGCGCCGTATTTTTTATGAACCCAGATATAGACGAGGCTATAGCGTCCATCCTTGCCGGGGTTGAGCAGGCGGAGTTTGTAGCATGATTGCATTTTGATTTTATCCTCCCCGACTATTTCAGCATCTTTCCAATAGAGGAATCGCAATGATAGATCTTCATAGGTGACATCGCTACCGATGATTGCCTCGCCAATTTTTTGGGGAGGGAAGGGCGTGGCTTTACCCTGCTCAGTTTCAAACAGCTTGGCCTCACCTTCTTTGAGCTGCATGTGAAAGCCGCTCCAAGTGTTATTGGTATGAAACTGGAAAGTGATGTCTTCACCACTCAAATGCAAAGAGAGCGGGGTGCGTTTGCCATCTTTGCGAATGTGGCCATCAAGCTTGCCATGCTGGAGAGTGGTGCCGAGCCGTATGCCTTCTAGCAGTTTCTCAGCACTAGTGTCAGAACTAGTGTCCGCGTCAGCCATCGGCGAGATGCCGACTGCAATGGTAAGCATGGCAGCACAAAGAGTAAGCGATGAGATAACTTTTGAAAAATGGTTCAGCATAGTGATGTTGTTTGATATGTAACCTTTTGGACGTTCAGGACAACAGAGTTATTCACAAAATGCGCTTTTTCGCCCAAAAAGTCAAAATGGGGCTTGAGCCAATGATGTCATGTGGATTGGATGTCACTTGTCTTTGCTCTCACACGAGCGTCTCTTTGCATTATTTCTACATCATGAGCCTACGCCATCAACTGACCGACGTTTTAACAGATTATTTGCCCGCTAACCCGAAGGAAGCGATCAAAGGAACTGAGTTGATTCGTTTGCTGCGCATGAAGCTTGAGGGAAATTATTCAGACGCCTCGCTCAGGTATCATTTTTCGATCATGTCCTGTGATCCGACGTCTCCTATTGCCAAGGTGGAAAAGGGGCAGGGGTATTACCGCCGCACGGCTGCCGTGCCAGCACTCTCAACGGCGCAGGAGCTTTTTTCTCAGTATCAAGGACGCCTAGATGACATCGAGGGTAACGGTGATGAAGTGGATCATGCCATGATGCGGATTCGTAAGTTCCGTGCGATTGTCAACAAGTGGTGTGACGTCAACGGAAGGTTTCCCTTTGCCTTTAGAGAGCCCTTTGGTGCGGATGCGCCGATTGGAAACCTCTGGAAATTTCCTGAAATGATTTTGATCGACTGGGATAACGGAGAAGAGGTTGAGCAGGCACGTGCTACCATCAAGTTGAAGTCTCAACTGGGTTTGCCGCCTTTTAGATTGCACGCAGCTCGTTTGCGCATTCTGCCAGCCCTCCATAGTTTCCGCGAAGATTTCTTTCAGGCTCTGAGCTCTTCCTCTTGGGCACAGGGCGGAGAGCTTATTTACGCTGCGCCTATTGAAGATGAGGCTTTAGCTGATTCTATCCGCCAATTGAGTGCTACCTTTGGCATTGGGGTGACAACCTTTGGATTGACTGCTGAGATTCTCGATGACCTGCCTAGACCAGCAAATATTATTAATGCACAACCTCGTGAGACGGAGGCATTGATGGAAAGGCTCGATGTGACACGTGTAGCAATGGCCAAGTCACGTGCTCACCTTGACTGGAGCTCTCTTGAAGCCATCCGTGGCGATAGTGCCGACGTTGATAAGCTACTCAATTGGCTTTCCGGTAGTGTCGAGATAGGCCGCATTTTGCCTTACCAGGACGAGTAGTAAGATTGCCAGTATTTGCCTTTGATCTGAGTATTTGTCTTTGATCTGTATAGCAACAAAGATACGCTCCCGCGTAGCGGCGCCTATCAGGTGTCATGCCAAACCACTCATTTATTATACAAATGCATATAGAAATCATGGACACAACGCTCCGAGATGGTGAGCAAACATCTGGGGTGTCATTTTCTGCATACGAGAAGCTGAGTATGGCCAAGATCCTGCTTCAAAATGTGAAGGTGGATCGTATTGAGGTTGCGTCTGCACGCGTTTCGCAAGGCGAGTTTGATTGCGTTCAAGCGATTAGCCAATGGGCGGATAAAAATGATTTATTAGACAGGGTGGAGGTGCTCGGTTTTGTTGATGGAAAAGTATCGGTTGATTGGATTGCCAAGGCTGGTGCAAGGGTCATTAACTTACTGGCTAAAGGCTCCAAGCGTCACGTTGAGTTGCAGCTGCGCAAATCTCCTGAGCAACATCTTGAGGACATCAAGGAGGTCATCGCCTACGCAAGCTCACAGAATGTCGACGTCAATATTTACCTTGAGGACTGGTCCAATGGCATGATTCACTCGCCAGACTATGTTCACGCATTGGTGGAGGGTCTGATAGATACCCCGATCAAAAGGTTCATGTTGCCGGACACACTCGGTATTTTAAATCCAGATCAAGCCTATGATTTCTGTCAGCAGATGGTCAACCGCTACCCTGGGCTGAAGTTTGATTTTCACGCCCATAATGATTACGATCTTGCTGCAGCTAATGTCTACAGTGCGGTCAAGGCTGGGGTTCACGGTATTCATGCTACGGTTAATGGAATGGGCGAGCGCGCGGGTAATGTGCCTCTATCCAGTGTCATCGGGGTCATCCACGACCAACTTAAATTGACGACCAACATCGAGGAAGCATCGATCAACAAGGTAAGCCGTATTGTAGAAACCTATTCTGGGGTCAGGGTGCCGGCCAACAAACCCGTCATTGGTGAATTTGTCTTTACCCAGACCGCGGGGATTCACGCTGATGGTGACTCCAAGGATAAACTGTATTACAATGATCTACTGCCAGAGCGTTTTGGTCGTACTCGTGAATACGCATTAGGCAAGACATCAGGGAAGGCGAACATTCAGAAAAACCTCGAAGAGCTCGGCATCAGTCTCGACCAGGATGGCATGAAGCGCGTTACCGATAGAATCATTGAGCTAGGTGACAAAAAAGAACGTGTTACCAAGGAAGACCTGCCCTTTATCATTGCTGATGTATTGGGTGATAATATAGAGACTCAAGACATTGAAATCGTCAATTATTCACTCACTCTGACCCAAGGTTTAAATCCTGTGGCTACGGTTCGTCTTCGTATCAAAGGTGAGTTTTACCAGGAAACAAGTACTGGTGATGGTCAGTATAACGCATTTGTCCGTGCTCTTTGGAGTATCTACGCAAGATTGGAGAAAGATCATCCAACACTTGAGGATTATTCAGTACACATTCCTCCGGGGGGACATACCGATGCCTTGGTAGAGACCACTATTCTGTGGGATTTCAAAGGCAAGAAGTTCAAGACGCGTGGTCTCGACGCGGATCAGACTGAAGCCGCTATTCAAGCTACCATCAAGATGCTCAACATCATTGAGGAATCTTAGCGGGGGCTTATACCCAGCCGATCATGCCTGCTACTCGGTAAGCTGAGTAGAGAAACAGAATAAAGAGGACAAAAACAAAAGCTTTGGCGCAGGCTTCGATGGATGTGCGAGTCATGGGCTAGGTGGGTTCATCGGCTGAAAATACCGAATGTCTGGCAGGCTTTTAATGCTTTAGTCTATGGAGGTCAAGGTTTCCTGTGCGGGAAAGATGATCTCATTCAGCTTGGCAGCCAGATGCACACGAGATCACGGCTTGCGGTGAGAAGGTCATCGGGTTAGTAATGCGGCGTGATTTATCTCGATTCCAATGCCACTACTCGAGTTCATCCTGAGGTGCTGGAGGCAATGATGCCGTTCCTCACAGACCAATGGTATAATCCTTCCAGTGGCTATCGTGCGGCTAAGCTAGTGCGCAAGGCTCTTGAACTTGCTCACGAGCAGGTGGCGGAGCTGATTCATGCCAAGCCGACCGAGATCGTTTTTACCGGCTGTGGCACAGAGTCCAACAATGCGGTGCTGTCATTTCTCGCCTCGCGCTCTCAGGGCGATCAAAAGATCATCACCAGTGCGATCGAGCACAGTGCCATTCTTCGTCATGCAGAGTATTTGTCAGATAGGCATCATCTCAGAGTCGAGAAAGTCGGGGTCAATAGCGATGGGCGTTTGTGTCTTGATGGCTTTACCAAGGCGATAGCCGGCGGCGATGCTGCTATGGCGTCTGTGATGTGGGCAAACAATGAAACTGGTGTAATTCAGCCCATTGCCGAGGCCTGCCAGATCGCTCGTGAGGCAGGAGTTGCGTTTCATACCGATGCCATTCAGGCGGTCGGGAAAACCGTGGTCAATGTCAGAGAAGTGCCTGTGGATTACCTCTCGATCTCAGGTCATAAGTTTCACGCACCCAAGGGGGTGGGGGCGATGTATATCAGAGAGGGTTTGAAATTTGAGCCGATGCTCTATGGCGGCGGTCAAGAGGGTGGTCGGCGCAGCGGCACCGAGAATGTTGCTGGAATTGTGGCTCTGGGTAAGGCCGCTGAGCTGATGAAGCAGCGCCTTGATGATGACGGGCATGCGGGTGTGGCCGCTTTACGAGACCATATGGAGCAACGTCTATTGTCTGAGCTTGAGCATATTCAAATCAATGGTGCTCATGATCACCGCACTGCCAATACCAGTCATATCTCCTTTGATCGCTGTGAAGCTGCCGGGCTTTTAATCTTACTCGACGAATATGGAGTTCAGTGCTCCGCGGGTAGCGCCTGCATGACAGGCAAGCAGCAACCCTCACATGTGCAGACCGCAATGGGTATATCTGCATCCCAGGCAAAAAGTAGTTTGCGGATTTCCTTGTCGATCTTCACCACTCAAGAGGATGTGGATGCCGCTGTTGAGGCTCTCAAGAAAGCAGCCTCTAAATTGCGCAGCGTTCAGGGTGGGCCTGGAGTAGGACCCGTGCAGGTGTTTAGTCGTGACTGACTTGCCTAGCTCAGTGGGTCGAGGGTAGCGATGGCCTCACGAAGCAACTTAGCGGGCCACTGGCCTGGGGCAGTTTCGGTATTGCCGAGGTAGCCATAATTCAAGAGAGATCCATGTTGAGCGTAAAGCAGACGTGATACGGGCGCCAAGGGTCCCATGCCCATCATCGACATCGGGTGATCGGTGCTTTGGAGAATTTCTACACATCGCACTAAATCACTGACCTCATTATGGTGCACCGCTATTTTAATAATGTCGGCTTCTTCACTGAGCTCGACAAGACGTTGCAGTTCAGTTGTCTCCGGAGTTTCCGTGAAATGATGATAAGATAATATCAAACCAACCCCCTGTGATCTGATCTGGTGCAAGGTGTCTTTCATCTCGCCATACGAAGCCAGTTCTACATCAATCCATGAAGCTCTTTTGGAGACTTCCATTAACAGACGGGCTCGCTGCTCGGCATTGAGTTCGGATAAACCGCCCTCATTGGCGCAGCGGGCAGTAAAAAGTAGAGGGAAGCCTTTAAATCGATCGAGTTCGATGTTGAGGGTGTCGAGGTGGCCGGGCATGCCATCGAGCCGGACTTCGAGTATATCGCAATGCGCTTCAAGCTCGACTGGCTGGAGGCAGGCAAGCTGATTGAGGCTCTGCACAGATCCAACAACGAGTGGCTTCTGCGGAATACTGACCGTGTCATTGGACATACGGACACAGTAGTCACATATGAGGGCCTTGTTTGTCAATCCGTCTATTGTTGGTATTTGCCGAGCGGATGCCTAAAACACCCATCCTTTGTGGTGAAAATGAGGATTATTTTAGCGATCATACATTTTGCTCTTTTGGATAGCCTCCTAATCATACAGAACTGACGCGGTCAAAGCACCCATCATTCTCATGAGCAACGATCCAAAGAAATCATTAGGTATAGGACTCGCAGGATTCGGAACCGTAGGTACCGGCGTGTGGGAGACACTAGAACGCAATGCAGAACTAATTTTTAACCGCAGTGACGTGAAGGTCGATATTGTTCGGATCGCGGTGCGTGATTTGAATAAGGTCAGAATTGAGGGGGTATCAGAAGATAAGTTCACCACAAATTGGCAGGATGTGGTCAATGACCCTAAGGTGAACATTGTTGTCGAGCTTATCGGCGGAACAGATACCGCTTTTGATATTGTGGCGGCCGCGCTTCGTGCTGGTAAACCAGTTGTTACCGGTAATAAGGCACTGCTTGCTGAAAGGGGGCAGGAATTATTCGAGCTTTCAAATCAGTTTAATACACCCATTCATTTTGAGGCAGCGGTTGCAGGTGGTATTCCTATCATCAAAACAGTCCAGGACTCCTTTGTCGGTAACAGCATCCAATCGATGGTTGGCATCATTAACGGCACATCCAATTACATACTGGAGCGGATGACAGACGCTGGTCTCGGCTATGAAGAGGCGCTGGGTGAGGCGCAGCAGTTAGGATACGCGGAGGCTGATCCTACTCTCGATGTCAACGGCTGGGATGCTGCCCATAAGGCGATTCTTTTGGCGACACTCGCCTATGGATTTACGGTAGATCACAAGCAAGTATACGTGCGTGGTATTGAAAGAGTGCGCGCGACTGATATAGATTTTGCCAAGCGGCTCGGCTTTGTCGTTAAGCTGCTCTGTGTGGTGCGTGAGCACGCTAATGGGGTGATCGAAGTTCGCACGCAGCCATCATTCATTCCCAAGAGCCACATTCTCTCTAGTGTGAATGGTGTGTTTAATGCCGTTGCCGTTCGAGGAGATGCTGCTGGAGACTCTCTGTTTTACGGGCGTGGTGCCGGTAAGGATCCAACGGCTTCATCCGTGGTTGCTGATATTGTTGAGGCGGCATTGGGACTTCGGCATGAGGGTAGTCACCGAGGCTTTCTTCCCTATCAGCAGGAAGGCAGTGTCATGAGTATCGAAGATACCGAAACGCCTTACTACGTGCGTTTTGATGTCAACGATGAGCCAGGAGTAGTCGCGGAAATAGCCAATCTTTTGGCAGATGCAGGGATTGGCATTTCGGGAATGCATTCACCGGTTCATCCCGATGAGCCCGATGCAGAATTTGTAGATATGGTATTCCAGCTGCATACCTGCCGCTTTGGTTTACTCAAAGAAACCTTGAAGAAGGTTGAGGCGCTCAGCTGCGTGAACTCCAGGCCCGTTGTGTTCCGAATTGAGGACTTAGGGTAAATAGGCCCGTTACTGAGCTTTCTCGGTGACAATCTTGATGGGTGCATCAGGAAGCGCATTGAGGAAGGTCTTGCCGTAAGGTTTGGTGACAACGCGGTTGTCCAGTAATACCACCAGGCCGTTGTCTTTTGCGGTGCGAATCAGCCGCCCAACTCCTTGGCGTAATTTCAACACCGCCTCAGGTACCGAATATTCGACAAAAGGATTTCCTCCCTGGGCCTCGATTGCCTCAAGTTTGGAGGCGACGAGTGGATGATCAGGCACGGCGAAAGGTAATCTAGTGACAATCACATTGGAGAGGGCCTCTCCAGGGACATCGACACCCGCCCAAAAACTATCTGTGCCAAAGAGAACACTGTTGGTGTCTTTGCGGAAAACCTCGATCATTTTGTGGCGTGCCATGCCATCACCTTGCAGCAGCAAACGCCAATCATGATCGTAGAAGAAATCCTCCATGGCTTCAGCTACTTTACGCATCAGGCGGTAGCTGGTGAAGAGCACAAAAGCTTTGCCCTCTGTGTATTTTAAAACGCGGCCGATCCAATGAACGAGGGCATCCTCATAGTCATCACTGCTTGGGTCAGGCATGGATTTGATGACATAGATCTGCATCTGCTCCTTGTAATTGAAAGGGCTGCCAATTTTGATGCTCACTGCGCTTTCTGCACCCACTCTTTTCTTGAAGTAGCTTAGCTCGTTGTCCCCCGTGCTAAGCGTGGCACTGGTCATAATACAGGTGCGTCCATGGCCAAACATCATTCTTCTGAGACGATTCGCGACGCTTATGGGTGCCGAGTGAATGCTGAGCATGTCACCCTCGCGACCTCCTTTTTCAACCCAGTAAACACTTTCGTCATCTTCCTGATCGAGAAAGATTCTAACCCCGGCATGAATGTCTCTCATACGCCTGGCGCCATCCATTAGCTCAGCTTTGGCAGGGGAATCATTTTCTAGTCCATCTGCAGCGTGCTCGACCTCGGTCCAGAGTCGTCGTAGGGGTTCGGCGAGGGTGTTTTCAACAAAGTCGGGCTTGCGGATTCGATATTCTTTGCTGAATTTTCCGAACTCCACCTCGTGCTGGATATTTTCATAAAAATCATCAGCGGCACTCAACACGACTTCTGCAGCTTTGATCGATCCAGCGTGGCGCAATGCGCGCAGCAAACCTTTGCGGTTTTTTGGGTTGTAGAGACGCTGAACCTCAAATTTCAGCCCTGCGTGACTCTGCCGTAAGCCCAGTTGAGTTGCGGCTACATGCTCGAGGGTATGGGCCTCGTCGAAGATGACAAAGTCATCAGCAAAGAGATAACCCAAATCATCATCAGGAAGTTCGTTGAGCACAAAGAGGGAGAAAAATAAGGTGTGATTGACCACGACCACATTAGCAGCCTCCATCTCCTTGCGCGCCTGCTGGTAAAAGCAGTTGCCATTTCTGCCGCATGTGCGCTGCGTGCAGACGGCGCCATCGCTACAGACTTGAGCCCAGACTTTCGGTGTAGGAATAAAATCCAGATCACTTTTTGTGCCGTCTTTCGTGCCCTCGGCCCAGTCCCAGATTGCCTTCATCTCCTCGGACTCACTGGTGCTGAATAAGTCACCGGCTTGGTCCATGGCCCGCCTCATTCTCAGTGGGCAGAGATAGTTGCCGCGTCCCTTGAGTAAGGCAGCGTGCAGACCTCCTCCAAGAATTTTGTTGGCCAGCGGAATATCTTTGCTGATGAGCTGTTCCTGAAGGTTGATCGTGTGCGTAGATATGATGGCCTTTCTGCCGCTCTCCATCGCAAATTTTGCTGCGGGAATGAGATAGGCTAATGATTTTCCCACTCCGGTGCCAGCTTCTGCACACAGCACGTGCCGCTGGTCTAATGCTTCAGCGACGGCCATGGCCATTTGCTGTTGCTGTGGTCGATACTCAAAATCAGGTGACGCAGATAGCCCTCCATCTGTGGAGAACATCTGTTCCATTTCTGTAACCAGCTCACCGGGAGCACGGTGGGTGCCTGCTTCTTCTGCGAATGAAATCATCGTCTGGTGAATTTCTACATCATCGGCAGCAAGTCCACAACCCCCAAGGCATCAAACCAGCAAACATGACTCGTTGGGCAGATGATCTTTCTGGACAGTGCCCCATATCACTATTATTTTTTTGGTGTATAACATGGATTCAAATAATACCTCTCAAGAGCCTGTAAATAGCCTTGCCGTTGCTAACAAAGACTATCGTCAGCAGGGTTTTATCGACCTCAAGCAGCGTCTGCGCATTTTGATGGATAGTCTCGCTGAGGTTCTTACCGAGGAAATAGACTTCACCGATAGTATTCCTTGGCGTGAAAAACAAGTGGTGCAACGGCCCATGGATACTGAGGGTATGGCCTCGATGGCTCAACTTCAGGCGGTTTGTTTTGAGATACTCAATATTGTCGAGGAGCGTACAGCTACTGTGGTAAGGCAGAGACGCAGGAGAGATTTTGGTATTGCCGCCGAGCGTGGCATGTGGGGAAGCGTGATCGCGTCTCTTCATGAGGCTGGTTTCAGCCAAGAGCAGGTCATCAAAGCGTTAAAGGAAATTAAGGTGACTCCGGTGCTTACGGCGCACCCCACGGAGGCTAAACGTCACACCGTGCGCGAACGGCATCTGGCCATTTATAAGGATTTAGTGCGTTGGGATCGTAGTCTGGATGACCCATTAAGCCTTTCATCAGTAATGAACTCGATCAAGGTTGGCCTCGAAACACTATGGCATACTGGGGAGATCCATGCCTCACGTCCAAGTATCTTGGGTGAACTGCGGCATACCATTTATTATCTGCGTGATGTATTTCCCTCGGTCGTTGCAAAACTCGACGCCTCATTGGAAGCGGCCTGGTCCAATGTGGGTTGGGATGTTGCAGAGCTTCGCAAAGCATCTGCTTACCCTAAGCTGCAATTCGGCACCTGGGTTGGCGGCGATCGCGATGGTCACCCGCTTGTTACCGCTGAGGTTACCTCTGATACCCTGCGTCGACTCAGAAAACATGCTCTGCGTATTCACTCCAAGGCGATACGTGAAGCAGCTGATGTTTTAACCCTGTCGCCACCCTCCGCTCAGGTTCCTGAAGCCCTCAGCCGCAGAGTGGTAGAGCTTACCAAGGAGCAGGGAAATCAAGGTCGAGAGATAGCGGCTATCCATGCACGTGAACCATGGCGTTGCCTCTGCTACCTGATGCGTGAAAAACTCATTGATAGTAACAGGGCGCCTTACTTGTTGGCCGAGGATTATGATGCTGACCTCACTTTAATGGAGCAGACACTCCGTGAAGTGGGTGCATCTACGACCTCACTCAATGTCATCCACCCCTTGCACAGGCTGGTTCAGGTTTTTGGATTTCATTTGGCATCTCTGGATGTCCGCCAGAACTCACCATTCCACGACAAAGCGGCTATGCAAATGCTGGAAATTGTCGGGGTGGAAGATGCCGCGAACTATGGCTCATGGAGTGAGGAGAAGCGGGTTGATTTTCTCTTAACGGAGTTGAAAAATGAACGCCCGTGGCGTCCTTGGAAAGCGGATCCTGAAAGTGAAATCGGTAAGGTGATGGACTGTTTCAAAGTTTTGCGAAGGCATGCCCGTAAGTATGGGGACATATGTTTTGGTCTCTACATTGTCAGCATGACCAGAAACGTTTCGGACTTACTCCTCGTTCATTTATTGGCGCGGGAGGGTCACATGGCAGATTGGAAAAATGGAATGTGGCTAAGCCGTATTGCTGCCTGCCCACTCTTTGAGACAGGAGATGATCTCGATCGAGGTGGTGAGATTGTAAGAGCTTACTTTGCCACCGCTCCCAAAGGTCATTATATTACCTCTGACAGCGGGCCACATACAATGGCAGTCATGGTTGGCTACAGTGACAGCAACAAAGACAGCGGGCTGTTATCTGGTCAATGGTCTTTGCAGAAAGCGCAGGCGAAGATCACCGAGGCGTGCGCTGAAGCAGGAGCACGGTGTGAGTTCTTCCATGGCCGTGGTGGCACGATTAGTCGGGGTGCTGGTCCTGTGAAATGGTTTCTGCGTTCCTTACCTCATGGCAGCCTTAATGGCGCTATGAGAGTGACCGAGCAGGGAGAAGTCATCCCAAGAAAATATTCTCACCTATCCAATGCAACCTATAATCTGGAGTTGCTCGTGGCTGGCGTCGCCAGCGTGACGATGTTTAACAGCAAAGAAAAAGATACTGCTGCGTTAGGAGATTCTGATTACTGCGAGATTATGGACTGGCTATCCACAGCCAGCCGCAAGAGTTATCGTGAGTTGATTGAAGCACCCGGTTTCATTGAGTTTTATCGTCAGGCAACACCCATTGATGCTCTTGAGCATGGTCGGTTTGGCTCGCGACCATCACGCCGTACAGGTGGCGCTAGCCTAGATGATTTGCGTGCTATTCCATGGGTATTTAGCTGGACTCAAGCTCGTTATTACTTGCCCGGATGGTATGGCGTAGGTGCCGCCTTGCAAAAGCTTAAGTCTGAAAACAGAGCGGGCTTTGATGGGCTGGCCGTGATGGTGAAAACCTCACCTTTCTTGAGATATTTACTCACCAACGTGGAGACAAATCTGGCAAGTGCAGACCTTAAACTCATGAATGGCTACGCCGATCTAGTGAAGGACAAAAAACTGCGCACGTTTTTTCAGACCATGATAACCGAGGAGTTTGAGTTAACGGGTAAAATGATCGATGAGGTCTTTGGCTCCCCCTTTGCAGAACGCCGTCCAAGGATGTTACGCACACTTGAGACACGTGAGTTCTCACTGTATCTGCTGCACCAACAGCAGATCCGCCTGCTCGGTGAGTGGCGTGAAGCGATGCAGGGTGACGACGAGGAAAAAACAGCAGCCTTGCTGAATTCTCTTCAGTTTTCGGTCAATGCGATTGCTAGTGGCTTAAGAACGACGGGTTAAGATCCGGGCTGTGCCGTGTCTGACGAGATAAGCTCACTGAGTGATTCTGCAAACCACGCCGCCTGACTGAAATCTAGAATACTGGTCAGCCGGTTTGGCACGGCGAGCACCTCCATACCTGCAGCATGAGCGGCGTGCATGCCGTTGTGTGAATCTTCAATGACAAGGCAGTCAGATGGCTCGACATTTAATTGCCGCGCGGCTTCAAGGAAAAGGTCAGGTGCCGGTTTGATTTTGGGCGCGTCACCTCGGCAGACGGTGGTGTTGACCAGAGGCATCAAGTCGAGTTTGTTCATCCAGCCATCAACCCAACGATGTGATGAGCTTGATACGATCGCGGATGGGGAGTGTTCCAGTTTTTTAAGTAACTCTGCCGCTCCGGGCATGGGTTCGGCGTCTTCTAAGTCACGCGTCAGTTCGACCTGACGCTCGGCGTTGATTTTGTCCCAATCAAAAGTTTCCCCAGTGAGTTCCTCTAGGTAGGCAGGTGGTGACCAGGTATCAAAATCAGAACCAATGCAGCGGATGTAAATATCTTGTGAGAGCTCATGTCCCTGACTTTGGAAAACACGTCGCCATGTTTGATAGATCGGCCACTCACTATCAATAATGACGCCGTCAAAGTCGATGAGTACGGCGGCAGCATTCGTGATGGCGTCGGCAATGGAA
>Ga0115545_1000351_pt1 | contig 24869 bp, 29 predicted proteins | sample COGITO_mtgs_1003_FD_87188 | JGI IMG/M metagenome (GOLD analysis project Ga0115545, IMG submission 87188) | Pelagic marine microbial communities from North Sea - COGITO_mtgs_100330 | ecosystem: Environmental > Aquatic > Marine > Epipelagic | place: Germany:Helgoland, sampling site Kabeltonne...
TCCACTGATTCTTCTATTGGTACAGATTGATCAGACGGAATATTGACGTGAAAATTCATATTTTTTAATTCTTCTTTTGTTATATAATCCCATTTTGGCATATCAGTTACAATATGCATTTTATTAAAATCAAATTTTTCTACTGCTGATAAATAATCTTTTGCGGTTGGTTTCATATAAAATTCATTTTTCATAAAAAGTCTATCCCCAGTTCTCATATGAACTACTAAATCGTTATTATTTTCCTTATTTAAAGGAGGGAACCAAGACTTTATTTTATTTCTCATTTTATAATAATATCTATAATCTTCAAAATATCCACTTAATAAAATATTACAATCATTAAATTTTTTATCAAAAAAAGAAATATAATTTTTATCATTAGCTTCTAATAAATCTTTTGGTTTTTGTTTTGTTGCGAAGTTAACACCAATCATTTTTAAATCATTTATTGCATAATAATTATCAACCACAGGTATAGCAACAACCCCTGTGTTGTGAAATTCTGCTAACACTTTAGCTGCGGTGTATTGAAACAGGTTATTACCAAAACCATTTGTTAATTTAACATGTATCAAGGTTCAACCTGTATGCGTTCAAAGTATTTATTTCCTTCCATAAATAATAAAATTGGTTCACCTGGTAGAAGCGTTGTGATATTCCATGTTTCATTGCTCTCTAGAAACTCATCAACAGCCGTCTTGACGCCTTGTTTTTCTGTTATAACCGGTTGTGTAGCTTTTTTGTTTTGTTCGTAACCCTCTTGTGTCGCATAAAATGTATCTACTTCGGAATGTTTTCCATAATAATCATCGACAACAACAATCGTATTTTTGTGACAAATTTTCTTTAGAGAAGACAACTCTTTTTTTACTGTAAAATAATTATGGTCACCATCTATTAATACAAGGTCATAAATACTTTTATTATAATCTAAGAAAGTAAGTGAATTCATATTATGTAACTTTATCTTATCCCACCCTGGTGCCATCATACCTGAGTAATTCAGTGTTTCGATCATAGATTTATTGAGTTTGATATCGACACCCTCGTAAAAATAATCTCTATGAGTATGAGAGAGTCTATGAAGAAAAGAGATTAAAGTTACACCATGCAACAACCCTATTTCTAAAATCCTAGGTGATTTGTAGTCCATCAATATTTCATGCAATATTGGTATGTATCCGTGGTAAGCCATATTATTATCCTTAGTTTTTGTTTCTAAAAAGCAAGTCGCCTTGTAGTGTTGTATCTGAGTGTTCAGGCACTTCATTAAAACCCAATAAGTTCATAAAAGTTATCGTCTCTATACGATCCATAGCACCTTCATAAGATTTTTCTCCATATTCCATCCAAATAAATTTTATGTTTTTAACAGCAAGTCCCATTCCATTTAACACTTCTTTCTCTGCACCTTGTACATCCATCCACACTAGATCAATTGTATCATTGTAATTTTCAATAACCCAATTATCAAACCTGCGTGTGCGAACCGATATCTTATGAAAATTTTTAGAATATCCTTTTTTTAATGATGAGGACCCGGAGTTACTTAACCGTTTTTTGCTATAGTCTTCTATAGAAATCCAGTCATATTTTTCTGGGACACTATCGATCTTATTGTCATGGCTTAAATGAAAATCCATAATACTTTCTTTATCCGATAGAGCGTATTCGAATAATCTAATCTTTTTATTATCAACATGTTTTTTAAAAATCATAATATTTCTAGGATCAGGCTCAAAACAATAGATTTCAGCATTTTTAAATGTCTCTAAAAATCTCATTGTGTCCTCGCCGTAGTGTGCTCCAATTTCAACAATAATTGGATTATCTTTCTGGAGAATTTGTTTGAACATTTCGAACTTGGGGCCATAATGTTTCATAAAACTCATGAACTTTTCTTCTCCAAATAGAGGTTTATCTTCTCAGGATTTTCTTTTTGATTCTCAAAAGTATACAAAATATCTAGCGTATCTAAAAATTCTCTTAATTTTGCTTTGTTAAAAAAACTATATATGATGATCGGCTCCTTGTCCTGATTTAAAGTTCTCTCTTCATAAATACTAAAATGTCCAGTCGGTGTTAGTACTTCTACTAGTCCATAATTTCCCGAAGTGTGTGCATAGGGAGGAAACTGAATCTTTTGTCCTGTGGGGTATATTGGGCCGTTGTTTGCCAATTGTATCGAATCCCCTGGGACTGAACTGGGTACAGTAAAGATTACCTGTTTTCCAAAGATTGTATCCTCTAAAAACGGCTTAAAAAATGTGATAATTACTTCTTTTTTTGCGACCCTGAGAAGTTCAATTATACTTTTTCTGTAATCTAACTGATGAGTCATAACATCTGAACATATGCAACAGTCAAAAGATTCATCGTCAAATGGCATGTTTTCCATATCAGCTTGTACAATATCAATTCCTTTATTTCTTGAATATTCGACATACTTCTGGGTTATATCAGTTGCTGTATATGAAATTTCATAATTATCATTTTTAAAACCATAATATTCAGAACAAGTTCCTGCACCTACGTCTAAAACGCTACTATATTTTTTTTGTTTAATTCTGTCTCTTATATTACGCTTCCACTGAAGATTGTAGTTTCCGCACCAGTTTTTTATGTCATCCATAGAAAACTCATCTTGCCAGCCGGATAAAGTTTTTTCATTTAATATTCCTTAAAGAATTATAAATAACGAATCCTGTATATAATAATGTAACACATTGATCAACAAAATGCAACAATCTACATGTAGAATTCTGGTGTAAAGTTAAATAATATTTATAATATTCGTTTAAAGGCATAACTTCTGCTTAATTGTTAAAAAACTCATGAAAACATTTTCTCTATTTCAACGCTTCTAGAAATAATAGGTAACCAATAATCAACCATATCTTTCATTAGTGCTTCAAAACTATATTCTGGTTCCCAGCCAAGCTCTTTTCTAATCTTTGTAGAGTCTCCTCTTAAATATGGTAGTTCTTCTGGTCGCATAAACTTTGGATTCTGGACTACATAATCCTTATAGTTGAGCCCTAAATAAGAAAAAACCAATTCGCACATTTCTCTAACTGAATGTGTCTGCATAGTGGCCACTACCCAATCTCCTGGTTCGTCTTGCTGCATCATTAAATGCATTGCTTTGACATAATCTTTAGAGTGACCCCAGTCTCTATAAGAATCCATATTTCCAAGCTCTAGAGTCTTCTGTACTCCTAATTTTATCCTTATCGCAGCCTTGACTACCTTGCTTGTGACAAAATTAGAACCCCTCCTAGGGGACTCATGATTAAATAAAATTCCATTTGTTGCATGAAGTCCATATGCGCGGCGATAGTTTCTGACCATATTAAACCCAAACACCTTGGAACAACCATAGGGGGAAACAGGGTTCATTATTGTTGTTTCTCTTTGAAAGTTATCCTCATCCACAGTCAGGCCGAACATTTCTGAGGATGATGCTTGGTATAACTTTGATTTCGGACAATTTCTTTTAAACGCTTCTAATATGTTTAATACCCCTAGTGCATTTGTTTTAACTGTAAATTGGGGAATTTCAAAACTAATACGCACATGGGATTGAGCACCTAAATTATATATTTCATCCGGTTGGATCGAAGACAGTGCGTGCTCTAGAGATCCCAAATCCAAAAGATCTCCATATTGTACATTAATTTTATCACGAATAGGTTCAAGACGACTTTGTTGGTTTTCTGGAACTGAATTCCTGCGTACAATTCCATATACATCATAATTCTTTTCCAATAAAAGTTCAGCTAAATAGCTTCCATCTTGACCGGCAATACCGGTGATAAAGGCTTTCTTTTTATTCATTATTAAATATCTCCATTTTAGTTAAGTCTGGCCAATCTGTTGTTTTCCACTTCTTAGGTTTCGTGCGAATTGCGTTTGGTAATTTTTCTAATCCCAACTTTGCTATCTCTGGGGTCATATAGTAGTGATACCCGTGAGTATCAATGTCTTGATTTCTCCATGGAATATCAGGCAGTCTTCCATCATACGACATTTTTTTAAGTTCAATTGCCGCCTCTTTGTTGTCGGTCAAAATCATTCCACCCCTACCTAGGCTTAAATGTTTCTGAAATTGAAAACTTAAGCACATAAAAGTTCCGGGCACATAACTATTTTCTTTCCACAAAACTGCTGCGTCGATGATATTAGTATCACCTATATAATAATAATCTTCCCAATTTTCTTCTTTCCATTTTAATTCAATGCCAAGTTTCTCTGCTAAAAACGGAACCGAGATATATGTACGAGTAGGGACTGTGATCGAAGTGACTTTTTCTCTCCTTAAGCACAATTCAATTGCATGTGTACAACAATCCACTGATACTGCGTATTCTGCATTAAACCATTTTGCAATTTCACTTTCAAATTTTTTTACTACTTCAAAACTCATTTATAATCCCTGCATAATGTTATAATATCCACCCATAACAAATTTTTTACTGCTTAATTTAGAGCTTTTGATATAATTCTTATCATATTCATTTTTCAATATTAATCTAAAATCTAGACTGACTCTGCTTTTGTTTGTTGTATTTGGTTTATTCCCATGTATACATTCCCCACCTTTAAATTGAAAAAATTCTCCAACCTTCATAATAGCTGGTTCAAATTTATCGCTACCGGGATAGGTTTCGATATAAACTGAAGCGTCATTGTTGGAATTAGTCAATGGAATAATAAAGTTTTTTTCAAATGGCGGATGGTCGTACCCAACATCAGTATCTCTATGCCACCCATACCTTTCGGGAGGATCATTTTTATTTCCACCAACTGCTATATTGTTTGGCAACTGAACTCTAAATGTTGGTTTCAATTGATAAATGATACAGTTTTCATGAAATATTTCTGTTGCAATTTTTTTAATAAAGTTAATATAAACTTTTTCAAACTCATCCCATCCATTGTTCAACTTTTTATAAAATTTATCATGATACAGTGTTGTATCATCATTTTCATTTGTAAATAATTTATCTATAATTTTATTGTTTGACAACATATGAATTTCGTTCAATTTATTTACATTGAACAGGTCTGTTACCATTTTAACAAATGGGTATTTTTTAATATCGTAATTGTAGTATTTTACTTTATACTCTTCCATTTTTACCCTCCTTATGTTTGACTATTATATCTATATCTTCCCTCAACCCTAGATCTCTACATTCAACACCGACATATAAATGATAAGGAAGTAATTTTTTTGGTTTAATTAAAGTATATGCACCAAAAGCTACGCCCTCTGGGATTACAACTCCTGGTAATACACAACTATGTGCGCCTATAGTTACATAATCTCCGATATATATATCCAGCGCAATACCGCCAGTCTGTTCGTTTGAGGGTATTGTTGGTAATTCCAAAGAACATTTACGATAATCACTTGAGGCGCAATGAATAGAGGATCCATTAGAGATAGTAGAATAACTGCCCATTATAAGCTTTTTCCCCAAAGCACCTCCAGATATAGAAACATTTGATGCTATATGAGAATTGTTGCCTAAATCCATTGCACAGGAAATATAAGTAAAATCATCAATGATACTTCCATCGCCAATAGAAACTTCTTCCGGTTTACGAATTCTAACTGTTTTTCCTAAAATTACGTTTTTACCTAAATATTTCAACCTATCTGTGTCAAAAAATATATTATCCATTATCGATGTGAACCTTGTCTAATTTTTGACCCTCATAGGGTCCAGTTTTATATTCATATACAATGGTGTCTTCTTCCAATATTTCATAAGTGTGACCGCCATATAATGTAAAACTAGCATCGCCCGGTTGTAAAATAGGAGTGGCAATTATAGTGTTATCTAAATCGTAAAAAATACATTTTACTTTTCCAGAAATCACTATCCAAGATTCTTGAGCGATTTGTTTTTCATAACTGCGAGATTTGACAACATGACGATGAGGTCGAAAAGTTGTACCCTTTTCCATTTTTAAAGAAGAACATTGAATAAAATTATCATCTGGTATTAGTTGAGTTCTACCTTTTATTTCATGAAGTCTAACAACTACATGAAGTAATTTATCTGGTTCAATCTTAGAGTAAATTTTTTCCATCAATCACTTCCTCAATTTTGTTTATTAATTTCGTTGCCGTGTGTTTCCATGTATAATTCTCTATTACCATATTATAAGCATTCTCTATTATAGCATCGGCTGCTTCTTGGTTATTCAAATAATAATCTAATTTTTCATCAAAATTGCTTAAATCATTTTCAAACATAACGCAGTTCACACCATCTTGAAACAAGTTTTCATATTGATATGGCATATTATTGCAAAATAATAAAGTCTTAGAAAACATAACTTCGAAGTATCTAGGGCTAACATCTAACATGGGGCCTGTTGTAGAAATCCATATTTTTGACTGATTTATCTTAGTTGCATATTCTTCAACTGAACTTATTCGAGCAGACACATGTCTTGAACAGTTCCAAAAAACATTGTATTTCTCTCTATTCAATTGTTTACCGATTCTGTTCCTCAAGTCATTAGTTGGACCCTTTATTTTATCTCCGCCGTGATCTGCTCCGCTAAATCCAATATCATATATTTTATCAACATTTCTTGGGTGATATATCTCAGGTTTAGCTGTAAACCAGAATCTAATTGCTTCTGAATTGATATATTTTCCATGCTCTTTGTATGTTATATGCGGGTCTAAAAGTATATCAATATTATTAATTTTACAGAACTCTAGTTTTTGTTCAAGCATTGTTTGAGGTTTATGCAACATACAGACCACTGGAATATCTAAGTCTTTCAATCCTTTGATTTCTTTATAGCAATCAGGATTTGTCTGGGTAAAATAACCTAAACCAAAAATTATACAATCAATATCCGATTCCTTAATTTTTTCAACACTTTTAACAGCACCTTGGTAAAGGTGAATCTTGTTTTCTTTCTTCAACTCTCTAAACACATCGCCATAATACTGGTACATATATCCATCAGATACTGTGTTTCCATGGTCTATATAGAGAATTTTCATTTATTAAAATCCTTTACGCCCGGAGCATAATCTTGTATATATCGAAAACCACCTTGATCATGATATCCCTCATCTACGGTTTTGAAATCATAAACAGGATAATCGTGATGTATCAAGAAAAATAAATAATTGAACTCATCGTCACCCCAACGATATTTATAAACCCCACCAGACTCATTAAGTTCTTTATTCCACTGTTTCCATTCTTTTGTTCTAAATAACTCAGTTTTGAAAACATAAGAATCTGCTGATGATTTCTGATGATAATTCATTTCTGCATTAGGATCGGACAATAATTTTTTCATGAATTCTGACTTCGGTTCTATGTTATATTTTTCAATATAATTTTTTACATGCTCCCATTGACCTGTTCTACAATCAAAATTACCTTGATGTGGTTGTTTGTTTGCTGCATGTGTCACCTTTAAAGCACCAATCAATTCTTTTCTATTTGCTAAAACCTCAAAAAAATCATAAGGAACTTCCTTTGTAAATTTTGATTCGTCATCTATATTGAGTATATAATCATATTTTTCAAATTCTGTATTTGGGTAACCATAGAAATTGTTATAATAATGACACATGTGCAAATATCCCTTTCTACTTGGAGGAAAACTTGCTCTAACATACCATAGATCTCGTCTATTATAAAATAATTCTTCTTCTTTTAGAAATTTAGGTGTTTCATATGGTACTTTTCTAAAGTGAATATTTTCATTTACCTTTTCCCACATAAGTTCTCTATACCTTTGAGAATCATAGATATCGTCAAAATAATGAACATATACTGGATAATTGTATCTATAATTCCAATTGTCCCATAAAGATTTAAGACAATGAGGTAAGCACTTATGTCTACTAGATAATATATTTATACAACCATTATACTTCATTTCATCACCCCTAAACTGTCTAAGTCATATTTTATTATCCAATTGATATATTTCTCCAAACCCTCTTCCAAAGAAAATTCATTGACGTGACCATATTTTTTGATCTTGTCAACATTGCTTAAAAGTTTTCTTACTTCACCCGGTCTTGGGTCAACGTGGACTATCTTAGATTTAGAATCACAAATCTTGATTATCAACTCTGCTATTCTGTTGATAGTAAAGTCTTCTCCTACGCCAGTATTTACTATTTCACCTTTTGGGATATTTTCAGAAATTAGATACCCATTGATAACATCGGTAATATATTGATAATCTCTAGTTTGTTTTCCATCTCCATAAATTATCAATGGTTTATTTTCTAATGCTCTTTTTACAAAAATAGCTATAACAGAGCCATAACCTGATGATTTTTGTCTGGGACCAAAGGTATTAAAATTTCTTATTATTCTAACATCTGTACCATAAGTATAATAATACGACAAACATAACGCTTCAGCAGATACTTTAGAAGCCGCATATGGCGATTGGGGCTTTACAGGGCTGAGTTCTGTATGTTCTCCGTAAGACTCTCCATACACTTCTGCTGAAGAGGCAATAGTCATAGAGATATTTGGATTCATCTTACAAATATCTAATAGATTTTTAGTTCCATTGATATTAATATTTAGAGTCTCAGTGGGTCTAATAATAGATTTTTCAACATGAATTTGCGCGGCGAGGTGAAATATATGATCACAAGCGGAGGCAAGTTCTTTCAATTTATCAGTATTCAATATATCTTCTTCCACAAAAAGAAAATTTCTATTATTAAAAAGGCCCCTAATATTGTTTAAATTTCCATTATAAAAATTATCCACACAAACGACCATGTGACCATTGTCTAATAATTTTTCGCACAAATGAGAGCCGATAAACCCGGCTCCTCCAGTTACAAGATACTTTTTCATTTTATAAATGCTCCTCATTTTTATATTCTTTTTTTTGAACTGTGTTTTTTATAAGTTCCTTCTCTTACAGATTTTGCAACAGCTTCAGCTATTGGACAATCACCTGTTATACCTTTTCTAACATAATATGGTTGATTATATATAACATTAGGATAATGACCACGTTCGGGTCCCCGAAGGCCCAGTTCTGCTTTGATACCTTTCATATGTAATTTCATTTGTTCATAAGCCAACAAACAAAGTGGCTCTGCTAAACGAAAATTGAACCCTAAATATTCGTGGTTGTATTTTCCAACCTGACCTTGGTTACATATTGATCTAACCTTCTCGTGATTGAGTTTACTTCCTTTTGGAATACAGATCATTCCACCTTCAAACGTGGAAATATTTTTTGTTTTATAAAAACTAAAAGTGCCAACATCGGACATCATACCAGCATAGTTTCCAAATTGATCTTGAGCACCAAAAGCTTGAGCAGTGTCTTCAATTATAACGAGATTATATTTGTTTGCTATTTCTTTGATCTTTTGCATTTCACAAATTCTACCATACAAATGAACAGGTATTATTGCTTTTGTTTTAGGTGTTATTTTTTCCTCTATTTTATTAACGTCTATAAGAAGAGTTTGCGGATTAATATCTACAAAAACTGGTTTTGCTCCTGCTATCAAAATAGAATTTGAAGTTGCTGCAAAAGTAAATGGAGTTGTTATAACTTCGTCTCCTGATTCGAAATCCATAGACCACAGAGGCGCGATAAGAGCACTTGTACCATTATTCACAGCAATACAGTCCTGTAGGTCGAATTTTTCGATAACATAGTTTTCAAATATATCTCTAATGATTTTAGGCACTTAAAAATCCCCTAACATAAAGTTTTTATATTTTTTGCACACATTGGTCATATCACAATCACTATCTCTTCCAATTGAAACTTTTTTTGTAAAATCTAACTTAGGTGGAGAATACAATAAAGTTGGCTCATAGTTCCACTTTGCTTCTTGTATTACAATTGCATTAGAGCCAGCAATTTCATAAGTTCCTCCCTCAGAAGAGCAAATAATTTGACAACCAGAGGATCTTGCATCAACAACAACATTAGGACAATGATCGAGCCATGCTAAATGAATAAAATATTTTGATTTCTTATACAATGAAAACAATTGCCGTTGATTTAAATTTCCAACATAATGAATCCTATCATGCTTGGTTCTTTCTGATAACGAAATATCCCCTGCTATCATTAAGCCGTCGTTGTCGCCAGAGTGTTCCAAAAAATATCTAATATTTTCATCTAATCTTTTATGCGGTCTCCAAGAAGAAGCACACGACCACAAATTATCATACCTATTGAGTTCAAGAACTGGGGTTTCTTTGATAGTTTCAAGGTCTGCTCCATTGTGAATGATTGTATAATTTTTGTGTGGCCCAAAATATTTAAATGTTAGCTGTTTATTAAACTCAGATTGAAATATTACCCCGTCGGCAAGATCATAAGTTCTCTTTATATTTTTATTTTGTATCTTATATTCTTGCGATATATTGAAATATATGCCGTCCAGCCTTTGAAACATTGGTTTATCATAAGACTTTTTAAAGGATTCGATAAAGCACAAATGTGCGTCCGGTTCTTTTGATTTATCAAATTGGTTTTTATCTTTGGTCATATATTTTACAAGCTTCTTACCAAAAGAATTGGGACCACTATTGCTATCAAGATTTACATTTTCCAAATGTATATTCAAAACACCCTCTTATATGATTTCTTTGATCTTATTTTCTGGGCTGTTAGGAACTGTTCCTTTTGTTTAATTTTATCTACGTTTAATGGGTTTTGTCTATTATAGACATGTAATATTTTATCCACAAAATGAATCCTATCTCCACAAATTTCCAATAATGGAAGCATTAATGCTTGATCATATGCCATTTTGTAATATTTTCCTTCCGAACACTTCAAATCTTTTAAATCAATTTGTTTCCAAGCTTTTGTCTTAAAAGTTCTTAAATGTGAAGCACGCCATTTATCTTTTCTAAATCCATTATTTTCTATAACTTCATTTGAATACTTTGACGGTTCAACTCCACGTTGTCCATTTGGATAATATACATAACTTCCATATGTAACTAAACAGTTGCTTTTTTCATATACTTGATCCAAGTAAGATAACACATTTACTGAGGAAAACCAATCGTCACCGTCTAATAGAATATTAATATCCTCTTCTTCATTACAATATTGTAATAAGGTATCTACGATATTACCTAAAGCGTATTTTTTACTTTTATTTTTTATAAAAACAAACCTATTATCATTTTCAATCTCTTTTTCAATAATTTTATCAGAATTGTCCGTTGACATATCATCAATAATATAACAACTGAAATTTGTATGTTTTTGAGATTTAATACTTTTGATACACTTTCTAACCCAGCTTGAGGCATTATAAAATGGTACTATTATATTAAACTTGTTCTTATTAGAAGGTTCATGCTTTGGTGTATCTATATTCCAACTGTCCTCGATAGAGGACCAAAAAACACTTGTTCTCTCTCTCATATACGAATAAATGCTTTCTCTTGTTTCAAACCAAGATTCTTCTTTGTGTTGTACATTATCATTTAATATCAACTTGCAACCTAATAATTTTGCTTCAATTATCATTCTTGGGCAAGTATCATTTCCTGGTGGAGTATAAATTAAACCCTTGGAAGAGGCTAGTTTTTTTAGAAAATCTTCATGCTTCAAGTTGGAAACTAACTCATAGTCTAGGTTTTTTTCTTTAGCAACGTTTAAAGATTCTTGTTTTCCTTTGACCCATGAATTAGAATCCAGAATTATCCATTTGTTGTTCTTGTTATTTGTATCTAAGCTTTCAATAAAGTCAAGTTTATCTTGCGAAAAAACAGAACTCAATACTCTGCTATTATTCTTTAAAAATGAGAATTTATCTAAATAAATATTCTTTTGCGATTCAGACATAAACCAAGTTATTTTGGACATTTTGTAAAATATAGAAACCAATTTACCTCGTCTTTCATTGTGACAGTTACATGACCCTGTGGCTAAAATATGCTTCTCTGGTGACCTATAAATGCAATACTTGTAATCATATTCAAGAATAGAATATTGTAAATTCTTTATAGCAAACATAATACAATCTTCGGTAAGATCAGCAAAATTACCAAAAACCCAGAATTTATCTTTATTATTTTCCATTATTTCTGTTGTTAATGTACGAGAATGTACTTTAACTACTGGTATTAAACTGTCTATTATGATTGCCTCGGAAGTTAACTCTGCTCCTCCTGTGTAATTTTCGGCAAACATATCTGATACAAATACGACCAAATTATTCCTCTTCTGCTAATGAACTAAAGAGAGCATCTATTTCTTCATCGGTCGCAGTGTTATCAACATAGATTGAATTACAAAAATTCTCATACAATGATTCATTTGAAAATTTAGATTCTATTAAAGGCTTCAAGTCGTTTGCTATTTTTTTGGCTTTATCTAAATTTTTATATGTTTTTCTCAAAACCATTTTATATGAACCTTGGTCAGCATATGCCCAACTGGAGTTTGCGTCTAAAACACCGTCCCAAACTGCTTCTTTTTGAATTGTTCCCAAATCAAATTTTACTGATTGGAAGTAATCTTTTTTATCAAATCGAAGAAAATCTAGTTGTCCTCCCCAGCCAATAGTAATGATCGGCAAAGCTTCCCTTGCAGCCTCGTACAATGGAAGCCCAAAGCCCTCTCCATGTGCAATATTTATCATTGCTTTGATTTTTTCATTACTATATAAACCTGTCATTTGACCTGCTGTTAGGTCGCCATGAAGAATGTAAACTTTACATTTTCTATCAGGATACTCGCCAAGTATATTTTTCATTAATGCTTTTGTCTCTTGTAGGTCTATATTAGAATTGTTTTTTATACTTGTTTTTAATACAAGACCAACTTCTTGATCAATAAATTCTTCTACCCACCATTTAATAGCATTTTCAAAATTTTTTCTTGGCCCTTGTTGGGAAACCATAAGGAAATTAAAATCTGTCGTGGGGTTGAAGCCAGGAATTTCTTCAGGGTCGCTCCTTAGAGTGTTTTCACTAACCACTTCAATTGGCGTTGATAATCTATAGGGGATTACCTCTCCTGTGTTTGTATTTGTGGCCTCTACAACTGTGTTTTTATAAGTGTTTTTTGCATGCTCGGATACAACAAGAATTTTATTCATTTCGTTGCCCTTTTGTAACCATACAGGTGCGACCTGAGAGGTTTCTATACCAGCGGTATACCCAACATTTATTGGAGCCATTTTTTCAAATTCATTAGGTATTGTTATCTGAAGGGATATATCTGGTTGAAACTGTTTTTTATGAATCAAAACTTGCGTCAGTGTTATTCTCTCGTCCATCCAGCGACGAAAATCATTATTTTCCCAAACCCAACCAGTTTTTCCCCAGGCAGTTGGTTGAATGAAAATATCAAATACGTCTTCTTTTGACCGCAAAGCACGAAGGGCGAATCGTGATTGTTCACCGTATCCTGATTGAGATAGGACTGGTCCTCTTACAAAGATTTTCTTTTTCACGCTACTTCTCCAAAATAAATTCCATTATATTCTTTTCTGTTTTCCCAAGAGCCATATTTTTCCACAACGGAGTCCATAAGTTCTACCCATTGTTTGTTAAATGTTTCAAAATTATAATTTTTAAGAACGTGCTCTCGACCTTTCATTCCCATTTCTCTTCGGGACTCTGGTGACATATGATAGATTTTGTTCAAAGCACTCATGAAGTGTCCTTTTGAAATTCTGTCTTCGTAAATATATGGAACATCTTGAGAGCCAATAATACATTTTGAAGCTGGTTGTAGACCTATGCCGAACCATTCAGTACCATTGGTGACCTGTTCTTGTAGACCACCGGTCATATTAGCAATAATTGGTGTTCCACAAGAAAGAGATTCTAAAGTCGCTAAACCAAAACCTTCAGCGTCAGATATATTAATGGTACAGTCTACCATATTATACATACCTGCTAGTTTATCTGGTTCTATCTTGGCTGTTGAGAAAAGCACCTGCCTATTACTTAGATCTAGGTTATTTACTATGTGAAATAGGTCTTGTCCATGAGGATCTTTAGGATCCGTATGCATAATAAGTTGTGCTTTTTCATGTAGATTATTTTTATCTAACCACTCTTTGAACCAAAATATTAGTGTGCCTGATTGTTTGCGACGGGCATTTCTATTATTCCAAAAGAATATAACTTTGTTTCTGTCTTCTTCTGGGAGGGTGGAATTTCTAATATTTTTTATTTGCTCTGTCGTTAGAGGTTTAAAGATACTTTCTCTAACAGCATGAGGTATATAAGTACTATCAACTTCAGGTGCAACTGTTTTTACAATATCGTCAGATACTTTAGAAATAGTTGCAATGTGATCATTACAAGCATAGTATCTCTTGTTAAATTGAGGATATGGGTAATTATCCCATACATGATAATAAACAATTGGACACAATGGTCTAATTTCGTTTTCCATTGACCATAGCCAGCCCCAAAACCTTGGGTCAGTCATGATCCAAATAGCATCAATCTTTTCAGTTCTTAAGATAGATCTAATCATTTCTTGTGTGCCATAACCGTCAACGGGAATAATCTTCCAATCTTCTTTCCACGGATCAACTACGACAGGTTGGTAATTTTGGTGCCTAATTGCACCACCAAGAGATACAACAGAATACCTCCCGGTTTTTAGTAGAGCCTCAATAACATATTTTGTTTGAGTTCCTACACCGGAAGGTGAGAGTGGGTGATCCGATAAAGTAAGGATCTTCTTTTTAGTAGACAAATTAACCTCGTTTTCATTATATTATAACAGGTTAAATTTTATTTGTCAAGAGGTTTTTTTACCTTTTTTATAGAAAGAGAACCACAGTCTTTGGTTTCTTCTCCAACTTGAATTTTGTAAATTCTACATCCGAGGTGATAAAGAATGTGGTTTTTGTTTTCTGATACTCCAATGATAATTCCAAGTTCTTTCTTGTATGTCTCCACTAAGTCTCCAATATTAAAATCTAAGTCTAATACATTAATATGATCGGGGTGTATATCAATAGAAACTGTTCCTGCTGCAACATACAGACTCTCGTTTGTTGTGTATGTATAATAATCCTTCTTGCTCATTTACAGTGCTCTGTTTTTCTAAAGTCACACCTGTCGCAAGATAACCGGTTCTTAAATTTTATTTGACGATTTATATTTGATAACGCTTTCAATAAAAGATCGTTAGCATTGCTTGTTTTACGAGGTCCAGAAGTTACCCTAAAAAACTCAACGTTATCAGATTTTGCTGTTCTTTTCAAAAGAGCAAAATGTGTCTCTACTAAACTTGGATCAATATCATATTTTTGACAGAAGAATTTCTTATACAGAGTTAATTGATATGTTGTAATTCTATCTGTTCTTCTCTCGGCATTCCAGCCCCACGAACAAGACTTCCAATCAACAATATGATATTTACCGTCTTCTGTTTTAGCAACAAAATCAATGAAGCCTTTGAAGTTATAATCAGCCTCTTCAAAATTTTCAATTTTTTCAAACAATCGCTCCTCAACGGACACAACTTCAAAATTTCCGAAGTAGGATTCAACCGCAGGGATCACTTCAGGAGAAATTCTGTTGGCTTGTGACAGCATTTCCATTACCAATTCAGGCTTAGAAACAGGAACTTTATTAAGTTCGGCTCTGAAAGCATGTTGAAAGTACTCTTCGTAGTCTTCTTCGGGCAATTTACCAAGCAAAGCATTTTCACAAAGACTGTGAATAGCTCCTCCAAATGCCGTGTATTCATTACCGATAAATCCTTTGATTTTATCGATATACATAAGTTTGTGTTTAAAGGGGCATTCAGACCAAATTTTAAGTTCTGAGAAAGATATATGAGGCATGTTAACCTTCCAAGTCAAAGAGTTCTTCTAATCTTACAAATAAAGCGGGGCACAATTGTTTTACTGTTTTGTGGTCTCCTTGGACATAGTTTTCAAAACCGACAGCGAAGTATTCTCGCAGATCAGTCACAGAATATGGTGATATAAAGAGTCCTGTTATTAGGCTCCATAATAAACCATACCCAACTCCTCTATACAGATAATCGTCCATATCTTGATCAAATGCAACTTGAGTTTGCATTTCAATTGGTGGGTTTTGATTCTCTGCTTTTAAAAGAAAATATAGTTTCTTTCTCTTTCCAAGAAACTCACTCATAAGTTTGCCGTCAGAGTAAATTGAATCCCCGTATCGCTCTTCTAAAGAGTGTGAGATTTCATGAACTATATCCTCTATAATATCTTGCTCGTCTTCTTGTTCGTTGGTTAAATAGATTGCACCCTTGTCGTATAGGGCACTAATTTCTCTATCATTAAGGAAATCAAACTGACCAACATAAATAATATCAATACCTGCTAAAAGGTATGATGGGATCCTACTTGCTACTAATCTTAAACAAAAATCAAAATCAATATCACTAGTAAATTTATCTTTTATGAAAACATCGATATCATGCAATTTATAATGATCCTTCAGTTCCTTGGATTTTTTAATTGACTCTTTAATCCATTTCATAAGTACAACTCCATTATCTTTATTATACTACGATATAGTAACTATGTCAAGACAAATGAAGACCTATTTACAAATATCCAAGTAACAAGCAGACTTATCAACAATATAGGCACCATACATAGCCTGACCTATATCTAAAGGTCGAATTAATGGTGGTATCTCTTGCATTTCCGGTGGCCACATTTCAAAGATTTCTTTTGTAGAATCACCGAAAGCACCCTGTTCTTTTATCTTCGTCAATTTCCATTGAGGTTTCCATCGTATTGTTCCCCAACGAGTTCTGGATCCATGACCTAATTGTTTTCCATATTGGTCATACAATTTCATTGTAATTGTAGAATATTTGTTTCCAACTAAAATAACCGTTCTTAAGGTCCAATGGTTATTGATCTTTCCACACGAAATAGCGTCGGAATAATCACATTGTTTAAAATTCTGAATATGTTTTACATTGCTCCAATCAAAGACATTTATGGTTCCTTCCCATTTATTTGGGTTAGACCAATATTGCAATTGGTGCTTCAACATACCAGTGTTTTGAGCAGAGTTGGATACCAAAATATTTAAAGGTATAGAGGTTCCAGATTTTCCGCTTGGGGCATGCACTTCTGTTATATCAACATAAATCTGAACATGTTGTTCAGCAGTATTGGAATCCGGTACGGCAAATACCAGAGACATAAAAAACAAAATGATAAACATAAAGAACTCCTATAAAATCTTCGCTGCTTCTGTCGCGATTCTTGATCGCTCTCCTTTTTTGAAGGTTATGTGACCAGCCAAATCTGATTCTTTAAATTTCTCAATAGCATAAGCCAATCCGTTTGAGGTCTCGTTGGTATAAACATTATCGATCTGTTCTATGTCCCCTGTGAGGACGATCTTCGTGTTTTCTCCGACCCTTGTTATGATTGTCTTGACTTCATGAGCGGTCAAATTTTGGGCTTCGTCAATGATTATATAGGCATTGGAAATTGAACGACCCCTAATATATGTTAAGGCTTCAATTTCAATTTGTCCCTTCTCCATAAATGATTGGAGCATTGTTCTATCATTACCAAGAATCAATTGAAGATTATCTTGAATTGGTTTTAACCAAGGTAACATTTTTTCTTCCATTGTTCCCGGCAAGAAACCGATATCTTTTCCAAGCGGTTGAACGGGGCGAGACACAAGAACTCTTTTATATACATTGTCTCTCAAACCAAGGGTTTGTTCGATGGCTGCCGCGAGGGCAACCAAAGTTTTTCCACTACCTGCTTTACCAATCAAAGTGACGAGTGGAATATTTTCATCAAAGAGTAAATCATATGAAAAAGCTTGCTCTTTATTGCGAGGGGTGATTCCCCAACTTAGGTCTCGTTTTTCACCTATGATCTTTTCAAGGGGTAGTCCATATCCTTTGAAGCACCCAAGAGCAGTTTTTTTGGGGTTAGCGGACGATTGAAGCATAATAAATTGGTGTTTATACAACTTGATCTTTAAACCTTCGTCCAAATATATTGGCTCATCATTATAAAACTGATCGATCATTTGATCATCAACAACGATTTCTGCATATCCAGAATACAATTTATTGCGGTCATCAACCACTTGCTCTGTAATATAGTTCTGTGCTGTTAACCCAATAGAATCGGCAATAACTCTCATATTGATATCGCGAGACACAACAATAACTTTTTTCTTTGGATTATCTTCTTTGATCTTTATCGCAGAAGCAAGAATCTCATTATCTGGTATTGTTGGATCAAGATCTCTTGGAAGTTCAGAAGTAGCCGTGACCACTTGTAAAATTCCTTTGCCTTTATCAATACGAACACCAGAAGCAAGAGAACCTTTCTCTCGTAAATTATCAAGGTGTTTAATGATCATACGAGCATTAAAACCAACGGAATCTTGTCGCTTCTTGTGTTTATCGATTTCTTCCAATACTTTAATTGGAATAATAATATCGTTATTCTCAAACTTAAATAAACAGTCGGCATCCGAAAGGAATACTGAGGTGTCTATTACATAGAATTTTTTAGCCATTATTGCTCCTTTAAAATTTTCTCAATTAGCGGCTTCAATGATTTAGTTAATTTATCTTCTGTTACACCGCCAATGCGAGGCCCGGTAGGTCTTTGTCTTCTTGCTTTGCGCTTTTGCTTTCTTCTTTTAATTGTGTTTCTATCGGGTTGTTGTTTTGATTTAACATCTTTTGGAGGCTCAACAAAATTAAAATTTTTAATTAAATTGTCACGACGAGCAGTTACGGATAGTGGGTTATTAGATAAGCGTTTTCTAATAATTTTATCAAAATTATTCGCATCTGTTCTTTTTACTTTTTGATAAAAATCTAAGATTGTATCAAATACTTGTTTATTCAAAGTTCTAATTCTTACAAGATCATCTTCAACTTTATCTCTATCAAAATTAAGAAACATTTCTGTTTTTTTAACTGCTGGTGACAATGAATCTTGTTCTTGTTCTTGAAGACTTGGTTGTTCATATTCACTTAAAGCATATAATAACATTAGCGCATTAAAATGATCTTCATCTATATCTTCTTGTGGAAACCTTGTTTTAAATTGTGGGTATTTCATTATATTTGTATTGAAAAATGTTCTAATATCTGTTGGTGATTTTAATTCTATCTCTGGTTTATCTGGTGTTGGTTGAGCGTCATCACTCGGCTCGATAGTATCGTTTGACTCTGGGTCAATTGGTTTAGCATCACTATCGGTTGGTTTTGGTTTGTCAATTATTTTTGATTCAACTCCAAAAGTGTCTTCCATTTCCTTTGAAAATCTCTTAAGACCTAAATATAAATTATTTATTGCAGTAGATGAGACACTTTCATCTTTCACAAGACGTTGGAAATTATCATTTAAATATCCTAAATCACGAATCATATTAGTATATTTTTCTTTCAATTCTTCAAACGATCCGGTTTGTCCAGAGAAAGCTTTAACACTTGGAAAAAAGTCTACAATTTTATTTAACTTTTCAAGAGCCGTTGCAACCGCTGGTAACATTCTTGATTCTGGGAAAGGTTCACCTTTGGATAAAACAGCAACTATCGGACCTATTGACTTTGTTATTTCATTATAAACAGCTTGGATCTTTTTAGCTCTCGATAACCTATCATCCTTCTCTTCCTCTTGTTCCAAAAACTGTTGGGATTCTGGGATTTCTTCTACTTCGGCTTTTGGAGGACTTAAATTTACAAGATCGCTATAAATTTCAAGAATATCATCCTGTATTTTTTGCAATTGTTGTAGAAATTCTTTCTTAACAAGATTAAAATTTAATTTACCTGCTTTAGCTTCTTTACCGGCCTTCTGTAAAAGGTCTCTTGTAGATAACAATTCTTGATAAAAAGATCTAAAATCAGTTTTGACATTTTCTAATTCTTTTTTTACACGTTGTTTTTCTTCTTCATTCAATATCTCATCAACTTTTTGATATGAATCTTCTGTTTCTTCTTTTTGTATTTTAGATAATTGATTTATTAACAACTGAATCAATTGTCCTTGTTGAACCATTTTTCTTACTTGATAAAATTCTTCTTTAAAAGTATTATAAACGGAAATCAACTCCTTCTTATCTTCTTCAGAGGGATCATACATATCTTCCACTGGGGTATCTTTTACATCAGTGGGTTTCTCTTCTGGTTGTTCTGGTGGTTGTTCTGATAGTTTATTAATAATTTCATTTAATTGATTATAAGCTTTCACAAAAGCTACCATTGGCTGAAGATACCCCTTGATATCAATAGACTTATTTGCTCCTTGTTTTTTTATTTGAAGCAATTGTATATATCTTTGATCTACTAATTTGTTCATTAATGGGATCACTTCGTTCCACTTTTTAGAAGCAGCAAGTTTTTGTATTTCACCTTTTAAATCTTCTTGAATTGTATCTTGAGCAAGATCGATAATATCTTCAATCGGCTGATCTTTCCACTCACCTTCTTTGTATTGCTCTATAAAGTCTGTGATGTTTACGACAAGTTTTTCGTGCTTTTGAAGTATCTCTTTAGAAACTTCTATATCCTTTGGAGATACAGTTGGTTGTTGTTCTTTTTCTTGAGGTTTTTCTGTTTGTTGTGGATCTTCACCAGTAACCTTTTTTTCAACTTCGTCTGGTATTTCAATTTCGCTAATAATTTCTTCAACTTCGACATCGGATGCTTCTTTTAAAGCTTGAATTTCTTTTACAACCGCTTTAGATATTTTTTTCAATAAAATATTATTCATATTTTGGAAACCTCGTTACAACTTTAAATAGAAAAAAAGGAGGGTTTTTACCCTCTTTTAATTTAATTTAAAAATTCATTCGGCTTTGTCTTTGATAATAAAAATTGAACCAGACTTTCTAACTCCGGCTCCCTTGAGACATAATACCCCATCGTTACGACGGATGCAATCTCATGGAGAGTCATTCCAGAATGCCCTCCTTTTCTACCAGCCATGATAAGATCATTTATCATTTTAGACATCTCGCCAGTATCATCTTCCATTGCTCTTTGGATTAAACCTTCCATTACAGAAAAATCAAATGTCGATTCCATTATATCTCCTTTTGCCCCATGTGGACTTGTTTACGAGAGTTGATGAGGATTGAATCTTGCCACCACCGACATTCCAAAGCATCTCAACACCAATTTCTTCACAAACTTTCATTTCTGGTGTTGTTGTTTCGATGCGATCTCCGCCGTTTGCGAAGTAATCTAAATCATATTCTTTCTTTAGAAATCTCAAAGTGTTACAAACCGAGTTGTCCTCTTCTTCTTGTGTGGAAACAACCATCTTAACTCCTCTGATAGCCGAGATAATTTCGGCTCTTTCTTCCCAAGTCATAAAAGCATAACCTTTCTTTTCTTTGAGCCAATCATCACTATTAAGAATAACAATTACATCGCCATCCTTTGCAGCGTCAAGAATCATTCTAACATGACCAATATGAATTGGGTCCATGCCTCCTGAAACCGCAACGGTTTTCTTCTCCTTGTATTCAGACATTTTTTCTCCTAAAATAAAAATGGTTCCCATATATCTGGGATTTTAATGTTTCTATATAAATCGGTAATTTTAACATACGGAAACACCGGTTCGTTTAAAGGTTTCATTCTCGCTTCTTCTAAAGTCTTGCTACCTTTCTTGTTGTTACATTTATGACAAGCGGAAACGATATTGGTCCAGGTTCTATGTCCACCTTTACATTTTGGTATAACATGGTCCATTGTTAAGTTTCCATAACTAAATTTATTTGTACAGTATTGACAAGTATAATTGTCTCTCCAAAAAACATTCTTTCTATTACATGGTATTGTTAATTGTCTTTTACTGATATAAGAATCAAGAACTATTACTGCTGGGTAGTTTATGTTTTCTATTGGACCTAAATCATATGATCTAATGGTTTTTGCTCGTCCAGCCCAAGTCATAATAAAACCTCGATTTGCTGAGATGATATCAATTGGCTTCCAAGCAGCATCTAATTTTAGGGTATACAATTCTTGTTCCACATAATAAATTAGTTTTTACTTTTCCTTCTTTTTAGATTTATTTTCATTACCCTTTAAAATTTTACCAGTTTGAGATTCTAAAGGCAACTTTTCTTTCATAATTGTTTCTAAATTAAAATTCTCAACAAAACTTATTAACTCGTTATAGGCTCGTTTGTAATCGGGCTCCATAACTACTTCTGTTTTGCCGCCGTGTCCATGCACAGCAGTCACTTCACCGATACTATCATAAATTGTTACGGAAGGGTGTTCTGAAAGCCAAGTTAAGGCAACCTTTCCATTATCGAAAATAAAACCCTGTGCTATACGACCTGTCCCGCTAACACCGGATTCGTCCTCAACTCTTTTTAAATAAAACATTTTCATTCATTATTCCCTCTTAATATGGAGCTTCTGATAGGACTTGAACCTACAACCTCGAAATTACAAATTTCGCACTCTACCAATTGAGTTACAGAAGCATTAGATCCACTCGAAATCTGGTATTTTTGGTTTCTTCTCTGGTTTGGTGTCTGTTGTTTTTCTTTTAACTTCCATGAAGGTTATAAAATGAATTATCTCGGATAAAGCATCATAAAAGCCGTCATCTGTTATAGGAATAATATACATTAAACCGTTTTCTATTTCTACTGAAACCATTGGATCATACCATAATGTTTCGATTGTTATCTTTGATTCCTCAATATAACTTCTTAATTTCCCCTTATTGTTTATAAACCTATGAAGATCTACTAAAAATTTTAACTCTGCTATCTTGTTGTCTGCGTCAATGTCTATTCCATATTTTAAAACCGACCTAATAATGTCTATTATTTCAGATTTATAAACTGGTTCGTCCATTTAATTACTCATGTGCTGTTGGTTTTTGACAAATCTGGTATGATCTGTTCTTCAATAATTAGTCCTGTTTCATAAGTGTTCTCAGTTTTATATGATCTGTTATTATCTGCTAATAATTCGTATAACTCTTGATCGTTTCCTCCCTCTTCACATCTATCTCCCACAAACCAAGTTTCCCAGTTTTGAAAATGGTTGAGACAATATCTTTTATCCCAACCATTTGGATAAATATCAAAAGAAGTTGATCCACCAAATTTAATTGTTATATGTTTTAGGGCACCCCTGTTTCTTAATTTTCTCTCTAATTGTTCTTTCAGTTGTTGCCTGTAGGTTCTTTCATATGCTGTATCGTAATGAACAAAATATTTTCTTTGTTCGTCATTTGCATTCCTACCAATTGGGCACCAATTAATCATTGAACCACGATAAGAAATAAAATGACCACTCAACGGCAAATGATGAAGATCAATGGTTGCTTGAGATTCAATCAAAGAGACCATAATATTTTTAAAAGCATTATGGTTCAACTCGTCTTTCATACTAACTTCGGAAACTAATTTAAAACCATTAAATTCACACTCTGGTGGTTTATAATATTTTGTACCATTGCACGGCAGTAAATGTAATTTAGTTCTGAGTTGTTTGTGATTTAGAAGAAATTCTAGTTGTTGATTGATGTATTCTAAATCACTACCTGTTACGATTCCAATATCAGCATATTGAGATATTTTTAGAAGAGAGGGTGTAAGTGCCTGGTCGAATGGCTTACGAGGGTATGTTAAGGTGCCATCCATATCGAAAAGAACTATTTTGTTTGTTTGTTGCTTATTGTTATTATTTTGTTCTCGGTCTTTCAACCAAGTAATTCTTCGTCCAAATGACATTTACACCCTCTCAAAGTTAAAGGAATAAATATATTATAACATACTGAGATATCTATGTCAAATAAAAGTAACCACAAACTAACTTAAAACGATATAAAAAAGCATCACCCCCCGTTATAGTGTCAATACTAGTCGTTTGTTCTATTGAAGTTAGCCGTGGTTAAATCTATTTTAAATTTCTTTATTTCTTTCCTTAAATCACTTTCGTTTATACCAAGGAAAGATGCAGCATCACCATAAGTACGAGTTGCTGAGAGTGCAAATCTTAAACATGCTTCTTTAGTAATATACTTAATAGATTTATATATAGGAAAATTATATAATTTATTATTAATATATAAAGAAGCTAATTCTAATCTTAATCCTATAATCTCTTCTAAAGTTAAAGTAGATAACATTATTTCAAAGTCATCAGTTATCTTTTTTTCTTTTTTTAACTTTTTTCTTAAAGAGTAATCGTTGTTACGACCTTTATATTCTCTTAATTTTTTCTTCCAAGACATTATATTCTCTTGACAGATATTAAATATTAGTTATATTAATTATGCTTGTTGTTGATATGATTGGGAGGTTGGTTCTTCTACTGTGTTTTGTAATTCGTCTTCGAATTTATCAAAATACAATTTTAAATTTGTAATTAAATATTCTGTAAATACTTCTTTGTCTTTAGGGTTCGCTAATGAATCGTAAGCATCTAAAATATATTGTGAAACTTTCTTAAACGAGGTAAATGCCATGTTCCTTCCTGTCTCATCCATATCTTCCAATCCTGTTCCAAAGTCTTCTTCTGGAGAAGGCTCATCATCATCTTCAACTGGAATCTTTCTATCTTCTTCATCTGCTGCTAATTCATTACCAGTGATATCTACTTCGATATCTTGCTCTTCTAACTCAGCTAATTCTAAATCTAATGAGTCATCTTCTTCAAGATTTCCAAGAGGTTCATCCAATAGTGAAGAAGGAGCACTTTCTCCACCTTGAAGATATTGATCGTTTGCTTCCATTGGTTTAATTGCATCAGCAACGGCTCTGATAATATGTGCTCTGAATGAGTCGCGTTGTTTCTTATCAGTAGTCAATCTTTTAAAGTCCATCCGAAGGGTAGGAATGGCTTTTTTCAAA
>Ga0115545_1000377_pt1 | contig 24080 bp, 25 predicted proteins | sample COGITO_mtgs_1003_FD_87188 | JGI IMG/M metagenome (GOLD analysis project Ga0115545, IMG submission 87188) | Pelagic marine microbial communities from North Sea - COGITO_mtgs_100330 | ecosystem: Environmental > Aquatic > Marine > Epipelagic | place: Germany:Helgoland, sampling site Kabeltonne...
TTCAAAAATGAAGCGTGTGCCGTGGACTGAAAATGGTAAAGCCGTTAAAATGAGTGCTGTGGGTTCGGTGATTCACTCTTTACGAGATGAAACCAAAGTTTGGGGTTCAGGCGTAATGATGACTGGATTGCCGTCGGACAAATTAAAGTTTCATGCTGTTCGTGGACCCAAAACTCGCAAGTTTCTGTTAGAGTGCGGATACGCTGAAGAACAAGTTCCAGAGATTTATGGTGACCCTGCATTGTTACTACCAGAGATTTACACTCCGAAAGTATTACCTTGGACTCGTGATATGTGGGTTGTGATTCCACATCACAGTTGTTTAGACTCAGCACACCGTCGAAACTATTGGGGAAATCTGACCGCCGAAGATTTTGAAATCTGGGAACTGTTTGGGTATCGAGTTGTGTTTCCAAATGAACCATGGCAAGACGTAGTGGATGCTATCGCTAATGCTAAAGGAGTTATTTCTGAAAGTTTGCATGGCCTGATACTGGCTGACGCTTACGGCGTGCCTAATGTTTGGTGGAATCCGAATGGTGAATCAGGATTAGTGGGACACAACGGTAACTTCAAGTTTGAAGATTATTTCGAGTCCGTCGGACAGATTAACCGAAAGTTTGTGACACACTTTGAACAAGTAACTGAAGACAACTGGCAAGATTTGATGTCGGTGACTACCGAAACTTCTTTGGTGAATACTGAAGTTCTACGAGAAGCATTTCCTTTTGGTTCTGAGTCTAAGGTTTAAGTCAGTGATACAAGTTATGAAACTTGGTTGCTATGGATTTTGCGAAATATCAAGATGTTCCATTTGCATCGAAACCTAAAGAACAACGAGTTCGCAGAGATGACATGGCGGCTTGTCAAGGTGGATGTTGTCAATACACTCAGATTATAAATACAGAATATCAATTGTGTAGTTCATGTAGTTATCGTTGGCGATACAACGGTCATACTTGTGATGTTCCATCCTGTGAAACAAAAGCCGACGGAACGCAAAGGTTTCGCACGAAAGACAACAAAATGCTATGCGGTAAATGTTATGCCAGTTGGAAGAATCTCAATTGGTGCATTTGGGACAAGTTTTGTGAAGAACGATTTTTGTGGCAACTTCGACCAGAGACTTTTCAAAGGGCCTTAGCAGAGGGTGTTATCACGAAAGTTTTACCTCAAGAATCCAAAACCAGACAAAACGAAAAGGGAGAATGCCGAAGTTGTGGTCGAAATGCTCGCATTATCAATGCCGAATATCAATTATGCAATTTATGTCGCAGCAAATATCAGTATTACGACGAAACTTGTAGCATCAGAGGAGTAGAACCGTGTTCTAATGCTGCGGTATCTTTTGATACCAATGAATCTCGATTGGTGTGTGAAAGTTGTAAAACTGTGAAAGCCAAATACAATTTGACTTCTTATCGGATTTATGAGACACAGATTCGCAGCGTGACTAACTGCACAATTTGTCACAAAAAAGTTTCACATAATGCTAACGAGGGAGAACGTGGGTGTTCGGCTTACATTGACCACGACCACGAAACAGGTGTAGTTAGAGGAGTTTTGTGTCGGGCTTGTAATTGTGCCGAAGGTTTCATCAAAAGCACAGGGCTGTGTCCTGAAGAATGGGGTCGAAGGTTAATTGATTATTATGAAGCACCGCCACTCGCTCAAAGTTGGACTCAAAATAGTTTAGCCAAACCGAGTCTGACGACTTCGGTGGTTGAGACCGTCGGTCTCTCGGACAGCCTTTCCGAACCTATCCGGGGTGAGAGTGTCGCCCAAGGCTCCCTTCAAACCGCAACAGCGGTTGATGCGTTCAAAACTCCGAATGAATCTTTAAATAGTTGATTCAGGATTAGTGATAACATGGGAACTCATCACGATAGTCCTCCTTGTGAAATGTGTGATAGCACTAACACCTTCAGCAGTTTTGAAAGTCGAGGTGGTGATTATGATGTGGACTGTTTCGATTGTGGCTACGGCATGAAAGATTCACCCAGAACTGAAACCTATGAGGTGACTATGATAACAACACGTCATTGTGAGTGCGGTGTGGGTATCAATTATTTTACAAAGGTGGAACAAGGCTACTCGTATTTATGTGGCTCTCATCAGCCAAATGGTTGTGGTAAAGAAACAGTTCGGCCAACGATGGAAATGTTTCCAAGTGTGAAACCCGAAGACCGATGGGATATGCTGAGTGATGAAGAGGATTGGCAACCGTGTTCTAATGGTTGTGGCGATTATTGGTATGACAAAAGTTCTGATGCAGAAAAGTGTTGCCATAACTGTTTGGAACTTTTGGAAGTGAACCAGATTTGGAATGATATTGAACTGAACCTTTAAGTAGGTCATTTGACATAAACATCTCATGGATAGAATTAACTCAGTCAAACTGGGGTTAAACAATGATATGGAAGTGGTTGTCACCGCAGACATTCAAATGAAATCTGGTGTTGATACCGATGATGTTTATTTTGTGATGTTTAATGTTTTAGATGACCCACTTCGTTTTGTGGTGGCTACGGCTTCTAATTTTGAAGAGTTTTTGTTGAAGAAAGGTGTGCCGAGTGCAACATTGAGCAATTGGTTGGCCGAAAATCCAGAGTTGTTTATGGGAGAAATTGTCAAACATCAAATGGAAGTTATGGGTAATGCTGTGGAACGTGTTAAAGTTTCATTGGACCAACAATCAAATGCAGATGTGGCTCGAACCGTTATTCTAAGCATGATTGACAAAGGTTATTTCTTGAATGTCAGTAATTATCATATTCCGGGTCAAACCGAACCGATTCAAAGAACTCAAAAAGTTGAAACTGCGGCGTTGTTGCCTGATTTTCAAATGATGCTGGACGTTGTTAAGAACTGGGAAGGTTTCGATTTCTCTGAATACTTGCGAAGCAAAGGTGTTTCGGAAGAAGACATTAAACAAATGGTGGGTGCTTGAAATGATTGACCCTGAAAATGGAACTCAAGTGGATTTGCGAGATGTAATGAGTCAGTATGATGAAATGGGTCTGCGGCCACAAGGTTTCGTGTTTCTTTATTCCGTAGTGGACAAGTCAGAAGTTGCCGATAACGGAACTTTGAGCAATTTCTTTCGTATGATGTCTATGCGATATGAAATGGAACACCACAAGCGAGTTTTCATTTCTAAAAAGGATTCCGAAGATGTAGCATTGATTCGATTTGAAATGGGTTGGTTCGGTGATTGGGATGGGATGGCAAAGTTGATTGAAACTATTGAAGACGACATCCGAACTACGTTAGAAACTTTCATTCAGGCTGGAAGCATTGAACAAATGCCACACATGGAGTTTATGTTTGCTAATCGAGAAGCGGTGGAAGACATTGGTTTGGAAGGCGAGATTGCTGCTGAAGATGAAGAATTATTTTGAAGGTGTTGAAACTTATGCAAGTTCGATTAGATATTGGTGAAGGCAAGTGGTTAGTTTTTGAAGACTACGGAGAAAAGCGAAAGCATCTCAAGGTTTCAGTTGAAGATGATGAAGGAGCCAGAATTGTTTTGGGTGTTTGTCTCAAAGGTGAGTTCAAACGTGCGGGTCGCTCGGCTTGAAAGTTTAACTTTAAGTAGGTGGTATGCCTATGTGGAATTGTAATGGGCGGAAACCTGCCCTTTGCTTTGAAAAAGGTGATTAAGAAATGACAGATGTATTGAGACCAGTATTTAACAGCATGAGACACGGTTCGTTCCGAACAAGTTTGGGTGGTATGAACCCAACGGGTGCAAGTTGTTGGATTACAGATGAAAAAGGAAACGAAAAGTTGGTTGGCAAGTGCCATCGTCAAGTTTGGTATTCCAAGACTAAAACTCCTCGGACCAATTTGCCAAATGACCAGACTTTCATTAAGTTTGCAGTAGGTCATGCTATGGAAGAAAACTTCCAACAAAACTGGGCAAGGGCTGGAGTTTATCTGGATGGTAACGTCAAAGTGCGTCAAGATATTAGTCACGGCGACCCCAGAGGCGAACTCATCATGTCTGGTGAAGTGGATGTTTTGCTGAGAGATTTCGACCTTGATGATGAAGGCCAGATTGAAGAGATTCACACAGACCTCGGAATCGGTATTGAGATGAAAACCAATCGAGGCTATTTTTCCAAGAAAGAAATCTACGGTTTTGGTAACAAAATCTATGTCAATGGAAGCCCAAAGATTGAACACGTTATGCAAACTGCGATTTACCTTCACATGAGGAAGCCTTTGGAGGAATACTACGGTGTGCGAATTGAATCATTCCGTATTGTTTATTGTCAAGTGGATGATGGACACACCACTTGGTTTGACATCAGCCTTTCAGATGGCTACGACGGTGAAATCATTGTCAAAGACCGCTACGGTAATGAATTAGAACCCGATGCTCTGGCAAGTATGGAAGCAGGTGTGCCTATGAAAAAGATTTCTGGTTTGACGATGGACAACATCAAAGACCGTTATTACAAAGTTTTGGACCATCTGAAAGACACCGAGAATCCACCTCCTCGTGATTTCCAACTTCGATACGATGCTGAAACTTTTGAACTCAAAATGGAACGTGGTGAACTATCCAAAACAGCCATCGCCAATTGGGAAAAGAAACCCAATATGCAAGTCGGTGATTGGAATTGTCGGTATTGTGATTGGGGAGATACTTGTTATCCTTACGGTATTCACACCAACGCAGTTGAAGATGGCGAACTGACACCTGACAAGGCTATGAAGATGCTGGGTATTTCTGGATTCGGTGCGTGAACCCAATGGAACCTATGGGGTTCTGGACTCAGATTTTACTGATTATGGCTTTGTTGAACTTTCTTTTGAACTTTCGGACTATTCTGGAAAGCCGATGGATTCACAATCATGTGAGGCACATTGAGTTTCATGTATGTCCTGACCATGAAGAATACGAAGAAGTGCAAGGCAGACTTCAAGAAGCATTTGAACAGCACTTACGAGGAATCGTGATGGAACAAGAAAAACAAGACAATGCTTCAGAGATAGAGGAATGGGATAACCAATGAGTAAAACATCAAACATTAGAGGCTATATGACCAGAGTAGTTCAATTCTTTTTGGGATTGGATGGTATTTTACACAGTTTAGAAGTGATTTCGGCTTATCGAGAACAAGCGTGGATGACATTTACTTTGACCAGTTTTCACGCTTGCATCTTTTTGTTGGCTGTTTATTTTGTGGGGCATGACCATTCACACCATACCCCTGAGAAACAAGTTTAAGATTATTGCGAAACACGGCAAACTATCACAGTAATGTCATCGGGCTTACCGCCTAAATGTTCTTCAAAGTTTTGACGACGGATTTCTCCTTGTTCATAGGCTCGTTGAGCAAATGGTGACCAAATATCAGGGTCCTGTGAGGCGGCGTAAGCAGCCGTGGCTATTCGATTGGCTAAAGTGTTGGGGCTAACATCTTCTGGAGCATCAGCAAGGATTTGGGCTACTTGAGAAGCATAAAGATTGTCCCAGAGACCGTCTGTGCCAAGCACGATGTAATCGGCAGGTTGCACACCAACGCTGTAATTTTGAGCATCACCCGCAGTATCTGATTCACGAGGTCCTACTTGAAAGGGTTGATTGTGACGGTGCTGTTGGGGCAACGTTTGAAACACGACATAATTTTGACGATACACTACAAGGTCTGAGTCTCCGATTTGAGCCACTTCCAAAACGGGTGTGTCAGTATCCTCTGAAAGTTTGGCTACCAAAACAGTAGTGCTGCCTTCAGCACGCAACAAAGGGATAACAGTTTCTAAACAAGTTTGTGGATATTGCCAAGGGGCAGTATCGGAATAATAATCTCGACAAAGATTCATTAGTTCACGAGCGCATTCACCAGCATTGATTCCTTTAGAACGCCATGCTCCGACACCATCGGCTACTCCCACAGCATTGAAAACAGAATTAGTTAGAAACCAAGCATCGTCTCCACCATCTGAAACTTTGTCATCACGGGGTCGGTTAGCAACACCCATTGTAAGATACGCTCCCATTACAAGCGACCTCCTTCAAGCAAAGTTTCGGAATCTGGTTGAGACCAGTTGAGAATCTGAGTGTAGAAACTAAAGTCCGTGGGCTGAATTAAGAAGGCTGGGAGCAAGCCAACGCTATACCATTCAACATCATAGAGTTCAGTCACATTCGCATAGTCTGTATTTTGGTATCTGACAGCCCATTCAGGATAGGATGTGCCGACGGATTGCCATTGAGTAGTCAGCCTTTGTATTAACATCTGTGCAGCCGTGCTATCATCTGAAAATGCCCAATCTGAGTCTTGAGTAGCCTTGTTAATTCGACAACGATACCACTTGTTTTTCATTGGTTCTAATGTTCCGTATTCAGAAGGATTTGTTAAAGGGAAGTTTTCATACTCTCCATCAATAATCTTTCTACGCAGTTGGTCAGCGATGACAAGTTGTTCACAAGTTATTTGTAAGTTCCAGACTTTTTGAGAAGTGGTATCCAAAACTTTTAGTTCGTATTTTTGTTCTAAAACCAGTTCCAAATCTTGATTTATCACGAATAATCTTGGAAGCACGGTAAGCATCGGGTGTGATGTTATCCTTTTTTCAAAAGAACTGTCTGCAATTGTTCGAGTCGGTAAAATTACTTCATCATTCGTGTCACATACCCAGATGTTTTTATTCATCAAGTCTTCTGGTGAAAGTTTATAGTCAGGGTGACCTTTGTAACCTGCGGAAGCCATTTCAAAATACGGCTCATATTTTTCCATCGGCATGGCTTCTTTTTGCACTTTGTTGAGTGAGTAACCAGTCTGGAAACCATCGGGACATATCCAGAACATAAATAATCATAGTTGCTTCTGATACTTAATTTTACGCCTTGTTTAAGAGGGTGATTTCACATAGAATAGTTATGGTTTCTGTTCAAGTTCGTGGTAGCACACGTCGGTATCGAGATGTTCTTAGAAATACTTACGACCTTCGGTGGAACACAGACCAAAGTTGTTATGCGGGAGATATGGAATTGTCGGAACGCCGACTTAAGAATCTGGTCAAGTTTTGTGAACGATTCAAGTTGGAAGTTTGGGTGGCTGGCACACGGTATCAAACTGCAAAAACTGAAGAAGATGATGACGACCCAGATAACTATCGAGTAGAAATCAAGCCAACACAGAAAAAAGTTTCAGAGTTGGGAGAAGTTGGTCGAGAAGTTTTGCCTCCAGTGAAATCTGCAAAAACCGAGTGGACAGAAATTGTTTTGGAAGCCGAGTCAGAAGTTTCGTTTGAGGGTTATCAAAAATGGTTTGACGGCACGTTGTTTGAAGAACCAAGACCTGAACAAAAACAAGTTGTTCCGACCGTAGCAAAACTTTTGAGAAACGGTTATGAGAATATAATTTTGGAAATGCCGACGGGAGCAGGTAAATCGGCTTTAGCCATGACTCTTCCGAAACTATTCCGAGATTCAAAAGACCCTGACAACGAAGGACCCAACTCTTACTTGCTAACTCACTTGAAAGGTCTGCAAGCGCAATATCTTTCGGAAATGCCGTTTATGAAATCAGTGATGGGTCGTGGAAACTACGGTTGTAAGTTGCCAGTGGAATCGGGTGAACGTGATGCTGAAGTGGTGGAAGCGGCGGTGCAACAAGTTCGAGCAGGAATCGCCGTTAAATCAAAAGGATGCACAGCAGATGTAGCACCTTGCGTGACAATCAAAGATTTCAAGTGTCCGTATAAGAATCCTAAAAAGCGTGTAGGTGATGGCTTGGATTGGACAGTAGCACCTGAAACTTTGTGCGATTATTATGGTGGACTCACGGAAGCCCAGAACTCTGATTATTTCGTAGCAAACATGGCTTATGCGGCGGCTTTGGGTTGGACACCTATGATGCCTCAACGAGAGTTTTTAGTCGTGGATGAAGCCCACAACTTGCCTGATGTTTTAGTGAGTGCGTTTTCTTTAGATTTGAGCGAGCGTATGTTGGAACGATTGTTGGGTGTAATGAGTATGCCTCAGATTTTAGACCTCGCTGGTGCAGAGCAAACCGCAGAGATGGAACGACGTAATCTTAAAATGTCCTCGTGGAGACCCAAGACTGGAAGTTTCGGTTTGCCGGGTGTTCCGAGCATGACAATGGATATGAAAGAAGACATTGTGAACAAATGCGCTGCTGTATGGGTAGCATATTTGGAAGAACTTTATGGGTTGCTGCAAGGTAATTTGAAGCGTAATGAATATGCCGACACTAAAGATTTGAAATTGGCTATGCGTGTGGCTCATCGAATTGAAACTATTGTAGAAGGACTCAAAAATGACCGAGACAACTGGATTTGGCAAGTAAGTCCAGAGAAAACTTTCGTGAGTTTCAAATGCGTAGAAATCAAGGACTTTGCTGAAGAACTATTGTTGAACATTGGTCGTCGTCGAATCTTTATGAGTGCTACAATTGGCAATCCTAAAATGTTTGCAGAAGAATTGGGACTAAAACCAGAAAAAACGGCGTTTGTGCGAGTGGCTTACAGTAGTTTCCCGTTGAAGAATCGCCCCGTTTATACCAGAGAAACAGGTGGGTTGCTGACTCGTAAGGGACAAAGCGAAGCCGATTGGAATAAAACTGCACAACAAATAATGGAAATTATGGATAGGTATCCGAATCAAAGAGGTATCATTTTGCCTTACACCGATAGAATTGAACGAGAACTTTCGCAACGTATGGGTGAACTTAATCGCAAACAAATGCAACGAGTGATACAACACGATAAATCGGCACACGGCAGAGATGCGGCTATTGATGAATGGCGAACCAGCCGAGGCGGAGTTATTATGTCCACTTATTTGAATCAAGGTTTCGACGGTAAAGAAGCCGATTTTTGTATTGTGGTGAAACTTCCGTATCTAAGTTTGGGAGATGTGAGAACCGCTAAGAAAATGAAGGCTAATCCTGAATGGTATGTGCAACAAACAGGAATTGAGTTGGCTCAAATGTGTGGCCGAGCAGTTCGTTCTCGAACCGACCGTGGTGATACTTACATTTTGGACCCAAGTTTCTGGTATCAATACCAAAAGGGAGTCGGCAGACCGTTGAAGAATTATTTACCTAATCATTTGTGTGAAAGCATTGAAAAGCACGAAGGCAAAACCCCGATGGGTATGCAACAGAAGTTTGAAATAGTCTAAGGAGACTGGTGAGCAATATGAAGATAGCAATTGCGGGAAGGATGGCTTCGGGTAAAACAACGTTAGCAAAGGCTTTAGCAGAACATTGGGATGGTGAGATTTTATCGTTGGGAGGCAAAGTCAAAGAAGTAGGAAAAGATTTGTTCGGCATGGTGGAAAAGGATAGACCTTTGCTGCAACAAATTGGAATGAAGATGCGAGAAATCCGACCCGATGTTTGGATTGAGTATCTCGACAGAGAGGCTACTAAGAGAACGTGCGTAGTTGTAGATGATTGCAGGTTTGTCAATGAAGCCCGATGGTTCAAAGACAACGGTTGGTTGTTAGTAAGACTCAACATTGAAGAAGAAGTTCAAAAGGTTCGTCTGCAAAAAACTTATCCCGATGATTGGGAACAACATTGGAACAATCGAAATGACCCCTCTGAAACCCAAGTATCGGAGATTCCCTCGGAGTGGATTCATTATGAGTTAGCAGGTGAACAATCTGTGGATGATTTAATGCAAATCTTAGCAACCCTTTAAATAGTCTGGACCGGTCAGTGATATTATGAACGAACTCAAGAACTTCCCGTTTCCTGAACCAGACCTTGCGAAACCAGACTTACAGAAAGGTGGTTTGTATTCAGGCAAGCCTCCACTTGTGTTTAAGAAACCAGATGATTTCGTGATTCAAATGAAGTATGATGGCCTTCGTGGTGTCTTGGGATTAGACCGGTCAGGAACAAGGTATGTGATGGTCAGTCGTAAAAACAACGTCTTGGGTTCTCCGAACATTAAACACATTGTTGATTTCAGAGGTTCGGCGGGAGACAAGTTTCCTCGAAATGTTGTTTTAGACGGTGAAGTGTATTCAGATGCGGTAGGCCCCGGGCAACAGTTTGAAGATTTTAATGAAATGAGTGGTGTTTGTCGTCGAGAATCTTCGTATGACTCTCGTGCGCCGTTGTTGTATTACGTCATTTTTGATGCTTACTTTCCCGATGAACCTGATTTGGTTTATTCAGAGCGTATGCAAAGGATTCTCAAGTATGCTAACCGTATGAGTCCCGCAGACCAGAAATTGTTTCAAGTGGTGAAACCTGTTTCAGCACGCAAATTGAAACTTCCTCGTGGAAGCGGTGTAGTGGATACTTTGGAAGCGGCTTTGGAGTATGCAGAAGATGAAGGCTTTGAAGGAATCATGCTTCGTAATTTGCGTTTGCCTTACATGGCTGGTAGGGCTGGTTCAAGCCTATACAAACTCAAAAGTTTTGATGATGAGGAGTTCAAAATTGTAGGCTGGGAAGAAGCAACTAAGAAAGATGCTGGCACTCCAGTTTGGATTTGTGAAACTAAAGATGGTCGAACTTTCAATGCACGTCCAATGGGAACTTTGGAATCTCGTAGAAAAATGTGGAACAATCGAAAGGATTATTTAGGAAAAGATTTGACAGTTAAGTTTCAAGGCAAATCAAAGAACGGTATTCCACGATTCCCTGTGGGCGTTACAGTTCGTGACTACGAATGACCCAAAACCGCCGAGCCATAGGAAAGGCTTGGATTTGTAAAAACAGTCCATGTTACATACGGTGCTACACCATCTCGTAGAGTTGCGAGTGCCATTTCTCTTGAGTTAGAGGTGTCGTAAAGATTTTCGTAGTCGATAAGGTCGTAAGGTGAAGAAAAGTCTCGAAGATAAACGATTTTTCGTTCTTGGGGTGTTCCAGAATCCATCGTTCTGGTTGTCCACTCATTTCCGAGATTATCAACAATTTTGTCAGTCGCAGACCAGTATTGGTGGCCGCAATACTTTCGGACCCATCCGTAAAATGCTTTAGTAATTAGGTTTGGATTACCTTTGCCGTAGTCCAGTAAAAGTTTCCTGAATAGAAGTTGTTCCCTCCAAACCTCGTCAATGAAAATGTCGCAGATGTGTTCATTATCGAGAAGTTCTTGCCGAGCATTTGCATCATTGACAATCCGAAACAACATAGTTGTTTGAGGCGTTACGACCTCATCTATGTGAAACGACCGTTGCACAACATCAAAAATCGGCGTGCTATGTTGGCTTGAATAAAAGTCTTCGTGAAACTCTTCGTTCCAAGTTTCAGTAAATTGACCCCAAATCTGTTTCAAAATGGTGTTGGTGGCTTTTCTTAGTTCCGTTACAGTTTGTTCATTATTTCCGGTCCAATTGATGGAGTTTAAAGATTCAGGATGTTTAGAAATATCAAAATACAAAGATTCCCATTGTATCAATTGTTCAAAATTATTGTCATCTCCCGGATACAAATTGTTGTCATTCCAAAACTTTTGAAGTTGTTTGAAAGTCATAATCGGGTCCAAGGACCCCACTTCTTCGGATTGCATAATGGCCTGTCCGTGATACCAGTTGAAATAATCTCCAGAATCTAAAGCACGTTGAACTGTTACTAAATCATTACCGAAAGTTCCGGTAAAAGCGGCTCTGGACTCTGGGTCTGAATCTTCCACAGGCCACGGAGCAACCACTGGGTCGAAGAAAACTTGAGAACCATCTTCACGGAAACCAAAGTTTTCTGGATTACGGATGTCTCGAACTACGAAACCCTGTGATAACAACCACTTCAACAAAACCTGATAATCAGAATTGTCTAAAGGCGAAAGTTTATTTTTATCAAATCTCTGACAGTAATCGTTAGCATCGGTGCAAGGAATGGCCTCCATTTCCCAGACGGCATACGGTTGCCCAGTTCGGAACTCACGTAGTAAATCAGTTAATTCATCTTCCCAACCAAAATCTTCAGAACTTGTGATTAGTTGTCGGCGTAGGCTGGGGTCAATCGTTCCTTGAACAAATGAATAAACTTTCGGTAATGCTGATGGTTGATTACCAGATTCAGCCAACCTTTGAAATAAAACTGCTTGCTGTGAATTAACTGCGAACAACTTTCGGTCGAGACTTCTAATCGGATATGAGGACAAAGGATTATCTGGCAAAGCAACTAATTTGTAGAAATGTTTGGGATTATCCATGTTTTGAAACACGAAACCTGCTTGACCAGCACCGATGAGCCTACCGAATCTCATGTTTAATACTTCCAGAACTTGTCTCGGTCATCAATTACTTCAACTTCTGCACCGAAAGTTCCAGATTCTGAATCTGAGCGTTTGCTGTTCAACCAGACTATTCCGACTAATCCAATAGTAATGAAGCCAGCACTCACCAGATTCCTAAATAGTAAGTTTTCTGACTTGAAATGCACTGAACCATCCGTCGGTCCTTCTAAATCCACGATACCCATGTAGCCCATTTCTCCGAGAGTGTCTTGTAAAGCAAACCAGTCCACACCCGCTTGATTGACAAGGCTACCGTCGGCAGCATTGGTGTTTTGACCAGTTTCACGAGTAATACTCATAGCATCAACACCGGGGTTGCTGCGAGACATGGCTTCAATTAAAAGTTCTCGATTAGGGAAAACCAGAGTTCGCACACGGTTATGAATAACCTTTCGATTAGTTGTGGTATCTATTTGTTGATGAGGATAAACCAAAAACTGCACCACTCGCTCGTTGTTGTCACGACTGTTGATAAACTCACCACAAATATCGGTGGAAGAAAAGTATTGGCGACCTGTGTAAATCTTACCGTCTTTGAGAGGGTGACTGTGAATAGTCCACTTACGGTCTGTTAAACCATTTTTAACAGCATCTTGGGCGGCTTTACTGGCTGGATTAACTTCGATTCGAGATTCGCTACCGAAACTTGGCTCTCCAAGATAGTATTTACCGTCTTTGAGATAAACGTAAGCCATCCATTCTCGTTCTTCATTAGTGTTGTCAGAGAAGGTTTTCATGTCTTCCAATGCTTCACTATCAAACATATAAAACTCTTTTTGCCACTCACTCATTGAGACACCTGATTAGTTATGGTTGTTTCTGATACTTAAAGACTTTTCTATTAACACGAGCGAACCTTTAAATAGTCTGGGCAGATACAGATTAACATGGCGACTGTTCGATGGATAAACATTCAAACTGGTGAAGTTAAGTGGGGTGCTGAAGATTTATACCGAAAAGGTGAATCTCCGTGGGTTCCTGCGTGTCGAGTAAAAATGCCTGACGGCAGTATTCGAGAAAACACTTTGAATAGTTTTTACCTTTGGATTGACAGAAACTTTGCTATGATTAACCTTGATAATACCAAAAGCATAGGTATGATTTCTATAAGCGGTGTTACAATGGACGTAGCCCAAAAAGAATTGTTTTACACAGGCGTTAATTTGTATTCGTATTTGATGGCTGAACCGTCATTCCCTGTGATTCAAGTAACTTACAAACCATCTCCTGTGACTAATTGGCCTGACCGAAATACTTGGATTGAAGCCTTGAAAACCGATGATGACACAACTGATGAAACTGATAAAACTGATGGCGGAGGCAACAACCCGAAACCCGGAAGACCTAAACCACGCACAAACCCATTCACAAAACCTAAGAAGGGAAGGGGAGGACCACCTGTGCCGGGACCCGGCCCATCTGATGACCCACCACCATTCCCCGGCCCAGAACCATTTTTGGATGATAACATTTCTGATAGCACACCCATTAGTGATTCGATGGACACACAACCTTCGCCCGATGGCGACAAGCCCGGTAAAGGAAAAGGAACTCCTGAAGAACAGGCCGCTAAACAAAAGGGTATGCAAGATGCTATGGAATCAAAGGCTGAACAGAAAGCCAAGATGGAACAAGGAGCCGAAAAAGCCAAACAAGGCAAAGAAGCGGCTCAAGAAGCGGCTGGAACAGGTGGTGAATCTGGCGGTCAGCCCGGTGAAGGTGCAGGTGGAGAACCCGGTGATGGTGACTCTGGAGAATCTTCTGAAAGCGGTGACTCTGGAGATGGTGGCGAAGGCGAAGGAGGAGAAGGTTCTGGGTCTGGAGAGGGCGAAGGCGAAGGCGAAGGCGGCGAAGGTGAAGGCGACGGTGAAGGTGAAACACCCTCTGATGATGGAACACCAAGTCAAGATGCTGGAGATGATTTACAAGATGCGGCTAAAGCGGCGAGTGATGCCGTAGATGGAGCCAGACAATGCTGTGAAAATGCAGACTCTTCATCTGAAAGTGATTGTGATACTGCGGAACAAGCCAAGCAAGATGCTCAAGATGCTCTCGATGCTTACAAAGAAGCAGTTTCGCAAGCCAAGCAAGACGGAGATTTGTCAGATGGTGAAGCCGAAACCCAGAAAACTAAAGCAGATGCTCTCAAAGATGCGGTGGATGCTATGCAACCCGGTGAACCTACGTCGGCAACAGGTATGGCTGCCCAAGAAGCCGAAGCCCATGAGGAAGCAGCCCAAGAAGCAGCAGAAGCAGGTGAAACTTTGGAATGTGTGGATGAAGCGATGGCTGCTAAAGAAGCCGCAGACCGTTGTGATAAAAAAGCGGACCCTCGTAATTCTGAAGACCAAGCCAATGCTCGTCGAGCCGACCAATCCGCCGAGGATGCTTTGGAAACTGCTTTAGAAGAAGTTCAAGATTCTGAAGATTATGATGGTGGTTTGGAAAGTATTCTCCAAGAAAACTTGGATGAAGTGCAACAACGGCAACAACAGCGTGACCAATGTATTGAAACCGCCGCCGAAAGTAAAACCTTGTCACAACAAGTGAAAGATGCCGCCGAAGGCGGCGAGGAAGAAGTTTCACAACAAGATGCTTTAAAGGCAACAGATTTGGCTGAAAAAGCCTTTGAACAACAAAACCCTTCGGATGATGCACACCGAGAAGCAGTTAGCGAAGCCATTGAAGAGGCGTTGGGAGCATTGGATAGCCTTCCGTTTGAAAATGAAGAAACCGAAGATGCTAAAGACCGTTTAGAACGTTTGCAGCAAAAGCAAGAAGTAAATGATACAATGGCTGATGAAAAGTGGGGCATTTGGAATCTGGATGAACGCACTTGGGTTGAAGTCGCAGGTGGTAATCCATTAAAGTTCGAGAATGCAGAAGAAGCCAAAGATTGGCTAAATGCTCGTGGAGGGATGATTTGATGAAAGCCAAAATTGTGAATCTGGATGGAAACTATTCTCAACCTTTAGAAACTGATGATGGTTCAAACACCAATGTTGCTGAATACTTTGAATATCATCGTGAGTTCCAACCTGCTTCTTTAGATATTGGTTCAATTGTTGATGTTGTTACTATGGTGAATAATGGGGGTTATCCTGCTGAGTGTATTTTGATTAGTAATGATGAACCCAACCCTTACGGGCTTACAGATTGGTATTTAGGATTGTTGCCCAGCAATTTACAAATGATTTCAGAACCCTCGGTTTCAAAAAGAAACAGGGGCGAAGTTAGAGTCTATAAGGATGACAAAGAAGACAGTTTTGATAAATCAGGTTTGCCTGATGAGATGCAAGATGCTTACGATGAAGGTTGGGACCAAGGCATGAGCCAAGAAGAACAACTGGCAAATATGACTCCCGAAGAGTATGAACGAAAGTTAGGTGAACCCACCAAGATTGTGAACTTTAATGGTCAAATGACGTTGTTTGATAAGAAAGAATACAACGGTAAAATGACTGATTATGTAATAACTCAGATTCAATACGGCTACGCACCACCAATTTTGGGAATCGGTATGGAAGTTAATCTTGTGGATTGGATTCAAAATCCTGACCCTGAAACTTTTGTAGTTGTATCCTCGAAAGATTTGGTGCCTGAGTTTATGGCTGCACCAAGTATTGCGGCAGCACAATATCATTGGACTTTGTATCTTCGTAAAGAAAATCTGGAAATGTTTCAACCAGACCCTGCGGTGGCCGCAGCACAATTGGCTTTGGCGAATGATTTTGAAATGATGGGTGAGATTGCAGAATTGGACCTTGGACTGATTGATAAGGAAACTCTGCGACAGTATTTGGGTCGTGAGATTTTAATCAAAGGTCGTGGTGAATTGTATGTTCGACCGGATACAGGAGAACTAATGAAAATGGAAAGTCCTCAAAGGGGTTGGAAGAAAGTGGAACGTATGAAAGTTCTGGGTCAAAAGTTGTCGGCCACACTACCTAATCTGGTTTTGTTGGCTAACGAAAGTTCCAAACTTACACTTGTGTCAGAAAGTGCAACCCAAGTTGTGTTAGAGTCTAAAGATTCTAAGAAACTTTCAAAAGCATTGGGCAAGGTCTTTTCAGTAGAAGTTTCAGGCGACACCATGATTATTGAGTATTGAGGTGGCACATTGTCTGTTGATGCTCAAAAATTGTTGAACTGGATTGACAACTCAGACAATCTAAATGATTTTGAAGCGATGCAAGTTATCATTATGGGCGGCGAGAATCCGGTAGCAAAGTTTCCTCAACAACAAATGGCTGTATTTTCTAAAGAAAAATCTCGTCGAAAAGTTTTGAGTTCAGCGATAAGCGGTTTAATCAAACAAATTGGTAGGTTCAGTGCTTCGGAAAAACCACCTGTTGAAGAGTTACCTCATATTGTGGTGGCCGATATTGATGGTTCCCAAAACGTAGTTAATTTAGCAGAATGGTCAGATGCTGAGGATTGGAACTTTTCAAGCGACAATTATTGGATTGTAGCCAAAAGATTAAGGAGCCCGCTTCTCGGACCAAGTGAAAAAAGGTTTCCGTGGTTAGTATTGATACCACGAAATGGAACCAAAAACAGTCCAGCCGTAAGATTTCTTCAACCGGTGAATGTGTCGTGGAGCAAGATTGGAGTTCAACCGAAAGAAACTGTGGAGGCAATTGAAGACATGACAGCATACTTAGGAGGAATCGAAGATACTGAGTCTTCTAACAGTCAGACCATGTATGTGGCTAAAATCAACTTTGGACCCGTTAAATCCACTTGAGACCGAAAATTGTCCTGTTGTGTAAGTTTATATGGGTGATTCGCCTATGGATGTTTATGTCCACAGAAAGCGGGAACAGCATTCGAGGTGAAACGAAATCCGATATGTGAAGGTTCCAAGTGAACCTTTATATGGGTGATAACGCATACTAAGAATGCCCAAGAACAAAAACTGTGGGCCAAAAAAAACTGAAAACAAAATGGTGAAAAATATGAGTGACGTAGAACAATTTTTGAATGAACTTGAGACAATGAACGAAGAACGAAAAGCCGAGCGTGCCGCATCCCGTGGTCCTCGCACAGTCTATGAGGTAATCAAGCCCGAAATGGGTAAGGTTTATCAAGGCTACACGCTGGTTTCCTTTAACGAAACAACCAGCCCGCTTGGTTCTGAATCAATTTGTCTCCGCCTTGTTGCCCCCGGTAACGAAGGAGAAGCAGAAGCAGGTCGTCGTGTCAAGTTCTATGTGAACGGATACGAAAAGCAAGACTTTGAACGATTTATCAATCAAAACAACCTTGTGACCAAGAACGATGACGACGATGGTAGCACATACCACCTTCCTGTCAAGTTGGATTTCCTTCGCAAGATGAACGACTCCCAGAAGAACGCTGGTCGAACCTTCAAGAGTTTCCACGGTATCATCCGTGATGCTGACGCTGCTGCGCTTCGTGAATCTCTCCCGTCGGTCCCAGAAGACCAGACCACAACTGAGCCATACGTTGCTCCAGTGGTTACTGAAGAGTGAACTGATTCAGGCTTGTCCTGATTCTCAGACTTGTCCCGTTCCACTACGGCGTGCGTAGCATAAGGTTCCTTCCCGTAAGGCTCCTCGCTGCGCTGTGTCGGTGAGTCGTGCTTCGGCTTCGATTCGTAAAACTTGCGGCTACGGTGTCTCTGGGGTGTTGCTTCGGCAGTATTCCTTTAATCCTTCGGGTGGAGATGCGTCATGGGTCGTAAGGTAATTGGGTTCAACCAACTGACTACTAACTCACATCGGTTGTCGGCGTGAGCGTTTGCTCTTTGAACTCGGCGGAACACCCTTTTCGGGATTTTGGCTCTCAACTTTTCGGAGTAGGGTCAGAAGGTGCAAGAGTTTATGAGAGTGATGAGACATAGTTTGAAGCATGAGTTTTTGGAGGTGCAACGATAATGTTGCCTATTCCGAATGAAATCGTGGAGTTTGTATCTGAAACCGCCGAAGGCTATCGAAACGTTAGTGCTGACATCGGTAAGATTTACGCTGCTAAAATTGCGAATCCTAACCTATTGAGTGGTTCGGGCGTTGTTCTCAAGATGGAAGAAGGGCCTTTAAATCCCAAGAAACCCAGTCCTGACGAATCGGTAATTCGATTTACGCTAAGTGATGGCACATTTTCTGTGGAGTGTTTGGCTCATAACGGTCCTGAAGTGGGTCGGTTAATGGGCTTGCACCGTATCGGCTGGGAAATCAGCAGTTCAGATTGGTTGGGCGACGTGTTGATGTTACTGACTGAAAGTGTTCGTGATGGCAAACAAGTGGAAGTCTCTGGTTATTATGAGATGTTCGGGCGTGACAAAGTTTTCGTGGTAAAAACCGTGAGACCTGCGGAGGCTCGAACTGACAGTCAAATGACTGATGAACAGTTTGAAACTTTCATTGAGTTGTGTAATGAATCAGGACCCGGATTCCGACCTTTGGAACTGATGATTCGTGATGATACTTTGTGGTCTAAATTGTATGCTGATAATCCAATTAAATATGCTACCATGCTGTTCTGCCTCAGTCCTCAATCGAAACAGGATATGCTGCACATAGGCATTGTTAGTAGCATGGGTGAAGGTAAAGACCACTTGTTGGAAACTGTCATTGAACCGTTAGTGCCTTGTGGTGTAGCATCAACAGGAAAACTTTGCACAATCCCGGGGTTATTCGGAGCCATGAATGGCGAAGACCTTAACTCAATTGAGTTAGGTTTGATTCCAAAAATGGATAATGAACGCATAGCCGTTTCCGAGTTTCAAACGTGGAGTCAAGAAGTATTCGGTGAACTGATGAATGTGCTGGCTAACGGTAGTTTCACGATGCAGAAAGGTCAAGTTGATACCAAGCGAACTGCTCGAACTAATTTCTTGTTCTTAGGTAATCCGCCGAGGGATTGGAAAGCAGGTGTTGAAGGAACAGGGCAGTTAGGTATGTTGGCCGCTTTCGGTGAATACACTTATCAATTGATGAGCCGACTGACTTTAATCTTCGCTAAAATGTCGCTGACAGAAGGTGAAAATACAGACCACTTGATTGAAGACAAAATCATGGACTCAATGAATGGAGTCTATAAGAAGAAAGACTTCAATAAGAATCTCGAAATGTGGCGAAACTTCTTCCGTGAATATCTACGGTATGTTTCGGCTATGGACCCAAACTACGAAAGTCTCCGAGGCGAGATTCGCAAAAGCATGGATAAAATCAAGAAAAGCGATGTTTTCAAGGCTGCTTTCTTGGGCGGTGGACGTGCAACTCGTGATTTCCGAAAGTTCCAAGAGTTTGTAAATCTGTGCAAAGGTATTGCTCGGTTGAACGGTGAACGAGAAGTTTCAGTTACAAGTTTGTGGCACGCTGAAAAACTGTTTGAAACAAGTATGGATACGTTGAAACACGATGCTGGTTGGAAGCACTTTGCTAAAGGGGCTACCGAAAGAATTGCTATGTTGGCTGACCGATTACACGATAACGCCGTAGGAGGTGTGTATGAATCGCTTAAGGATATGCTGGATGTTATACCATTTAACGAGAAAGAATGGGATACATTGGTCAATTTGAATTACATCAATCCGAATGGAAATAAGTTTAAAGGCAAATGGTCTGGATGGGTCGAAATTATTGACCTTGATGCACAGCCTTAAGTAGTTGATAGGAGCATGATGAAACATGGATTTGGCTACCACACAACGGGCTTTAACGGCACTTCAGTTGTTGCTAACTCGTGATGTGTCCATGACCGCAGCGACCAAACTGGCTCGCACTACTCCGAAAACACTCAAAACTTATTTGGCCTTTAAAGGTATCAAATGGAGTATCAAAAGAAACCGATTCCGAATTGAAAAAACGGCTGCACAAAAGCGATTCGAGTTTTTGAATCTGATGTTGTCAGGCACTTCGGCCACAGCCTCCGCTAAGAAATTGGAAACTACTGTTAAAACCATGAGTAATCAAACTTTACCCGATTCATCTGGTGGAGAACAACCAATTATTGTGAAAGACGGCGGTGCTTGGATTCCCAACTTTATGAAAATTGAAAACTATTCATTAGTGTATTACGGCGGCATCACTGGTTTCGAGGGTAAAACTCTCGGAAGAAATGTTCAGAAAGGACCCGCAGCCAGTATTGAAGAAGGCGAAGAAGATTACATGGACATCTGGTGGCAAGTAGATTTTGAAACTTGGAGAAGCACGTTGCCCGCTAATCAAGCGGCAGAGTTTTGGAAACCGAAAGTTATGCAAGAAGTTCGCAAACAATTGGAAGCGTTAGTCGTTTCAGACCCAACATTGGCTGGAAAGTTTCTGGGTAATGCTAAAGTTTCAACCCACGCCGCCAGCACAGGTCGTGCAGGTGCTACGGGAATGCCCGTAAGCAGATTGGAACAGATTTTGGAACGCTATGAAGTCAAAATTACAAGTGATGTTAGTTCAGGTGTGGATGACAACTTGGTGTTTAGACCACCAGAATATGTGTTTAAATCAGAGTTGCCTACTGACGAAAGTTCTGGGAACTTTCAAGTGATGTTTCTCAATAATGACGAAATCGTAAGTTATCCTGTGCGACCAGAAATAATTGCTGTGGAACACAACCTCAACGACGAAATAGTTTAGCGGGGAAGTTGATAGTCCAGTTAAGAAGTGGCATAGCAAAAGTAGCAACCAAAAGGCTGTCTTTAACAAAATACTTAAGAGATTCTTGGATTTGGGGTCTGGTTAAAACATACACATCTTGATTTTGTATCAACAAGAAAAAATCACCGTTGGTGTAAATATAGGAAGGCCGATTAGATTTAGCAGACACGCTGGCCGAAAGTGTAGCCTTGCCACGAATATAATCGAACCAATCTTCTGGTAGGAGAACTTGTTCATCAGATGCTGATTCAATGCCATAAGAAATCGCAGAGTTGAGAACCGAAACTTTCCAATTGGTATCTGCAACTCTCCAGCAATCAGGAGTCATTTGACTGTAAAGTTCATCTCGACGTTTGCGTGGGTCCATGATTTTTCCATCACGAGCGTCTTCAAGCCATTTGTAATAAGATTTAGCGGCGGGGTCTAAGTGCCAAAAAGTATAGCCGAAACTTCCATCTTCAACAAACTGTTGGTATTGAATGTCCACCCCACCGGGATATTCTCGGTCAAGTTGTTGCCAAACTTTCATTTCGGCTAACTGATATTGTGGAGTCAAACCCGGAGGTGCAGTTCTAAAAACTTCGTGAAAGAAACTTTCCAAGTTCTCGTAAAACTCATCGTCCATAACAAAAATGTTGTGTCACTGATACTTAAAGACTTAGGGCTATAACTTTAAATAGGTGCTTAACCGTAATCAAAACATGGGGCTTCGTAATGTTGTCGGATTATTTGACGGTATTTCTTGTGGGCAGGTTGCTTTGCAGCGTGCAGGTATTGAATACGACCAGTATTATGCTTCCGAAATAGACAAGTATGCTATGCAGGTCACACAAAAACAATTTCCAGACACCGTTCAAATGGGGTCAATAACTGATTGGGAATCGTGGGACCTTGAGAACATAGATTTGGTGATGGGTGGAAGCCCGTGTCAAGGATTTTCCTTAGCAGGTAAGCAATTGAACTTCGATGACCCAAGAAGCAGTTTGTTTTTTGAGTTCTTAGCCATAGTTAAACACTACAAACCAAAGTATTTCCTATTGGAAAATGTAAAAATGAGGCAAGATGTTCAAGATGCAATCTCAAAAGAACTCGGTGTGGAACCGATTCTTATCAATTCCAATTTAATGTCGGCACAAAATCGACGTAGGTTGTATTGGACTAACATTCCGAACATTGAAGTTCCAACAGACAAAGGTATTACTTTGGAATCAATTCTGGAAATCCCTGCGGAAGCGGGTATCACAGTTAGACCAAAAAGTAAATGTCTTCGAGTAGGTGGTCGTCAAAGTTATGACCGACATGAATGGGACAGTATTGATAACACGCACTCACGAAAACTAACGGTGTTGGAGTGTGAACGGCTTCAAACATTACCTGATAACTACACCGAAGGCATTTCCAATACTCAACGGTATAAAACTCTCGGCAACGGGTGGACTGTGGATGTTATCGCCCACCTCTTTGAACACATGGAGGAAGACTCAGAATGAAGATTAGAAATGTTTTGGGATTGTTTGACGGTATTTCTTGTGGACAAGTGGCTTTACAGCGTGCCGGTATTAAACACGACCAGTATTATGCTTCCGAGATTGACAAGAATCCGATTAAAGTTACTCAAAAGAATTGGCCTAAAACCGTGCAACTGGGAGACATTACTAAGTGGCGTGATTGGGATTTAGAAAACATTGATTTGATTATCGGTGGTAGCCCCTGTCAAGGTTTTTCAACCGCAGGTCGGCAACTTAACTTTGATGACCCACGCAGTAAATTGTTCTTTGAGTTTTTGGACATTGTGAATCACTACAAACCCAAGTATTGGTTGCTGGAAAATGTGGTAATGAGTAATGATGTGCGAGATGCTATCTCAGCGGCTTTGGGTGTGGAACCTGTGTTTATCAACTCTAATTTGGTATCGGCTCAAAATCGAAAGCGATATTACTGGACTAACATTCCCGACGTAGTGCTTCCAACAGACCGTGGTATCAAACTTTCAGATATTCTGGAATCGGATGACTATCCAAATGCAGCGAATGTGGTGGGTCGAAGGTTGAATGCCGACGGAGTTCGTAAAGACTATGACAAGTCTGTGCCAATTACTCAATGCCTACAAGTGCGAAAGGATTCTACGAAAGTTCCTTGCTTGACCACAGTTTCAAAAGATGCAGTAGTTAGTAGTTTGCCACATGGTAGGTATCGAGATGCTTACGAAAGTCCTGTTAAAGATGATTGGAGAGATTTGACCAATCTGGAATGTGAACGACTTCAAACCTTGCCAGACGGATACACGGAAGGTATTGCTGAGACTCAACGCCGTCGAGCCATTGGAAACGGTTGGACTGTGGATGTAATAACTCACATCTTCGGATTTATGAAGTGATTGTTTATATGGGTGTTACGGAATACAGTAGTTACACAACAGGTGATGCAGAATGGATGAACAAACACAGATTTTAATTGGACTCGGAGGATTGGCTATTACAGCAATTGGTGGCTGGTGGCTCAAGAACCGTGGCAACGCAGTAACTAAGATTGCCGACAAACTGGAAGATGTGGTCGAAGATTTGACAGGCAAAGACATTGAACTTGATGATGTGGTTTCAGATGTTATGGATTCTGTGGAAGATGTAGTCGAAGAGGCTGCGGAAGAAGTCATGGAGGCTCTGGAAGATGGTGAAAGCGTTTCGGAAGCACTTGAAGAAGTAGCAGATGACGTGGTTGCTGATGTAGCCGATGCTGTGGAAAACCTGCAAGACCGCCTTTCTGCTCTCAAGGTTGCAGAACTCAAAGAACTACTCAAGTCAGCAGGTTTGCCTGTGTCTGGAAACAAGTTGCAGTTGATTGACCGACTCACAAAGGGTCTCGACAACAAGCATTTGTTGGATGTTCTAAACGGAAATTGAAACAGGAGGTGAATGAATGAATTGGAAAAAGATTGGATTCGGCGCAAGTCTCGCTTCTATTTTGGGAAGCATCGCTATTTACTTTGCTCACGATGAGAACCTCGGTATCTTTGTCGGCCTTTGGGCTTCGGCATTGTTGCTTTTGAGCGACCGACTCTCAGAAATGAATGAGTGAACGCAAGTCGAGACGTTGGTAACACTTGTTGAGTAGCCGTTAGGCTACACACCCTCCGGATAGGGGAGAACAAACCGCAGGTTTGGTCGGGGAAAGGTTGTCCCCCAGTTGCGTAGCAACAAGTGATTCGGCTAAGAATCGCAA
>Ga0115545_1000378_pt1 | contig 24045 bp, 21 predicted proteins | sample COGITO_mtgs_1003_FD_87188 | JGI IMG/M metagenome (GOLD analysis project Ga0115545, IMG submission 87188) | Pelagic marine microbial communities from North Sea - COGITO_mtgs_100330 | ecosystem: Environmental > Aquatic > Marine > Epipelagic | place: Germany:Helgoland, sampling site Kabeltonne...
GCAAGAAGATCAAGTATACAAAGCAAAGAGCTGATAGAATTTGTGAGCTCTTAAAGATTGGTTGTACTATTGAGATCGCTTGTAGAGCGGCAAGAATATCTACTCGCACTTTTAGTCGATGGAAGAAAGACATTCCAGAATTTAGAGAGAGGGTGGAGGCTGATGAGATCTTTATTGAGCCGATGCTTTTAGAGAAGTTAATAGAGCACGGTATCACAGACTGGCGAGCTTTGGCCTGGATACTCGAGAGAAGATTCCCGGCGAGATGGGGAGCTAAGCAAGAAGTCAAGTTAGAAGTCGAGAAGAGTAATGGGACTCCTGAAGTATTAGGAATGTTACAGCAAGTACAAGCCAAATTAAAAACCCCCATCAGTACGCAAGATACTGATGAGGGTTAAACACATGTTACACACTTTATAACGAAAGGGTATACAATGAATACATTAAACGAAACGAATTATCAAGACCTGCCGCTGGAAGTATTAAATGTAGATATTCACAACTCAGCTCTATTCATGTTCTTATCAATGTTGAAATGTTCTGTAATGGGGAACTATAAACTTAGAGAGAATGCATATGTAGCTAGAGAGTCAGTGTATCAAGAAACTAAATACTTTGATGCTGTCTGGTATAATCCTAAAGACGAATGGGATCAGCTACTCATTGAAATGAAGACAAGAAAAGTAGGGGATCATGAGGTGGAGTATATAGATAGAATTATTAAAGATGTAATGTCTAAGATAGGAGGTCTCTTAGGTCTTGAGCGTGTTTATATAGGAAGCTATGTAGTACCCATAATCATATACAAGAAGGCGCATAGGTCTTTTGATGGGCTTTGGAATGCAGACATGCTGATGATGTGGGGGAATAAGGAGTTTCATTGTAATGGCCCTATTTTATCTGTTAAAAAATGGCATTCAATTATTGCAAAAACTCATGATATTGATGACCTTATGGATACGTTAGATAAGGTATACCATGAGGAGATTCATGAGGAAATCAACGATCGCAATGAGGTCCTTGCTGAAGAGGAGCAAGAGGAGCAAGAAGAACAAAAGGAGCAAGAGGATAATGAGGTTAAGGGAAAATCCATAGGATGGGGGAATGGTAGTCAGCCAGCAAGAGAAGAAAGGCGATTTAGTTTAACGGCTATAGCTTATATGGTAATGCACTATTTACTTAAGATAAATGACCAACTAGTTACGGTTGAAGAGATTTCAGAACGAGTTAAAAGACTCTCACATCCCCGCATACATAAAAACTTAAGACATCCATCATGGTGGAAAGAATCTTTACCAAAAATGATACGAGATGACTTAATCAAGATGGTCGCAGTAAATGATTTAGATACTTTTGAAGTAACTAAAGATAACATTATAAAGGGTGAGAACTCTCGAACTTTTTTTAACTTTAAGATAGAAGACTATCAGCTTCTAATAGAGTCAAAAGAAATGAGCGATGAGGAATTAGAGTGTTTAAAAATACCGTTATCGCAACATGAGCTAATCCGAGAAGAAGTCGAGAGGCTAAATGATTCTGAATGAGCTACAGCTATCTATAATCCAAGGGATAGCTAACAAGGATAAGATCATAGCGGCTCGCTGTGGGTGGGGGAGTGGAAAGACTTCGTCGTTAGTTTTCTCTATGTTATTCATTAGCAAGATAAGGCCAGGACGATCTAGCTTGATGGTCACAGATACGACTCCAAGATATAACAGTGTGCTTATGCCAGAGATGGAGAAGTGGCTAATACCACTTGGCTGGACATACAATCACGGTAATAAATTATGGACCGATATTCATACAGGATCAACTGTATGGTGTAGGTCTTATTATAGGCCTGGCACTAGGGACGCTACCCACAATCCTTTAGAGGGTTTAAATGTAACTAGTGGGGTTTGCTTAATTGATGAATGTCAGACCCTTACTAGCGAGGTCGCTCATAAAGCATTGGGACGTTTAAGAAGTGGACCTAGTCCCATCATGATCCTAGTAGGCTTACCTGTCATCGATGCATGGTGGTGCAAGTTAGCCGAGGTGGCAAACTGTCAGCCGCTCTTCTTCTCATCATATGTTAATCAAGACAATCTAAGTGATGAATGGTTTGAGGCGACTAAGCTACTTCCTCCTGATGAGAGGGAGGCTATGGTTATGAATCGGCCCAAGCCTCCAAGTGGTTTGGTCTATGGAGAGTTTAGTCCAGATAGGCATATCATTGATGACTTTGTTTATCATCCTTCAATGACTGGGCGTATCTCTATCGACTGGGGATTTAGGAAGCCATCAGTATTGATAATTGTTTATGATGAAGAGCGAGAGGCTAGTGTGATAATCCATGAGATCAATCCTAAGGAGGTTACTATAGAGCAGCTAAGTCAAATGATTCTTAGTATAGCTTGGCCAAGGTCAATTCAGTCAAGCGCACCATCTGCAAGGATATGGCTTGATACAGGAGTAGCAGACAAAGCAGGTAAGGCAAGAAGTGACCACACAGGACTCTCAGCATTTAGAGTGATTAGGTCTCAACCGGAGCAAGGTGGTATAGGGCTTCCTCTAAGGTCGACGACTGACCCAGTGAGGATTGACATACTCAACGGAGTACAAAGGCTTAAACGTGCTTTCAACTCTAATAAGTATTTGATTACTCGGAAGGTATGGGAACGTGGCGAGCGAGTGTCTGGTAACTCATTACGTAAAGCATTACTAAGTTATGCATGGGACAAAAAAGAGCAGCCAAAAAAGGATGGTCGAGAGGACCCCCTAGACGCCTTAAGATATGACTGTATCTTTCATCATTGGACAGATTCAAATAGAACATATCAAAAGAACTCAACGGCAGCGAGAGGTCGCAAAGTTAAAGTAGGATCATCAAAGAGAAGGGATTTTTAATGAAGCAAAGTACAGTCAATACAATCGTATTATTATCAAAACATCTAATCACAGATCCGGCCAAACGTTGCACTCTTGAAGAGTGTCTTGATTCGATTAGATTATTTAACTTGGTCGTAAGCACACTCATAGAAAGTGAAGAGCAGAGTCTTAATGATGATGATTAAATAGTTATCAAAAATATAACATTTGACAAATAGTAGTATCAAAATGATAATATACCCACGCGAGATAAAAACTTGTGGGGTCAACAATGGATCAAAGTACACGCAAGCCTAAACACTTAAGGGCATTCCATCCTAGATTTAAGACCCTAGGTATCACTGGGACTCAGCTGTCTGGTGGAACGATTTCAGGCTATGAGCAAAATGCACAGCTCACAGGATTGTCTTGGGTAAGAGCTGCTGAGGAGATGTTAAGAACGGATCCAGTGGTGAGACGATCTTGGCACATGTTGAGACAGACTTTGCTATCTGCGACTTGGCGATTTGAAGCAGGTCTTGAAGGTGATCCACTGAGCGAAGAGTTAGCACGTTACTCTAATGAAGCGTTTGGCTTCGATGGCAATAGTGGACAGATGTCTATTAGCTGGGAAGAGCAACTGGGTTATTTATTCGAGTATGTAACTATTGGCTATAGATATGCAGAGGAAGTATATAAGATTGGTTGTGACTCACAGGGTAATGTTAAAGTCTTTCTAGACTACTTTGCAGATAGAGAACCATCTGCTCACAATGAATGGCTGTCTAGAGATGGTCAACACTTAGATGGCATAGTCCAAAATACTATAGGCATCGGTAAGACTCCTAGACCGATCCCAGCGAACAAACTTTTATTATTAACATTAAATAGGACCGGGTCCAACTTCGAAGGAATTGGAATGCTTCGACCTGTTTGGTGGTGGTGGAGAACAAAGCAGAGAGTATCAAATCTCATGTGTGTTGGTTTGGATCGTTGGGCGGTTCCTACTCCTAAAGTCATTGTTGACAGATCACAAGCTGAAGCCCTCGGTCTTACTGATGGCGACATTGATGCAATGGTTAATGATGCCGAACTACAAGCTCAAGCCTTCCTGGCTGCTGAACAATCTTATCTTGTTGAAAACAGTGCAGTGAAATTTGATTCATATGCAGCAGCCCCAAATCTTTACGCCCAAGGCCCTCTCGACATAATCAAAGAATGCGATAATCAAATCAGCCAAGCCTTCTTAGCTCAGTTTGCTAACCTAGGGATAAGCGATACAGGCTCCCGGTCAGTAGGTGAAATACACTTATCAGTCTTTAGGAGAGCAGCTATTAATCTATGTGACGTTGTAGCTAGCCAAGTCAGTGGACCAGACCGCCGTGGTGGTGGAACCATTGGAAGGCTGATAAGGTTTAACTATGGAACTGTCGATACTGGCAAACTACCACGCCTTACTCATTCCGGACTTGATACTGATGACTTAGCTCAATCTATGGGAATGCTGGGGCCGCTTGTTCAATTTGGATTACTGACACCTGACGACGAACTTGAGCGAGCTATTAGAGAAAGACTAGGAGCTGGCGACTTACCAGAGGACGCTCATCGGTCTTCACTAGAAAGAACTGCTAACGCTTCGGGATCTGGTGGAGCGGCTGTGCTTGCTGAGCAACTCATTAAGAGGAGGCGCAAAAATGGCAAGTAAAAAGATTAAACGAAGAAAGCAGAAAGCTTATGTAACTAATACTATTCTGTCTATTCCAGACAAGTATTCACATATTGACTTTACACCACCAAAGAAAGCAAGCGAAGCCGCAGAGCGAGCCTTAAGACGTAGAGCCAAAAAGCCTCCAAGTCAAAGAGGCATGACGGCAATAGGACTCGCTCGAGCTAGAGATTTAATCAATAGAAAGCAATTGTCACCTAAGACAGTCAAACGGATGCTAGCTTACTTCACACGCCATGAGATCGATAAACGAGGATCAACATGGGACGACTATGGCAAGGGCCGTCAAGCGTGGGACGGATGGGGTGGAGATGCTGGCTTTGCCTTTGCTAGAAAAGTGGTTAAACAAATGAATGCAGCAGACGAGAAAACTAATAAGCTAAGAGCTTATGGAGAAGCAATACAGTTAAATGCATCTAATGACTACGAGGTCCCGGAGGGTCTGACAGTTGGTCAATCCTTTAAGACCTTATCATTAGGTCAAGTATCATCTAGAATGAGCGGCGATCAGATTGGTAAGACAATAGATCAAGACTTACTGGATGAACTTGTAAGGGTATTTAATGAGCGCAAGATTAATGATCCTGTGATCATCGATTGGCAGCATGCAACATCTCCCTTCCAAGGAGGTACACCAGCCCCACCTGATACAGGTATGGCGCTCGGTATGATCATAGATCTTGAAGTGAAGAGCGACGGACTTTATGCAATCCCTGCTTATAATGAAGAGGGCTTAAAAGTAGTTGAGAAGTCTGGGGGAATCCTTTGGAGTTCACCAGAGTATATTCACGGCGAGATATTTACTAGAGATGGAGGGGACAAAGTTGGAGATGCTCAACTATTAGCTATCACTCTTACTCCTCGCCCAGCTCAATCCCATAACAAAATAGACAGAGTCACTTTATCCGAGGAGATAATAATGGATGATCAAGTCAAAGAGTTAACAGCCAAGCTCGAGGCAAGTGATGAACTTGTTAAAGAGCTACAAGCTAAAATTGAAGAGATGAAGTCTGAGCAAGATGCCGTCATGAGTACAGAGTACAAAGATGATGAGAAACTTGCTGAGTCTGATGACAATGAAAAGCAAGCTGAGTCTGATGACGATGAAAAGCAAGCTGAGTCTGATGAAGAAAAAGACAAAGACAAAGTCAAGATGTCTGAGTCATTCTCTAAAGACATTTCATTACTTTCTGAAGTGCAATCATTACGCGAATCAGTAAAGAAACTAGAAGCTGAAAACACTAAGATTAAATGTGATGAGGCTGTTAGTGCTTTATTGCGCGAAGGTAAGATCAGCGTAGCAGAAAAAGACGTCGCTTCTAAAGCATGGAATATTAAAGGACTTCAACCGGAGTTCTGGTCAATGTTTAGCGAGCGTCAAGCTAACACAAGCGTCCCCCTTCAAGAGGTGGGCCATGGTGCAAGCGGTCAAGAGATCAGCAAAAAGACACTTGATTTAAAAGTACGCTCTTTAGCTGAAGAAAAATCAATTAATTATAGTGACGCTCTAAACTTATTTAGAGAACAAAATCCAGACTTTTATCGTCAAGCTTTCGGAGGATAATCATGGCTAATACAAAAATCATAAAATCATATATTGCAGCAAGTACAATTACTGAGTTCGCTTTAGTCTCAGTTGATGTTAATGGAAAGATCGCTGTAACTACGGCAGGTAATGACGTGACTTGTACCGGTGTAGCTCAAAGAGCAGCTGTAGCCGGTGACTCGGTTGACGTTGTAACGTTCGGCGAGACTCGAGTTATTGCAGGTGGAGCTATTGCACCAGCTACAGAACCTCGTTTATCTGCTCATACAGGCGGGACTGTAACAGCAGCTTCAGCAGGTCGTTACCCAGTAGCTCGCATCATTCCAAACATTAACCAAGTCTCAGCGGCTACAAACGATCAAATCTTAGTATTGTTTACAGGCCCAACAGTAATACACGCTTAGGAGTAAATCATGGCAAGTTCATACAGTAATATACATCCAGTCGATCAGATCTTAACTAGCTTAATGAGTGATGTAGTCCCTAGCGACAGTCAACTCATAGCTAATGATATTCTAGAGAATGTTAATATTCCAGAAAGAAGTGGAACTTTTCTTTTAGAGAATAGCCGAAACTTTATGGGAGCTGGTGTTGGTCTAGATTTAGAACGTGCGCCAGGTGCTGGTCGTGCTAATATCGGATCATTTGATAGAAGTAATTTAACATTTAAAGCTTTGATCTACTCTGCTCAAGACTCTATTGCTATGGAAGACATTATTGATAGTCAATATCCAGGCGGTGAAGAAGCTCGCATTGCTAGAAAAGTAAGACGCGCAATGATGCTCTCTAAAGAGAAGCGAGCGGCTGACTTGTTATTTGATACAGGCTCTTTTACTAATGATACATGTACTAACGTCATGGGCGGTAAAGTTGATGCGGCTGGTACTGATGGCTTAACAGGTCTTGATAAATTAAAAGATCTAATCTTTGCTCAAGCGCATGGAATTAATCCGGATACTCTTATCTTCGGTCGTGGTGTATTTCGTGCACTAGCACGTAATCCAGAGGTGCGAGGATATGCAGGTACAGCAAGCGCAGGTCTTGCGACTGGTAACATGATCTTAACAGATGAAGCGACTAAGCAAGTATTACGAGATGTTCTAGGCATTCCTCATATTCATGTAGGAGAAGCTAGACGAGAGACAGCGGTACCAGGGGCGACTTCAAGCGAGTCTCAAATCTGGAATACAGAATCAATCTTTTGTGGTATCCTTAAGGGCTCTGATGCAATCGTCCAAAAAAGTGGCAACGTTAAAGGCATGCCAGTGGCAGCTCTTAACTTCTCATTTGGTGGAATGGTTGCGGGTCAATATGATTCTTTAGATGCAACTCGTCGCTATGTTTATGCTGAAGAAGTGCAACAATTTAAAGCGATCGACTCAACGCTTGGTTACATCTTGACAGACTGTCTAGTGTAAGCAAAGGTTTAACATGTGCGATACTCCATCTATAATATTATTATCTGAGGATGCTGACCAAAAAGCGATTGATGATTTATCAAGACAGCTTAAGCAGCAATCCGGAGAGATCGCACAGTTAACCAAGGCTAAGATTAAAGAATTAAAAACTTTAGTTAAAGCAGAAAAATCTATGAAGTCGGTACTTGAAAAATCAAGAGGCCGATTTTTAAAAACGCTAGGGGATGCTGTCAAAGTGACAGACCCTCTTAGCTTATTAGCTTTACCTAGAGATCAAATGATTGATTTCATAATTAGAGGCGGCTTTGATATCTCAATAGACGAGTTTATTGAGCAGACTGACAACATAGCTAAAGCAGTTGAGAACACTGCTAAAGTTATTCAGCCCGATCTAGGATTAACGCCTATTCAGCAAAAGATTGATTTGATGCAAGCTGTAACAGTCCAGCAAGTCTTTGACGACGTCGTACTTCCAACTGTAGCAAATGGAACTAGAGACTCATTAAATGCGATGACTTTAGACGTCCCCCCTAAAGATGCTCTATCTACACTAGCTCAAAGAATGAATCAGGCGACAGGTAAGCAGCTTACTGAGATTAATACGAAGTCTTCTATGTTTGGAAGATCTGTAACGGCTCAAATAGCAGAAGAGGCAGGCTTAAATCTTTTCTTATATACAGGTCCACTCGATGGCGTAACAAGGAAATTCTGTGACCCATTAGTAGATAAAGTCGTTAGTGACTCTCAAATGAGAAAGTTAAACAATGGACAAGGGTTACCCGTACGGACCGCCGGGGGTGGTTATAATTGTCGTCACTCCTGGAGTCCAGTGAGTAAAGGCTTTGTCAAAGCTGCTAACTTAACTAGAGCAACTACAAGAGATATTAGTGACGCTAACACAGGAGGTAAACGCAAATGATACGCAAAGCAATTACAAGCAAAGACTATCTATTTGAATGGAACGCACCCAAGCCAGTTAGTGGCAATCCTTCAATCACGTTTAAAGCGTCATCTACTGTGACATCAGTAATGAGTCATTCACGATCTGATATTTCAGTCAGTGCAATAGCAAACGATAGACGGACTTTAACAATTGCAAGCAGTGACTCTTTGCAACGTGATCAAGCCTTAGCTTTCCTTAAGACCGATGGAGATACGTGGTACTCTGTTAAAGTAATTCGAATAGTAGGGACTACGGCAATCTTAGCTGAGCCTCTATCGCGTGAAATAGACTTAACAACATCAGCCTCCATAGAGTTCGCAATGTGGTACTATACAGCATTATCGGCTAATGTAACGAGTACATCAGGAACCTTTCAATATATAATAGACTATACTGCTGACTTAGGTCAGAACAATATCTCTAAGTTAGATAAAGGTATTATTAAAGTTACGCCACGGCCATTTGATACTGGCTTAGATCATGATTCATTTGTGAGCCGATTCGCTCCACTCGCTGACATGATACCTAGAAGACAGTCAGACTTTGCTCCACAAATCAAAGCCGCACTTGATGAGATCTCTTTAATCTTGCGTGATAAGTTATCACCATCGGAAGTTACAGAAGATGAGATCTTTAATGCTGAGTCATTCCAATTAAGTCATGCTTACTGTACAGCTGCTAGAATCTATGAGATGAATCTACAGCTAGACGCGACTGATGCTATGCGGTCTAGATGTATAGAACTTTTAGACCTTGCCTTAAGATCCATTGATTTAGATCTTGATGGCGATGGCATTATAGATACTGGTGAGATTGATCTTGAGAAGACTGGTGGGAAGTCTACAGACTTTCGAGCGAGTTGGAAGTCATATACTAAAACAGGGCAAGGCAAAGACTTTAATCCGACAAGATCTATGGGACACTAACATGGCATCTAAAGTTAAGTTAAAGCTACCCGCTAGCATATGGACTGAGAAGGATACTAAAGTCTTAGCATCTAACACACTGGCAACGATTAAAAGACGCACTTCTAAAGGGCTGTCTTCTAATGGTGGTAAGTTTAAAGACTACTCGACTAAGTCTATGTATGTATCTTTTAAAGGTGCCAGACTTAAGCCTAAGGGTGGACGATTGTCTAGGACTGGTAACTCTGTCTTCTATGATGGAGGCTATGAGCAATACAAGCATGACTCTCGTAAGAGAAGCCGTACAGCGACCAAGGGACAAAGCGCCGAAGTAGATTTAGTTTTATCTGGTCAGCTAATGAATAACCTTGTAGTGCTAGAGGCTTCCTTAACACGCTTTAGAATTGGCTTAACTAAACACGTTCAGCATTATGGATACGCAGTACATGAGAAACGTCCTTACATTGGATTAACAGATAATGAGATTAATATACTTGTTAATGCTGTATCTTATGATATCTCTGAGAAGTTAAGGAAGGGGAAGTGATGAGCCGAGGAATAGTACAATCATTAATAAAATTAAAGACAATGATAGAAGCGATTGAGCCTAAGACCGATACTCATAATGGTTTTGTATGCATCGATGATGGAACCGGCTTGACTTCTCCTTTAAATGCTAGATTTGAAAGTCAGAGACAGTTTGCTTTCGAGCTAACATCTTTAGCTATGGATGACGGAAGCGCGGGCCTAAGTGGTCGGAAGCGTGTTAGCGTAGACGTGGTCGTTAGATACGCTATTCCTAAAGAGCAAGGATTTAGAATGAGGATCATGACAGAGGATAGTAGTAAAATGATAGACACTATCAAAGGTCCTCAGTACGAATTTAATATAACTGGCATAATATCAGTAATACCTAATCAAGCTAGAACTGAAGAAATAACAGATGACATAGGGGAGACCATAGGTCACCTTTTGATCATACCCTTTGACCTACTTTACCTGGAGGCATAAAATGAGCGTAACTCATAGAAGTTTAGGCGTAGCAATTGAAACCGTTTTTGGATCGTTATCCACCACCAACAATCTTCCAGATAATAGCGGCTTGAGTTATGCCTCTATTCCTTGCGAGAGAGACCCCATCTTAATTTATGGAGAAGTGGTAGCGAGCGAGAGAAATGACGCTAGAGATGGCTCTTACTTTTTGCCGCCTGAGCCTGATACTGTTTGGAGCGGTGGAAATCGTGTAAGACGTCGTACTGGTCAAGTAAGTCTTAGAGTCGACTTGTCAACAATTGGAAGTAGTGCAACTAATTATAACGCGAATTATTTAGGGATGCTTCTAGGAGCTGGATTCTTAACACAGCTTAATGGCGTTGCAAGTGTCACGGCTTCAAGTGTAACTGATGTTAATAATTTTGTAGGAGCGGGATACGCTGTCACTGATGTAGGTACTTTAATCTCATCGATTATAAAAGGAGCTGTAGAGTATAGTGCAATCACTGAAGTCGATGGCACCGATATTAGCGTATCTCCTGCGTTCTCAGCGGGATTCACAGGGACTCCGACGGTTAGAGGGACTCAGACTTGGTATCCAGGATCGAGAACACAAACTGGTACACGAACTCATTCTCTTTCTTTTAGGGTCGACGGCGTCAACTTTAGATCATATGCTTATGGCTGTGTATTAGAGTCACTGAGTATCTCTTTAGATAATGGTCGTTTAATGGCTGACTTTAATTATCAAGCGGCTTTAATTCAAGATGATCATGGAAATGCAGTAGGACCGTTCGAGCCTACGTACAATACAGGCGCTCCAGCTTTCTTTAGAAATAGCTATGTTGTAATCAGTAGTACCTCTCCTAACTCTACGAGTAACGCAACTACAGCCAATACCTTGGGACGCACTTCTTTAGATTGTGAAGACTTCAGTCTTACAGTAACAAATACACTCACTCCACTCGGAACAAGTCAATCAATTCTAGCCATGTCTGGAATGGAAATAACTGACTTAGACGTAGAGTTGACTTTGACTTTATCGACTGTAAATACAAGTATTAATCAAGATTACTTTAACAGAACAGTCCGACAGGTGTTAGTAGGTACAGGCCCCCAAGCTGATGGAGAGGGATGTGCGATCATGATACCGGCCGCACAGCTCGCTAATGATCCATCTCAATATGATGTGAGCGGTAATGATATTGTTCGTCAGACTCTTACATATAAACAAACTAGATATGCTGGGGATGTAAACAGTGGAGCAGCTTATGAGACAGGCGCCGGTTGCTCACCTTTCCGAATCGCTTTAGGAGTTTAATAAATGGCTTTGCACTTTCTTACATCAACAAACCAAACTAAAGAAGTCGTCGTAACTTGTGACCCATCTGTCAACGGTACAGAAGAACAACAAAGAGAATATATAAACACTGGCGACTTATCAAAGTTAGACATTAAGAAAGATGCAACTCGATTCATATTGAAACCACTTGGACCTGCTGAAAGAGAAAAAGCAGAGATCAGAGCGGGGGCTTTTAGTAGATCGGAACTGGGCCGACTACTTTGGATAGAAGCTCCCAACGATTCAAAAGATAAGGCTAGATGGCATCATAAGCTAGATATAGATGAGCGAGAGGCACTAGGCTCTTATGAATCTTATATCTCAAGAGTATATCTAGAGATGATTCGTGAGTCACTTGTTAGCATCGACGGCAAAGAAGCAAGCATTGAATCAATACAAAAAATTAGACCTGACTCTTTTAGACTATCTACTATAACCGAGTTAGTCTTACACATTCAAAGAATGAGTCTAATAGGTGACGAGGGAAAATAGCCCTAGCCTCCTCAATATGGTTACCCTTCTCGAGGGGAAGAGGCTGGGATTGTAGCCAATGCAAGAAAGACTCTAAGCTAAGAAGGCAGAGGGGGAACTGCGGTGAAGTCTTTAAACAAGGATTGCCACAGTCGCAAAAAGATAACGTAGGCGTATTTGTTCCCGGCTATAGAGTCGCGCCCAATAGTGGGGAATCATATAGCGATCTTAAAATAAGATCCTGTCCTATTGCTAACATGAATAGAGTTGCATCAGTCGTTCAAAATTATAGCAGAATTAAAGCAGGATTAATAAAGATTGATGATATTTATCCTAGTCCTACATGTGCTATTATTGAATCATTAGAGATAATAGAATATAATCATTCTCAAATGATGCAAAGACAGCATGACCAAAGCATGACGGAGGCTCAACATGGCTAAAGGTGGAACAATAGAAATAGATGTTGAGTTATCAGGAGGCCAAGACATCAGACAAGGCTTTGATGAGATTGGGTCAGCTGGCAAAGCATTGACTGAGACAATGGGGGCGACTAATGAGAAGCTGGGAGAGGGGTTAGCAGGAGTGGGAGAGTCTGTCTTTGGACTTGCTGATACGTTCGGAGAGCTAAAGAATGGGATTAAGAATGTGGGTCAAGTTGGTGCTAAAGGATTAATCGGATTACTCGGCCCGATTGGGATGGTAGTAACTGCGGGCTTTGCACTTTATGAATCGTTTAGAATGATAAGCGGAGCAGCTCAAGAAGCAGAAGAGAATCAAGCGGCGATGGCTGCTGCTGCTGGTGATCTTCAAAGCAAGCTAGAGGCATTAAGTGAAAAGGGAATCCAGCCAACTGCTAAAGAGCTAGTTGAGTTTTCTAGAATAACTATTGAAGGTCAATTTGCTAAAGACAAGCTACAAGTAGCCGAAGAGAAATTAACAAAGACTTTTCAAAAAGCATTTGAGATAGAGCAGAAAGTAAACAAGCTAAGAGAGCAAGCTGCTAAGGGTATTAATGCTAGGGCCGTGTTGAATGGAGAGCTTAAAGAAGCAATAGAAGATCTAAACGAAGCTAGAAAAGCAGAAGAGAAAGAGATAACTAAGCATCTAAAATTACAAACTGAAGTTAATAAAAAAATCAAAGCAGGTGAGGAGCTTTATAAGAAGCATGAGGAGACCAGTGCCGAATTCTTAAAGTCTAAAATACTAGAGAATGCAGAGATTCTAAAAGCAATTCAACTAAGAGAAGCTGAGAATAATGAGACCGGCGAGGCCTTAGAGAATAGCAAAATAGAGATAGAGCGCATCAATGAACTCACTAAAGTAAAAGCCAAAGCTAATGAAGAGAATCAAAAACAGCTTCTAGCACAGAGCAAAGCTCTGGAAGCTGAGATTAAAAAGACTAATCAAGTTGACTTAGCAAATGAGACAGCGCAAAGAAAGCGAGATGATAGAGTACTAGAATCTATCAAGAAGCAAGAGGAGGCTAGAGCTAAGAGCCGACAAAGAATAGTAGAATCAAGACGAAGGCAGGAAGCTGAAGAACAGCAACGAATACAGAAAGAAAGGCAGGACGAGCTTAGACGAATTGCTGACAGTGCTAGAATAAAGCAACTTCAAATAGAATCTGAAGAAGACTCGACATTAAAACAGATCAAACTAGCAAGACACAGATATGATACTACTAAAAAACTAGCTAAGAATAATTTAAATCAGCAACTCATTGCTAGACTTGCATTTGAGAATGAAGTCAAAGCAATCAATAAGCAAGCGATGAGCGAGAAGCTACAAGTCGAAAAAGAACAAGAAGAGAAGCGTAGATCTTTTGCGCTTGAGACTAGAGAGTTTAATATACAGCAGATACAAGATGAGACTCAAAGAGACTTAGCTATGTTGAAGATGCAGTATGATGAGCGCTATGAGATCGCAAAAAACAACCAGGAGCAAACGAACGAACTACAGAGAAGATACACGATAGAAAGACTACAGATTCTCAGCCGTGAGACTAACGCAATGAAATCAAAATTTAAAGATATGTTTGCAGACATGGGCCGAGGGTTTGCTGAGGCGGCTGTGGCTTCTATGCTGATGGGGGAATCATTTAAAGACGGCATCGCTTTAGTCTTACAAGGACTAGCGAGACAAGCAGGCGTTGAAGCGCTGATGCAAACGGCTAAGGGTCTCGCTGCTTTGGTCTTATTCCCTGCGGCGGCATCAAATCACTTTGCAGCCGCAGGAGCTTTTGGTAGTGCGGCGCTTGCCGCTGGTGCTGCGTCGAGTGCGATGGGTGGTGGTGGTGGTGGTGGTGTTGGTGGTGGTGGTGGATTCTCTCCAAGCGGGTCGCCTCAAGCCTCTCAAGCTCCACAGCGAGAAGAGGCAACAGCTTCTAGTATGGTCTTCAATGTCAACTTCTCTGGTGCTGTAATCTATGATACTAAGAAAGCAGCAGAGCAAGCCATGGCTGATAGAATAACTAGAGTAATGAAATCAAATAGACGTGGATCTCCTAGGAGCTAACAAATGAATCCTTCCCCCTCTCCCAACTTTGCGCTATTAACTAGTGTAGACTTTTCTCAATTTAACGCGAAGCCATTTAGCAGAGGAGCCACTGCTATTAGTGCAATATGGTCTAGTGATTATGAGGACATGATCAGCTTTCTCAATGGCCGAGGTATGGCTAACGGTAAAAATTTACCAGACTCCCTGCTTGCTTCATCCAACTTTGGAACTAATTGGCACATCGGAATAAATGCAAATGATAAGATCGAGATAAGCTCCACTCATGCATTTAGGATTAGGTTTGATCCAGCGTCAATCTATGACGATGATACCGACGCTTTAGGCATTGGGGCGGATTGGGTATTGTATGATGGATCTGCTACGATTGGTTCACCTCTTCTATCTTTTAAAGTGACGGCTCCATCTGATTGGATTAGAGGTGAGGTTATAGCATTCTCATATGAGATTGAAGAAGTGGGGTCCGGTAGTGGTGCTTTTCTGTTTAACTTCTCAGGCGGTGTACAAGATTTAATAGTAGCTTGTCGAGAGCGTGGTAATGGTGACATTGATGACTTAAATACAGCAACTCTAGAAGGAGCTGACGTCGCAGCGACGAGTGGAGACACTCGATGGTATATCGATAATAATGGCCATGTTGTAAACTCTAGCATCGGTATAACAGCATTGACATGGAATTCATCAGCCTTGGACATGAGAAACTTTTTAGGATTCACAGGAGATGAGTCAAGCGTTTATGTTAATGGGTATACTGTACTAACAGCAACACACCCATGTAATACTGTCTTAGTACCATCTAGACCATACCAACAAAATCATGTAAGCACTGAGAATGTAGCACAATCTAAAAGACGAATTGGGGGAGGGTATACTAGTAACTATATCGGCACTTATAAAACTACAGTGCTGGGATTTGATTTAGATGCTAATCTAGACTTGATAGATCTATATCAGCATTTCATTTATAAGTTTTTTAACTATGCGAGTGCCGGCGAAAGAGTTAACTTTTATCAAGTCTGGGGAGACTCTAGAAGAATGTTAATTACTGGAGATGTCTTATCTAGTCAGCCCGCTCATGATCTTGTTTATACTTCATCTCGTAACGGATTCGAGGGTCGCATTAGAGCGTGTATGATTTCAAAGCAATTAGACTTATCTTTTCCTCGCAACCTTAGAAGACGTGTGCCTGTGACTATTAGAATGGAGCATCTTAATGAGTAACTCTTACAGCGCTTCTAGTATTCTCGCAGACCCAAGTGGCACAGTCGCAGGCAAGGATATAATCTTTACTACACCAGATAGAATGGCTCAATCTATTAATTATAGTTTTGCCGCTGGTGGCTGTCATAATGTTTTAAGTCAAGCTTATGCTGATGCTGTATTTGTTCAAGACTCGACTAGTTTTGTAGAGATGAGCCAATGGCGCATCCCCTTAGTATCTCTTGAGCATACTGAGCTTGAGGTCGTAATCAACTATAAACTAGATGGAGTGTCAACGGCTTGCAATGCAAAGCTGACTCTAGATGTCGGTGCTAGCTCTTCAAGCGTGACTATCAATTTACCGACATCCACTAATAACATAGTTAATGATTCAATTAATTTAACAATGCCAGCTAGTAATGAGTATTATGGAACTTTAACTATAGAGATTCAAGCTGATAGTACGACCGCAGAAGTACAAGTCTTTAGTCTAATGGCATCCTGGAAGCGTATAAATAGCCCAATTTCAGCAGGTCAAAAGAATCAGTATTTAACGACTGAAAAGTTTAGGCCATTTGGCACTGTTAGGACTAACGCCAATAACGCTTTAACTTCAAGATTCGCTCATAACATGATTGATGATATTGCAATCTTAAGAACCAGATACAAGTCTTATCTAACTTGGTCAGGTGTTTATGCTCCATCCTCTAGCAGTTCATTAACTGATGCCGCAGCTAGTGCGGTCTATTTAGGGACTGGTGATATTGATAATCTTGTAGGGTTCCCTATGCTTCCCAATGGATGGGAGGAGCTCACAGGTAACAAGCTAGAGTTACATGTTAGAGCAATTGGGGATGTTACTTTTGATTTCATGGGCAATGAGATTGTTATAGATCAAGCGACTAGCTTAACTGTCGGCTGGTCCATCTTTACACTAGAGATAGATAATGCAGACATATCAAATATAGGTGCCTTAAATTTACCCTATTATCAAGCGACAGTAGACAACACTTCACAGAACTATGATAATCTAGCTGGATATCTACCATCTCCATTTACGACTAGGTTCCCGGTGGTTAACAGTGGGAATAGTGGAGCTATCTTATCACTAACATTGATGGGGGTTTAATATGTTGATACAGACAGCTTATAACCTACTTCCGAATAAGAAGTCCTGTAATAATGGAGCTGTATTATTTGGGGCTTCAGTTTCGTCTATGTCGATGGCATTATCTCAGTTAAGCCATGTTAAGATGTTGGGACATGCAAATTACGACATAATGCGTTCATGTTATAATTCTTTCTTATTTGCTGATGGCGGTCCAGGTCAAATAAATACTAGGATTAGCTCTTCAGTAGGTGGCATATTTAAAGGCTATACTGAGTCTCATAAGTTAATGTATCAATCCACCTTATTGTCAAAATGGTTGTGTATATTGGTAGGATATGAAAGCGGCGCCAATAGCCAGGACTCAGCTTCTCCAGCTTACTCTCCACAAATCGATATTAAGTTGAACTTATTACATGACTCCGGGTCAGGTTATACTGATGTAGGTACTTTTGACGAAGGCATAAGATTAGACTCTGTTGATGCTTTGCGTCAATCCTCTTATGTCAGTAGCGATTTTTCTGGTCAGTTTGTAGCTAGTAGTGGCATTACGATACCGAGTTCTATTCCTGCTAATGTAAGCCCAGTGCCTCCGAGACCGTTATATATTCCAGAAAGCAAAGTATTAGGATCAACTCTATACACTGTAAGAGGTGGAATGATTAGTATTGTTGTATCTTGTCTAGAATGTAAACTAAGGTCACTAACAGTGTTTGATATCTATGAGGCTGACTTATGATTATGAATAATAACGGCCGTCGTGTATTCGCATTACAAGTCGCAGGACTATCAACTAGATATCATTCAATAATTCCCCCATCATCTTCTAATCTATCCTCTAATATTGCGACGTCAATAAGTTATTCTGATGTACAAGGGATTGTTACAGTCGGAGCATTTACTAGCAACATTGATCCGAGCGGCGGAATATCTTCTCACTCCCCCCTGTCTATTGAGTTATCTATCTTAAAAGATGGATCAAGCCAGGATCCTGGTGTAATATTTGGCAGAGTAGGCAAAAGGTCGAGCAGTGTTACACAGACTAATCTAGATGAAAACATTAACTTTGATTCTTTACCTTTAACTATAGATATAGATAAAGACTTGAGTGCCTTATCAGTGCCTCGCTTAATGCATGTAGGAAGCGAGACCTTTAGAGTTAATGCTTTTACATCTTCATCAATGACAATAGATGAGCGAGCCTTAGGAGGTACACAATACCAAAGCCATGATATTGGCTTACAAGGGTCATCAGTCCCGATTGCTTCTACTGAGATAACTACTTTTAGGGGTCGTAGATGTAAGCTATATATTGCACATCAAGACATGGGGGGGAATGTATCGGATTATGTAGAGATCATAAATGGATTCATTGAGTCTTCTCCCTATGTTGAAGGTGGAGAAACTGTATCATTATCAATCCTTCCCTTAGTCAGCTTGCTAGATTCTGAGCTTGCAGATCAGAAACAGGGAAAGACTTTTCTTTTGCAAGGAAAACACTATTTCGGAAATAGATCTAATATCTTTGAATTCGGAAGCGCATTCCGTAATCCATATCAATTAACTTTAAAGAATGCCGTTGCTACATCAGCCACAACCACGACGATTGACGTTAGCTTTCCAGTAATACCTTTACAGAATATCTTTGATACTAGCTTGCCTAACGGCGTCGGTAATGATGTGCCTTGGTTCCATCCTCGCTATCCGTTTATGATTGGGTCTAATCATGCCCATCTACTTTTTCCTATATCTTTGTCAACGGTATCAAGTCGCCCTCAAATTGTTATAGACCATAGTGTTAGCGGCGCCACTTCCCAAACCGCCATAGTCAATGCAGTAAATACTCCGATTGATGAGGCTGGGTATCCTGCTTATGTACCGAAGCGCGGGGAAATAAAAAGAATTACATTAGCGACCAATGCATTAAAAGATTGGCCTCACATAATTAATGAGCAGGTCAATGCTTCAATAACAACACATACAGGAGTTAACGGTGCTTTCTCTGCTGTCAATGTACACTCTGATAGATTAAGGGGCATACCTTTTGCTGATCAAAGAGGATTTAGGCCGTCGCATGATGGGGTTATACATTTATGGTACTCTTCTGAGTGGTATAAGAACTCCCCAAACTATGGCTATCAATACTGGAGCAGTGCAAGGATTGGAGATGGTCGAAAGCTGCCCAATAAGAGAAGAGTGTTTTACCCTTTGGACTTCTGGAATGATGGTAGTAAACCTAACTACGCTGGCACATCTAGACTAGTAAAAGCTTTAGACTTTTCAAATGAAAGAAGGACCTCTATAGAAGAGCCGATGAATACAGCTCTTGCTTACTTTCAATCAAACGAAAAAGTAATACTAGTATCTAGCTCCTTGGGACTACCATCCATCGATAATGGCGAGAAATTTGGGGTTCAGGTAGAAACGTATGATTACTTTAATGATCGTATTAAAACGCTTTACTTTGAGGCAAGTCATGAGACAGCAATAACTGGCGGGATATTAATCCATCTCACATCTAACAGGGAAAACAATAGACAGGGCCACTTTGGAGACTGGAGAAATCAAGAAAGGACAAAGATCTCTAGAGGGATCTTAACTCTTTACTCGTCGCCAGGCGAAATCATGCTTAAGATTTTGCAAAGTGGGGGGGGTGGTAATAATGGAACTTATGACACCTTAGGAAGTGGTCTATCAATCCATGAAGACAATATTGATATTGACTCTTTTCTGAGTAACGGAACGACTAACATAAGCGCATTGAATCGTGGCTTTAGTACTGATGACTTCAATCCAAGGGACTTCTTTGACTCATTGCTAAAGTCGCTTGGTTGTATCTTAATAATGAAACGCTCTAGTACTGGGATAAGTAAACTAACATTGCAGCCTCTAGCAACTGAGAGAAGCGACTTTTCAAGTACTACAATAAACCAAGGGGATTGGTTAGCAGATACTCCTCCGACTTGGTCAATCTATGAAGATATAGTCACACAAATAGAGATTAAGTATCAATGGGATAATGATACAAATGAATTCTTAGAGAATGTTATTTTTAATAATCAAGACGCTATCAATCGTTATGGTGGAGAGAAGTCAAAAGTATCTATTGAATTGTACGGACTTGAGTCGATGGATGTAGGTAGCGGCACAGGTGATGTCTATAACTTCTTACTGCCGATTGCTTCTAGAATATTTAATACACTTAGTAATCCTATGAGGCTTTGGAAAGGATCGATAGGGACCGGCCCAAGTATCTATTTAGATGTTGGATCTTATGTAACTTGTAGCTCCCCACACTTAAAAAGTCTTAGCGATTCTTATGGAATTACGGATCAAGTTGGAATGATTAAATCTATTCATCAAGAGTTAATGTCTGAAGGATGCGAGCTAGAGATCATTCATACCGGAATAAATGTAGTAAATTGGAATAGTACTCTGGAGGTTACAGGTGTTCCGGCGGCTAATCAGTTGATAGTTGCATTTACAACATATAGCGATAATGACGCGCCATTCTTTAATGTTAATGATGTACTTGATTTCCTTCCCCACGGTGACGAAGATAATAGTACAAACGGCTTAGTCATACAGAGTATATCGATGGGCACTAATACGATAACGTTTACAGCTAATCATGGCATTACTCCCGGTACTAATATCGGAACGCTTGAGCCTACGACTTTTATAAACGCTACAGCATCTCATACCAAAGATGCTTATCTTGCAAATGCTTCTAGCATTCTAGGAGTATCTACTGAAGCTCAGGAGTACGCATGAGAATAACAAAGAATGAATTAATTGATAAGCTCAAAAAGCAAGAAGATGACTTAAGACGTTTAAGGAGATCTCTGGCGATGAGTGAGATTGATCTACCTGCTAGAGAGTTTATCAATCCATCATCTAACGAGACCACAGTAAGCGAGCATAGTAGAGAAGCATTACAGAGAGGTTTTACTGAATGGGATAATAATGTCACAGAGCCCGAGTATAATGGAGACTGGCAACGAATCAACACATACATTAAAGGAGCTGATGGAATCGGCTGGACTTGGGAAAGTGACTATGTAAGAAATGGTCAATTTGCATGGTGTGGAGCTTTCGCTGCTTTCTGTTATACAAAGATTAGATCAAAGATTAGATCAAAGATCTTTCCGTCATGTTATAGACTTTGGGACAATTGGGGAGGGACTCATAGAAAAGTATCTAACATAAATCCAGGTGACATCATTGTAGTATATACTTCTACTTCTCACAGTCCGTCCTATGGTAATCATATAACGATTGCATGTAGTTATCTATTAGATGACGGTGACTTTGAGACTATAGAGGGTAACGCCAAAGGCCCAGGTCCAAATGGAAAAATAGAGGGCGTTATTAGAAGAAAAAGAAATATTAAAGATGTTGCACATATCTATAGACCATCAAGTGAGGATTATGATGAGTAAATTAATTAAGAGCCTCGGAGGTCGCAAGTCAGCAATGTTTTTAATCACCTTAATCACAGTGTGCTTATTATGTTTTTTTAATAAAGCATCTACTGAAGTCCTTGGACTCATTGACACATTATATCTAGTTTATGCTGGCTCTAATGTAGCAGCTAAAAAGAAAGAGAGTAAAACGAATGAGTAATAAATTAAGTGTACAAAATCCTATTTCAGCAGGTCAAATCATTGGAGCATATAACGCCTCAGGTGTCAGCGATACAGATTGGCACTCTTTGACAAGTGCTGACTTCTATGACCCGACGTTGGGAACTCAGCTTGATGCATCTTTAAAGTTTGCATATCTCGGAGCTGTATCATCAAATACAACGACAGTCTCTTATGTTAAATTAAGAGCGGCGGCCGGTGCTGGTGATGGTGTCACTAATAGCGATGGAGTGATCCCCTTACTCTCATCATATTCAGTTGATAGTCAAGCCCTCGCATCTTCTAACATCACTAGCATTGCATACAAGAAAGCTGACTCATCAGATTCTTTTGTTGTGTACTGTGGATTTAATAGAGGTTAATTATGAGTATTAAATTCGAATCATTCAAAGGAACGGGCGGCGGTGCTGTTACTGGTGGACTTGTTTATAAAGGTTCATACAATGCAACCACATCAAGCCCTTCCTTAGTCACAGCAAAAAAAGGTGACTTCTATATTGTATCAGTCGCCGGCACGTTGGCAGGTATTACATTAAATGTCGGTGATCACATTGTGTTCAATCAAGATGCTGCTAATCCTGTAACATCTGCCATGTTTGATACAATTGATAATACGGATGCAGTCGCAAGCGTCAACAGTCAAACAGGTGTTGTAGTTTTAAACGCTGCTAATGTTGGAGCTTTAGCAATAACATCAAATCTAGGTGATCTTAATAATGCAGTGACAGCAAGAACAAATCTTGGACTTGGCACAGCGGCAGTCAAAGACCACGGAACGACGAACGGTGATCTTGTCTTACTCGATGCCGTTGGACTTCCTGCCGTTGATGGTTCTCAACTTACAGGGATCACAGCGACTGACAATACTAAGCTAGCCATATTAAATAATTTAAGTGATTTGACAAGTGCTACTTCAGGACGATTAAATCTTGGTCTTGGTACTGCCGCAGTCAAAGACCATGGAACGACGAATGGTGATCTTGTTCTTCTTGATGCCGTTGGGCTTCCTGCTGTCGATGGGTCTCAGCTAACAGGTGTTACAGGAACGGACGCAACGAAGCTCGCTATTGCTAATAACTTAAGCGATCTGAACAATGCAGGCACAGCGAGAACAAATCTTGGACTTGGAACAGCGGCAGTCAAAGACCACGGAACGACGAACGGTGATCTTGTCTTACTCGACGCGACTGGTCTTCCTGCTGTAGATGGTTCTCAGCTAACAGGGGTCACAGCGACAGACTCTAGTAAACTAGCTATTGCTAATAATCTAAGTGATCTTAATAATGCAACAACGGCAAGAGCAAATCTTGGTCTTGGTACAAGTGCGACGCTTGATGTCGGAACTAGTGCGAATAATGTCATTCAACTTGATGGATCATCTCGACTTCCTGCTGTAGATGGTTCTCAGCTGACTAATCTTCCAAGTGGAGCAAGTGAAACTCTTCAGCAAGTGACAGACAACGGAGCGACAACAACAACAAATATCTCAGTTGCTCAAGTGACAATGGGTGGAGATCTTCTTGCTGATGGTAATCAAACGCGTACAATCGCAAGTGAAACAAATCGCTTTATCACTGCTCATAGTGATCTCAATGGAGCAGTTCGATTCAAAGCAAAAGCTGGTGTTGCACTGAGCAAAGGGGACGTCGTTTATATCTCAGGCGTGTCGGGTGGAGTTCCGACGGTTGCAAAAGCTCAAGCTAATAGTGCTTCGACAATGCCAGCCTTCGGTCTTTGTCATGCTGCTGCTTCTCTTAATGCAGAAGTTCAGATTGTATCATTTGGTAATCTTGAGGGATTGAACACTGCATCATTGGCAGTCGGTGATACATTATTTATCAGCTCTACAACTGCGGGCACTGTGACGAATACTGCTCCAACTGGTGAAGCAAACTTTATTCAAAATATTGGCAGAGTCGTCAAAATTGATGCTGTTGGAAATAGTGGTATATATAAAATAGGTGGTGCAGGTCGTACGAATGCAACGCCAAATCTTGATACTGATAAAATATTTTTAGGTAATGGATCGAATCAAGCTGTTTCAACTGCTTTAAGTGCAATAACTTTATCATCATTCAATAATGATTTGACGACTAATATTGTACTGGATACCACTCCTCAATTGGGTGGTTCTCTTGATGTCAATGGTCAAGACATTGTAAGCGTATCGAACGGTGCGATTGAACTCGCTCCTAATGGGACTGGCAAAGTCACAATCAAAGGAAATGCAACAAGTGGAAGCGGTCAAATCGTTTTAAACTGTGAGCAGAACTCGCACGGAATATCACTTAAAGGCCCTCCTCATTCGGCTGCTGCTTCTTATACTCTGACGTTCCCCAACACGGACGGCAATGCAGATCAAGTCTTGAAGAGTGATGGA
>Ga0115545_1000393_pt1 | contig 23729 bp, 26 predicted proteins | sample COGITO_mtgs_1003_FD_87188 | JGI IMG/M metagenome (GOLD analysis project Ga0115545, IMG submission 87188) | Pelagic marine microbial communities from North Sea - COGITO_mtgs_100330 | ecosystem: Environmental > Aquatic > Marine > Epipelagic | place: Germany:Helgoland, sampling site Kabeltonne...
CTCCCTCACTGAGTGGAGGCACTTGGCTGCCGCCGGGGGCCTCTGACCCGTCAATCAGTTTTGATGTCATACCAGACGAATCCCAGCTTGGCTTTGGTGCGATGGCTATCGGATATGACTGGCAAAACGGCTTTCGGGCCGACCTGTCGGTGTTTGGCACAGCCAGCACCGGTCTCACCGCACCATGTTCGAGCGCCTCGGACGGGAGCGCATGTTCGACGCACGCAGATATAACTGGCGGGTCGCTTCAGACCCGCGGCATGATGGTAAACGCCTTTTACGCCCCGCTCGAAGCGCGCGGTTCAAACAATGTCTTCCAACCGTTTATTGTTGGCGGCATCGGGCTTGCGCAAAACGACGTTGGCGACTGGACGCGAACGAAGAATTCAAACAATGCCACCCTTGGCAACGAAGACGTAAAAGAATTCTTTGGCGACAAGACGACAAGCTTGGCGTGGTCTGCGGGTGTTGGCGCTTCGCTTCAACTTACCAAAGCTGGCCAATGGCCCGTCTTGCTTGAGGCCAGTTGGCGCTACTACGATTTCGGTACGGCAAAAGGAAGTTCGACGCTGAAGACCGGCAGCGGTGGCATGCCCCGCGAACCTTTCAGTTTCGAGAACACCAGTCAGGTTGTGTCAATCGGCGTACGCATCCCCTTGGAGCGTTATTAACCCTGCCATAGGGCGAATGCGCTCTCGAACCGGGCACAGCTAGACAACATGCTCCACCAGCAACAACATTAGACATCTCGAAACCGACTGACGTGGTAAAGTTTTTCGGTTTCGCTTTCCCAAAGACTGGGAGGATGCGGCCCTTTGCTGCCGGTCACGTCCACATCAGGCTGCTGCAGTGCGGCCCGTCATTGCCGACATTCGTGCATCTTGCAGCATTTTTGCTGGCTGAAACGTCGGTGTGCGCGGACAGAGCTGCCGTTGCGACATTCAGGTGATCTTGTATTGTTGTTAAAGCAAAGAAGGTCGGTAGGGGCTAATATGACGATTGCTCAGGGTGGATGCCTATGCGGATCACTTAGGTATGAGGTTCAAAAGCAACCAGCGAGAACCACTATGTGTCATTGTAAATTCTGCCAGCGCGCGACGGGCGGTGCTTACCTAGTTGAACCGGTATTCGAGAGCGCCGATTTCAAGATTCTTCAGGGCAAACCGAAGTGTTACACTCACGTATCCGAAGGGAGTGGAAAGGAAGTCTATATTCATTTCTGCGACACCTGCGGGACGAAGTTGTATTTGACATTTGAGCGCTTCAAAGGTGCTGTCGGCCTCTACGGTGGAACACTCGACGACCCCAATTGGCTGAATATTACACCCGAGAACTCCAAGCACATCTTCTTGGGCGAAGCCAAGAAAGGCACTGTTATTCCACCGCATGTCGCCACCTTTTACAAACACGCAACGGAAAACGATGGCACGCCGATAGCTCCAACTATCTTTGAGAAGCCGCATATCATTGAGACAGATTAACGCGATGCGCAGCATTCGTTACTTTGGGCACGGAGCTGCCTTCCGTGCTGCGGCATAACTTTGTTGCCGTGGATCATACAGGGCGACATGGACGGCCTTTTACCGAAATCAACATGACTATGGTCACGCTGCAATGCGGCCGGCCACACAGGACATTCGCTGCGACTGCGAAATTGGGCAGCTCGTGAACTCATACAATGCGGGCGAAATATCTTTTCACCCGCTCAGTCAAAACTGCGCCATTGCAAGGGGCCCGACCTCCATTGGAATATCGACGATAGCTTTTTGCCGTTGCCCCATTGATAGTTTCTCTTCCCAATCGCCCTCCCGCTGCACCATAGTGGTGCAGTGGCGAACAAGGGAGGCCAGTATCAATGAATTTTGAGTCGACCTATCTGATCTTGATTGGGCTGTTCATCGGAGGGGGTTTGTTGTCGGCCTTGCTCTGGGTGCTTTTTAAGCCGAATTGGATGGGTTTTGCCAGAAAGACGCTTTGGGACTGGTTTGTAATATTGGCTGTGCCGGCTGTGGTGGGTTTTGCCACTTTGTTTATTTCTGCGGGCCAAGCACGCATCAATCTGGAGCGGGCAGAAGAAGAAGCTGTGCAGCAGTATTTCGACCGCATCAGTGAGTTGGCGCTCGCGGGACATTTCACCGGCGGTTCTATGGAGGCTGTCGCCGTGGGTCGCGCGCAGACTCTTGCCGTTTTGCAGATCGTAGATGGCACTCGTTCTGGGCGCGTTCTGCAATTTCTGGGTGAAATCGGACTGGTTCAGCTTTTGGTCACGGAGATCGAAGTGGCTAATTTCGCGGGCGCCCAATTGAAGGGTCTTCCCTTATCCGGCGTCGATATGGAAGATGTGAACCTTGCCGGCGCTGACTTGGAAGAAGCTGATCTTAGCGGCGCCTATCTGGAAGAGGTTGATTTACGGTATGCTGACCTTAAGGGGGCAAACTTGTCAGGGGTCACCATGGAAGACGTTGCGTTGAACGGCGCGATTTTGGACCATGCCGATCTACGGGGCGCTAACCTAGCCGATGCTACGGGGCTTGACGAAGATGAGTTAACGCGCGCGTGCCTTGACGTAAGAACGGTTCTCCCGCCGGGTATTATTGTTAAGGTATGGACGGGCTGCAGTGGCGAAATCGTTGACGATGACTGAACGCAAAGACTAGAGCAAGCGGTTCAAAATTCACTTAAGTATGTAACAAAAATGTGGCGCGCCGATCAGGCGCGCCACACTTATAAGAATTCTGATCTTCATAAAATCCGACCTTCCTAAAACTGGTATGACACTCGTAAACTTATTGTCTGCGCCGATATATCCGCACCACCATCGTTAAAATTTTCAAATTCATGCTGGAGAATTTCGCCGCCAATGCGGAAATTGTCGCTCACTGCATACTGGGCACCAGCACCGTAGAAGTAACCGGTGTCTTCTGCGCCAGAACCATCCTCAAGACTTAGCTGAGCCCCGCCGACAGTGAAATAGGGCAAGAACGCACCGGCGTCATATCCAACAATCCCCTTCAAGCGCAGCACAGATGCGTCAAAGTCATCGCCAGTATCCTTAAAGTCCATTCGCTCATATTCTAATTCACCACCGACAACAGTGGATCCCATGTCATAGAGATAGCCCGCGTGAAGACTTAGGTCATTGGTATCGATTGTCGGATCAGATCCAACGTCCACACGACCAAGACCGACACCACCGCCCACATAGAAACCAGTCCAGTCACTCGCGACCATCATCGGGGCTGGTGCAACCATAACCGGCGCAGGTGTAATGACTGGCTCGGCCAAACTACCTGCAAACGCAGTCGACGCGGTGCCAACAACAATCATCGATGAATAAGCAAAATTACGAAACATTTTTTGATCCTTTCCAAGTTTCACGTACAAAAGTAGTCCGTGTCACCGAGAACGGATTGATAAATGTCAATTGTTAGTCGGCGGAGTTCCTCCCGTTAGGCCGTTAGCGTGTGCTGTCAGACGAATGTGAACCAGCCTCAGTTTTCCAGCGATCTCAATCTGTTAGGCTGCGCCACTCGGTAAGAGCGGCGGCGCGGTTCAGCTTGAAATTTGATCGGTTGTAGAGATGGCGCTCCGCGTTGAAATGGTTGTGGACTGAGGCGTGGACGGTGACGAATTTCTGTAAAGTTCGCATCCGCCTAAAGCGAAGCATAGCCCGCTCTCTTCGTCTAAATGGCTGATGGGAATTCTCGGCCCGATTGTTGAGCCAGCGGCCGGATTCATGTTTGTCCGCGTTGCCAACGACCTTCATCGCAGCGCCGTAAGATCGCAGTTTGCCGGTCGCCAAGCTATGCGGGTTGCCGTGCCGATTCATCGTTTTCCTGAGGAATTTTAATGCGGCCTTGCGATCCTGGCGCATTGTAACGAAGCTTTCGAGAACCTCCCTTCATGATCGACCGCGCGCCAAAGGTAGTGCTGTTCCCCATTTATTTATACGAACACTTCACCTAAATGCCATTGCCAATGTGTCCCCGAACGCATTCGACCCACCCGTCTGCCACGGATTTCAGTAACAAACATCGGACCAAAGCGGTTCCACCAGAACCGTACCATCTCGTGGCTGATATCGATGCCACGTTCATGCAGCAGATCCTCGACATTGCGGAGTGAAAGCGGAAACCGGACGTACATCATAACAGCAAGGCGGATGATTTCAGGGCTGGTCTTAAAATACCGAAATGGGCTGCGTTTTGTCATCTGGTGACGCTAGTCGGCGCAACCCAAGCCGGCAAGAAAATTCCTCTGACACTGCCTCTGGGCCGTGCTGACCCGGAATGAGCCCTACAAAGTGAGAACCGTTTAACAGACAAACCTAAAACAGGCGTTTGCAAGACCAATGAAGTGACGGAACTTTGCCAGTCCGAAAACCAAGACACCCCGAGCTTTGTCCAGAACGCTTGCTGTTCGATCTGCGGAATGGGACTTGGTTGGTGGCAACCATCAGGGCCAGCGGCCATGTGCGTCGCGCTAACAGGCCGAACGCAAGACTGCTTCTGACAAGATGCCAAGCACGAAAAAGGACTTGCAAAAATGGAGCCAATGGTATGGACCCCGCCGCCTTCAATCGGCGATCCTTTAATGATCGCAACTGGGAAAGGAGAACTACCATGGAAATTGTACGAATTGGTTTGGACTTGGCGAAGAATATCTTTGAGGTCCACGGTGTAGATGCTGAGGACAAGGCTGTCCTGCGAAACACATTGCGACGGGATGCAGTCGCTCAGTTCTTCGCAGATTTGGCACCATGCATTGTTGGAATGGAGGCCTGCAGTGGCTCTCACTATTGGGCAAAGGTCTTTGCTGACCTTGGGCACGAGGTGCGTTTGATCTCACCGCAGTTTGTGAGGCCATATGTGAAATCCAACAAGAATGACCGAAACGATGCGGAGGCAATTTGCGAGGCGGTCAGCAGGCCGTCCATGCGCTTCGTGCCGCCAAAATCGTCAGAACAGCTCGAGACCCAGGCCGTTCATCGTATCCGCCAGAGGCTAGTGTCAGATAGGACACGGCTGGTAAACCAAATCCGAGGTTTGTTGGCAGAGCATGGTTTGGTTGTCGCCCGCGATATCTCGCGCCTTAGATATGCGCTTGGGCGGATTGCGGATGGCACTGACAATAACTTAGGGCACATAATCTCTGAGTTGGCTTGCGATGTGCGCGACGAACTCAGCGAACTGGATCAACGCATTGCTGCCTACAACAAGCGCATCAGAGACCTCTTCCGCTCGAATGAAATGTGCCAACGTATTGGAAAAATTGAGGGGATTGGACCAATAACGGCAACAGCACTGGTCGCCGCTGTAGGCGACCGAACGTGCTTCAAGAACGGAAGACAGTTTGCCGCTTGGCTTGGGCTCGTCCCGAAACAGCGATCCAGTGGCGGTAAATCGCGCTTGTTTGGGATCAGCAAACGCGGTGATCGATACCTGCGCACCTTAATGATCCATGGTGCCCGTGCCGTTCTTGCGAAGAGCGGTGGAAAGACGGATCCCAGAAGTCAGTGGATTGAAAGGATGCGCGAGCGACGGCATCCCAATGTTGTCGCCGTCGCTGTCGCAAACAAGAATGCTAGGATCGTCTGGTCCCTCTTGTCAGGCGACAAAGCCTATCAACCAACTGCACCAGCACAGGCATAACTCCTAAAACCGTTTAAAAAGATCAATGAAACCCGGAATATTGCAGCAACTTGGCATGGGATGGTGACAACGACACGAACCGTAGCTTCTTGAACCTGGTGTGTGGATCGGCATAGCGAAAGTTGATGCCTTGGAGCCAATGAGGGAGAGGCATGCGGAAATCCATCGGGGCTCGCGGCGACGATATATCGGGCCGCATAAAGAAGCCGGATATACGTCAGCAATCGTGATCTCGAAACCAGACCAAAAAGAGCGTTGCAATAAGGCGGGGTCCATATACATCCACACAGGACATTCGCGGCAATTCTCCGCGACTGCTCCAAGATCAATTTTCGTTAAATCTAGGAACAACGGTCGTTTTGATTTTTGTCAATTCGAGCGCCTTCGCGGGCTTTAGGGTGATTCTATAATGCTTCACAACAAGGGAGAGAACGATGAAAGTATTGGGATTATCTGCGGCGGTGTTCGGCAGCTTCGTTTGTATATCAAACGTAGCCAGCGCGGACGATGCGGAATACGTCAGTGCTTGCGCGGCGTGCCATGGCGTGGATGGGCGGGGTGATGGACCGATAGCAGAATTGCTTACTATCGACGTGCCGGCGTTGACAGGGTTGTCTGCCGCAAATGAAGGTGCCTTCCCGATGCTCAAGGTCATTCATGCAATTGACGGACGCCAGTCCATCAGGGGGCATGGCAACCCGATGCCGGTCTGGGGCCAACAGTTCGAGGTCGAGGCCGAAGGCTATGGCCCCTATGGCAGTGAAGCCGTCGTTCGCGGCCGCGTTCTATCTATCGCCTACTACTTGGAATCCATCCAAGAGTGACGCAGTTGACGAACCAACATGGTATTGGCGTCTCTGTACTGTTGCTGTCGTTTAGTATTTGGTTCATCAACGCGCCAAACGCCATGGCAGATGCGTTGCGGTTGTCTTGCCTTTCACCCCCCTACAGCAAGGCAATTACGCCATCAGAGCAACGCCTGTTAGGCCTCGTAACCTACCTTCGTTCTGACATCGTTGAGTTTCCAGCGCTTTTGGAGGCACTGGAGGCGCAGGGTCCTGACATCTGCCTTTCAGATGCGCTAGTGCTGGAGAAGGCTTTCTTCGAACCAGCGACCAAGCGGATTGTGCTCTCGGAAGATCTAGAAAATGGACTTGCACGCGCCGTACTGGTGCACGAACTGCGCCATGTGGAGCAGTTTGCCCGTGGAATATGTCCATCCGACAGGCTGTCGATGAAAGATTACGCGAGGGCTGCCCTGGCTTTGGAAGCTGACGCGACAACGGTCACACTCCTCGTCGCTTGGCGATTAAGTGAAGCCGGAGACACCGCGCCGTGGGATGCCATTGCGGCTTGGACCATGACATCTGACATTGCTGACAGCTTCTCTTCTGTCATGAGAGCCACTGGCAACGTATCGAGGGCAGCGCAGGCGTCGTTCGAAGAGTGGTACGCCTTATTTGACCGTCGCGAGAGATATTACATCGCGAATTGCAGCGGTTATCTGGACCGCCAGGATGATGCCCATCTTATTCCAAGCTATAGCCAGCTTGCGCCGGACTATTTGGTACAGGTCTGCGTCCTGCCAGACGGGTCCACCTATACCTGCACCGACGAAGCGGGAATCCGCTGGTGAAGCATGTGCGGCGATGGATTGATCTGGCGCGATCTTGACCGGTGTCGCCGAACCAGACATCTGAGCCGAGCGCAGCATCAGGCTAAGATGGCTTACTGCTGATGGGATGGATGACTCCTGCTCCAACCAGCGTCTTAATGCGCTATTCTGCAGGTGTCTAAATCTGCTTATGAGAGGAGCCACCCAATGCAAGTTACAACAATCGGCCTCGATCACTGACCGGCAGGGTATTGCGGAGCAATGTCCCGAGAGGGATGGCTAAGAACGTTTTTCAGGTCCACGGTATTGATGATAATGGAGAGGTTGCGTTCAATCGTGCTTTGAGACGGGCGCAAGTCTTGGCATTTTTTGAACGCCTTGAGCCATGTCTGGTTGGCATTGAGGCCTGTGGACCGAGCCACCACTGGGCACGCGAACTGATCAAGTGAGGTCAAACGTGAAGCTGATCCAACCGGCCTGCGTGAAGCCTTACGTTAAACGTGGCAAATCTGATGCCGTTGATGCGGAGGCAATTTGTGAAGCGGTGACGCGCCCAACAATGCGGTTTGTCGAAGTGAAGACACCTGAACAACAAGCGATACTCGCGGTTCATCGAACCCGTGATCTTATTGTCCGGCAGCGAACTCAAACGATCAACATGCTGCGGGCACAGTTGGCAGAGTTTGGTCTCGTCTTGCCGCAAGCCGTTTATCATCCGCTGCGGTTTGCCAAGGATTGCGTAGATGGAGAACAACCAGACCTGCCAAAGGACGCTCATGAGGTCGTCTTAGATCTGTGCGACGAACTGCTGTCCCTACATACCAAGATTCTGCGGCATTCGCGGCATATGACCCAGATTGCCAAAAGCGAGAAACGCGTGGCCCTGTTGCGGACGATACCCGGTGTTGGACCGATTGCGGCATCAGCAATTGTTGCGACGGTCGGTAGCGGCAAGCAGTTCAGCAACGGCCGAGAATTTGCCGCGTCGTGCTGAAAGCACGCCTTTGGCGTGACGCCGGGGCTGACACCGCTCAATAGATCAAGTGGTGGAAAGGAACGCCTGGGTCACATCTCGACCCCTCTCATGGTTTGCAGGCAAACCATTGACGGGCAGTGGATGGGTGATCAATACATATGTCGATTATTGGTTCTCGGTATGAACTCCCGCATCCGATCCATCAGCTTGGAACCGGAAAAGTTTGATCCATGGTTCGCTGACATCCTGTCACGCAAGCCAAGCAGGGTAGCTGCCGTCGCCAGAAGCACCTTCTCCCGCCCAGCTAACGTGCACACTCTCAGGATCATAAACGTTTGGATCACAGTTGCGCGCGGCGGCAGGCCGCGAGTAGCCCTCACTGCGGATCGTCAGAATCATCACGCCAATCCACCTGTCGCAACCCCTCCGCCGTGGCGCGCGTCTCGATCGTCAAATCATCGCGCGTCAGGAACGCATCAAGATCTTCAACGCGTTTTTCTGTCAACGCGAGCGCTTCTGTCAGTCGTGCCTTGAGACTCGTGATTTCCATCACGATTGGTTTAAACAGCGTCCACACCCAGCGCGGCGCTACTTTGATATCAGACGGATTTTTCATCTTCATATTGCCATCAGCAGCGATCCTAATAGTGCCCGCAACGAGCTCACGGCCGATTGAAAGAATACCTTTTGCCGCGCCTGTTAATTCCAAAGACTCCGCAGCGACCTCATTTTGCTTGGCCCTAAGTGCTTCGCAATCTCGCGCGTAGACGCGATCTCTTTCATTCACAATCTTCTGCTGGGCCTCCCCTTCGGCCCTGATTTCCGCAAACCGTGCATCGCGCGTCACTAGCGCGGCAGCCGCTTCCGCCCGAGCTTCAGCCGTCGCAGCAACTGCGGCATCTTTCTCTTCAGCAACTTGCGCCGTCTCATCAATCAGCATTGCATGACCTGCCGCCAACATGTCCAATTGCGCTTCAGCATTCTCGACCCGTTCATCGTATTTTGCTATCTGCTGACGCGAACGCATTTCCGCATTCTTAGTGTTTGCAGCCATCGTTTGAGCCACGTCGGACGCAGCTTCATCCGATTGCCGCGCGAGGTTGGCGATCTCCGCCTTTTGCTTGGCCGTGGTCGCAGCTTCATCAGCGTAGAACCGCATCAGATCGGCGAGATACGCCGCTTCTTGCATCTCACCATGTTGACGCTCGAACGCTTCCGCCTTGGCGGCCATATCAGCTTCATTCGCGAGTCGCTCTGTATCCAGCGTCTCTTGTTTCATCCGCAAAGCAACATCACGCGCTTCAGCCGCAGCGGCATCATCGCAAACCTTTTGCCTATGAGCTGCGGACATTGCGTCAAGTTCTTCGTTCCATATCGCAATTTGCAGAGCTTCAAGAGCCATCCTATCGGCATCGGCCAGGACCTGCGCCTGATGCGCTACCTCGCGGGATACGGCCTCAGTTTGACGGGAACTCAGCGTCTGGTCTTTTGCGTCGAGTTCAACGCGCAGTTTGCCGCACTGAATGACAAGGTCAGACAAGTCCGCCTCTTTCTTGGCCAATCGCTTCTTATAAGTCCTCGCCGTCTTCATCTGCTTCGCCGTCTTGTCGCGACGTGCTTCCATGGCATCAAAGTGGCGCCGCGTCTTATCAATGGAGGCGGTCAATGCAACCATCTCATCAACCAGGATTTGCAGCTCGGCTTGCTTTACCGCGATTTCTTTCGGCAGGTCTTCATGCAGCTGTTTGACCGAGCGATTGATCGTCTCCGCATAGTCAGCCCCGTTCTCTAAGCGGTCCCATTTTGTATGGCCGCGCTCGATGTCGGGGCAGTATTGCTGAATGACCTCAGCGGCGATGTCCTGCATCTGGCGCGTCACGCGATAGGTCGCACGTTTGGAAACAGGTTGACCATCGTCGCAATATCCACGCAGCATAAAGTGGGCGTGTGGAGCCGCCTCATCACCGTGCACAACCAGGCTTTCAAGCTGCGTCTGCAAAATCTCTGCAACACGCTGTGCCAGTTCGCGGTAAGCAGCATCTTGTTGATCATCCGAGAGATAACCAAACATCGCCTGCACTTCATGCCCAAAAGTGATGATGCCCCCGACTACAACGGCAGCATTGCTCTTCATTGCTTTCAGGCAACCACGCTCTTTGCGCAGCGCCATGTTCTCGCGTCTGATGGCAGGCAGTGATCGCAAATCTATCAATTCGCGGTTCAGATGACGACGCTTGCCATCGACGTAGTCAGGCTGCTTGCCTTTTCGGAAATCGTGGCGGCGCTGAAAGCAGGCCTTCGACATGGCAAGCGACTTGATGCGAACAGAAGCGGCCCGAGGGTTGCTTTTGGCGGCGGCGGGAAGAGGTGTATGATTATCTTTTTGCATTCCAAGTTAGTCACTGCGATTACTGAAAGTGCAAAACGAATTCTGAAACTTTTTGGATTCCTTTTTTGAAAACCGAAAATCTGATTACATAACCTACTAGACATAACGCACGACCCCAAGGGGTCTTTGTTATCTCTTTCCGGCGAAGTGGGACGCTGCGCTCCCCCTTTCGAAACCCCCCAAGGACGAGGGCAAAACGCCCTTCTCAACAGCCCTCTCGTCTGTCTGCATCAAAGCAACGCTTGGTTCCTTACAAACAACCAACTCTGCGTTGGCTGCGGTCACATTCTGTCATTACTTTCTAATTGGATTGGCTTTTTATAGCACGGACGGCCGCATTTTGTTTCGACGATCTTGATGTTAAATTGCGTTTCTCTCAACACAGAATGCTGTGACCGCCGTTTGCAGCATCATGCTCAAAGGACAGCTCAGCCTGTTTGGACTCATAACATAAGTGCTTTCCTAACCTTAGCTTCCTTACCCTCATATCTGGAAATGACGACGCCACGCTCAGCCAGCGCGTTACTGAGCTCGGCTTCACTCAAGGCGTCAATGGCCTGCTCGGTCATCTTCATAAAGCTGATCTTTTATCTAAGCGCATCATTGGTCTCGCCGAAAAGACTGCGGTTTTCAAACGCAAACTATTGTGCATATATGATCGTTAAATGGGACAAAAACGTATTGATACTGGGCCGAACGCGTGGGTCGTGCATCATGAAACCGTCAGAGGCGTCAAGCGTGTCTCGCATCAATTGCGACCACCGCGCGGCCCCAAACCCCGTTCGAAATCATAGCTGTCGTTTAGGCTCTCACCTTCTATGGCACCGGTTTTTATCGCCTCTTCGCTCAGCAAATCGATGCGGAGTTGATCAGGTTCATCCGGTTTGACGTGTTTGGCGATGCCAAGGTATTATCAGAAGGCAGCATGAAAAGCGCCTCGTCAGAAGTGAGCGCAAGAATTGATTTTGGTCAATATTCGGATCGAAAGGGCTGCTAATTCAAGTCATGTTACAAACTCGAACAGGAGAATTGAAATGTCATATCAAGATTTTTTACCAGCCAACTGGGTCAAGGACCGAAAGAGCGACGACCACCCGCTTGCGATACTTCGCAGAGAGGTTGACGACCTGTTTGACGATTTCGGCAACGGGTTTTTCAGCCGTGCTCGTGAAGTCGCCATTCATTCCAACATCAGTGAAACCGATCACGAATACTGCATCACCGCCGAACTCCCAGGCATGACCGAAGCAGACGTTGATGTATCCATCACCGGCGAGCGTATCGTCATCAAAGGCGAAAAGAAGTCGGAAACCGAAGAAAAGAGCGACGAAAAAGGTCGCGAGTTTCACCGGATCGAACGGAGCTCTGGATCGTTCCAGCGCAGTCTCACACTGCCCTTCAAAATCGACCCCGACAAGGTGGTCGCAAAGGTCAAAGACGGCGTTCTGACAGTGACCGTTCCGAAGCCTTCTGAGGCTATTGCGGAAACCAAAAAGATCAAAGTTTCACACGCTTAAAACGACCATTTCGTGCCGCTGGCAACATCGCCAGCGGCATGGCTATTATGGGTCTGTGCCGCGCAAAGACGCGGCAATCACCGCACCTACAGCTAGTCCTACAACCATAATGAAAGCCCCTGGACTGCGTCGCAGCAAGCGAGGTAGAATAGCAATCGCAGCCGCCTGCCCTCTCTGCCTGATCTCCGCCTTGCAAATTGCGGCGCGTTCTCGTTGCAATCGCAGCCGCCGCCTGAGGACACCCAATAGAATAAGCGCCAAGACACTCATCACAAAGGCCACAGCAAAAATCGCCGCAGCGATACCCCGATGCGGGGCAAGCACTGCGATCAATCCCGCAACACCCACACCCCACACAGTCAAGGCAAGCACTGCGACAATCCCAAGAATTGCCGCATTTCCCCTTATGTCACGAAATGGCGCGGACATTGCGGACTTCGCAGCGACCAGAATATCGCGGGAAAAGTATAGCATCTACCACTACTCACCCCGTCGCGCGAACATCGCAAAAACCAGTCCAATACCAACTGCGCCGAGGAACCACTGAAGCGGGTGCTCACGCACTTCGGCCTCCATATTCTTTTCAAGGTCTTTGACTTGCTTGCCCAGCTTTTTGAGTGCGCGGCGTGAGTCATTCAGAGCCTCTTCGGACATCTCCGCTGCGCGGTCCTGAAAGTCGGTCTTGCGCGCTTTGCTATAGCCACCAACCGATTTTACCAACGCCGCAATGTCCTGCCGGATCTCCGCTATTTCAGCGCGGATTTCATCTTCATACTCGGACGCCTTAGGGGCGCTGTTAGATTTTGTTTCTGATACTGTCGTCGCCATATCTGGTCTCCCTTTGACATATTGCGCGCTTGGAACCCCCAAGCAGCGCCGCCATTCCAGCAGTCAAAAGGCGCGACCATATTGATAATCATCAACTTTCAGAGAAAAAAATCCTCCAAGGTCTAAGTGATGGTGTTTTTCATGCGGTCAGCAGAGGCAAGAAAGGTTCTCACATGCACAAGAATTCTCAAAGCGAAGCAATCACATTTCTGTCTAATCGCAAAAACCTACCCGGACACAAAACCGTTGAGACCATTCAAACCCACGGTGCTCTGATATTCTTGAGTGGCGCCTTCGCCTACAAGATCAAGCGTGACGTAAAGTATGATTATCTCGATTTCTCGACCCTGAGAAAACGCCACAAAATGCTGCTACGGGAACTCGAACTTAACGCGCCAACCGCGCCTTCTATCTACCGCGATGTCATCGCCGTGACCCGTAACCCATCGGGGCAATTGCAATTGGGCGGCGACGGTGACGTGGTGGAATGGGTGCTTCGGATGCACCAATTTGACACAGCAGACGAGCTCGACAAGGTGGCTGCACGCGGCGCGCTCGACGATCCATTGGCAATGGAGTTAGGCAAAGTCATCGCCAGGTATCATGCCCAAAACAAGGTCATCACCGACAAGTCCGGCGCCGATCTGATCCGCGCCATTCTCGACGAGTTGAACGACGCCTTTGCGACCATGACCGATCACTTTGATCACAAGCAAATCGATCACTTTCGCACCGCCAGCAACAGCGCATTCCGCCGCACCTTGGCGGACCTGAATATGCGGTCGGCGGCGGGCCATATCCGACGCTGCCACGGTGATCTCCACCTGCGCAACATTGCCCTGATCGACGGAGAGCCTACGCCCTTTGACGCGCTGGAATTCGACGAAACCCTTGGCACCAGCGACGTGCTTTATGATCTGGCGTTTCTCTTGATGGACCTCAAACACGCAGGGTTGGCGCGTGCGGCGAATATCACTTTCAACAGCTATCTGTTTCACGCGGCCAGCGGTGATCACTATACCGCGCTCTCGCTGCTGCCTTTGTATCAAAGCATCCGCGCCGCAATCCTTGCAATGGTGATCGTGCAAACTGCGGGGTTCAATCCAGACGATGAAACGCTCTTGCCCGATGCGCGCAAATATCTCGCCGAGGCCAATGCCTATCTCGCCCCTGCCCCTGCACAGCTCATCGCCATTGGTGGCGTTTCTGGGACCGGCAAGACCCTCCTCGCGACATCCTTGAGCCCGCAAATTGGCACATCTCCGGGTGCGCTGCATCTGCGCAGTGACCTTGAACGCAAGGCGCTATTTGGTGTGTCACCGCTGACCCCCCTGCCCTCTTTGGCCTATCGCCCCGGCATTAACAAACAGGTCTATGACGCCATGTATCAAAAGGCGCGCGCAGCGCTGAAGGTTGGCCATAGCGTGGTGATGGACGCCACATGGCTCAGCGAAAATAACCGAAATGCGTTAGGCGATCTTGGCCGCCAAACCGAGAGCCGGTTCACGGGGCTTTGGCTCTCGGCGGATACTTCCGTTCTAGAGGCGCGTGTCAGTGCCCGCCGCAATGATGCATCCGATGCCGACGCAACGGTCGTACGTAAACAAGTCGAAACCCTGAATGCACCTACAAATTGGCACGTCATCGACGCCGCCAAAGACCCCAGTCACACCTTGGCGCAAGCAATTGATGCCCTTACGAACTAACTGCCCATCAAAAGGGACAGCTTGTGCTTGAGCGCATCACGCTCATCCATCAATTCGAGCACCAATGCCAAGCCAACCATATTCAATCCGTAATCCTGCACCAGATGCTGCGCTTTGCGCGCCCGAGCGACGTTCACGGGATCAAACTGCCATTCAGAACTATCCGGCCAGAATACCGATCTCCACGAGTGTCTCAATCCAGTCTTGCCCGACATGGCAAAACCGACATATTTCCGTCAAGTTCAGCGTCTCAACAACCTCGACCTGACGATAGCTAATCGTTGTTTTCTTCATCTCTTCACTCTTTCATTCCAGTTTTGACCAAATGACATTTCACAGGCCGTCCTTTCACAAAATGCTGCCCATCTTTGGCTTTCTACGGTGGATTGATGCTTCACAGAATTGCATCGACATCTTTGCCTGCCGTCTGATTTCACGAAAATCGGTTCCTTTTTCACTCTAGCTAGCCGCTATAGCCGTGAATTGATCTTTCTCAACTCACGCTTTCTAGAGCCCTCTAGAATGTGTGAAACTTCATTTGAAAGGACCGCACAAAATGGACAATCGCACAATTCTCATACTACAAGGGCCAAAGGGCACTCCGCAGGAACTCTCCCCGCTTGCCAACGCCGTCGCGGCCGTTGGGGGCAGGTTACATGTTCTTCAAGTTGACGAGATGCCGGCAATTCCCACCTATGCCATCGAGGGATATCCGGTGCCCGCAGGCTGGGATCAAACCCGCCGTGAATTGGCCGATAACCTCAAGACCCGAGGAGCCGAAACAGCCACGTATCTGGCAAACCTAGGCGTGGCTACAGAGACGGATATTATCTATGAGACCGCCGTTGAAATGGCACACCAGATCGTGCCGCACGCTCTTCGGGCCGACGTTGCTGTCATCACGAATGATCTGCGTGAGAATAAGGACGTATTTCAGAGCCTCAGTCACGGCATCTTGTTCGAGAGCCCTATCCCCTTGATCCTGAACCCGACTGAAAACGCGATAACGCCCAAAAGGGTAACGGTTGCATGGAGCGAGAGTTTGCCCACCGCCCGTGCTGTGCATGCCGCACTGCCCATCCTGAAAGCCGCACAAGACGTAACCCTCTGCGTGATCGATCCCAAGGAAGGTCGCGCAGACAACAGTCAGGCGATTGCTGCATGGTTAAGCCACCACGGCTGCAAAGTGACAGTCGTGCAAACACCAAGCAAAGGTCAACCAATCGCAGAGATCCTTTTGCGTTGCGCGCTCGAAGACGGGGCCGACCTACTCGTGATCGGGGCCTTCGGACATTCTCGGATGCGGCAGCGCCTCTTTGGCGGTACGACTCGCAGCATCATCGAACAGACCAAACAAGCCGTGTTCCTCGCGCATTAATACCCTATTCAAAACTACCGAGTGACGCAACAAGCCCAGCCCTCATGAGCACCGTTTTTGATGCGATGGTTGTCGCATCAAAAGATGGCGAAATTATCCGCGCCAATGCCACCTCCGTGCGGCGCTTTGGTTTCCGCGGGTCAGAGATCATGCTGGGCAAAGTATCAATATCCTGATGCCTGCCCACATGTCCGAAAAACGCCTTTGCCAAGAACACCTTGCTCGCTACGCCTTTTGATATCCTGCCAAAACCCTACGGCCAAGACGATCTCGCGACCTGTTAGCACGCCGCTTTTGCGGACAGCTAGACGCCAACCCGAATCACATCCGCAGTGAATATATATCCCATTCCACGGATCGTCTTGATTAACTCGGGGTGTGCTGGGTCGCGCTCGATCTTCTTGCGCAGGCGGGCAATTTGATTGTCCACGGTGCGGTCAAGCGGCGCGTAATCATGCCCCCCCATCAGCTCCATCAACTGATCCCGCGTCAGCGTGCGCTTGGGGCGATCTAGGAATATTTGCAGCAGTTTAAATTCGCTTCCCGTTAACGTGATTGGCGCATCGTCACGATCCATCAAACCAATCTGGTCGGGGATCGCCACCAACCCGTCAAACGCGATTTGGTGGCTTTTGGCGTCTGACGCCGTGGCGAAGGTCTGCGCCGCACCCATAGCCGTCCTGCGCAAAACGCTCTTGACCCGCGCAATCACCTCGCGCACGTGAAACGGCTTCACGATATAGTCGTCCGCGCCAATCTCAAGCCCAACAATGCGGTCAATAATATCCGCTTTGCCTGTCACCATCACAATGGGCACATTCGATATCTTCCGAATGGCGCGTGCAACATCAAGCCCGTCGTCAGACCCTAGCTGCAAGTCCAAAGTAATCAAATCTGGCGGGTGCGATTCTATATCAGAAAGCGTTTCGGACAGGTTGGATGTTTCCGACACCTCATAGGATTCCCCTTCAAGACACCGGCGTAGCATGGTTCTGATCTTCTGGTCGTCATCGACCACAAGAATACGCTTCCCAATCAAGGCATCTCCTTTCTGTGCCCCTAATACATCGGGCTTTAACCAAAAAAAATTGAACTTAATTGACCCAAGGTCATATTTAACGGTAGCATCCAACGCGTCACGATACAATTCGTTACACTTTGATACTTCCGCGCAAGGTTTGCTGCGACACCCTCACTCTAGGCTGCAATAGTAATGGGGGAAAACTAAAATGTATGTAACACTGCAAAATAACGAAGACTGCCCGCGTAATGCGACAATAATCACATCTATGCTGCCCGTCACGCTTCGGCGAAATCTCGCCAAAGGCGCACACCTCTTTCGCGAGGACGACACCGCAAATTGGATCTTCGAAATTGAAAGCGGCGTTCTCCGCCTGACCCGCGTAATGGCAGATGGTCGGCGTCAAGTTATCGCATTCGGGTATCCTGGTGATGTCGTTGGTTTTCCCAGCAATGGTCTCTATCATAGCGACTGTGACGCATTGACCCCTGCCACGCTGTCGGTTCACAAACGTGAGGCGCTCGAAAACGGGAACGGAGATGCCGAGCTTCATGAACGTCTGCTTCAGGCCGCCTTGGCCGAGATTAGCGGCATGCATGATCACTTCCTCATGCTGGGCCGCAAGTCGGCAAGCGAACGGGTCGCGTCCTTTTTGAAGACAGTGAACGAGCGCGTGGGAACCTCCGCTGGGCAATATAGCCAATTCAGCTTGCCAATGGACCGATCCGATATCGCCGACTTTCTGGGTCTGAGCACCGAAACGGTCTGCCGCGCCATTTCGCAATTGCGCAAGGCGAAGATCATTGCTCTGGAAAGCATCCATACGGTCATCGTTTTGAAACCAGAAGCGCTCGGCGCGATTGCTGATCGAATAGAATAGCAGGGAGATCGCGTGATTTGACAAAAATCCACGCAACCTCCCTCTCCGGCCCTTAATCTCAATCAAAAGGGTCCCGGGTGACCCCTCATCGAGATCGAGGAGGAAGCGATCAGTGCCCGTCAAAACCATTTTGTTATGCCTAACGTCGCCATCAAGCGCTGTATCGCTCCTCAAGGCCGCAACCCCCCTCGCCCGCCGCTTTGATGCGCATCTTGTGGGGCTTCATGCCCTTGAGGCACTGATCGTATATCCCGCCATCTCCATGCATATCTCTGGCGAGGGTTTTGCTGAATACAACAAGAGCCAGAAAGTGCAGTTAGACGAGATCAAAGATATCTTCGAGCGTTATACCCTGCGAGAAAATTTAATGAGCAAATGGCGGCCCCAAAGGCCGGATAACAAAACCGCAGCGGCGCAGATCATCGAGTGTGCGAGCGCCGCTGATTTGGTGATCATGGCGCAAGAGAACGACGAAACGGGTTCCCCTTACAATGCAACTTTGGTTGGCAGCATCATTAGGGACTGTGGCCGTCCCGTGCTTGTCATTCCTCAGGGCTTCCATGCAGATACCATTGGCGAAAAAATCCTGCTGGGGTGGAATGCGACCCGCGAGGCAACACATGCGGCCCACTATCTTTTGTCGATCGCAGCGCCTCATGCGTCCATTGCACTGCTGACAATCTGCAAATCTGTCAAAGGTGAATCGCCAAACGCTAAACTCAATGACCTCGCCGAAACCTATAAACGCCATGGGCTAAAACCCGAAATCGTCCACAAAGACACAAGCTCTAGTACGATCGCAATGTCGATCCTAACCGAGGCTGATGATCGCGGCTCCGACTTGATCGCGGCGGGCGCTTTTGGGCAGGCCGGTGATTACGCCTCAACGGCCCGATCCGTCACCTACGATTTACTAAAAATCGCGACCTTGCCGGTTCTTTATTCAAGCTAGGTCTCGTGCGTCGAAGGTCCTTCAAGCGTGGAAAGGCGTGCGTTCACCAAGAATATATTTGTTTGAACACAGCCAGATTGCGGCCCAGCCTAAGTCGCTGTCACACTGACAACTTGAATTTTGCGATCCTCGGCCATTACGTGTGACAACAAATAAGTCGCAAAGTGTGTTTTGATATAATTCGCTATAAATACGGTCGGAGCAATCAGAACCAACTCTGATCCTTCATGTTCAGCTTGTACCAGCCGCGCAAACCAAGCTTGATAAGTTTGTGGATCGATACCGTGCATCCGCAGTGATACCTTGGACCATAGAGTGTCATCTGAAATGGGCACTGCCACTTTGTGAAGCTGGACAACATTGGTAGGTGTGGGCTCAGGGGAATTAGAAAGCCGCGCGACAAAGTCGGGGCCAATTTGGTCCCAAAACGGCATGGTTGCTCGCAGAACCTTGTCAAGGTTTATCCTGTGCTCGGTAACCCTTCCCCGTGCGGCGGCTCTCGAAACACTAATCCATTGCAGCGCGCGCATCTGCGCCATATCCCGCTTGGCAGTGCGTTCCGTGACACCCCACATCCGTGCAATCTCACGCAGCCCGACGTTAAAGCGCTCACGTTGCCAATCGTACCGTGCAGTGATGAGTAATGACAATCGCAGGGCAAGACGTGCATTAGTTGTTTCCCCCTGTGCCGCGAGAACAAGCAACGCTGACAGAATGTCATATTTCAGGGCATGGGCCCCCTGCCCTACCGCTCGCTTCACTTGCATTCTGCTCTCCTAATCTGATCAATGATCAGAGATATTGCGCCTCTTATCTGGGTGTCGATTTTATCGATCTTACGGGAGGGGTTCGCATTCACCACAACGCTATTCCAGATATTATGGCCATTAGCGTTGCAACCCGATCTGTTGTCAAGGATTCGGTGTATCTGCCTGCGACTTCCAAAACCAATTTCAAAGAAATGGGTATATTATTGGTATTAGGGGACTCTCTAAATGTCCCCCCATTAGCGATGTGTGTCCCCCCAAGAGCAAGTGTCTGGGCCACTGACGTCCCCCAAATGTGGTTGGGTATCGATCCATTTGCGAATCAGCTGGTAGCCTACTAACCAAAGGGGGCTTGGAGTTTGAGCCTTATCCGCGGGTAAGGTTTTATAACCTAAAAAATGAATTGGACAAAACGCCTATTTTCAGCGTAAATCAAAAACAATGAAGATTTAACGTCCGAGGTAATATGCTTACTCACTCTGACCTGCGTGATATGCAGAACAAGTCGCTCAAGATGCAAAGCTGGATTAGACAGCAAACATTCTCGCCCGAAAACGTAAAGGGGCTGCGGCGGTTCTCGTCTTGGGAAGTGTCCGAACTTATCCTTGGGATGAATCAATCCACCTTTCGTGGGCGGCTTGCCTCCGACCCCTCGCTTCCTGCGGGGCTTGTTGAGCCAGATGGGCGGCAGCGTTGGTTTACCTTGGAAGAAGTGAATGTGCTGCGCCGCAAGCTAAAGGTCAAAGGGAAATCGCTGATGCCGTCGCGCCCCAAAGGGCGAGCCTTCCGCACGGCTGTTGCGAATTTCAAGGGTGGCGCTGGTAAGTCCACTGTCGCGCTTCACTTTGCTCATGCCGCAGCACTTGATGGCTACCGCGTTCTGTGCGTCGACTTTGATCCGCAAGCCACGTTGAGCCACTCGATGGGTCTGACAGATGTATCCGAGGAGCAGACCGTTTGGGGGATCATGGCGCGGGATTTGGTGCGCGAAACCGAGGCGGGAAATGCGGCACCTGTTGCGGCTGCCAGCGGAACCGCGCTGCCAAAACGATCAATCCCCAGTTCTATCACTGATATGGGATTGCAGGACTTGCGCATCGCCGACTTCATCCAACCAACAGCATGGCCCACGATCGATATCATTCCGTCTTGCGCGAATGCGGCTTTTGTCGAGTTTGCTTCGGCTCAATACCGACACTTGAATCCAGAGTGGTCGTTCTTTGCAGCGGTGTCGCGTTACCTAGACCAGTTGCCCGATGATGGCTGGGATTTGATTATTTTCGATTGCCCGCCCGCGATTGGGTACCAGTCCATGAATGCAGTATTCGCCGCCGACATGCTCTATATCCCGTCAGGTCCGGGCTATTGGGAATACGACAGCACGACATCGTTTATCGGCCAGCTGTCCGAAGCGCTTGAAGATTTGGCGCATGGGTTTGGTAAAACCTTATCTGCGGATAAGGTCACGCTGCCCAAGGTGTTCGAGGATGTTAGGTTCCTTTTGACCCGCTACGAGTCTGGTAACGACCTGCACCGCGCGATGTTTGATGCATTTGGTAAGGTTTTTGGTGACAAACTGGCTCAGCATCCCGTCGAGATGACGCGCGCAGTAGAGCAATCTGGTCGATTTCTCGCGTCAGTTTACGAGATGGATTACCGCGACATGACCCGTGAAACATGGCGACGTGCGCGGACGAGCTTCGATCAAGCCTACGGAGAGTTTAAGGGTACTATGCTCACTGCGTGGGATAACATGAACGATCGCAATTCCTAAAAACTTATCCGCGGATAAGTTTTTTGCCGCAAAGGAAATGAATAATGAGCCGTAAGAAACGCATCTTTGATATTGATATGCCAGACGACCCTGTAGCGGCCCCTGCCCCTTCCAGTGAACCCGCGCGGCGTGGGCCAATGGCTAGTGCCATCGCCGAAAATGCCGAGGCCTTGGCGTCGCGCCAAACCGCAGCACAAGCTATTCGCGATGAAAACGACGCGCTTGCGCATGAGTTTGTAGCGCTGCGCGATGCTGGCAACGTGGTCCTAAACCTCCCTTTGGAGAGCGTTTTTACCCACCTTCTCGTTCGTGACCGCATGCCAGGCGACGATGACGAGTTGGTTGATCTTGTAACGTCCCTGCGGGAAGTTGGGCTGTCAAATCCGATCCGTGTTGAAGCGCGTGCTGACGGTTCTGGCTATGAGTTGGTTCAGGGCTTCCGCCGTCTGAGCGCCTATCGTGCACTGCTGGCTGAGACCGGTGATGCGGAATGGGGTCAGATTCCTGCGCTTGTCTTGCCAGGCGGTGAAGATGTCGCGGGTCTTTATCGGCGCATGGTTGATGAAAATATTGTCCGCAAGGACCTTTCATTCGCCGAAATGGCAACGGCCGCGAATAATTTCGCAGCTGATCCTGCCGTTGAAATCAATGATTTGAAGGGGGCTGTAGCGGCATTGTTCAAGTCTGCTCCGTATTCAAAGCGAAGCTATATTCGCGCGTTCGCAAGGTTGCTTGATTTGATTGGTTCAACGTTGAAATACCCAACCGAGGTGCCACGTGCCTTGGGTGTTGCGTTGTCACGAGAGCTTGATGAAAAGCCAGAATTGGCGCGCTTGATTAGTGCTGACTTAGCAGGCTGGGACAACCGTAGTGTTCAGGACGAACTCAATGTCCTGCGCCGTTATGCGAGGGCCGATGGTTTCGACTTGCTACTAAATATGGAGGAGAAGCCAGCCAAGAGAGCAGGGGGCGCGGCTGCTGATCCCGCTAAGACCAAAACCACATTTGATCTGCGCACGACGCACGGTCGGGTGAAGTGCACAGCGGGCGTCGGCCGACTAGAGATCAAAGCTGACCGAGATTTTTCTGCAATGGATCGTTCAAGACTGGAGCGCGCCATTGCCGACTTGATTGACGGTCTCGAATAAACCTTATCCGCGGATAAGGTTTTGGCGGGATTATTGACGGACCACTACGGACGGGCGATTATTCTTCGCGAGTTAGCTGATCCAGTCAATGTAAAATTGCGCAATATTAGAGTCTTTAATGATCAAATGGTGGCGGAATTACTAAGCAATTGATCTGACTGATCCCAGCAACGCCTATCTGACCTATTTGATTACATGGTGTATCCATGAGCAATAACGACGCAGACCTGACGACGCACGTTGATCCAGAGTTAAGGGTTGCCATGTTTTGCGTCGATACACAGAAATAAGTTTTGATATTGGCAATGCGCCGGACGCATTAGGTGGATTGTTAGAGGGTTTTGTCCTCAACCAATTCCAACGCGCATTGCTGCTGCAAGATGCGAATTATCGACTCTAACATTGGCGAAGTCTTGATCGGAGCGAGGTCGATATTTTGATTGTTGGCGGGCGGCATCTGATTCGCGTTTAAGTTAAGGCATAAACAACTGTGAGTGACGACCGCACCAACACCTCGCCGCATCCGATAGAGTTGGTTCACGGAGATTGGCCAGACTATTCCGTGCTGCTACCCGCCTCAATCCCAAATTCGCTAGAGATGATTGATATTGATCAATGGGCGACGAAGCATTGCCCGTAAACTCCTCAAAGGGATTTTGTAAAAAGCATTTTCCACAAGGAATGGTCCAGAGCCAGTATGAAGGGAGAGAATACAGTGTCTAATAAGGGTTTAGAAGTATTCGACCGCACAGTGCAAGAAAGCCATGAGTGGGTGAACGAACTTGCTGAAAGGCTCGGATGGTCAAGTCACCGTGATGCCTTACGTATGTTGCGAAGCGTTCTGCACCTGATCAGGGATCATCTGCCAAATGATGAATTGGCCCAATTCTCTGCCCAATTCCCAATTCTCATTCGAGGCATGCTTTTTGAAGGTTGGCAGCCAAAAAAGACGCCGGTCAAAGCGCGTCACACGGAGCAGTTTATTGCGACCATTGAGGAGCAGGTCGGCGACGTTCTGGATTACCGCGGCTCTGAGGATATCAAAGCGGTGTTCAAGCTTATCAATGCGCGGATATCGTGTGGTGAGGTCGAGGATGTTCGCGCGAATCTTTCTGTCGAACTGCAAG
>Ga0115545_1000395_pt1 | contig 23690 bp, 21 predicted proteins | sample COGITO_mtgs_1003_FD_87188 | JGI IMG/M metagenome (GOLD analysis project Ga0115545, IMG submission 87188) | Pelagic marine microbial communities from North Sea - COGITO_mtgs_100330 | ecosystem: Environmental > Aquatic > Marine > Epipelagic | place: Germany:Helgoland, sampling site Kabeltonne...
ACCGATGCCAGTTTTTTTGATAGCCCCAGACAGCGGTGGGCGGGTTTTTTGCAAAGGTTGTTTTTCCCGAAAACACTGTCAGTGCGGAGAGTCGAATTGGTTTGTTCATTATCGAGGAGACCGCACAATGAATAGTTTACGTAAACAGCTTGAAGACGAAGAACAAGGGTTACGTAATATACGTGCTAGAAGATGGCATAAACCTACAAAAAAAAGTAGGCCATACCATTCGATACCTTTCGTAACTAACAAAGAACTACAAGACTGGGATGACATAGATCTGGATATAGTGGACGAGTTTACTTCGTCAGCAATAGTAGACAAGAACTTTGATAGTATTGGTGAAGAAGAGATAAGCAATATTGTTGCCTCTCTGAAGTCTGGCTTAGATGTGTCTGTGTGTGACAATGCTTTCACGATACCGGCGAACGCACCTATCGCAGATGTAGAGGTCTCTGTAGGTAAAAGACGTAACTACGAGAAGAAGTTAGTCAACGTCATATCTGCCGCTCATGCCAAAGGTGTAGAAGAATGGCAGAAGCGAAGACCGTTCGTAATTTTACAGAAGCGTTTGAACAGGGATAAGCAGTACGCGTTTCGTCAATTCCCCGACAAAGATAAAAGGAGAGCAACAGGTATGAAGTATGCACTTATTATGAGCAACGTGCCTTTGGGTAAAGAGGGTAACACAGTTTTGTATTTCCATACACTAAAAGAAGCTAGGGAAAAGATGCGTGAGTTTATAGCAGACTATGGGTATGAACAGAAACATTTAGAAGTAATGAAAGCTGTGTGAGGGTAAGATGGGTGTAAGGTATATTGATAAAAATGGTGAGGTAAGATCGATGGCTAATCCCTATTCAAACGCCATCTACGAAATACTGAGGAAACAGAATAGAATTTTATATGAAGTAACTAGTGAGATACCCATGAGTAAAATAAAAGGAAGATGGGCTGATATAGTTGAGAAGATGTCTGTGGAAGATAGCGTACTGGTTGCTTCGCGGGCCGAGGCTCAAGGATTACAACACGCCATACATAGACGTTACTGGACACCAAAAATAGGTGGAACTAAGGTCGCCCATAATAAAGTGTCACGATCTAGAAAAGAAGGCGAAGGTTTTCGAGTGTGGAGATTACAATGACACCAGAAGCAAAAGTAAAACGTAGAGTTACGAACAAGTTAAAAGAAATGGGTGCGTACTATTTCTTTCCGATGACAGGTGGGTATGGACGTAGCGGTGTACCCGATATCATTGGATGCTACAGAGGTAGGTTCTTTGGTATTGAAACAAAAGCGGGAAATAATAAACCCACAGCGTTACAGATGAAGAACCTGAAAGATATTGATAGTCAGGGAGGGATAGCTCTGGTTATAAATGAAGATAATCTATCCAGTATAACTGAACTATTGAGGGAAGATGATGCAGAGCTTAACGAAAGAAGAGGAAGCAGAGTTACAGTTTCTACGTAACGAAGCTAATAAATATGAAGTAGAAAGTAATAGGTTGGATAGTCATCCAAACGTCAAAAACGATCTAGCAAGAGCAAGACGTGAATTGAAAAAATATACAAAGAAACTGCAAGAAGCAGGAAGACACATATACTGTTAATGGGAGACAAGTATGGGTAAGAAACAAGAAAAGGCGTGGAAGTATTTACTTCTAAACAAAAGCGCGACAGCTAAAGAGTTAGCCGAGGCCGTGGGTATATCTTACACTTATGCGCTGAGTATTAAAAAACGAATTGGAACACCGCAAGAAATATTAGATGCGCCAGATAAATTAACTAGGTCCGATGTACTGGATACAGCAAAGAATTTAGTCAACGGAGATAGAGCCGAACAGCATGGCGATGCCGAGAACAACTTTGTACTCATGGCGGCATACTGGAACGCGCACCTTGGACTTAGAGATTTTATATCTGTTGATGACGTACCGATCATGTTGGCCTTGATGAAAGTAGCGAGGTTACACGGTGACGGCACAAAGAACATAGACAACTATGTAGATGTCTGTGGGTATATGTCTTTGGGCGGTGAGATTTCTCAACTGTGAACTTTGTAACTCTAGACTTCGAAACTTATTACGACAGAGAATACTCGTTACGCAAGTTAACGACTGAAGAATACGTGCGTGATAAAAGGTTCGAGGTCATAGGGCTTGCAATAAAGATAGGTGACAGACCTACGTTTTGGATAGAGGGTGCTGCACGAGTCAAGAGTTTCCTAACAGAAGCAGACTTCTCTGGGTGCGCCATCCTCTGTCACAACACGATGTTTGACGGTGCGATATTGGACTGGTTATATGATGTACGTCCAAAAGTTTGGCTTGATACCCTGTGTATGGCGAGAGCATTACATGGTGTAGATCAAAGTGTATCGCTAAAAAACGTAGCCGAAAGGTATGGTGTTGGAGTCAAAGGTACAGAAATACAGAACACAATGGGTAAACATATAGATGACTTCACTACCGAGGAGTTATCTCGATTTGCTGACTATGCTATAAACGATGTTGATCTAACGTATGACATATTCAAGCTGATGTTACCTAACTTTCCCCAACAAGAATTAGAACTAATAGACGTTACATTAAGAATGTATATAGAGCCAACGCTACGTCTTGATTTGGCTGGGCTACAAGAACATCTTACTGAGACACGTTCACGTAAGGAGGCGTTATTGGAAGGAGCAGGAGTAGCGAAAGAGGAGTTGATGTCCAACCCCAAGTTTGCCGCACTGCTGATAAGTCTCGGTGTAGAACCGCCCATGAAAGTAAGTCCAACCACAGGCAAAGCAACATTTGCATTTGCAAAATCAGATGAAGGGTTCAAGGCGTTAGCAGAACATGAGAGCGATAAGGTTCAATCCCTAGTTGCCGCTCGACTGGGTACTAAAAGCACTTTGGAAGAAACACGTACAGAGAGGTTTATCTCTATTGCAAAACGCGGGCTGCTCCCTGTACCCGTCCGTTACTATGCCGCACATACAGGGAGATGGGGTGGAGATGATAAGATAAATCTACAGAATCTACCAAGTCGCGGTGTCAATGGTAAGAAACTAAAGAAGAGTATTATAGCGCCAGTTGGTCATACTCTTATAGATGCAGACAGTTCTCAGATTGAAGCGCGAGTGTTAGCTTGGCTGTCCGAGCAGGACGACTTGGTTGATCAGTTCGCCAACGGTGAAGATGTCTACATAAAGATGGCTAGTTCCATTTACGCCGTCCCCGAAGACCAAGTTACCAAAGACCAGAGATTTGTAGGAAAGACCACGATCTTGGGAGCGGGATACGGTATGGGGTATGTGAAGTTCGGAGCGCAACTCAAGACCTTTGGGTATGAAGTACCCGAGGCGGAGGCGAAGCGGATTATATCTGTATACAGAGAGACGTATCCATTCATTGGAGATTTGTGGCAAGCGGCAAACAGGTGCATAAAAGAAATGCACAGTGGCAATTTGTTCAGGTTTGGTCGGTCTGGAGTGCTTGACGTTAACGTATCTTCCCGGGCAATCGTTTTGCCATCACAGCTAGAGATGTCTTACACTGATCTAGATGCTACTACGGAAGGCGGGCGAACTGAGTACCATTATAAAACACGCCAAGGTCGTACTAGAATATACGGTGGCAAGGTAGTCGAGAATGTATGCCAAGCTATTGCTCGTTGTATTATAGGGCATCAAATGTTACAAATAGCTAAAAAATATAGAGTAGTATTAACCGTCCATGATAGTATCGTATGTTGCGTACCTAACCAGCTCGCAGCAGAAGCACGGGAATATATAGAGAGCTGTATGCGTACGACACCTGATTGGGCCGCAGGTCTACCTATCGATTGCGAAAGCGGTATAGGTAAGAGTTATGGAGATTGCGAATAATGGCATCTTGGTCGTTTAGTAGATTAAAGTCTTTCGAGACTTGCCCCAAACAGTTTTATCATGTGACTGTATTGAAGGAACATCCTGTCGTTGAAACAGATGCAATGTTGTATGGAACTGCAATGCACAAAGCGGCAGAAGATTACATTGGAGAAGACAAGCCACTCCCAGAGAAGTTTATGTACGTTAAAGGAACATTGGACGAGCTGTTGGGGATTAGAGGTAATAAGTTAACTGAGCAAAAGTTAGGACTTACCAAGGAGTTGAAACCTTGTGGGTTCAGAGACAAAGATGTCTGGTTCCGTGGTATCGTAGACCTTGCGATTATAGACACACTGGCAGAGCGAGCGTGGATCGTAGATTATAAGACAGGCAAGTCTACAAGATATGCTGATAAGGGTCAGCTTGAGCTTATGGCTCTAAGTATTTTTAAAAAATTTCCAGAGATAAAACATATTAATGCGGCACTGTTGTTTGTCGTTGCTAACGAAATAATAGAAGCCGAATACAAAATAGAGAACAGTTTTAGTTTGTGGGGGAAATGGTTAAAGAAGTATGCTAGAATGGAAAAAGCATATGAGACAGATGTATGGAACCCGAGACCTTCAGGGCTGTGTTACCATCACTGCCCCGTACTAGAATGTGTCCACAACGGAAGGAACTAATCATGCCTTACAAAAATAAACCACGACCATATAAGAAAGAGTACAAACAACAGAAAGCCAGAGGCGAACATGAGGACCGGATGGAACGCCAACGTGCAAGGAGAAGTCTGGATAAGAAAAGAGTAAATCGTAAAGGCAAAGATATTGCACACAAAAAAGCATTAAGCAGAGGCGGCTCAAATAAAGACGGTTACACTCTACAAAGCCCAAAGAAAAATAGAGCCGCAGGTGGGCGTATGAGTAAGCCAAAAAAGAAGTAAGTTATTATTGATAATAACAAGGAGAACAAATTGGGAAGAACAAACGCGAGGCCAGTTACCACGCTCATGGATGAGTTATATGACTGGACGGGAGAGTATAAACCGTTTCAACATCAAAAGAAAACGGCAACTTTTTTAACTGAAAACAAAAAGGGTTTCTGCTTTAACGAGCAAGGCACAGGAAAAACTGCCAGTGCTATTTGGGCAGCAGATTTTTTGATGGATCAGAACATACTACATAGGGTGCTAGTGATATGCCCTCTGTCAATCATGGATAGTGCATGGCAACAAGACATACAGACGTTTGCGCCGCACAGGTCATCAGATATAGCGTACGGAGAGAAGTCTAAAAGAGAAAGAGTACTGTCCAGCAGTGCGCGTTTCGTAATGATAAACTATGACGGTGTTAAAATCGTAGAGGACGCTATAAAGAAATCAGGGTTTGACTTGATAATTGTAGACGAGGCTACACACTACAAAAACCCGCAGTCGCAACGATGGAAGGTATTAAATCGTATCGTTGAAAAGACAGGGTGTGGTCTGTGGATGATGACGGGTACGCCCGCAGCACAAAGTCCGTTGGATGCATATGGTCTAGCTAAACTCGTAAATCCTTTAAGTGTACCGAGGTTCTTTAGTGGGTTTAGAGACCAAGTAATGCAACAACTATCAAGGTTTACTTGGGTTCCAAAACCATCTGCCATAAATGTAGTTCATGCCGCCTTGCAACCCGCGATTAGATTTACAAAAGAGCAGTGTATGGATTTACCTGACATGTTGTATGTAAAACGTAGGGTGGCGCTGACCTCACAACAAAAGAAATACTACGATAAACTAAAACGGGAAATGGTGTTAGAGTTAACGGATGATAGTATAACGGCAGTAAACGCGGCGGTAGCACTTAACAAACTCTTACAGATAAGTTCTGGTGCGGCATACACCGATGACGGAGGCGTTATAGCGTTCGACATAGACAACAGGTATAAGGTTCTAAGAGAGGTCATAGACGAGACTGAACACAAGGTTCTTATCTTTGTACCTTTTAAACATACTATTCAGATACTAACTGACCGTCTGCGGAAAGATGGTATAAACACAGAGGTCATACAAGGATCGGTCAGTGCACCAAAACGTGCAGACACGTTCAAGAGATTTCAGGGAGATGAGAACCCCCGGGTATTGGTTATACAACCGCAAAGTGCCGCACATGGGGTAACTCTTACGGCGGCAAACACTGTCGTATGGTGGTCACCAACTCCTTCCCTAGAGACGTATGCACAGGCAAACGCTAGGGTACATCGGGCAGGGCAGAAAAACAGATGTACAGTTATTCAATTAGAAGGCTCTGTGGCAGAACGTAGAATGTATACGTTACTTGATAAGAAAATAAACGTGCATTCACAAATAATAAATCTTTATCAAGAGCTACTTGACTAATAAGCTGTAGCTCACTATATGACGTATAGAACAATAAAAATCGTATAACGGAGAATAATCGTGTCTGTATCAATAGAGAACCTTACAAGCGCATACTTAAACATTAGAGCCAAACGTTCAGAGCTTTCTACTAAGTTTAAGAAAGAAGATGCGGAACTTGTAGAAGCGCAAACTCAACTCAAAGCGGCACTACTAAACTATTGTGATGAGCAGGGTGTTGAGAGCGTTAAGACTGCTCAAGGTTTGGTCTACAAAACAAGCAAGGAAAAATATTGGACATATGATTGGGATCATTTCCACGCATTTGTCTTGGAGAATAGAGTTCCTGAATTGCTTGACCGTAGAATAAATCAAACAAACCTACGAGAGTTTATTGAAGATAACCCTGATAAACTACCAAAGGGGTTAAACAAATCTGTAGATGTGTCAGTAACAGTAAGGAAGCCAAGCAAATGACAGATAAATTAGAGTTTGATTATTCTAAAAAGAAATATGTTGATTCGTCAACAATAGCAGAGTACTTTGGTGTCTCACCATCGACTGTACGGTTGTGGGTTAAAGAAGAACGTATCCCACGGAGTACATACATAAGGGCGGGAAGGGAAACTATCCGCTATGATCTAGCGTCCATAGAGGCGCATTTAACCCAAGGAGAACAGAATGGCGAATGAAACTTTTATAATCGCAGACGTAACTGCAATGTACCCGAAGATCGATAAGACATATCGATACGATGAGAAAGCGGGTGAGAAAGGTGGTTGGGTCGAGTGCAAAGCCACCGATGCGGGCGCACAGTACAAAGTAAACTTTATTATGGAGCAGTCTGTAGCTGAAGACTTGTACACACGTATGGAGAAGATCTATGCGGGCAGTCGTAGATCAAACTGGCCTGAAGAACTAAAGGCTCCTACTGATATATTTAAGGAGACTGATGAAGGCACTTGGGAAGGGTCTGCTAATATCAAAGGTCAGTACAGTAACAGAGTTGTACCTGTGCCAGATCAGTTTGACGCTGACGCTAATTTGTTACCAAAAGATTTTCAACTTACTAGTGGTAGCACAGTCAATATCATGGTTGAGTTCGTACCCTATGCCATGACTAAAGAGAACTACGGTGTGTCTCTAAGACTACGTCAGGTTCAAGTTACTAAACTTGCGGAGCGTCAATCGTACAATCCGTTTAAGAAAGTTGAGGGGGGTTTCGTTGCAGGTAAAGAAACCACACCATCCTTTGGCGCACTTCCAGAAATCGAAGACGGTATGGAAGATGTCAAGGAACCAGAGAAGGTCGTTAAAATGAAGTCTAAGGAGCAAGCTACGGCTCCTGCAACTGAAGAAGACCTTAGTGGATTAGTCAACAAATGGGGAACCAAGAAAAAATAGACTAACCACAACCACGGTGGGCTTCGGGTGGGAGTCCACCGTTTTTACCTGAAAGTAGCATAATGAAAACAATAGACTTTTTAAAGTCAGTTTTGGGAGACAATGGACTATACTGTGCTTGGGGATTCAAAGGAAACAAAAGAGTACAGCAGTTCTACAAAACTGTAGAAGAATTAGAGACCGCTGCGTATGAATATGACACAGACGGTTATGATATATACTATGCACTAGCTACCTATAAAGAAGCGGGTGAGCAAAAATCACCGGAGATGGTGCTTGGTAGAGAACAAAGCAACGTACAAGAGATGCGTTCTTTTTTCCTAGATTTAGATTGTGGTGAGAAGAAAGATTACCCATCACAAGAGGCGGCAGTGGACGCACTACAAGAGTTTCTTGCGGAGGCTTGTCTACCTGAACCTATACTAGTCAACTCGGGAAATGGGGTACATGTATATTGGCCCTTAGATAATCCTGTGTCCCGTGATAAGTGGGAGCCAGTAGCTAACAAGCTCAAACGTGTCTGTAGGAGTTTGGGACTTAGGGCCGATCCTGTACGCACGTCCGATGCCGCTAGTATTTTACGTATACCCGCAACACATAACCATAAGAGCGATACACCTAAAGAAGTAGTCGTATATGGAGATGGTACTGAGTTAACCTCTCTTGAAGGGTTCAGCAGTGCGCTTGCGCCAGATGAAGAGGATAAGACAGACGAAGCGTATACGTTTGGTTCGGCAGAAGCATTTACTCCGCATAAGAGTAATAAAGAATACTTGTTTGAGACCATCATGCATAAGACAATGGATAACGTGGGGTGTAGTCAGCTAGGTTACATTGCATCGTATCAATCACTTGTCGATGAACCTTTATGGGTATCGGGGCTGTCTATAGCCAAACACTGTACGGATGCAGCGTATGCGACAAAGGCCATATCTGATGAGCATCCTGACTTTAACGAAGAGATGCTACAGAAGAAGCTTGAAGGTATTAGTCACAGACACACCTGTATTACCTTTGATGATAGACGCCCATATGTGTGCGGTAGCTGCCCACACTGGGGTAAGATACGATCACCGATAGATCTTGGAGAGTATATAGTAGAGGCAGAGCCAGAGCCAGATATGCCTACGTACCCTGCTCCATACTTTAGGGGTAAGAACGGTGGTGTATATAAAAGAGTACAAGATGCCGAAGGTAATCCAGAAGATTTAGAGATATATAAAAACGATCTCTTTATAACGAAACGGCTACACGACCCTGATCAGGGAGAGATAGCTGTGTATAAACTGAAGCTACCTAAAGATGGCGTAAGAGAGTTTAGCATACCGCTAGCTTCTGTGTCGTCCACTGAAGAGTTTCGCAAGCACATGTCTGCACAGGGAGTTACATCTATGGGTGCAGGATTAAAATTATTAATGGAGTATTCTATGAGATGGGTTGATGAATTACAGGCACAAGGGGCGGCTGATAAAGCGCACCAACAATTTGGATGGACTGATGATACACTAGAGGAGTTCGTACTGGGCGACCGACTGGTGGTAGAAACAGATATAAAGTTTAGCCCACCATCTGCAAAAACTTCAGGGTTAGTGAGTGCATTTGTTCCTGCAGGTACTGCCGATAGACAGAAAGAACTGTTTAACTTCTACAATCAAGACGGGTTTGAGTTGCACAGGTTTATTATTGGTATGGGCTTTGGCACTGCTTTGATGCCTATGACAGGCATAAATAGTATGTTGGTTCATTTGTTTGGTGGCACAGGGGTAGGTAAGACTACGGCTCAGATGATGGCGTTATCTGTATGGGGTCACCCCGAACTTTTGATGAACCAGAGAGACGATACCTACAACGCTATGATGAACCGTGGAGAAGTCTTACATAACATACTGCTGTCTATGGATGAGATGACAAACATAACAGGACTAGAGTTCTCTAAGTTTGTGTATCAACTATCTGGTGGTAGACAAAAGAACAGACTGGCTGTTAGTGGAAACCAAGAAAGGACAAGAGGTAGACCGTGGGAGTTGCTTAGTGTTTCGTCAGCTAACACAAGTGCATGGGAATTACTTAGACAGGGCAAGGCCGAACCCAAAGCAGAAATGCAACGGTTACTAGAGATAGACGTGCCTAGTATGATCAAGCCTGATCCAAAGCTAAAGATTGTTACAGACGCTTTGTTTGAAGATGTAAAGAAGAACTATGGATGGTTTGCTGAAGAATACGTGCAGTGGGTGATAGCCAACAAAGCTACCGTTCGTGGTCTGATGCAACAAGCTAGACAGAGAATAGACGAAGCAGCGGGGCTTACTTCCGAGAACAGGTTCTGGAGCGCGGGGTGTTCGGCATCTATGGTAGGACTTCTTATAGCATCTAAGTTAGGTATTGTAGATTACCCTATGGACAAACAGTTTGACTGGATCGTAGACTTGTTACGAAAGCAGCGTAATACTGTAAATGATATAGGCTCGTCTGTGACTGAGACTATGAATGACTTTATTGCAGAGCATTGGAGTAACATTCTACACATAAGAAGTAGTCAGGATAAAAGAAGTGACGGTGTAGAAGAGATAGTTATACCTGAATTTAACCCACGATCTCTGGTTGCACGGTACGAGACAGATAGAAGAAAGTTATACATTCGTCCGACACCGTTACGAGAGTGGTGCGCTAAACAGCAGCTAAACTACGCAGAGCTTGTTAAAAATTTAAAGGCAGACATGAACGCAAAGTCGAACGTAGTCGTGCGATTTGGTAAGGGTACAAAGTTTGACATCCCACCGTGTAAAGCACTTGAATTAGACTTTAGTATTGATAGCGCAAATGAATCAGAAAGTACTTAAAATAGATGATTTGAACCCAGATGGCGTTGGTATAAGCGTCAACTGGGAAAAAATGGCGGTAGGTTACTCTGTATTTGTACCCTGCGTGAATACAGAAAAAGCAAAAGAACAGGCCAAGAATGTTGCAAAAATGAAATACTGGGAAATAGAAACGCGAGTTTTAGAAGAAGACGGTAAATTAGGCTTGCGTATTTGGAGAACTACATGATACAGGGAAGTATACAATATGTAGGGGTTTATAAACATATTCGCGCTATAGATTGTTCTCCCAACACTAGCCCCTACTTTATGTAGGGGTTTTTTTTCTAATTAAAGATAGTTGGATCTCCGTATCTCTCAGCTTGTTCTACCAATATATTCTTTAACCTTGGGTTTAAAGTGAGGCCATTGTACGCCCCGGTACGTTGACGTATCCTACCACGTATAGACTTCTCTAGGTTGTCTTGTAGAATTGGATACCCCGGATAGCGTTGGTTATATTCTGCTATTCTTTCCCCTGCTCTTTGCAAACCACTAACATCTCCATCAAAATACGCTCTGGCGTACATGTTATAGATACTTCTTCTCTTTCTAAGTATAGCTTTCTGTAGCCTCATAGTTTGTGAATTTGTCGCCATTTGCGCGGAATATGCTGAAGGGCTAAACCCAAAAAACTGAGCGACTAGATGTCCATCTGCAATGTCAGCTACAATAGGCTTACCGTCCATAGTATATGCACCGCCATCTTGTGCAAACCTAGCCGCCTTCTGCATATTCTTTATAGCTGCGGGAGATATAGTCTCTATACCACGTCTTAGCTTATTCATATCTCCGTCAGCAGCACCTTCTAATATTTGAGTAGCTCCACGTCCTGTGTTTAAGGTTATACCTACAACAGGACCACCCAACTGCTCTATTGCTCTAAACAACAGAGGCCAATCTCTGTCCATCATGGAGTCTCTATATATTAGCTCACTAAGTCCAACACGAGAAGATATATTAACACCTGTAAAATAGTTTACCCCTCCTCTGTATACTCCATCATGTAGGTAGGCACGTGCCATTGTCTTTGCGTCATCGTCTTCTCCGCCGGGGTCCATTCCCATAGCAGCCATAACCGTGTCTATGACTGTTGTTGCTAATCCAAATCCGGGCATACCGTATACCCCTGCCAAGAGACCAGACGATCCATAAATACCTGCTAATTGAAACAACGCCAGACGCCTATCCGCAGGGGAGCCTTTTGTTATCTTCATGACCATCTCAGTAAGCATACCGATCATCGACACACCGTATCGTTTATACATGAAGATAACTGCGCCTATGTTTTTTCTACCAAGTTCGGGAGCAGCGGCTGCGGCTATACCACCGTTTGTAGTTTCTGTATCATAGACTGCATCCTGCGCGGCTTTAAGTACTAAGTCGGGGTTGGCTCTCTGCTCTGGAGATAATTTACGTAAACCTCCACGGAATGCAGCGAACAAAGCCGCTTCTCTATTTACACGTTCTGTGTGGTGTTGGATGAACCCAGTAAATTTGTTAAACTTAGACCAGAAGCCCCCCATCCTATCTACGTCTAATATCTCATGATCAAGAGATCTTTTAAACTGTCCTAGATCTACGCCAGTATCTATGAACACTTGCAGCTCTTCTGGGGTTACATCTTGTTTGTTAAGGATACGTCTCTGTGTGTTTGTTAAGTTTCTAGGGTCCACGTTACTTATCGAGTACCCCGAGCCTACTTCAGTCTCAATAGGTTGATTGTTGGCATCTGTGCCGTAACCCATAATTGTACGAGTGCCGCCACTATTTTTCATAAGAGACATAGCACCTTTTATACCTCTCATAGTGGTTGGATACCCATATTTAGCGCCAAGGTATGGAAGAGTAACTAGTGGTATTTGTGTCAAATTAACAAGCCCACCTGATATGTTCATACCGAGTGTCATATTAAATCCAAAACCTGTTAAAGCTCTAGACGCCCTACTACGTTCTGGTATTGGTCCATCTTTTACTGTCTCACGTAGAGAGTTAAGAAGTTCGTTTTTGTCTATACGATTACCACCGCTCTCGTTCATTTCTTTTTCGACTTTGCCAAGTGCTTGCTGCATCTTTGCCTTATATTTTATGTTGACAGTCTGTCGTATTAAAGACCGTGAGCGATCCGAGATAGCCTTTATAGAATCTTCATTATACCCCATACGCGCTTTGATAAGGTCACCACCCTTACGCATCCTAAACGATTGTAAGTATGATGTTTCAGGTAATGTTTTAAGTATGACATCAGCTATCTCGTTCTTTGTATCAGCAGATAGCTCACCACTGCTTTCTAGCTTAGACATTAATTCGTTGACAAAAGATGCGTTTGGCGCACGTCTCATAAAACTTGTAGCGTCTAGTTCTTGTGTAGATTCTACAGCAAGTATATCGTTTAGTGCATCTGTTTCAGACATCTGAGACATACCTTGAGTACGGGATTCGAGAGCAATCCTTGCGCTAGAACCCTCTGGAGCGTTTAGTATGTTTTGTCTAGCGTCTGCTACTATGACTTCTCTAGCTCGATCTCTGGCCTGTTCCCCTTGAAACGAGTCTGTGTACCTTTCTATGCGCCCTGTTAGTGGGTCGATAGCATTAAGAGCTAACCAATAATCGCCGGGTTCACGCTGCAATGGGGTATAAGGCTCTAACTTACCTTTTTTTATTAAGTTAGTGTAGAAAGTATCTCGTATAGCAGCCCTAGATTGTTCTGGTACGCCAGATGCCTCTAAGCGTGTGTCTACAGCATTAATGACATCTTCTACTAAACCCTTAAACATATTCTGAGACTGATGATAAAGGCGTATAGGCTCACCCCTATCTACGCGTTGTAGTCTCTTATAATCTTTTCGTGCTATCTCATATACTTTATACACATCAGGAGCGTACTTATCCCTAGCTTCTGTCTCTGAAAGCGCAGGATTTACTTGATAAGAAGTACCTACGTTATTTATACGGTTCCATGCAGCTATATTCTTTTTACTAGACTTGTTAGCCCACTTAACAATCCCATCATTTACTTGATTTACTTTATCATAACCCGACTGTAGTTCTCCGCCTGACTGGTTTACTAGATTATTTATACTTGCTGCGCTAGGTGAGAATTTCTCAGCCATTCTTGTGACGTAATGTAGAGGAGTAGCTTTTAACACCCATCCTTTAAACGTTCCTAGTTTGTCTTGACTCCAGTCTTTAGGTGTCTGTTTTGTTAACTCATCAAATTTATTATACGCTGTTTCATCAAACACAGGACTGTTTGTCGTTGCGTCTTGGAACAGTCGATCTACTGCATTGGGGTTGTGAGCAATCTGAAACAATGGAGCAGCATCTCTAGAAGTCGGTGCAGGTTCCATGAGTTTATATACAAGCGGGTCTATTACTTCTAACAAAGACTTCTGTACTGGAGGTTTACCACCAAGCTCAAATCCGATCCTTTGAAATATACGGCGTACTGCTTCTAGAAGTCTTTGATAGGCTGTGCCGTATCTGTTAGGGTCTAATAGTTCAGACAGAGTAGACCGCATCTGTTGGTTCGAAGGTAACTCAGCAACAAACTCATCAAAGTTATAGGCACTAGGAAAAGCTTCTTTGACATCGTTGTATATCTTACGAAGTGTCTGCACAGGCGCGGATTGTGGATTGTTTGCTATATACGAAGACATAACAGCGTGACCCGCTTCATGTAGGAATGTGTGTTCTGTCGTTGGTACGTTGGTATTAAAGGTTATTGTATTTGTTTTAGGATTAAACAATCCTGCTATCTGTTCGCCTTTATTCTCAAAACGTACTTGAGTGTTCCCTGCATACTTAGCAAAAGTTTTTGCAAACATCCTAGAGGCGGGGTTTGCGTCTGCAGCATACCGTCTTAGTGCATCAGCTAAATTGTTGTCCTCTAACATAGTCATGACTGTAGGATCTAAAGGTCGATTTCGATCCGTAACAAATTGAGTGAAGAGAGCATCTTTTTTGTTAAACAAGTCTGGAAGACCTAGAGAAACGTCTCTGTCCTGAGTTAGGTCTTCGTAAGTAAGCCCTTCTCCATATAAACTCGCTAATAAATTTTTGTCTTCTCTGTACTTCGCCCGCATAGAGTTCCTTCTAAACTCTAGCTTTTCCATCGCACGGAGAGCGTTTTCGTCATTAGCTCTGTTAGCAGTCTTAAAGTTTAATGAACGCTCTTCTGCTTTCGTGAGAAACTCTGTCCTGTCTAGTTTAGATAGCGCAGACTCTGTATCTAAATCCACTACGTCTGTGCTTAGTCCTTCTATCTCTGAAGGTAATGAGATACCAGTTGCTAGTCTTTCTTGTCTTTCTTGTTCTACTTGCTCTCTTTCTAACTGATCGTTTAGAGTATCTTTTGCTTCTGCCTCGTCTTTCTTTACTTTAGCTGCCATTGCTTCGGCTTGCGTAGGTTTGGGTTTACCATCTCTAGTGTACGCATCTGCGAACTGAGTATCCCATTCAGCCTGTGCTGCTGCTGTCTCAGGATCACGACCAACAGGTCTAGGCTCTACATCCTGTAGTTTTGTCTTAATCTTATACTGCTTACGACTTTTTGGGTTTAGACGTTCTAATACATCAGCCTTCTGTTCGTTGTAACGTTTAGTAGCTTCTGGAGACAGGTTACTAGTAACCCACTTCTCTGCTAATTTTGCTGTGTCTTGATCGAAAGGCTCTGCAAACGCAGCGGCACGGGCGGCTTGACCCTCACCAGATTCCTTAGTTATCGACATCCCCCCAAGTGTCCCACCTACAGCCGCAGGTGCAGTATCACCTACTCTTATCTGTGTGCGTGAGGCTATCTCATCTAAAGCTGTCTCAGGTCGTTCAAACCTCTCAAAGAAAGTAAATGCGGCTTGTTCTTCAGATGTTAGAGCAACCTCATCAGGGTCGTTTTGCCGTTCGTATTTTCTTGATAATCTATTAAGGGTTACGAGATCTTTTGTATCAAGATAGTTTTCTAGGCTTGACGCTTCTCTGTCACCAACAAGTTCATCATGGAAAGCCCCTAATTCTGGGTTTTTCTGTTTCCACCCCGCGAATTTACCAACAAGGACATCGCGTTCTGCTTGTTGCATTATCAGATCATTCTGTAACCCTGCGGGGTCGTTGGGGTCTATGAACCTAGTGCCTTGTGGACCATTGATGGTTGTCGCCTGTGACAATAGGGTATTTGTCGTTATCTCATTAAAGTTATTCTTTTCACCTACCTTACCTGCTGCTGCAGGGGCAGGTCCATCTTTAGCCTTAGACTTGTCTGTAGCTGCTTCTATAGTGTCATCTAACTCTGCATCGCCTTTCTTACCAACCAGACCACTCATATCTACAGATTCGTCTGTGGCTTCTTCCTCTGTCTCTTCCTCTTTCTCTTTGGCTTCTTCCTCTACACTTTGTACTTTAGCCTTATCTTTTATTTGCTCGGTTATTGTTTCTGATTTTACACCTCCAGTTGGCACACCTGATAAACGGCGTCTTGCTATTATTGCATCTATAATCTCTGGGGAGTATTTTGCATCTAGCTCCTCACGTATAAAATCTTCGCTTTGCTCTAAAACTTCTGGGTCGTTAGCGATTGCTCGTGCGGCTAGTGTATCTGCGCTATCTCCTGTTGTGTCTGTAGCACCATCAGTAGGCAACACACCTCCTCCCACTGGTCCATCGTCAGGTGATACAATGCTTTCGGTACTCTCAGCTCCACTTCCAACCCCTTCGCCTCCAGCCACGCTAGATTCACCACTTCCATCGCCTGTTCCAGTTCCTGCGCTGTCAGCATCATCTGCGGTGGTATCAGTGGTATCAGTTGCATCTCCTGCCTCCTGTTCTTGTACTTGACCACTTGCCGAAGCAGTGGAGCCTCCAATAGTTTCATCAAAGCTAACAGTGCCACGCGCTCGTCCGGGTCTTACTAGGTCAACTAATAATTGCACAGTACCACCTGCAGCTCCACCATAACCTGCTGCTTCTAGGTTACCTTCTCCAAGCTCTTGTTCTAGATTATATCCTTGCTCTATAAGGTTCTGCAGTACGTTTGCCGCCGCTTCTTGTGCGCCCTCCATACCACCCTGTATAAGTGCGCGTTTTATTCTGCTAAAGCCGCCTGTATTTTTTATACGTTTCATTATAGGGCCAGCAAAAGGAATAAGTTCAGTAGCACCTACACCCGCACCTTGATCGATAGCCAGATCGCGCTCGGCGTCAGTAGCACCTGCGGCTAATGCTCTTTCACTTGCTTCACCACTACCCGCTGTAATTGCTGTACCAAATGCTAACGGTATACCAACATAAGGTATAAACGCAGGGGCATACGTACCCGCTACAGACCCTAACGTCTCACCAAACTTACCTGCTTTCGAGCCTTCTAAACCAAGATCTGGTTGTATCTTTCGTTGTACACCGTAAGATAAGCTTTTAATAAATTCTGATGCGTCCTTCTCTGTATCGTCTTCTATTATTCCATACTTGCCTAGCAACGCTGTAGTACCAAGCCCTGATGTTTCAGCAAGGCCTACACCGCCTCGACCTATACCTTTGAAGAACTCACCTACCTGATTAGAAAACCCAGAGCCTTCATCAGGTGTGGGTGATTGCCCATATTCAGCTTCGTATTCCGCTGCAAACTGCGTGTCGTTTTGCCTGATTATAGCATCGATCTGCTGCTGTTCACTCGCGGTAGGTTCATCCCCAGTAATAGTAAAACTGTATTTACGACCACTAAGTTCACTAGCTTGGACGATGTTACCCATATAGCTACCTCGTTAACTCGTTAGATTATAGTTTGCATATATATTATCGCTGCTAGGGCTTGTGCGTTCAAGAGACGCAGTCATTATCATGGCGTTTAACTGATCGTCTTTTTCTTTAATTTGCCGTTTTAACTCGTCAGCCTTATCCGCAGCGCGTCCGTCTGGTGCTATACCCATCGGAGCTATTATCTCAAGCTGCTTTTGTAGCGCTTCTCTTTGTGAGAGTAGGATACGAGAAGACAGTGTTGCTCCTGTTACTGCGGATCTGCTCGCGGCGGCGGCTTTAGCTGCATCTATACGTCCTTGAAGTGCAAGTACCTGTAGTTTGTTCTTGTTGTAGCTATTTTTACCTTTTTGTAGCGTACTTGTTCCTGCTTTTATAGCTTTAGCAGCGCCCTCGCCAATCGTAGCAGAAGGCATCATAAGTGCTGCACCTGCGTTAGCCAAAGCCATAGCTTTATCAAACTCTTTATCTTTTTCCAGACCACCAAGGTACTCAGACAAGGCTGCGCTAGATGCCCCAGACTGTTTAGCTGTAGCGGCCTGTTGTGTTTTAAGCATCTCGATTAGTTCATTTACCTCAGTATTTTCACTTGTTTTTTCTGGATCTGATGGCGATAGGTTCTCTTCTCTAAGTCTTGCTGCATTCTCATCTTTTCGATTTCGTTGAAATTCTTGAAACTCGTTAATTTTTTCTGCGCCAAAATCAGTGACTTGATCAAGGACTTCTAAACTTTTCATCCCAGCTTTTTTAGCAAAATTGATGACATCTTCTTGTGTCATACCGCTCATATCTTCACCCAAGCCTTCAAGATACAGTCTAGCCCTATCGAACCTAGACTGGAGAGTAGGTTTAGCATTCGGATCAGCTCCACCGGGTATGCCTTCTTGTTGATTTTCTAGTGTCTGCGCGAACAACGCTCCAAGACCTGAACGACCTCCCCCACCGGGCATAGCCTTTTGTTGATTTTCTATTGTTTGTGCAAAATAATCTCGCACGGATGATGGTAGATACGCAGTAGAAGGATCGCCGTATACCTCTTCCGGACTTTGATCGAGGTCACCTAACCGTGCATCTTTGAAATAGTCTGCCGCCCTACCTGATAAGTCAGCCATAGCATCGCCATAGTTTGGTAGTTGACTCCTTGCTATGGCTGGTATTAGCTCGTTTACACTAAATGGACTTTCGTTTAAAATTTTAGGGTCTCCAAATTCATCAAAACTACGCTTGGAGCCAAGGAAACGATCACCGAAGTTTAGAGATTCAAGATCAGTTTTAGGTGTAAGACCTGCTTGTGTCATAGCAAGTTCGTTATTAAGATCTGGTCTATAAGTCCCACCCTCTTTAATCTTAGCTCTGGCTCTGGGGTGGGTCATCATTGACATCTCTTCTGGCCCATAAACAAAAGGAAGGTCTGTTGCTTCAGAAGCGAGTAACTCTTTAATCTGCGCTGCCTTTTTAGCTTCTGCCTCTTCTAGTGCCTTACCACCTAACTTAAACGGTTCATCCGCGCTGACTATATTGGCGAATAGTGTATCATCTGAATCTCCCTCGAGATTGATAGCTGGTGGTTGTGATACATTAGTCTGAGCTGGACCACCCAATCGTGAGATTTCTTCAGCTACGCTTGGTCGGACTGCGGATTCTGGTGCAACTCCAACTCCGGGTCCAACGGGAAACACGTCTGCCCCCGGTGCTATACGTTGACCTGTTGTAAACCCAACGGGCGCGTCAGTCTTTGGAGAGCCAACCTGATCAAGCTTACGAGGAAAGCCGCTAGTAAATATAGAGTGTACGGGGTTTCCAAATTCGTCAAAACTATCTTTTGGACCAACAGGTAAAGGTTTTATAGGGCCTGTCGGTGTACCTTTTAAGAACTCAGAAGGTGTGCCTTCTGCAAATAGTGATGTAACGGGCTTATCACCAAACGCATCATAAGTATCTGCTTTAGCAATGGCAGCTTCTGAACTCTTCCTAATAGCTTCTAATTCTTCTACACTAAGCGCTTCCGCTGCTTTTTCTCTGTCATCAAAGGTGTAAGCAAAATTAGGGTTAAGTCTAGGGAGATTTCGTTGTAGCCAATTACCATGTTTTTTGAACAGTATATCTGCTTGTCCATCTTCTAGGGTCTGTGCTAGATCAAGAATTACTTTTGCTTCCTCTTGAGGAAACAGAGTACTTAAAACGTTTAAACTTTTGTACGCGGTATCTAGGGTTAAATACGCCCCTGCCCCTAATATTAGATTTGCTGCTTCTACACCCGTTAATCCCACTTCTTTCAAGGCTTTTTTGACGCCTCTACCTACTTTTAGTTTTTTAGATATCTCTAAAGCTCTTGCAGCGTCTGGGGGTATTGTCTCCATCGCTTCTAAACCTGTCATTTCAGGTTCTTTTAATACTCTTGGATTGTAGTCTGTTATATTATTGACGCTATACGGGTTCATTAGAGACATAATATTACTCATTAACGAGGGTGGCTTACCCGCAGTTTGCATCTTTACTACACCGCCTTCTGCCATTTGTTTGACACCTGTATTCTGTGTGTTGTCCGTCTTTGCATTCATGGCACTAGCTAATTGTGCTATACCGCCTTGTGGCACTCCTGCAGCGTTGACTACTTCTTGAGCAACGGTGTTTGTATCGTCAGCCGCTTCTCTTCGCGCTTGATCATCGGTCATACGTTTTCTGCGGTTTATCTCACTAAGTACAAGAAACTGTGGGTATGTACCACTTTGCATTGCCCTGACGAGCTGTTGTTGTGGTAAGTTTTTTAGATCGTCTTGCTGCTGTATAATATTTCGCATTACATCATCCCACGATAGAGACCTAACCCTGCTATACCTGCACCTAGTGCTTGCTGCATCGGGTTGTAGTTTTGGAAGTTAGATACTTCTTTATTCGGTGCTATTGGTACACCTTGCAGTATGTTAGACAAGAAACCTAACTGATCTTTGTTAAAGTTTTGTTGCGTTAGGAAGTCTTGATACCCCATATCCATACCTGCCTGTTGCTCACCTAGCTGCTGTTTACCTATGCCTTCTAGTAGCTGTGCGCCTTGAATATCTGCTGCTCTGCGCGACCCACCCATTGTAGCTAACTGTCCGAGACCTGTCATACCTACAGACCTGTCTGCATCAAATCCTGCTCTAGCATCTCTAAACGCCGCCTCTCTACCTGCAGCATCAATGTCGCCTAGCTGTTGAGACAGACCCTCTTGTGCTAGGTAATCATTTACGCCCTGTCTGGAACCACCGAACGCCCCCGCATTTACGGCTTGAGCATTTCTAGCTGCGCCCATACGGTTAAAATCTTGTATTGCGGAATCCTTCTGCCTACCAACAACGTTCTCCATGTAGGGGTTCATATAATAATCTGCTACTTGTCCTGTAAATTGACCGCGCCGTGATATGTCTCGCATACCACTGATTGCTTCATCTAGTTCAGGAAGCCCTTGTCGCGCTACGTCTCGCACCATGTTTCTAGAGTCAGTTATGTCTTGAAAGTCTCCAGACTGAGCTAACCTTTGACCTTGATAGGGCTGATATTGGTTAAGAGACTCGGCTTCTGTACGCTTTAAAAGGTTGTCTACATACGGACGTGCATACTCCGGTAACTCAGTAATGTTCGTCTGCGTACTAGACTGCGCTTGTTTATTACCCTTGCCCATTAGTCTATCTCCATCTTATAAGCAATATAGTCTGGCTTCCATCCATATTTTCTAAGCCAACGACCCCAACCTTCTCTACCGTAACCTTCTAAATACCTGCAATTATGGATTCTAGCATAGTTAGTTATTCTTTCATGCGCCATAGGTAGCCATTCTTTCATTCTTGTGCCGCCTATCCAGTCCATAGCCATAGCGTTACCCTGCGGATACTCAATAAGCCTAGTTGTTATAGCTGCTACAACTTCATCATCAGCAGTGTCTATCACAGTCCATAACACTAACTCGTCTTTTAATATGCATCCTAGCACATCGTTTACTTCATACTTACCTTTTGCCGTAAAAACAGATCGCTTTAATACTTTAGCTACATTAGGCCATATAGCAGCGGCGTAATCCTTTGGTATTGGAGAAAATATCAAACCTGTTTGTACGTCTTTCATGCTAAAGCTTTACTCATAATACCTTCGGCGTCTATTTGTTTTGGTTGTATACGTGAGCCTGTTGCTGCTTTTCTAACTTCTTCTCGCATCTTGTCTAGTTTCTTTGCTCCTGCATCACTAGAGCCATTGCCTATCATAGCAACTGTTGGAGCATCTACCATATACTCGTCTTTACTGGCTAGTAAGTCTTGTTGTCCGTCTATGGTTGCAGGTACTGAGTCGCTCATACCGTCACCACCACCTTGTACTTGCCCATCCATTTTCCCAGTTACATTGTCATACTCACCGTCACGTACGTCTGTGACTAAGTCTTTTAGCGCCTCTTCGCCGTATTCATTTACAAACATAGCAAGTGCTACAGACGCTTGCTTTTCAGGTATATTACCTTTTAGGGCGTTTACAGCGTTTACGATAATGTCTTTTTCGTTAACGTCAGGCATGTTCATTTGTTCTTCTGGCATGTCTCCGCCTTTGGCAAAAGTAGCTAGGCCACCCTCAGACAACATCGTGGGGTTTACATAATCTGTCATACCGCCTTGATTTAAATACCGTGTTTCTAACTCACCTGCCGATGGATTTGCAAAACCATAGTTAAATTCTGGGTCTACACCCGGCCTATATCCTGCAAAAGGTGTATTTATGTTTTGTTGGATAGGTACTGTTTCTCTAGGCTGAAAAGGTGTTCTTGCAGCCATGTCATTACCTTGTTGATTAGAAGCATCGGCAAACATTGCGCCACCTGCTGTACCTGCTGCAGCTAGTGGGTTAGCCATTGCTGTTTTAGCGCCTTGTGACAGAGCGCCCATTATGTTTTGCCCTGCTGATTGTAAACCTTCTTTTCCAAGCCCCTTATCAAACAGCGTTGTAGGAGTTCCTGTAGGTACTGCCAACTTTGTAGCGAAACCTGCAGTAGTATCTCCGCCTAAGTTTTCGGCTAATTGCATAAAACCTTCAGGTGCTTTTCGTAGACCTGCATCTAGAGCCGCAGAACTTGCTTGTGCAGATGTAGCCACAGGTTTTGACAAACCACCTAGTAATTTACCACCAAAGTAAGAAGTAAGACCTGTACCTAGAGCTTCCTCAAAAGAATCCCCTTGTAATAAACTACCGATTCCAGAACCAAAAGCTCCTGCTACAACAGGGTTTGCCAGCATCGCTGTTACCCCCGTACCTGCTAAACTCGGCAATAGTGCTGAACCTAAAAAGCTACCTAAAAGGGGAAGTACCATATTAATCTCCAACAAGTCTGTGTGTATAATAGCATCTGTGTGCTAAGATATCCACTCATAAATCTTCTTTGTTTCTTTCTTACGATGGTCTAATCCAGTATAACCACCATTTATACGTTTAGTCAGTTTTTTTATAGCGTCATCGTTGACACCTTCGTCACATATTTTCCATAAGTTATTCTTCTTAAAGAACCACAGAGCCGTGTCCATTGCATAGTCTTCTTCTAGTAGCTTTGGATTTTCTAGAACTTCTGGTACACGCATGTCTGAAGCAAAGGCTCGGACGTTGTTATATCCGGTTAATTGTAAAAATCCTCGGCCTATGTAGGCGCTAGATTTTTCTTTCGTGTCGTTCCCCATCCTGCCAAAATACACGTTCTCAGCCAGTGCTTTTGGGTTTTTGGCAAACGGCTCCGCGCTCTCTTCTGTAGGGAAACGGCTAGGCCATACTTTCATCATAGCCTCTACGGAGTAGTTTAGGTTCTCTCTTGTGTATCTAAACGTACCGCTTTCATGTACCACCTGCCCTAGCAAATGTGCGCCTCTTTCTGGAGACAACTCGTAGTGTGTTACTATTGCCTTTGCTGTATTGGGACCAAACGCACCATCAGGCGATACACCACACTTCTCCTGTAACTGTTTTAATGCTTCAAACGCCATTATTTTTTCCTAACGAACTGTTTGTACCCTTTCACACCGAAAGAGGCTGAAATTGCAATACCCAAGCTGTAAAAATACCAGTCTGGTGCTTTATGAAGCTGTTCAAAGCCTCTATCTACAATACCCTCTGCACCCGGAATAAATGCAAGCACAAGTGGAATTGACAACACAATAACGAAAAATTCGTCTTTCCAGCTTGAACCGCTGTTCTCCGCCATGACGCGTTCCCAATCAGCCACAGACGTCTTTTCAGATAATAATATCTTAGCTTTCGCTTCGGCTTCTGTAAGCTTTAACTTGGCTTCAGCAGCTTGCTTTGTAGTCTTGGCATCAATCCATGACCCTGCCAAACTTGCTAGTGGTGTTAAAAACTGTAACATTATTTGTTACTCCCCATATTTGTAAAACCAAAATAGGCTGCGGTTACACCTGACACGGCAACAACATACACAGCAGCTATATCTGCCAGTAGT
>Ga0115545_1000396_pt1 | contig 23677 bp, 35 predicted proteins | sample COGITO_mtgs_1003_FD_87188 | JGI IMG/M metagenome (GOLD analysis project Ga0115545, IMG submission 87188) | Pelagic marine microbial communities from North Sea - COGITO_mtgs_100330 | ecosystem: Environmental > Aquatic > Marine > Epipelagic | place: Germany:Helgoland, sampling site Kabeltonne...
CACCACTTGGTGGTTTTGTGAATCATAGTGAAGAATTTAATTGTGAACTTATAGACATAGGACCAAATATTTACTTAATTACGACAAAAGATATTATGCCGGATGAGGAATTAACTTTAAGTTATAAAACTTATTCTATTTAGAACTGTTGTTTTCTTTTGGCAGCTTTACTAGCTTTTTTCTTCATCGATTCAGAAGCACCATTAGGGTTAGTATTCCAATCAATACCAACAGTTCCGTAAAGATAAACCCTATTGCTAATTTGTCTAGTAGAAATTGCTTTACATTTTTCACATTTAACCTTTGGTTCATCGTGTATTGAGTGTGTTACCTCAAACACATATTCACATTTTGAACATTTATAATCATATCTTGCCATTGCCTCTCCATTTTAACAGCTTTCTATATGATTCTTTGAAGTATTGCTTCAAAAATACATTATTTTCTAATTCTTCATCTTTCATAGCTTGTGTCATTTGACCCACAACTAAATCAAGTTGTGTTCTTTTGTAAGGAAATACTTGCATAAAAGGTGTTCCAGCTTTAATTACAAAGTCTTGCGTATCGTGAATGATTGCTGGGAAGTGTACTTGATGATAATTATCAGTTTCTACTACACCCGGCAATACAGTAAACCTTGTTTCAAACTGATACTCCGGTTGAAAGAATGCTACAGAATATCCTTTAGGTGTATATATACGCCAAGGGTTTTCAAACTTAACTGGTGTCTTAAAATCTGTAGATTTAAACTTCCAATGTGTTACTTGTTGTCCATCGTGAAATTCTAATTTAGATGGGAAACCTTTATTGTCCCACTCAAGCATCATATGGTCTCTTTGTATAAGCATATCGCACCAAAAAGGTATTACGTACCCTTGAGTTAAGAAATCCACAATGGCAGGACATTTTTTTACAGTAAATGAATAGAACTGTTTTGCAGTTTCTCCTACTTTTCCGAAATAATTAGGAGGTTTCGGTTCTGGTTGTTGCTCTATTATAGATGGCATTGTTTTGAACCATTTTGGCATATAAAAGTTTGATGGTTGAGGTGGATGTGTCTTCTCTAACCCCTCAATATCTGTTCTAAATTCAATTCCTCGAATTTTCATAGCCCTCCCAGACTTTTTTATTTACTTAATTGGGTATTTTTTACAAATGCTTAAGTAATCGTTTACTATATCGTCCATATCTTGAACTAAATTAACTTTTTGCATTCTTAATGAGTTCATTTGCTCTAAAACAGCTTCCATAAACTTGTCTAGGTCAACTGCTCTTAAAAATGCTTGTCTTTGAGCCTTGTTAAATTTAATATCTTTATCTTCCATGACTACAGTCTAGTCTAAAATTGATGCAGATGTGAAGTATTGTCTCTTATATTTAGTTAATACTGATTTATCTTGAGTATTAAGTATTTCTTGGTTCATTAAATCTACAACTGACTCATATTTTGCTTTATAATCACCGATGGATTCTTCTGTTACTAACTGAAACTGTGAATCTGTTGAATTATCAGCGTTATGAGTTGAAACTTCACCAGTTGATTGTTGAGATGAGAGTGCTGCTGAAGCTGTAAATAACCTTCCAGCTGCTCTAGCACTAATAAATTTTAAGTCTGATGGTATGTTCTCTGCTGTTACTTCTGAATCTGAGTAACCAGCTGCATAAGTAAGTACAACATTTTGTAATCTAATATCTGACCATCTTTTGTTATTTGTTCTTTTGATTTTTCCTGTTTGTTTATAAGCAACATAATGTTCTTCATTACCTTCTGTATATAGAACTGAGTCTTCATATAGTGAAGTAACTGAAATTATTGGTGCTACTGAAGTAAATAGTTCTTCTTGATTAGCCCCATCAAATGTGTCAACTATAGCTCCATTATATTCGAGCTCATAACCAACAAAATTTTTAATTGCTGCGTCTGCTGCCGGTATAAAAATATCAGTGATGTTTGTCTCATCACTTGCTGAAACGTCTATACCAATAGCCTTTTTAACGTCTGAAACAGAAGAGAGTGCCATTGGCTAAACCTTACTTGTCTTCTACGTCTTCTGGCTTAACGGCTTTATTTTCAATTGATTTTTTGGTTGATTTTTTCTTAGGAGCTTCTTCTTTAGGAGCTGCTTTTTTAACGCCCCAACCATGCTTTGCTAGGTAATCTGAATTGTATTCATGACCTTTTTTAGCAATCTTTGAAGCTTGACCACTAACACCGGAAACATCTCCTTCATAGAGACTTCCGTCTGCTAATTTCCAAATATCATTTTCTACTTTTATATATTCCATTTTTGTTCCTTAATAAAAAAAATTTAATAGTTCTATCTGGGGCAGGGTCACTACCCCAGATAATATTGAACTAATTACATGTTTGTAATCTTACAGAAAGCTTCTTGTCTGTAAACAGCAAGACCGACTCTCATTGTAGCTCTAATAGCTAGTTTTCCTTTAAGGAAAAAGTCGCTATGTGAGTCTGAGACAGCTAAGTCTAGACCACTTCGCATTACAACGTGAGCTGCTTCGCCACCACCGAATTTACCAACAAGTACGGTACCTGCTGCTATTGCAGTGGAAGCTACGACTGGAAGACCCCAAATTCTTGGAGCAGCATCAGCACCAAAGCCACCAGCAACCACAAATAATGGGTTCTTAGAACCACTTGTGTCTACTTCTGTGACTGCAGTTACGATGTCGTACCAGTCTGATGGATGCATAATTATTGCATCTGGTTCTACGAAAGCATCTTTTCTGATTTCAGTGATTGCTTGGTAGATTTGACCAATTTTTCCTAGTTCACCAGCGTATGGTAAAGCGTAGTTAAATGTATTGATTCCAGATTTTGTTAATACACCTTCCATGTTTGGAGCAGAACCGTCTCCGGAAAGGAGTTGGTTGTCCAAACGTAGTTTCATCATTGTTCCTAGTCTTGAGTTGACATAACCTTGAATTCCATTTACATCTGCTAACAATTCTTCTGTTACAGGCAAGAAAACACCGACCTTACGGATTGGTGCAGTTTGCTCTGTGAAGTCAAGCTCAGCTTCAGCTGTAGTAGCTTCTTCTGATTGCTCGGCAGCAGCATTTGTGAAAGTTGTTTCTTCCATATATGCAAATGAATTTTGGCTTGTTTCAATCTGGTCGAATAGACCAATGACAGCGTCTGGGTCTCTAAGAGCTGACTCTAAGATTCCCGGTTGTCTTAATACTTCCGGAGGGAAGGATGCAGTAAGTCCGGCACCTAATGTTGCCTTTTCACCATATGCTGGTGAGAACTTTACTGTTGAGTCTATACCTTTGACTCCATCTTCTTTGTAGCCTTTATAAGCATCAGAATTAACGAATGCTTCACCTACAGTAGATGGACCAGCTTGTGGCTCTTCTGATGCATAAACTTCTTGCTCCATAGCTTTTTCATTTTTAGCTTTGGTACGCTCTAAGTTTTCTGCGTCAATAAGACCAGCAAGCTCAGTGTTAAGACCTTTGATTTTTTCTTTTGCTTCTGGGGTATATTTACCTTCAGTTGCAGAATCAAAAGCCTCTTTTAACTCAGCCCTTACCTTGGAAATGTCTTCTTTATAATTTGCCATTATATTATTTCTCCAAAATAAATTATTACTTATACTTCGTCGTCTAGTTCTATTTCAAGTGAATCTGCAATTAATGCTTGTCCCTCTGCGAATAAAGCGTCAATCTCATCATCTACTTCTTCTAAAGAAGGAGCTTCTGTTTCAACTTCAACTTCAGACTCTTCGGTCTCAGAATCAGAATCATCTTCAACAGTTTCTTCAACATCAATAACTTCTACTTCAGCTTCTGCTTCAGCAACTTCTGCATCCTCTTGAATTTCTTCAACAGGAGCTTCATTAACTGGAGCTTCTTCCTCTGTAGGAGTTTCATCAGTATCAGAAACTTCATCTAAGATAGAATCTATTTCTGTCCAAGCGTCATTTAAGTCCTCTTGAACTGCTCTAAGAGCAGAACTAGCATTCTCCGATATTACTCTTCCATCTTTTTCACGTAAGACTGAAATTGCTTTCGCTCTTACAATGAGGCTCTCTAATGCTGCAAGCACATCTTTAACCTCGTCAGAAAAACGTTTTCCTGTCATGCTGGAATCGTCATCTGAAATCTTTAAATCTTTTTCTTTATCTTTGGCACACTTGCCACTATCGCTATAATCACAAGAGCCATACTTTTCTTCAGTAACTACTGCATGTTTTTCACAGTTGCAATTACAGGAAGACTCTTCTGAAGCCTCTTCTCCACCTTTGGAGTTGTTGCTAATCATTTCCTCATATGATTCATGAGTTGCACATGGCATATAAACTTCTTTACCATCCATTTCATGAATGTGTGTACCAGAACAACCTAATTCTTCTGCTCTTTTTGCAGCATCTTCTTGGTTGTCAAAAATATCTTCTTCGTTTGCTGCTTTCTCTTCAGATATATTTTCTGATTCATAAACAGCTTCTTCGCCAGACTTAATTGCGAGTGTGTAAGTCTCTCTGTTAGCACCCACGAGTACTGGGCTAACTTCGAAGACTTCTAAATCTTTTAAGAAACGAACATCTATTTCGTCTTCCATACCGTCTTTTTTAAACTTACCGGATTCATAGTCGTTAATACGGAAACCGAAAGACCATTCTTGTAGGTTACCCATTTCTTTTGCTAGATTATAAGCTTCCCTACCAGCCTCAGTTTCCATAAAGAAACTTCCTGTGAATGTAGCTTTACTGTCATCTGAAGTTATGACACCTTTTCCAATTGGCTGGTCCCACTTGTGTGCAAACACCATTGGGACTTGGTTATCCTTGAATCCAGACTTTATTGAACCCGGAAGAACAACATCGCCGTCTGTGTCGACATTGTTGAAAACTGAAAATACAGCTTCTACACTTCCTTTTTCGTCATCAGTAGTTTTAAACTCTATTGATTTATTAAATTTGTTATTTTCCATATCTCACTCGCTTTAATATATACCTTTCATATATCATATACTATTCTAATCTGTCAAATCGTCAGTGTTCCCGGTAATTAGGTCAATAGCCTTCTTACGTCGTTCATCTTCCTTTTTTTTCTGTTCATTGACAATTTTCTTCATTGCAGATACGCCAGATTTCGTTACGCCACCCCATTTCATGACAGCAATAATTCCATTCAAACGAGTGTTTCCTTGATGACGAGACATAAAACGTTCTCGTCTTTTTACCCAGCTAAGTACTGAAGCACTTTTATCTCCTGCTTTGTACTTTGTCCAGTTTCTGTAGGCGTCATTACCTGTAAATGAAGTAGGAGGGTTACCACCGGTACCAGCTCTTCTCCATATTTTTGGGTAATTCTTTTTTAAGTTGTCTACATATGCTTTATCTGGAAATTGTTTAAAATTTGAATTACTCAAACTAATTTTTTGATTATCTCCAGAGCTAGGAAAATTTGTTATATCTTTCGGAGCTTTAGCTGATTTTTTAGAACTTAGAGGGTGACCACTAGGAAGTAAGTCTTGGTCAAAAGCTGTTCTTGGAAATTTACCTTTTAATCCTTTCAAAAAGGCGTTACTTCTGGCTATTCCCCACTGGGTTGCTGAAGAAACATTACCTCGCACTGAAGCTGGGTTAGTTCTATAGGCACCAACACCTCGTCTGAAGACAGCTGCCAACATTCCATAACTTGCTCTATATTTTGGATTCTTTGCATTGTGGTCTTCTACTTTCTTTTGTAATACTTTTTTAACCTTAGCTGATATCGGAGCAGCTTTCAATTCAATCGGAACAAACTCAGATTCTGCTGAAGAAAATTCCATACCTAAATCAATAGTTATTGTTTTCTTTGTGGGTTTTCTTTTACCAATAGTTCTTTTAGTTCTACGAACTTCTGGTTGAAATCTAGATGTATTTAAAGTAGCTTTTTCATCATCTTCTTCTTGTGCAATTGCAGAAGGGACGGGCTCCTCATCTGTTGAGTTCATAATCCCTGTATCACCTTCTGCCACTGCAATCATATTTAATGGTCTAAGGTATACATCGTGACTATTATCAGTGTCAAGTCCCAAAGCTCTTCTAGCTTCACCAACAGTAACAAAGCCACCCTGTACACCAGAGTTCATTGTTAATACTTGGTCTTTTTTATCGCCTGCTAATGCTCTAACTTGGTCTAAATCGAAAGCACAAAAATATTCGTAATTATCTTTTTCAAAATTATCATGTAATAATTGATGTGAAATTTCTTGAGCAACTGCACTCCACATAGGAATCATTTTTTGTTCTGTAAAGAACTCTCTTAATTCTTTCGTATTGTTGTAGGTCGCTGCGTCCAATCCAGCCCCGAGTCCGGCGAGAATTGCTGGGACTCCAAGTACAGAAGAAACTCTCTCTTCTGGCAATCTTCTTAATTGTTTAAGATTCATTTGTTCTGGTGTAAATGAAACTACATCTACATCCATAGAGCCAGTCATAATCATTGGTGCACCTCTATTGGCACCAGCGAATTTTGATTTGAAAGACTGAGCAATTGCTTCAGCTTCTTCTCTACTTGGTCCACCCATTGTGTCGTCTTTAGGACTTAAGATAACTCCCGGAACAGCCATATTGTGCAACAAAGCTACGGAGAATTGTCCAGCTGCTTCATCACCAGCTAGTTCTCTCATAACTGAACGTAGTGGTGCAAAACCTCTACGATGGTCGTCTGGGTCCATACCTTGACGTACGTGAACCATATTTTCTCTTGGTATTTCTATATAGTCTGCATTGAGTTGATTACCTTTTTGAACAGCGTGGTATTCATAGTGAGTAATTAATTCTCTTTCGTTACCTCTTACTTTTACATAAGAAGGCATTAATGGGACAAGCTGAACAACATTACCTTGACCGTCTTTGACTTTCAGTAAGAAAGCATCACCGTGTGCAGATAATGAAGTAACTATATAGTGAGAAAGAATGTTACCAGAGATAAATTCATTTGGTCTTTGCATTAAAACTTCTAATGGATGATTTGTAATTTCTGCTTTACCTTGGTCTGTTTTTTTATAAACTTTAAGCATTGGCTCAGCAAAAGAAGTTGCCAATACGTTAAGACATGCGACTACAGCTGAATTACCGAGTCCATCACCTAGTTCATCAATTAATTTTTGTGGAAAATAACCAGATTGGGTATTGTATCCCCAAACTGAACCTTGAACTTGTTCGTATTTGTCAAGTGGTCCTCTTTTGACAGTTAATCTTTGTGGTGGAGCTTGCAAGTATTCTGCTGCTCGCTTAAAAAAACTTTTATCTTCAGCCATTTAGTAAGCTTCCCATTTTCTCTTAGTTGCACTTTGTAAACAAGCGTACGCCAATACATCAACTGTATCGTCGTGCTCTCCAACTGGAAAAGTTAGTAACTCTCGCTCTACTGCAAGAATCCAGTCTTTATCTTTAGGAAAGTATACTTGTCCTCTCTCCATCTTAGCAGACAAAGGAAGTGCCCGTGAACGCTTGTCTTTATCAGCTCTTAATTCTTTGATTCTAAGACCTTCTCTTCTAGCGAACTGAACTATTGCTAACTGATAACCAGCACGCTCAATTCCTACCCATTCAAGATTGTGTATTCCAACCATTCTTTTTATTTGAGGAACAATGTCCGGTGCTTCAACTCTATCTCTAAACATGTCTAGTAAAAATAGTTTATCATCTTCAATGTTGTGACCAAATACACCAATAACGGTATAGTCAGCAGATTCTTTTGTGGAAACAGCTAAGTCAACAGTAGCAAATTTGACTAAGTCTTTGTCTATGTCATATTTTTTGCCATCTGCCCATACCGTTCCTACCCCTTCTTTATAATAATTAAACCATTCAGTTCTGAATACTTGAGCACCTTCAGATATAAAATCAGCTAAATACTCTTGAGCAAAAACTAATTCACCTAAATCTTCTCTTGCTGACTCTACTTCTGCTGGGTCAATCATTGGATTAGAAACAGTTGGGTATTGGAATCTAGCCCAATCTTCTGCTGTATCTGCTTTTTCCCATAATTTATAAAACCAATTGTCCATTCCTATAGGCGTACTGATAAATAATGCAGAACCTTTATTTTCTGTAAGAGTAGGACGAAGTACTTCTGTCCAAGTTTCTTCTCTTACGAAAGCAGCCTCATCCATAACAAGATAATGCAAACCTTCACCTCTTAATCTTTGTGGATTATCAGCAGATTTAACAGCAATAGAACCACCACCGGGAAAATGTACAGTCATATCACCGACTTTTACATCTACACCAGCATCTTTAGGAAAAACACCTGCTGCTGCTACAACATCACGCCAACCAACTCTAGCTATTGCGAATGTAGGTGCAACCCACCAAACTCTACCACCTGCTAATGCTTTTTCCATGCATAATTGCACTCCAAGCCTTGATTTACCAAAACGACGACCAGCACATAATATTTTCCAACGTGCTTCACTGTCTCTCACTTCTTGCTGTGCTTCGTGAAGAGGTGGAAATTTTATGTCAAGATACTTTTTCTTCTGTACTGGTGTGTCTTCAAGAATGTCTCTATTACCCATTATTTCTCTAGTCTACTATACTTATTTACGGATATTCTGGGTAACTAGAGTCTCCTCTATTTTACTACTAATTATAGAAAAAAACTAAACCCCTCGAAAGAGGGGTTTTGTTCAAGGATTACTCCTCTTCTGCGTTTGCTAAAGCAAGACCTAAGTCTTTAAGATAAGCTATTTCTGACTCAGAAAAGTCATCGTGTAAAGCTTTATACCAAATTTCGCTATAAAACGAAGTCTGGCTACGGTAATAATTTTTAGAAAAATTGTAAAGTTTGCTTTGGAACTTACGCTTAAGTCCAACAACGAAACCTTTACTATTATTGTCTAAAAAGAATAACGTGAAGAAGAACTTCCCCCACTGAACTGGTGTTTTATGGTCGTTAATGTTGACCCTAGACCAGTTTATGTGAGAACGAAATTGTTCTACTAAATAATATTTAGCTTTTTTCCAGCCTAGTTTATACCAACTATGAAAGAATATAGTTATGTACGATAACCAAGTACGCTGTTCCCAGCTTGGATGACCGAACCAAAAACCCGGCTCATAACCTGCGTGGCTATGACCCCAGTACATAGTAAGTGCATCTGAGTTGCCTAACCAGTTGGCAAACTTATGAGCGTGCTTATGACACAATCTAAATGTAGTTACCCCATCGTATGAGTCAATATAATCACCATAGCCACCAGAAACTTCGAGGTCTAATCCACCTTCGTTGTTTGGTTGCATGGGTCTACTACATTTTGCACATTGGCTGTATAGTTTAGCTTGTATTTCTGAAATTTCAGACATACGAACCCCCTTATGTTAAATTGAATAGCTAGCTGCTATTTACTCTTCTTCATCGTGAAACGGTCGAACTTCTACTTGTCCCATTTTTGGTTTCAAGTTTAAGTTCTTTGGTGCCAAAGATAATCTTTCATCGATGCTCTTCATTGCATCTAGAAAATCAACACCAATAAGAGTTATACTGCCCTCTATAGGAACAGTAAACTTCTTTATCTTAATTTCATTCTCTTTCATTCTTCCTCAGCTAGTTCTTCACCCTCGGGGATGTCTTTTACTGAATATTGTACATCAAATAAACCTAACCCGTGTTCGGATACGTGGTTGATGAAAAAACTCTCAACCAAATTTTGGTCTGTGGTTTCTTCCCATTTATCTTCATCAAACTCCATGTTCCATATACCGGAAACATTTATTATTGCTTGTAGTCTTTTCATTGCCATTTTTATACTCCTGTAAAATAGTTATAAGCAACCTGTGCCAAAATTAAAATTACTAGGACGTAAAACATTTTTTGCTCTCTAATCATTATTCCTCTTCCTCCACCACTCGTTCCTTAACTGTACATACGAAATCATAAGCATTGACTCCGTCTCTTTTAAGCTTTTCATGGACTCTCTCCCTAGCCCAATCAATAGCATCTTCATCATCATACTCACACGGAAAGACATCCATATCAGCAATTGTAAAATGTATTGTAAACTCTCTCATACAAACCATCCTACAGCATTGCTGACAGCCTTTTCTCTTTTGTATGTGACTTTATCTTTAAACTTAAGATTAATAGTCCATCTGTAAGGTATTTCTGCGTGAACACCCATACCGTAAGGTCTATCCCACTTGTAGTGAAGTCTATAAAGAATGTTGTGTCTTAGCTTCCAAGCTCTCCAAACTTTATCGGAGTATGTGATAGAGCCACCACCAGCTTCAATCTTGTTAGATTTTAAAGCCCAAAAGAACATAAGTCTTTTAAACCATTGAAATCTAAATTGAAAATGTTCTCTTTTGCCATCAATGATGACCCAAAAAGAATACGGTAAATAGCTATCGCTAAACCAATACTTGCCACCTATTAGTTTCCCAATAGATTTAAAAAGTAGTTTCTCAATCATTATCGCCTTCCCCCCAGTAGTTGTAATCATATGGACTTCTCTCATAAATAGCTACAAACAAAATGTCATGCACTTTTCTAGTAGCTTTATAAGCTAGTCTTGTTAAAACAGTACTTCTAGCATCAAGTCTCTCTAAGATTCTCAATGTTATATTTCTAATGTATTTCATAATTCTTTCTTTCATATTACTATTGTATCATACATTGCAAATAATTGCAAGTACTATGATTAATTATCACAGTACTTACAAGTAATCTTGCGTCGTTTAAGTGGACACAACCCACCGTCTTTAAGAAACATCATAAGAATCTCTTCTTGAGAAACCCATTGCTGTTTCTTTTTCATGAGTGGGAAATAGTAACCTCCACCGTCTCTGCGTGCAGAGAAGTTAGAGCACCTCTCGAACCAAGTGTCTGGTCCTTTATGTCTCTCCTTAGTTGACTCAAGTAAAACATGAGTCTTCTCATACTTACGCTTGTTGAACTTAGTGCCATCAGCATTCAAGACTTCATCTACTCGTTGGTGAGTCTTCTTGTCCAATACTGTGAACTCAGCGTTGCAAACATCATAGCTTGCTTTCCTGCCACTGTAAGGACGGTACACATAGTGAGGCACTTCAAAAGTATCACCAATCTGAAGCTGTTTAACTTCTGGCACATCTTGTGACCAAAGCTCAAAAGATTTAACATCAAAGATGCTTCTCTTCAATCCAGCAACAGACAAGTCTTTTGTATCAGACCTCTCTACTCGTTTCAAGATTTCTAAATCTTGTTTTGCACGTCTATCGGCTAATGCAGATTGTGGACCATGGTTAATAGACCACACGTATTTTTTAGTATTCATATTATTCCTCCTCGTTGTTGGTTTCTACGGGATACCTAAAGATAAACATATCTCTGGCATCCGTCTTGTTTTTCTTGCTATATTCTCTTTGAGCTTTAGCAGCCCATTTAGAAAATGGCTCTAGTTCATTAGCATAACCAAATACACTCAGTTCAATACTGTCCATACCCACAACTTCGTATGTGTGGAAAGGATGTACATTTAGTCCTCTACTAATTTTTAATATGTCATAAATGAATTCTTTTTTATCGTTCATTTTTATTCCTTTCGTTTTGCTTATATATTAAGTATACCACATGTCTAAAGATAATGCAAATTAAAAAAGAAATTTTTTTTGTCATTTTGAATACGACTCTCCGAAGAGAGTCGACGATGGGAGGGTATCGGACAAAAGTGTAAACTCTTTCGAGTCTACAGCCGACTATCCTATTATACCCTCTCGTATCGTCCTCGTTTATGTCATCCAGCTTGTTACACATCTTAATTCATCACTATTTAAATAATGCTTCTTGCTGTACGAGTTGAGTCTTTCTCAACAAGGACATAAAAAAAAGGGAGCCTATTTTTTATAACTTATACTTAATCACTACATTTAGTATCTTTGTATCTCTATACAATTTAGTCATACTTCCGGCTCCCTAGTGGAATATGGGGGAGTGACCCCCCAACACTGTCTCGCAACTGTAATATTTTAAGATATGTTTGTCGGCTCCAGTTCAACAATCCTTGAGAATTCTTTCTCTTGGTAAGTTTTACCTTTCCGGACAATATTCCTATATATACAAGTGTCCAGCTTATATATTTTTCTCGATTGTTCGAGAAATCTTATTTTACCTCGTTGAAAATATAATTTACAACGTAGTTTATAAAATCTTTAGAAAACATTGCTTTAGAAATTAAGTCTAAGCTTTCCTCTGAATGTTCTTCACTGTCGTCTCTTTTTGTCGGCATTCCTTCATTTGCTTTTTGGAAGTCAACAATAAGTGTATAAACATCTTTGATGGTACAAATAAACTCACTAGGCTCTTCATCGTATTCTCGTTCATCATAATCAACAATCATGAACTTCTGAATAAGCTCGTTAGTGAACTTCTTTAAAGAAAACTGAAAACTTTCTTTATAGTCATCGTAATTCCACAAAGTCTGGCGTACATAGTTCTTTTTCTCTTTAAGTGTTAATTTCCTATATTTAGAAAAATTCTTGTCTAGAAGATTAAAAGTTAACTTCTGTAAATCTTTTGTTGTCCAATCTTCTTTGTAATCACCTTTAGTAGTTTCCTCAACACTGCATTCGCTTATTGCATTGAACATAGCTACATCCATATAATCCATAAAGTCTTGTGAAGATAATTCAGTATCATCTTTTTCAGCTTCAAAGAAATTTCCAGTTTCTGGGTCAATCTCTTGAATAACATCTAAGCTTCTGATAAATGAATCGCCAATATTTTTAATATTGTCTCTTGTTCTAGTTGCCCAATAGAAACCAATAGCTTCTCTGACTTCTTTGGCTTTACTTTCGTAATATTCGTCTATGATATGTTGTTTGTATAACATTACACTATCTCCCCTTGTACAGCTTCTTCTGGCTTACCATACTTCTCAATATGTTCAGCATAAGTTCTGAGATGAGGTCTAGCATTAGACAACATCCAATCAATCTTGTGGTCTGGTAATTTCATCAACTTTGCAGTTTCTACAAACTTTTCAAGCCACATTGGCTCTGGTTTGAGTAACTCTTGTTGTTTTGTTGGTGCAGTAACAACTTTCTCTGCTCCACATGCCCTAGCTTCCACAGAAACAGCCTTGTTACAAGAGAGAAAAAATTCCGGGTCTCCGTACTCATTGTGAACCCAACCTAGCTCAATCCACTCGTGCTCGCCTCCTGCCTTGCATGCTCCTACTTCACCACGAGCAATTTGTTTAATCCTTTGCTGAGTTATCACTTCTGAGTAGCCAAGCTTATTAATCTTGCCAATAATCTGTGAACTATTTGGTGCAGAGTAGGAACCTTCGTTGTGCAATTTAATAACTGCAGACTGAATATCCTTGAATGTCCAGTATTGTAAATCTGAATACATAGCCTTTAGCTGTATATCTGTCCATTCACTAGGTGTATCATCACCTTTTGTATATCTTATTGAAAGCCATTGAACAATTTCTAAAAATTCGTTCCAAGTAACACCTACTTTGCCTTCTTGAATAAGCTCTTCCATTGTTGAAAGAACTGGTGCTTTATCTTTGCCACCTTCTACTATCTCTAGTGAAGTTTGGGCTTTTTCTAAATCGTCCTCATAAGGACTGTTAATATCGTCAGACACTTGTTTCTCCTATTTTTTCTACTAAAAGCAAAAGTGATGAGTCGCCCCACCACCATTGCTAACTTTAAATGAACACCTGTAATATGTCTATTACAAATATTCCTTTAACTATATCACGGAATGCAATAAATTACAAATTAAACTGTAATATCCCCAATAAAGCTAAAGTCTAAAGATTTAAACTCTTCCCATCGTTCCTCGCCATCGTATGGTCTCCCAGCGTAATGCCAAGTTGAATACAAAGCAAACAACTTCTTATTCTTATCGTTCAGAATGCACCAGTATAAATCTTTATACGGAACACCTGCCTGCTCTAGTGCTACTAGAAACATTTTCATATCTGTGTAAATAGTTAAATCACTAATTTTGCACGGATACTGTATTCTTTCTTCTTTGTCCATACTACTATGATATCACATTTCGGGTTATACTACAAGTTATTTAACAATATTTTTACTGATATACTTAATAACACAAACAAATAGTTCTATAGGTATAGTTAATAGGTTTAGTTATTAGGTATAGTTCCAGTTCATCTGACGAACTACGGTAGTTCATTTAACGAACCCCTGTAGTTCATCTCTCGAACCCCTGTAGTTCGCCATACGATATACGGTGTTCGCCTCTCGAACCACTACATATAGTGGGTATTAAAAAACATACAAGATATGGTATGCCACTAAAAATAACTATGATATAATAAAATCTAAGGATATAAAGTGTTTCCTTCACTAATCTCCTTTTTCTGTCGGTATATGTACCCTATTGCTTAAAGGCTTTAGGGTTCCCAAAAAGGCTGGCAGCCGGAACAATTACTTCAACTCTTATCTTCCCCCCTAGGGAAAAAAATTTTTTCACTTGCACAATTCCCCACTCTGTGGTATACTTATATAGAGGCATAAAAAGCCGGTAAAGAAAGCACATTCATTACTGTTGCTTAACTTACTGCATAGATGGGTAAAACATATTTCCAATAAGGGTTGGACCTCGCTCGCCCTTTTTTAATCTACACTAAAACTCTAGATTTATTCTTGTCATTTGAAATTACAAAGAAATAGCATTAGGGAGCGTGGGAAGATAAATATCCCTATTTTTTACTTATCCCCAGAGTATTTAATCTCAATCTGAATAGGTTCGTCTTCAGAACCACCCATCTCAATCTTCTGAGGTTTAGACCATTTGTCGAAGCTTCTCTCTAACCACCAAGCAGCAGCTTGCCATTGTCCTCTACTAGCTGCAGTCTTAATGCTATTAAGGAAAATACCTTCAGCTTCTGCTCTAGCTTTCTCCATAGAGTTCAGAAAGTCACTATGTAAAGTCTGCAATCCTGCGTCTCTATCATCTCTGCCTTTAGTTAACCAACTGTACAGAGTACCCTTGCTGATGCCAGCCATCCTAGCTGCATCTTCAACGAAATAGCCCATTCTAAGCCAGTTTTGTACATTGATGATAAGTTCAGCCGATAACTTACTTGGTCGACCCATCTTATTTTCTTTTTTCTTTTCAATACTCATTACATATATATTCTAGCATCTATTTTATTGACTCAATTGAAATGTAATATGACGTAGAGATGTGTGATATAATGCCATATGGACTTCTATAAAAGAGCAAAAGAGCTCAAAAATATGCTCAGAGAGCTAGCAACTATGCGTGATGATGAACGCTTAAAAGACTATGCAGAGCAAGTAGACCCAGCAGAAATGGAAGAGTTTTCTTTAATTGTATACATAGGTACACTCACAAAGTACTTCTCATCATTACAATTCTTCAGCGAAGAGGAGATACATGCACTCGGTCTATATAATCCATTGTTTGACCTAGACGGGTGGCGACGAATCAAGTACAACTGGGCAGATTAATAAAAAAATTTTTAGCCTTTAGACTTTACCATAACTTTTCAGATATATAGTAATTAGTACCCCTACCCTATATACTATACGATTCAAAAATTAGGATTTATGCGAGCTGCAGTCCGGACCCTATTATATCGCTTGGTTAGCGATTTCACAAGTACCCCCAGCTTGTGCAATTCACAAGCTAGGGGAGATTGTGCAATTTTTAAATGTTGCCGAGTTCCATTTCTTTCATCATTAAATTAGCTGTCTTTTTAGCATTTTCGATTCTCTGGGTTACATCCCCATCAGTTGTGATGGGGGTATAAACTATGACGGCATTTTGTTTACCAGCATTTTTTAAAGTGGCTGTATAACCTTCTTTTCTGAATGCTCCATTTCTGAAGTGTTCAGAGGTTAATTTACCAGAGTTATTAGGTCGAACGCCGAACCAACTTCGTGGAGTTTTACCCATTTGAGTTGGTTTAACGTATCCGACAAATGCTGAGTTGTCGGCATATTCTTTTCCTAATTTACTTTGTGTATTTGTATTTTTATTCATTGTTTTTGTCTCATTTCTAAAATCTAGAGTACAACTTGAGATTGTCTCAGTGGCTCTAAATTTCTTATTTTCTTTCATACTATAAATTTACCACTTGCCAGTTATATGTTGAGTATTTCATAATTATTTTTTTATTTCAATTCATATATAGAAATATGAGACGTTCAAAAAAGTCAATTGGTATAAGGGTTTTTCGGGTACCCCCATACCCCCCCTATATGTCTGAAAAAAAATCTTTAGAAATTCAAAGAAATTTCCTATTTTTGACGTCAAAAAGTGGCTAAGACTTTTATTTAATTGGAACGTGTTCTAATCTAAATATATTTACTTTAGATTTTACTCGAGATTTTTTTCAGCTTCTGAATTCTGAAATATGAAATATGAATTTTGAAAATCTGATTTTGAAAATCTGATTTTCTAATATCTTAAATCTAAGTAATTTATATAAATAATCTAAGTAAATTTATATAGATTTTATATATACTATATATGGTATGACTGCTTCAATATACCATATGCTGTACCACTATATATGGTATAGAACATATGTTCGAACGCTCCAGTCACTAAACATTATATATACCCGGACCTCCATTAGTCTCTCAGAGATACTCCGGAGCATTTGACAAGTAGGCTGGGTTATTTGTATAAACCCCAGCTCACCATGTCCCTCACGAATGAGACGGCACTCTCGAAGTGCTCGTTCCACCCTACGGCTTCCTCGCATGCGTAGAGTGAACAGTACTCACCACAACCTTCGTCCATTGCGTCTAGTACCATCTTGAATTCTTTAACTTTCATTGTGTCTCCTTGTTTGTCTTATACTATAAGTATATCACATCTTTACAAATAATGCAAATCAAATAGAAGATTTTTTTAAATCTTTTTTAGATTCTGAAAATCTTCTATTGTGTTGGTAAAAATCCAGCTAGATTCTGTAACCTTAGCCATAATAGAATCTTCACCTAATTGCCATGCAATAAAATTAATATAGTCTCTTACTGCTTCTGCTTGTGCTTCTGTATTTGTTACTGTAGAAAATTCAATTGAATCTTCTTTAATACCTAACCAAGCACCTTCGCATTCTTTTAATGTCCATCCAGATATCATTTTACTAATACCTTCTGAAGCATCTTCAATAACTGCTGGTACGGTTCGTATTGTTAATTCGTACATTTTTAACCTTTCGTTTTTCTGGTGGGGGTATTCACCCCCCCCGTTATTTTTTAGCCCCAGTAAATCATACTGCAAATAATTAGTGTCATTGCAAATATGTCTGCTGATAATTGACTAAAGTCTCTTCTAGGTCCAAGTCCATAGCCCTTAGTAGTTGTAAAATACCAATTACCTCGGTCTGTTTTCTTGTATCCGTTTATTATGTCTGTTTTCATCATGTATATACTATATCATCTATTGTGATTTATGTCAAATTTAAAAAGCCTATAAACATTGAGGTTAGAAAAAAATATTTATTTTTTTTTAAATACTATAGGGTTAGCTTTTAACTAACCCGATAGCGTCAACGAACTTCATTGCATCAAAGTTTTCATTATCATTAATGAATTCTTTAATAAGAGTAGGTAATAAATTAGAGTTTAAGAATCTAAGTATTACTTCTCTGTCTGCATCTTCTTCAGTTACAGTTGTAAGAACTGCTTCTCTTACTGCATCTGCTATAAGTTGGTAATGTTTTCTAGTCATTTTCGTTACTCTCTTTCGTTGTTGTATATATATACTATATCATATAATATTATTTATGTCAAATCGAGAAAGCCTATAAACATTGGGGTTATAAAATTATTTTAAATTTTTTTTTAATACTATATGTAGTACCACTACATATGGGGTGCCTGTCTAGGTCTGGAGACCCAATGGAATTTTCTTGATTGGCTCCGGAGAACCATTAGAAACCTCTGTATACTCCGGAGGATTTTATTTTCACAAGGTCATTCGGTTGTGAAAGTCGGGTACTTCAGAGCCTCTGTGCGAGGGCTATTTCCCAGTCTGTCTTCACAACCTTAACCTTATACTATAAGTATATCATACCTTTACAAATAATGCAAATCATTTATAAAGTTTTTTTTGAAGCTGGGTTATATTTCAAACCCAGTTTCAATTTCGTCAAGTATTTCGTTAGCTGTCTTTTGTATTCTGGTCAAAGACTCTTTAACTAATTTCTTAGTATCGCCTTTACCCCAGCTAGCAATGTAACCAAAACTGTAAGCGTCTTGTTCTGAGTGAATGCCTAGGGCTTCAGCTACAATGAACGCCACTCCTTCAGCTTCAGTTTCGTATCTTGCTCGGTTAATGTGATAGTCTTTAATATCAGCATGCAAAATCATGTGAGCCACTTCGTGGATGAGAGTTTTGACTCTATAACCTAAGTCTGCATTCTCGTCAATCACAATCTTTTTATCAGCGTGTGAGCAAAATCCGTCACTGCCTTGAGCGTTACCAACTAAAACTCTAAAGCCGTATTTGTCTGCTAGCATCACAAAGTTAAGCCAAGTGCCGTCGTCTGCGTTGGCTACTTCGTCTTTAACCATTGAGAATGAAGTGACTACGTCATCGCCTTCAGTCTGATTAATTCCAAACACTGGCACTGACATAAAGCCCATCATTTTCTTAGCTGTTTTGTGAGATGCATCAACCCCACAAAAATTTGTTCTGCTGAATTTATTCCAAATAGTTTTACCACCATATCGTGGGCATGTTTTTTCTATACAAACAAAACCCATTCTTGGAGCCAAAATCCACATTGCTTTTTCACCAGCTTTAATTGTTCTGCCGATTTTTTCCCACTGCTTAGCACCACGTACATGAGATGGCATCGCATCCCAGCCACGTAGTAAAGACTCAAGCCAAATCAATTGAGTGTTATTCCAACTGTATGCTCTCTCGCCTTTAACAAAGTGCAAATATTCCTTCCAATTGTTAGACTCAATTAACTCATCGATGGAATTTTCCAAAGATGCAGATATTTGCTCTACAATTTCTTGGTTAGTCAATTTTTCTTTTGTAGTCATTTTTTACCTTTCGTATTGTCTTATAATATAAGTATATCATATATTGCAAATTAATGCAAGTCAGATAGAGGATTTTTTTACAAAAAAAAAGCTGGTACTAAGACCAGCCTTTTAATTAATCTTCGTCTAAAAGGTCTTTCAACCTTTCGTATTCTGCGTAATTTTGGTCGGCTAATTCTTCCATAGTGATTATGGAATAGCCGTCAAAATAGTTATCTTCACCGAAAAATTCTGCAATTTCTTCGTCAAAGTCTGACATTATGCAACCTTGTTCGGTTTCGTACACTTCTTTGAAGCGTAATTCGGATAAATCAGTATTCAATTTATACCTACTTTCTATTAGTTTTCTCTCTTATTCATTTAACTAATAGCGTGGAACTGTGGGGAGTTGAACCCCAGTATCCTCAAGGGCAGAAATTAATCTGCTCCGAGGGCTAAACCCGTCAGTCCCTTTTAATTGTCTGCTTAGGTAGTACAAAAATAAGCATGTACATAAAGCCAAGCCATAGAGGTAGCAAAGCCAAATCTAAGCCGTTGAAAATACCATCACCAGTTAAATCAAAACTGTTAATAACATAATCACTGCAATATTCATTAATCATTTTTCCCTTCCGTTAAAAGTATAGCGAAGAGAAGTTTTCATAACCTTCGTGTGCTATTCCCGTTCCTGCAGTTATTAAGTGGATTACAAGTTATGCGTTCGTTATCGCTCCACTCTGCATACTACTAAGGCTTCACAGTTGAAAGTTTAAAACCCCTCTTTCTGTCGCTATATTATAAGTATATCATACCTTGCAAATTAATGCAAGGATTAAATCAAATTTTTTTTATTTTTTTTGCTGACCGGACTTCTCCGGAAAAATTTCCACCCATCCCTTTTGGGTTTGGGTTGAGGTTTTCTGTTGCCAAGTCCCTCAAAACTCCGAAGCTTATTCAATTTTCCACCTAGCCTAAGCTAGTGGTGTAAGGGTAACCCCTTTGCCGTGTGGATGCCTGTGAACATTACCTGTTCCACAGGTGCATTCCACAGTGCCGGCTTGGAATTCTCTTACGATGTAACCGTTAGTGGTCATATCGGGAGCCTTTCGTTTGATTCGCTTTTGAGGCTTTTCCTCAATCGCTTATATATATAGTATATCATACCTTGTTTTATTATGCAAGTTTATTTTAAGATTTTTTTTATTTTTTTTTTGGAAGTAATGGCGAGGTAAAATCAAACAAAACCCTCGCCACCATTCAAACCTTGCTAAGCGTCTATTTAAAGACGCCTAGTCTGTCGTAGTCATACCCACCTTTTTTAATTAGTAAGTCGAATACTTTACCGACGCTTTTGTCGGCTTTGTGGGTAGACTTAAGCAATTTCCAATCGCTTCTTTCTACACCGTAGTATGTGTACTGCACACCGTTATTAAATTCAGCAGTTAGCTTTCTGTTGAATGTATTGAACCCGATGCTGTTGAGCATTGAGCTTTGTACTTTTAATGTTCTTGTTAACATTTTTCGTCCTTTCGTTTTATCGTATATATACAGTATATCATACATTATGAAATACTGCAAATCTTATTTTTATATTTCTAACAATCGCTGTAAAAGTCATATTGAAACTGTTTAGTTGCAACTGGGTCGTTAAACCCTTACTCTGTGCAGGTAGTTTCCGATAAGCTCACTATGAACAACAGGGACTGACAGGGACCCCCAGTGTCGCTGAGGTTATCACCTAGGATAAACCACAAGCGTCTTTGTGTGTGTCGAGTATGTTGCAGGTAGTTTCTTTTCGAGACTATGGACACTTTACGAGCCAGTTTCTCAATAACTTCTACAGCCATTGTTAGTTAGTATATACTAAGTATATCATACATTCTTAGTATCTGCAAATTCTATGGATGAATTTCTTTAGCGACCTTCATCCATAGACATTTGAGCTTGGGCTTCTGCCTTTTCCATGCAGTCACCACAGACAGCCTCGTCGTCTATGTAATAGACAACAGACAAATCTGTCTCAAATATTAAGTCTTCGCATCTTTGACAATGTAACATTTTTAACCTTTCGTTTTGTTGTATAAATACATTGTATCATACATTGCAATTTAATGCAAATCTTATTTTAGATTTGTATACAATTGCGAACCCCGTCGCCATCTATAAGCAAGTATCTCTTTTACCATAGGGCAGTCGTACTACACTTATAGGTTTTCTTCGTCCCTACTACCTTCAACAGAAGGGGGGACTGTTAACTTTCTCAAGTTCTCAACCGTATATATATATAATATCATTGATTGTTTTTTCTGTCAAATTTCAAAAGCCTATAAACATTGGGTTTTAAAAATAATTTAAAAAAAATATTTTGGTAATTTTTACCAAGAAAATAATCTAGACTTTTACTTTAGATTTTGCTCCAGTCGAACATATGTTCGATGGTTGTTGATTTGCTCATTAGGACTTTACATATACTCCGGAGTACCATTAGGACTTCAGAGATACTCCAGCCGGTTTCCCAGCTAGAGCACTCTTTCCCCAACGCCCAACGAAAGGCTAGCATAGAATGCTAAACTAAAACGTTGGGGTACAAATTACCTGTACCAGTAGTCGGATTTCTTGGACTTACTGTATAAGTCCCAGAATTTAGATGGGTTCTTAGCAACGTATTGCTTAACAAACGCATCTCTAGAATTAAAAGGTACTTGGTTCACGATGAACTTACCAATTAATCTAATAGCCCTATAAGACGATTTACCAACGGAAAAGCTTCCATCAGCATTTCTGAATCTAGAGTCATCAAGGTATGCTTGTACATTCCTTGGTGCTCTGTCAAAGTAGTCTTTCATAGTCATTGTCTTCCTTTCTTGTACCCACCTTAGGTACAACTAAACTATCGTTGACCTCGCTTCACAGTTGGTTATGCTGCGACTTTGGTCTTGACAAACAAATGCGTCAATGCTTTTTAACAAACAAACTCTCATTTCGGGAACTCGTAGCTCAATCTGTCCATCAGATACTTGACTACCCACGCTCTCACGTACAGGTCTAAAACCTGCTACCCCTTCACAAGGGTAAGGATGACTCTCACTTTACTGTCAAGTCCTATTGGTCTCACTAGCCCGGTCCGACTGATTTTTCACTACAGCAATGCAGTCAGTCTCCTCCCTCGGCTCGGCATGCGTCCCACTTGCAGGTGGGTACCGACCATATTTCCCGGGTAACTCTCCCTATTTGTTTGGCATCGTTTATGTAGTCAGCTGCAGATTCAAACTGCCCACCTTCTACCGTCTGCCGATAGTTTAGTTCTACCTATTCAATTGTGTAAAGGTGTTGAAGCCGAGCGTCCATTTGTACCTCATCGCTCATTGTGGAAGCTTCCCCAACCTGTTATAACCAGTATATCATATCTTGCAAATAAATGCAAGTTATTAATAAACTTTTTTTTGCTATCATATGGGACTTGGATGCACCAAATACACTTAAGTACCGGGCAAGGTTTAGTAAGTCCAAATTTCCCCTCGCTCATCCTTCATAAATAGCTTGTAACACACAGTTTGGGGCTATCGCTCTGTTAAGGTCATCTAGTCTATACCCAAATCAATCAATTAAGTTCGAGATTACTCTCTCACACCACGACCAATGGCTTTATGTTTCCTATGTGCTACAAGCTACCTACCTTCACAGTTTCTTCCCCTAAGGTACTACCCACTGCTACTACTATAAGTAGCTTGTAACACACACACTTGAAAAATGTATACCTTAATCAAATGCATTATGGCTCGGTTTCCCGACTTCTGACTAGCATTAATGAACACCATATTATGTGCTACAAGCTACCTACCTCTGAACCTATTCGCCACTAGGGTATTAGGTTTCAGTAGTTAGCTTTTACAACGAACACAATTAACGTGGTCTGCAAATAGTTGTTTCGTGTCTAGGTGGTAATGAGCCACCAACCATTATTGCCTTCGTTGTAATACCATTATATCATATCTTGCAATTTAATGCAAATCATACAATCCAAAATTTTCGAAGAACAGTTAATTCTTCATCAGTTATATCATCAACTTTATGGACGCTTATTAGTTCATCACTGAACCAATATGCTTCCTTGTTAGTTGTAAGCGTGTCTCTATGCTTACCTTCCATTTCTGTTAGGTCATCATAGCCGTAATACACTTCGTTAATATAATCTGCGTCAGTCAATCCATCTACAGTAAAGTAGCTGAATTCTGTATATTGAGTTTCACCATTTTGTCTGGTGAAAGTAACTAACTTATTCATTATTTATCCTTTCGTTTTAGTAAACTTTGTACTTCTTTTGTTAACTCTGGGTCAGAAAGTAACTCGGCTAGGTCTCTTTGAAAAGTTTCACTACCCCATCCTTCATGTCCCCAAGCATCAGATATATACTCTGCAAATATTTCTATCTGGTCTTTGTAATAACCGTCAAGTAATAAGATGCTTAGCTTCCTAGCTAATACTTGTTTAACTTTAAAATCAATTTCGTTTAAGTCAACATCATCAATGTCCACTTCACCAAATTCATTTAATTTAAATTCAGCCATTATTTATCCTTTCGTTTTATTTAGCTTGTGCTAATCTTTCTAATAACTCGTTAACAATTTTTGCTTCACTGTTATAAGAACCACTGCTATTTTTGTCTAGTGCATCTTCAAAGAAGA
>Ga0115545_1000398_pt1 | contig 23655 bp, 25 predicted proteins | sample COGITO_mtgs_1003_FD_87188 | JGI IMG/M metagenome (GOLD analysis project Ga0115545, IMG submission 87188) | Pelagic marine microbial communities from North Sea - COGITO_mtgs_100330 | ecosystem: Environmental > Aquatic > Marine > Epipelagic | place: Germany:Helgoland, sampling site Kabeltonne...
ATATTTATTTATTTATATATGTATATATACATATGTATATATACATATATATATATATATGTATATATATACATATGTATATATATACATATATAAAAATAAGTATATACTTATTTATTAAAAATTTTTACTTTTAATAAATAAGTATATACTTATTTATTAAAAAAAATCTTTACTTTTAATAAAATTATATAAATAACAAAAATAATACATAAAAATATAAACTTAAAACAATTTTACCGTATAAAGACTTTAAAAAATAGATATTAAATAAACATAGATTTATATATATACTCTGTACTGACTTGTTTTTTTTTAAAAAATTATTTTTTTAAAAATTATTTTTTTGCACTTATGTATATGTATATATATATAACTTGTAACTTAATTTTAGAAAATATAAATAAATATAACAACATATCAGAGTATTTTAATATGATTAATTTACTAAATTCGAAAAATAACATAACGGTAATAATATTAATATATATAATAATATATATAAATTTTAATAAAAAAATAAATATGAATATGCTAGTGTATATATTTATATATAATTGTAATTTTTACAATAATTATATTTTCTTCGAATTATTTAAAGAAGGGACAAATCTTAGCACTAATCTTTTATCAGGTTTTATGTTAATACACCCTATATGTTTATATATTGCAAATAGTTTTTCTCTTTTTTTTGTTTTTGAGAATTCTAAAAAAAACTTTTTTAAAAAAAGTTTTACTAACTATAACGAATTTTTTTTTTTTGTAATCATATTATATAGTATATCCATTTTTTTAGGTATTTTTTGAGCAAATCAAGAATTATTTTGAGGTGGATGATGAAGTTGAGATTTAATTGAAATTATGTCAATAATACTACTTTTAAATAACTTAAATGATTTACATAAAAAAACAAACTTTGGGGAAAAAAACTTCATAAATTTTTATAAAAATTTATTTATGTTTTTTATATCAACAATATTAATAAGGTATAATATTATCAATTCAATACATAATTTTATTACTATAGAAGAACAAAATCAATATTATTTTTACTTATTGATTATAATTATATACTTTGGTTTTATAATTTGTTTAGAGAAAAAAAAAATAAAAAAAATTTTTAAAATAAATGAAATTTTTGAAAAAAAACAAAAATTATTTTTAATGACTTTATTTTTACTTATTTTTGTTACAATTCCATTTGTATCTATTCAAATAAAATATATGTTTGTTATATACACAACATTTATATTTTCTATATTTTTCAAAAATAATTTTTTTATAAGTTTTTTAATATTTTTTTTTAAATTTAGCTACTTTTATATTTTTATGTTTAAAATATTTATAGTTTTTTTTAAAAAAAACTATAAATATAAACTATACGTCATTGTAACACATATATCATTATTAATATTCATTTTTATTTTATATTGTGAATCTTATAATCAGAATTTTTTAAATATAAGGCAAAATATTATTTTAATTAAAATAAATTCTCTAAATTCATTATTAAATTTTTTTTTTGAAGTAAATTTTTTTGAAGTAAATTTTTTTAAATTAAAATTATATAATTATGTCAACGTTGAATATATTTTTAACGAAAATAGTAAACATTTTATAAATATCTTTGAAAAAATTATTATAATCAGCAATAATTGTATTTATGAAAAACATAATTGTATTTTTCAAGAATTCTTAACAACAGGTATATTTATGTTTATTTTAGTATTTTCAATTATAACTTTTTTTATAACTTTAATAAACTTTTATATTTTTTCTAAAAAAATATACATACTTCTTTAGAAAACTAATTTTTTAAAAACATCACAAACCTTAATAAAATTAAAATGTGTTGTAAATTTTTTTTAATTTGATCTATTTATGCGACTTAGTAAAAATAATAAGGAAATAATGTCTTTTAAAAAAAGATATAATATGGGTTTTAAAAAACCTTCTATTTTATGAGGAGACTCTTCCATGATTTTTGAAAAAAGTTATAATGTAGAGTATATTTATATAAAAAATTTTAAAAAAATTTTAAAAAAATTCTTTAAATTTAAAAAAAAAACTAAAAAAGTGTGGTTTTTTTTGTCTAAGAATTATCCTTTGACTAAAAAATCAAAAAATTCTAGAATGGGTAAAGGAAAAGGTAAATTCGTACGTTACTGTTCCAGAATTTTAGCGCACCACTCTATCTTTGAATTTTCTGGTTTTTCTATATTAAATTTAAATAGGTTAAAAATTATTTTCAACAGAAAATTAAAAATTCAAATAAATATTTTTAGTAAATTTTTTAAAAACAAACAATATAAATTTTTAAAAAAAAATGAAAATTTTTTTTTCCACAAAATAAGAAAAAAATAATTAATAAAGTAGACTTTGATTATAAAATTAACACTTAACAGCCACTTTAAAGTTTTAAAGAAATTTAGAAAAATTAAAGATTTAAAAAAAATTTTTTTAAAAAAAATTTTTATTTTTTTCCTTTCTATGGAATTTTTTTTAAAAAACTGTAAATTTAAATTCTTCTTTTTTAAAAAAATTTTATTTAGATTAAATCTATTAAAATCACCTATGAGGTATAAAAAATTTTTTAACCAAGTATTCAGTGAGATTTTTATTTTTAAGTTTTTTTTTTATATAACTTTATCTTATAGTATTTTTTTTGAAAATATAGTGATATTTTTTAAATTTTTAAATAAGCGTTTGGGTAGTATAGGTACTAACTTATTAACAAGAAAAAAATTTTCTCTTACACTTTTTACAAAAAAAAATAACTTTTTTTGTTTGTAATTGTTTTATTCAAATTAAAATTGTTTAATAAATATAAAATTTATTTTAAAGAAGATTGTTTAATTAAAGAGAAAATTTATTTTTTTCAGTTCAAATTATTTGAACAACCACTTTATGTAATTTTATTAAATATTATCATTGTTTTAAGTAATTTGCAATCAATTATAATTGGTGACGAGCAAAAAAAAATAAAAATATATTTTAGTGTAATAGATCTATCTGAACTACCTATAGTACAAGTTTAGATTATAATTGGTTTTTTTTTTATATATTTGCTTTTTATAAACTATGGTAATTTTTATTTTATTTGGGTTATATTAATTTTATTATTTTATATTTGATTATTTTTTTTTAAATTAAATAATTATAAATTGAGTAATACAAAAACACTAAATGTAAGTGTCAAAAAATTAAAATTAAAGCCAGAAGCACTTGTTAATAGTTTACATAGGTTTATAAATAAGATTATAATAATATTTATACTTATGTTTTATGGAAGAAATGATTTGCTATTTTATAGTCATTTTTTTATTAATAATTTTAATTTAAGTAATTTTCTACTATTTACTTTTATTAATTATTTTGTTTATTTTGTTATCTCTTTTTTTAAAAAAAGTAATTTAACGAAGTCTATTGATTACTTTTTTTCATTAAACAATCTACTACTACTATTACCCTTAATATTTTTTTTAAATAGTATTTTGATATTTTTATTTTTTATTGAGATGTTGTCAGCTTTAATTTTTTTTAAATTAATTTCTTCTCAAATTTGATTTAAAAAGAAGAAAAATAAAATTGAAAATAAGATACCACAAAAATATATTAATATGGTTTTTTTTCAATTTTGGGTTACTTTTTTCTCAACAATATTTATTATATTTTTTTATATAAATATATTTTATATTTATGGTTCTACTGAATGATTTTTAACTCAATTTGTTAATGGTATTGGTCTAGTAGAGTATTATAAATCAAGTAGTAACAATATAAAAACCTTAGTATTAATCTTTACAACAAGTATTATTTTTAAGTTAGGTATAACACCTTTACATCTATTTAAACTAGAAGTATATAAAGGTATACCTCTTATATCTATACTATTTTATACTATTTATTTTCTTCTAATTTTTTTATTTTTTTTTTTATTTTTTTTTTCTGAACTAGTAACTAACTTTAATCATTTTTATTATGTACTTTTTGTTAGTTGTATAATCATTGGTTGTACTTATATAATGTTTTTGATATTTGATATAAATTCAATAAAAATATTTTTAACATATAGTACAATTATAAACATAATGGGTGTTTTAATGGTAATAGTAACTTCTTTTTAATTGGTAAAATTGTAGATATTGAAATTTTTTCAAAAAAAATTTACAGTTTTTGATAAAAAAACTATAGATTATATAGAGTTAGAAAATTACTCCATATATAAATATTTTATTGAAGATGAAGATTTTATTTATGATTACAAAATTGTAGCAAATAACTTTATAAATTTTTTCTTAAAAAAGGGTTTAAAAAATAAATATAAAAAGTTTTTAAGTTTTGTTGTTTATAATTTTAATTACTTTGTTATAAATAATTTACACTATATTAGTAATAATTACCAAAATATTAATTCTTTATTAGGTGAAATGGTTTTTCAAAAATCATTTTATAGTGTTGTTATAGAGCCTATGTTGTATATGTTAGAACCACCATTTTTTGTAAAAATAGTTACTGCGTCTAAAAGAGTGAAAAAAAAAACAAAAAAAAAATTTTTAATAAAAATTATTTACCTTAAAAGTGATAAAAGACTAAATAGTTCAATAAAACAACTTCAACATTATACAGAGACATTTGATGATAGTAAATTTAAAATAAGACTATATAAATCTTTCCTTTTAACATTTTTAAATTGAAATGATTCTTATCTCTATAAATTAAAATATTCAATTTTTAAGAAGTTTTTAAAAAATCCTTAAAGTTTTTAATTATTTATATGTTATTAGTATTAGCTGTTAAAACTTATGTACTTGGTGGTTGTATGACTCCTATTGCTTTTGGTGTTTTAGGTACTGGTATATTATTTGGTTGTTATAACTTAGCTATGGCTAGAAATCCAGAAGAGAACGAAAATTTATTTAATGCTACTTTAATGGGTTTTGCTTTAATGGAGACTTTTGTATTTACATCTTTAATTGTAGGTTACTTAATCTACTCTTTGTAATAGAAGTATTTTATTTATATTATTGTCATATATTTTAATAATTACAACAAAAATTCTAATAATTTGTTTAATAGTTATAACATTAAGAGGTACATTACCACGCTATAGATTTGATCAAATTACACAGTTTAATTGAAAACATTTCATATTTATTCTTTTAGGTTTTATTTTTCTAAATTTTAGTTATTTTTTATTATACGCGTAATTTCAAAGTTTTATTTTTAGTTTGAATAGCTCAGTGGTAGAGCGTTAGCCTGAAAAGCTAAAGGTCGTTGGTTCAAACCCAATTTCAGACATATATGATTAAGTTAGTATTTACATTTATATACACTGTATATTTTTTAAATCAAACATCTTGATTTTTTATCTTTTTTTTAGAATTTAACCATTATTTTTGTTTAGAAATATCTTGATTTTTTAACAATATGTTAGGATTTAAATGGTATTCACATTTAGTTCAATTAGATATGTTACTTATGTTTGTATTATTTTACGGATTTTTTTTAGCTAATTTAACTTTTAAATTTTTAACAGTATTTAATTTTCCATTATTTAAAGGTAAACCAAGATCATATAGGCATATTATTTTAAATAAAACTTATCTTACAGTTTTTCTCTCTAAAATAAGAACTTTTCTGTATAGCTTTACTCTTTTTTTGAAAAAACTTTCTAAAAAAAAGATAGTTAATAAATACTTTTTTTGAAAACCGACATTTAAAAAATTTTCGTACTTCCATATTTTCAAAAATAATAAAAATAAATGAAGTGATAAAAAATAAAAAATTTGAATAAAATTATCTTTTTAATTAAAATTAATTTTTTATTAAAAAATTGTAATAACATAGTTGGAAACTATAAACAAGAAAAACATCTGAATTTTAATATAATTACACAAACTTTATTAAACTATTTTTTAAAAAATTATTTTTTTAAAAAACCTAAAAAACTTGTAAATACTTTTTTAGTAACAACTACTGACTTGATAAGATTACAAAAACCTAAAAAATTATTTACAATACGTATACAAAAATATTTTGTATATTTATATAAATATATTTTAACTTTTTTAGAAAAAATTTTTAACATATCTATTATATTACATATCAAAAAGGGTTCTAACTTTATTTTTCTGAAAAGAATCAGTACACATAGTTTTTATAGAAAATATTTTAAACGTTTTTTAAATGTAAATAAGCAGATAATAGGTGTTCTTTACTATTCACTTTTATTGAAAGATGCTTCAATTTTTATTAATTTTTTAAAACGTATTTTAACTATAACTAAAATTAAATTACATAGGAAAGTATTCTATAGTTTAAAAAAAATTTTAAGAAAGCTTTTTAAACCTTTATTTCGATTTTTAGGGGTAGCTGGGGTATTTTTTAATATTAAAGGTAAAATTGGTGTTAGCGGTAATGCTAAAAAAAGAAGATACTTTTTTTTTTTAGGTGAGCATAAAACAACTACAAGAACTATGAAAATGGACTATAAATTTACAACAATAACTACATTTACAGGTACCTTAGGTATGAGTTTTACAGTTTTTTTTTAAGTCTTAGAATTTTATTACAACTTTGTTTTCTAAATTGATTATTTTATTTTTTACCTTTTTTTTTAAATTTTTTTTGTCTTGTTAATCGTAGTCCTTTTTTTGTAAAAATATTAATTTTTCTTATTTTTAATAAATTATGTGATAAGGCATTACAAAAGTAAGTACCCTTTAAATACATTTTATACTTTTTAAACTTTTTAAAAAAAATGTGTCTTCACCAGATACGAGTTCGATGAGACCTATTAAATAATAAAAAAAAAATTTTTTTTTTTTTTTTAATTTTATATCCTTTACCGACAAATCTTACTTTGAAGTATTTATATTTATAAAATTGATTTAAAAAACTAAATAAATCTTTTGAGAAATACTTAGTTAAGCTTGATAAAATAGAGAAGTTTATATAATTTTTATTATTAATTATAAATTTTTTATTATCATTTAATGTGTCTTTTATCATTATAAGAAAATTTCTATTGTATATACATGTATATATTATATTTGGTTTATTTTTATTCTTTAATACTATTAAATTATAATTTTCTAGTAAAATTCCACTTAAGCTTTTATAGACCATTTATCAATTATGTTTTTTTATATTTGTAAATTTATTATTAATTATTAAGTTTTTAATTTTTATTCTAGAAAAGTTGCTATCTTTAAATAGTCCATTTCTTCTACCTGTATATAAACATATCTTGTGTTTTTTTGATGTAAAAAAATTTCTTTTATTTTGTTTGGTACAAAGATGATTTATATATATTTTAATATTATTTTGTACATTATTATTTTGTTTCACACCTTTTAGTATTTTTGTAAAAACCTCTCTGTTTTTTATATTATTTATTACTAATTTTTCTTTTAAAATGTCTTTAATAATTTTATTCAATTATTTAATATAATTTTTACCTATCTACTTCTCCAAAAACAACGTCTATAGTTCCAATTAAAGTAACTAAATCTGCTAAAAAATGTCCTTTAGATATTTGCGGTAATAAGTGCATATTGTGGAACGCAGGTGATCTTACTTTACACCTATAAGGTGCATTTGTGTTATCTGAAATAAGTAATACACCGAATTCTCCCTTAGGAGATTCAACAGATCTGTATGTTCAATTAGATTTTATTTTCTCACCTTCACTTCAATATTTAAAGTGTTTTATTAATTTTTCCATACTATTGTAATTATTTTTATTATTAGAGTTTCAAAATAATTTATTAGTGTGTTTTAAAACATTATGTACATTATAATTTTTGTTATTGTGTTTGATAATTTTATAAATTATTTGGTTAATAATATTGAGGCTTTCAGCCATTTCATTCATCCTTATTAAAAATCTATCATAACAATCTCCATGTTGTCCTAAAAAACTTCTAAAGTTTAGAAAGTAATAACTTGCATAAGTTTCTAATTTATTTAATCTTATATCTCTTTTTATACCAACTGATCTTGACATAACTCCAGTTAATCCATAATCTAAACATGTTTGATAGTTATATATACCTATATTAACTAATCTATGTTTCCATATTTTATTAAATGTAAGTATATTATGCATTTCATTTAAAGTTGTAAAACAGTTTCTTGTAAATTCTAAAATATCCTCTAATAATGAATTAGAGATAGCTTCAAGATTTACACTATTAGGTCTATAAAATGCGGCGTGCATTCTTGCACCAGAGACTCTTTCATAGAATTCTAAAATTTTTTCTCTTTCTTCAAATGCTCAAAATATTGATGACATACTTCCTACATCTAATGCATGACATGCAATTGCCAACATATGGTTTAATATTCTTGTTAATTCATCATATAAGGTTCTTATTTGGCTACACGTATTTGTGTAGTTATTAGAACCTGTTAATGATTCAATTGCTAAACAATAAGCATGTTCTTGTACTAACATAGAACAATAATCAAATCTATCAAAATAAGGTAACGATTGCAAGTAATTTCTATCTTCAATTAATTTTTCAGAACCTCTATGTAATAAACCAATATGTGGGTCAGCTTTTTCTACAATTTCTCCATTTAATTGTAAAATTAATCTTAAGACTCCATGAGCCGCTGGATGTTGAGGACCAAAATTTATGTTCATAGTTTTTATATTTTTAATATTGGTTATATCTCTCGGTACGTTAGGTTTCCAGATTTGGAATATACTTCTATTCATCAAATTTAATTGATTATTTTCAATGCTAGTAATATAATCTATAATTACTACAATATAGTTGTAGTATATATTAATATATTTACTTATATTTTTTTATTTGTTTTTTTTTTTAGTATGCTATTTTTGTTCGAACAAAAAAATTTTAAAGTATTAAGTGATTTAAAAATTTTTTACAAATTAGATTTTTTATCTATTGTATCTATAACAATTTTGTTGTCAATGTCTGGTATACCACCATTTATTGGATTTTTTAGTAAATTTTTAGTTTTTATTTATTTTTTTTATCAACAAAAATATATATTTATCATATTTTTTAGTATTTTAAGTTTCTTTACGATATACTTTTATATACAAAATTTAAGGTTTTTAGTGAGTAAGACGAGTATAGGTTATTTACCTAAAAAAGGTTTTTTTAGATTTTTAAATACTCGTTTAGTTAATCTAATTGTTCTATTAAGTTTTATTAATTTTTTTAGTATTTTTTACTTAGAAGATATGTTGTACTTTTTTATACAAATAACTCTTTTAAAGAATTTTTTTTAAATTGTATTATTTTGAATAAATTGTCAACTCTTAATCAAATTTTAAATCATAAGATTATTTTTTTTAAAAATAAGGTTAACCCCATTTTAGGGAAACAACCACAAATTAAAGGAGTTGTTTTAAAAGTTCGTATAATGACACCTAGAAAACCTAACTCAGCAAGAAGACCTATTATTAAAGTTCGATTACCTAGTAAAAAAAAAAGATTAGTACATATACCAGGTAAGGGTCATAATTTGAGAAAACATTCTGAAGTTTTAGTTTCTGGTGTAGGTGCTAGAGATTTACCTGGAGTAGGTTTTACTTGTATACGTGGTGTGTATGATTTTTCCCCTATGTATGATAAAATAAGAAGAAGATCAATTTATGGTGTTAAAAACCCATCAATAAAAAATAAAAAAATGAGAAGAAAATTTAGAGTTAATTAAATTTAAAGATAAGTTTTTAAAGTGAGAGTTGATTATGTTATTTCACCTGCAAAAGCAGTAGTTTCGTGAGCCCGACAAGGTTCTTTTTGACCACTAACTTTTGGATTAGCTTGCTGTGCAGTAGAAATGATGCATGCTACAGTTAGTCGTTATGATTTTGACAGGTTTGGTGTAATTTTTAGGCCAACTCCTAGACAAGCAGATTTTATAATAGTTGCTGGAACTTTAACTAACAAAATGGCTCCTGCATTACGTAGATTATATGAACAAACTATGGACCCAAAATGAGTTATTTCTATGGGTAGTTGCGCAAACGGTGGGGGTTATTATCATTATTCTTATAGTGTTGTAAGAGGTTGTAATAAAATTATACCTGTGGATATTTATATACCTGGTTGTCCACCAACAGCAGAAGCTTTAATGTTTGGTGTTATACATTTACAAAAAACAGTATTTAGACAAATAAATGAAGAATGTAATAAGGAAGAAAAACAAAGGTTTGATAAATACCTATAGAACTTTTAGATCATTTTTTTTTAAAAATGTGAAATTTTTAAAAAAGAAAAAACTTTTTTATTTTGTAAAATATCAAATTAAATTAAAAAAAAAAAAAATATCTCCTCTTTTTTCTAAACAAGTTAAAACAAATAATTGTTTTAATTCTTTAAAAAAAAAAGATATTTTTAATTTTTTAAACCTCCTAATAATAAGAAAAGTATAAACTTTAAATTTTTTTAAATTTAATAAAATTATTAATTTATATTTTTTTAAAATCGTATAAACCTGTAACTAATACACTTAGGTTTAAAAAAAACCTATTTTTATTAAAGTTTAAGTCAATAAAAAAAATTTTTAAATTTTTTGTTAAGAATTCTGCTGGTAGAAACAACAAAGGGCGTATTACTGTTTTCTCTAAAGGTAGGAAATTTAAAAGAAATAAAGTTTTTTTACTAAATACTAATAATTGAAACAAAAAAATGTTAGTAATTGTTTCAATTTTTAGAAATAACAAAAAATTATATATGTTATCTAAAGATGCTACAGGTTCACTTACATTAAAGCCTTGTATAGAAGGTATATCTGTAGGAAGTTTTATTTTTTCATCTAATTTGCCAAAAAATTTTTGAATTTTTTTCTCTATCGGTAGTCTAGTAATGTTAAAATTTTTAAGTAATTTTACCATATTTAGTAATATTTTTATAAATAATATTAGAAAATATGCATTATCTAATGGTACTTTTTGCCAACTTGTTGAGTTTTATTACGATTTTAATATTGGTAAAATAACTTTACCATCAAAACAAATAAAAATTATATCTGGTTGAGAGTTTGTTGTTTTAGGAAAAAATTCGCAACTAGATTATAGATATAATATTTTAGGTAAAGCAGGTTGTAATTTTTTTAGAGGTAAAAAATCAAAAGTAAGGGGTGTTGCCAGAAACCCTGTAGATCATCCTCATGGAGGGAGAACTAAAACAAATAAACCTGAAGTTTCTATATGAGGATGAGTAGCAAAAAAAAATAAATAATTAACAATGGATGTTATCATCTTTTTTTAAAGTTAATTTCATTAATTTTTACTCCGTATAAATATATAAATATATAAAAATACTTTTATATATTTATACCTATAAATGGCAAGATCTAGTTGGAAATTTTATTATGTAGGTAAGTATTTTTTTAAAAAAATTTTTTTAAAAAAATTTAGAAAGATTAGATTAAAGGTAATTTATTGTAGAAGTACTGTAGTTACAAATATTTTAAAAAATAGAATAGCTTATCTTTATAAAGGTGATGAAATTATTAGAACTCGCCTTTCAAAATTTAGTGTTGGTGGTAAATTAGGTGAATTGGCTAGTAGTAGAAAACCATTTAGTTTTCCTATAAAAAAAAAAAAAAATAAAAGATAATAAATAATAGGTCAATCAAGCTTACCCGTATTAAACCGTTTAGGTATTTATATGCATTGGAATAATTGCTGGTCAAATAGTTATAAAAATATTAATAAATTTTTCTTAAACAAATCTTTTTTAACTGAGGAGTTGTTTACAAGGTTTTTTTATGAATCTACATTTAAATTTTTTTTTTTTAAAGTTAAGGAAGAAAGTGAGGGTGAGAGTGATGAGGAGAATACTAAATGTTGTAATAATGATGAAGAAATTATTAAAAATTTTTTATTTAAAAATGGGGTCAATAAAAGAAAAAAAGAAAAAAAAGAAAAAAACAAAAATAATTTAGATGAGTTTAATAAAGTTAAAATAGTTAAACGTAAAGAAGAGAAGGAAATGGTAAAGATAAAATTAATTGAAAGACTTAAGAGAATTAAAAAATCTAGAGGTACTACTTTCTATAAAAGATTAACTAATACTATAAGAGATGTTAAACCTAAAGAGATAAATACTTTTAGTTCTGATAATCCAACACTAGTACAGACGATTAAAGAAGAGGAAGATAATACCCTAGCGTGACGAGAAAGTGTTCTACTAAGTAATAACACCAAAGATAAGACTATGTTTGCAATCAGTATTGTAAAGGAAAATATAAGGATAAAAAATAGATCAAAATCAAAATATTCACTGAGGTCAAACCCTAAAGAAGTAAAAAGAACTAAAAGAGTTCAAAAAAATTATAGTTTTTCAAAAGTATGGTTTATTAAATTTAATAATTTCATATTAATGAATTTTTTTGTATATTATTATTTAAAAATAAAAAAAAAAAAATATAGAAAACAACTAGAAAGTCCTCTTTTAGAAAATTCTATGGTTTATACTTTTTTCAAAAAACAGCACGGTACTAATAAAAAAAGATCACAATTTTTATATACAATTAATAATGATTATTTAGTTTTTTAAAAAAAATTTGCGTGAAGGAAAAAAAATAAATGGGTTAGTATTTTATTCTAGTTATTCATTAATAGATTTTTTTTTTAAACAAGATGTTTTTGGTTTTTCTAAGAATATATTAAATATTTTTTCTAAACGTTTAGAAACTAGAGTTGAGAAAAAAATAAAAAATTTAAAAACATCACAGATGTTTGTCACTGATTTAGTTTTAAGAAGTATGGTACCAGATAATAAAGATATTAAAAATAAAACGGTAATAAATATTTATATGTTAGATTTAGTAAATACATATAGAGGTGCTAGACATTCATTTGGTCTACCAGTTAGAGGTCAAAGAACCTGAACTAATGCTTGGTCTTGTTATAAATCAAATACTATTTTAAGACAATTTAGATTAAAAATTTTAAAAAGATTATATATTACAGCATCTGTAAAAGAGTTGAATACATCGTATTTTGCAGAAGTATTAAATAGTCTTTATAAGTTACAATGAGAATCTGAATGAAAAGAAGCTAAGAGGCAAAAAGTAGCGGAAGCTAAAAAAAATAGAAATCGATATAAAATTGATTTAGATACATTAGCTACAGGTAATGTAAGTATTAAAGGAAAAAAAAAGAAAAAAACATATTTAATTGGGTTTGATCCTGGATTCACTAAATTTGTTTTAAGAGAGTCTATAAGATTTAAACTTAAAAATATAAAAAAATATAAAAAATAGAATCTAATTTAAAAAATAAATCTTTATATTACAGCTAGGATTTCGAGAAAATTTTTTTAAAGATATGCAAAAAGTAATTTTATTTTTATGTTTTTTTATGTTTTTTAATAAAATATTAGGTATTGATATAGAAGTTTTTACAAAATTTAAACATACAAAATTTAAACATACAAAATTTAGATTTACAAAATTTAAACGTACAGTTTTAAAAAAGCTTTTTAAAAGAAAAACTCTTTTTTTTAAAAAAAAACACGATAAAAAAGTTTTAATCTCTAAAAGAGTTGTTAGTTTTTTAAAGACTAATCAAAATAAATTTCGTTTTCAATTTAAACGTAAGAAAAGAATTCAAAGTAATTTTTTTGTAAAAAAATTTTTTTTAAAATCTCTGTATAAAAGTAGAAATTTATTCCGTACTTCTTTTTTACTTAATAAAAAAACAAGACAAAAAAGAATTACAAAATTAATTTTTAGAAAAAGTAAAAAATTTTATAAAAATAATACATATGAGTATAGTTTATTAAATATTTTATTAAGAAGTCATTTTTTTTATTTTATTGGAGATGCTTTTATTTTTTTAAACCATAGTCTTGTTTATTTAAATGGTACTATTTGTAATAATTATGATAGTTTTTTAGGTATTGGTGATAAAGTACAGCTTGAAATAAACCCACCTTTTTACAATTATCTTAAGAAATGTAGAAATTTTTTTAATAAAAAATTAGCATTAATTAAATATAACTCTTGAATGTTTTATAGAAAAAAACACTACCAAAGTCGTAAATATTTTAGACTTAAGAAAAGAAAAAGTCCTAATTACTATTTACATTTTTTTTTGTTTAGATTGGATATTCCTAAATTTTTGGAGGTTGATTTTTTAATTTTAACTTCTATAATTTTAAAAAAGGTTGATATTTCATTACAAACAACATATTTTTTTAAAAAACTATTTTCTTATAAGTTATTCTCGTTGTATAATTTTAAGAAAATTAATTAAATTAATCAATCTTTTTAATTTTTTATACTTAAGTAAGATTATATGTTACCGGATACAGCTAATTTCATGATAGATACTTTTTTTTTAACAGCCGATTGGATATATTCATACATAGAATCTTTAACTTTCTATGATTTTCAAATCGTTTATTTCTGGATTTGAAAAAATATTTTTAATGGTTCTATGGAACATTCATACATAGTACTATCTTTTTTCTCTATGATCAGGAGAGAATCGTACTTATTTTGGTCAAATTTACACGATAGTCATGTATTTTTGTATTTATCTCAGGTTTATTTTACAGATGAATGGTTTAAAAGTTTTTTAGCAAGTAGAGAGGCGTCCTTCTTTTTTATTTATCATCCTGAGCTTGTATATGTTAAACATCAATTATTGCATAATTTTTTTTTAAATTTTTTAACAGAGTTTAATTTTTCCCTAATAGATTATTTAGAAAAAAAGTCCCTAATAACACCAATAATGTTATTCCCACAGTATTGTCTTTTATTGTTTTATATTTTTTTATTTACTTCTCTTTTTTTTTCCTATTTTTCAACACCCTCTAAAGAAGAATCTACTATAGATTCTGATTATCTAGTTGCAAGCTCTACAGTTGAATCAGAAGAAGAGATCGGTTCTTTAGATGATCTTGTAATGCCAGTTATATGTTTAACATATGTCTTTGGTTGGATTTGTTATTTAAATAGTTATCATTTATTAATAGTGGATAGTAGTTTTACTATTGTTTGGTCTTTAATACCTCTACTATATTATGTTATTATAAACACACCTACTACTATTTTATTAGATTTTGGTGGATTTTATATTTGTTGTTTAAGAGGTGTAGCTCCAACTTCTTGTTTAATTTTTGAGTTAGTTTACGATGTAATTGCATTAATTGCTTTTTATGTAAGGGTTTTAGTTCAAGGTGTAAGGTTAGCACTTATATGTTATACTTATATTTCTTTACATGATTTTGTAGTACATGGCGATTTTAATCTTATAGGTGGAGATTACCCATCTTTTTGGGAAGATTTTGCAAAAATAGATTCTTCTGAATGTACTTTTACTTATTTTATAATAATGTATCTACCTCACCATATTTTTGAATGACTTTATGAATTAGTACATGTTTTTTTTGTATTGACTGGTCAATTATTATCTTATCTTGCGATGCTTTTCTGATTATTTTTATTTTTATTTACTTTTTTTGCTGCATATAAACAAGAACAATTTTTTGAAGAAAGAAGAAAGTTTAGAATGCGTATGTTGGATAAATATAAATCTTTATTACTTAACAAACAGTCTAAAAATAAAAAATAAATAGTTTATATATATTATTATATAATATATATAAACTATTTTATATAAAAGTTAATATTCTTTTAGTTTTAAGTTTTATTTGTTAAAGTTTAATAATAAAAAAAAAAAATTTAATAAAGTTATAAAATCCGGTTTATTTTTTGACTTTTTTTTAAAAAAAAGTATTTCTATTTTTATTAAAAATATTTTAATAAATTCATCTTTATTTTTCGGGGAAAAGTATATTATAGAAAATTTAACAAAAAAAATTTTTAATAAATTTATACTTAAATTTAATAATAAACTAGGGTTAACATCTTTACAATATAAGTATCTTTTTTATAATATTTTATATTTTATATTTTTTTATTTATTTATTTTAAATTTATTTATAATATTTTTTGTATAATTTTAATTTTTTTTTAATAAAATGATGTTTATTTTTTAGTAAGTCTTAATATGTTTTTAAGACTGAAGTTAGGATTACCATATCCTAAGGCTATATTTTTTAAACTTGATAGTATATAAGTATCGTGAGAGAAAGGTGAAAAGAATTTTTTTTAAAATTAAAAAGATTTTGAAATTTAACACAATAAACAGTTAAAGCAAATTGTTTTAGCGTACCTTTTGTATAATGAATCAGTGAGTTTATTTTAGTAGCGAGCAATATGCGCAATGTAAATAAAATAGTTACTATTATAAGACCCGAAGCTAAACGATCTAATAATGTCTAGGTTGAGAATTTTAATTTGAGGACCGTACTCGTGAATGTTGCAAAATTCTGGGATAAGTTGTTATTAGGAGTGAAAGGCTAATCAAGTTTAGTGATAGCTGGCTTTCCGCGAAATCTATATAAGTAGATAAGTAAATATAAATTATTATAGGTAAATAAAATTAAAATTCTAATTGAGTCCTTTATTTTTTTTTTTTAGTTAGAGTTTTTTTATTTCTGAATTATAATAGTGATATGCTATTTTTAGCATATATTAGTATTACAATACAGACTATTAGCGCTAAGGTTTATAGTCGAAAGGGAAACAGCCCAGATTGAGAAATAAAGCATTTAATAATTATTAATTATTAAGAAGTAAAGTTATAATTTTTAAGATGTAAGCCTGGAAGCAGCTATCCTTTAAAGAAAGCGTAAAAGCTCAATAAAAAGTAATATTTTTTTATATAATAAATATAATAACTTTATTTCGTAAATGTTAGAAAATAAATAATTAGCTGAATTTACAAATTAATGGTAGCGGAATATTGTATATATCGTTAAAGTAAAATTGTGAAATTTTATGAAGATTTTACGAAAATTTATACTGGTGTAAGTAATAGATATAATGTGAAAATCATTATTGCTGAAAGCTTAAAAGTTGCTTCGTAAAGATAATCTTACGTATTGTGATACAGTTTCTAATACTAAACTGTTTGGTTTTGTAGATGGGTGGTTATTAAAACTTTAAATCTTCTAGAAATAAAAGAAAATTAATGTATAATTGCTGTTAATTTTTAAATTAAAGTCTGGAAAAATTTAATCTATAACTGTATTAAGATTAACACAAATAAGCAGGTTTAGTAAACTAAAGCATAAAGAATAATAGTATTAAAGGAATTAGGCAAATTAATTTCGTAACTTCGGGATAAGAAATACTAAAAGTAATAAAAAAGAGGGGGTAGCGACTGTTTAATAAAAACATAAGATTTTGCTAAATTTATAAATGATGTATAAAATCTGACACCTGCCCGGTGCTGCAAAGTAAAAAAAAAATATAATTGTGTTTTTTATAAACTCCAGTCAACGGCGGCCGTAACCTTGACGGTCCTAAGGTAGCGAAATTCCTTGACGGGTAAGTTCCGTCCTGCATGAATGGTGTAACGACTGCCCCGCTGTCTCTAATACTAATCTTATGAAATCGAAATAGATGTGAAGATGCATCTTTATATAGCTAGACGGAAAGACCCCGTGCACCTTTACTAAATTCTAATATCTTTTATAATTGTAGGTTATATAGTTATGTAGGAGATTTTTCTAAAATGGAAAACTACTTATCTTATATTTTATAAAAACTTTGTAAAAATTTTTTTAAAAATGTTAGTTTGTTAGTTTAACTGGGGCGGTTGCCTCCTAAAATGTAACGGAGGTGTTTATAAATTTAATTTTAATAGATTTTTTTATGAAAACTTATAATAAAAAAAATTAAATTGATTAATATACATACATGTATTTTAAGGATAAAAGTCTGATATATTGACCCGATATATATGAATGGAATTTATATCGTTCAACGAATAAAAGGTACGCCGGGGATAACAGGCTAATGAACTCTGCGAGTTCTTATCAATGAGTTCGTTTGGCACCTCGATGTCGACTCATCACTTCCTGGTGGTGAATAATCTACCAAGGGCTCGGCTGTTCGCCGATTAAAGTGGTACGTGAGTTGGGTTTAGAACGTCGTGAGACAGTTTGGTCCCTATCTACTATATTTTTTAAAAATAAACAATTTTCGACCTTAGTACGAGAGGACCGGGAAGAGTTAACCAATAGTATATTACTTATTTAATAAAAGTATTGGTAATAAGCCACGTTAATTGAGGATAATATTCTTATAGAATCTAAGTTGTTATATTTTTTAATAAAAAAAATGTAAAAAATTTTTTTTAACATAATTATATTGTAATATCAGTAATGATTAAAATATATTTATTTTTTTTATTTAATTTTTAATAATGTTGCGTTGTTTACCTATATGGCGGAATTTGGTAGACGCGTTTGGTTTAAAACCAAATCTTCGGGTATCAGTTCAAGTCTGATTATAGGTATTTCTTAAATTATTAAAATAAAATAAGTGTTAAACGGATACCTAAAGTTTAGAAAGATACGTTAATTTATAAACGTTATTCATTTTAGTAAATTTTGTTTTGAAAAAGCAATTTATTGGTAATAAATGAGTTTATCTTTAATTAATGAAGTGAAATATCTTAGTAATTAAAAAAAAAACAATTGTGTTTAAGTAGTGATGAGCGAAAAAAAAAGCCTAATAATTTTATTTATTTTAATTTTTTGGAAAAAAAAGCTATAAAAGGTAAAAGCCCTGTATAAATAATATTTTTAATCGTTTGGGTGGTCTCAATATGGGCTCATTCCCCATGATTTAAAGGTTCGATTCCTTAAAACGGTATTATAGTTTGTTATACACTAACTAAATATAATCTTAATCAGAATATACTCTTTTTATATAAGTGTGCTTTCCTATTAAAATCTAAGAAAAAAAATTATAAATTGTTTAGAACATTTTTTTTTGATAAGAAAAAACTTATAAAAACATTTATTTATAAAAGTATACCTTATAATTTAATTAAATTTAATCTTTTTTTAAAAAAAATATTCTTTTTTTTTATAGGTTTTATTAATAATAATTATAATTTAGGCTATAATATAATCATTATTGATTACAACATTAATTATAATTATCTACCACTTTTAAATAAATTTTTATTTAGTAGGTCATTACAAGATTTATATAAATATATTAAGTTTTTTAATGTTAATACTGTAATTTTTTTAGATGTCAATAAAAAAAGATTTATTTTCAAAAAATTACTCAAATTTAAGTTAATAAGTATCTCTGTAAATGCAGACATTCGCTATAATTTAGACTTAGATCTAAATATAACTAGCACACCAATAACTAATTATATTTTTTACTTAATAGTTATGGATCTCTATTTAAAAAATAAAAAAATTATATAATAATAAGTAAGTGGTTCAATTATTTTTTTTCTCTAATATATTTATGTACATATTAAATATTTTAATTACAGGTATAGTATTATCTTACATCCTTATGTTTTTACATTCTAATTTTTTAAATTCAAATAATACGTTATTAAATCTTATTAGAATAATATTATTATTATCTATAAGTATATCTTTCTTTTTTTATATTATTTTTATTTTTTTTTTTTATAAGTATTATTGTGCTAATATAAATTATTCTATTTTTTCTGTGTATTGTTTAATACCTACGCTTTTTATAAACATGCATATTTATTTTTTTGAATTTTCTATAGATTTCTTTGGTATAATTATTTTATTTTTAGCTTATTTTGTTGGTTTATTATCTTTATTAGCATTAGATAATAGAATTTTTTATAAAAATGTAAAATATTTATTTTCTATAAATATTTTTATACTATTTGTTTTTTTTTTTGTCTTTTCTTCAAATTTATTATTATTTTTTTTATTTTATGAGCTTTTATTATTACCTTCATTTTTAGTAGTATATTTTATAAGTCCAAGTAGAAGAGCTATTCAAGCTTCTATATATTTTTTAATTTGAACCCAAATAGGTTCTATTTTAGTGTTATTAGTAATAACTTATATTTTAGTAAATTTAAGTAGTTTTGAATTTTTTACAATAAAAAATTACACATTTTCGTATAATGAATCCTATTTTTTATTTTTATTTTTATTTTTAGGTTTTGGTTTTAAGGTCCCTATCTGACCTTTTCATTATTGATTAACGAAAACGCATGTAGAAGCACCTGCGGGTTTTTCAATGTTTTTAAGTGGTTTTTTAGTAAAAACAGCTATCTATGGTTTTTATAAAATTACTTTATTACTCAATAACGAGTTAAATACATCTTTATTTATTACTATTTGTATTGTTGGTGTTATAGATTCATCTTTAAAAATGTGAGGACAAACTGATTTAAAGAAGTTAGTTGCTTACTGTACCATCCAAGAAATGAATTTAATATATTTAACTTTATGTTGGGGTGATAGCAATATGGTAATTACAAGTATTTTATTTATAATGATGCATGGATTATTATCTACATTAATGTTTTTTATAGTAGATTGTGTTCAAAGACGTTTTAATTCTAGATCTGTAGTGGAATTATCAGGTATTTTACAAATAACCCCCTCTTTAGGTATCTCTATTCTTTTTATGTGTATATTATATTCAGGTTTACCAGGTATGTTAAAGTTTAGTTGTGAGTTTTATTTATTTAGTAATTTATTTAGTATATCGCCTACATTAACAATAGTATTATTTTTCATTTCTAATGTTATAGGTTTAATTAGTTTTTCAAAATGTTGATTTAATGTTACTTTTGGTATTTTTAATAAAAATTTAAAATTCATACCATTTGATTTAAATATAAAAGAATTATATATAATATACCTAACAAGTTTATTGTTAATTATTTTAACTTTATCTTGTAGTATATTTTTTTAAAATTTTACTAAGTAGTTTTAAAATTAAATTTTTTTTAAAATTTAATATATTATATCTATAACTACTTTATATACCTTTTTTTGCTTTATTATTAATTATTGATTTGTCAATTCGTCTTTTTGCTTGTATTGTATATATATGGTTTTTTATTGTTTTATTTTTTTTTAGTAATGAATTTTTTAGTTCAGATAACGCTGTACTTTTACTAACTCATAATATGTTATTATTATATTTACATAAATTGTATGATTATGAAATATATGATTGTTTTTAAACAGAAATTTTAGTGTTTCTAATAATCTAAATTAGGGGTGTTTTATGTATACTCTATACATCCTTTATGTTCAGTTCTATCTACAGTTACTTTAGTAATTTAGTTGATACTTCTTCTAATAACTTTAAAATTAATATTTTTTTTCTCCTTAATATTAGAATTTTTAAGTTAAAGTTGAATAACTCCATAATATTTATGTTAAATGGTTTAAATTCATTAAGTTTTAAAAAAATAAAAGTTTTTAATAATTTTAATAATTTTACTTATTTTTATAGTATTTTTATTACTTATTTTATTATATTTTCGCTATTTTTAACCTTTTTTGTATTATAAAATAATTGCTTCTTATTTTTTAAATAATAATATTTTAAATAAATTATAAAAGTATTATTAGATTATTTTTAATTTTAAATTATTTAACTTGTAAAATTAAAGTTGTTATAAATAACATAAAATAGGTTAGAATGTTATATTTAAAAAAAAATTTCAGATGGGTGACCTAGTAAAAACAATGTTGAAGACATTAGTACATAAACCAAAAAAATATCTTTCTTCAACAACTGGTATAAACAACTTATTTGAAGCCCATGTACCTGAAAAAATAAGAATGTATCTTTTATATAAAAATTTAATAACTAATATGCGATTAAAAGTTAAAAATAACTCACTTTATTATAATGATAATTTTGAAATTGGGTATATTTTAAAAAATAAGATAGAGAAAATTGAAAATTTTTCTATACACAATTCATTGATTTACGCTATAAAAGAAGAAATATTTATAGATTTAACGTTTAATACAAAAATAAGAAAAAAAAAAATTATTATTTTCAGTAAAAATAGTGAAAATAGTGAAAGTGATAAAGATAGTAGTAGTAAAAAAGATAATTTATATGTAAATATGGATGTCCCATCATGACTTTACGATTTAAAAAAATTAGTTTTATCTAATTTTAATAAAAAAAGTTATATTAATACTAATAAGAAAAAAAATCGAAGATCAAGTAAAAAGAGTTATTTAGATTTTAGAGTTAATAGAGATTCAAAAATTATAAATAATTTTAAAAAAAAAATATATACCTGTAATACAGAAAATGAATATTATTCTAATAATAATAGAGAATTAGGTTGATTATTATGAATAACTCCTAATTATGAAGACACTGAAATAGGTGTTAATTTTCTAATAGATAAGAAATTTAATGAATTAGATAAAGTTGAACAATCTGAAATAATTGCATTTAAAAAATTGGATAATATAATGGCTAATCAGAAAAAAATGGAAAATAGATCAGATATACGATTATATAATTTAGTAGCATATTTAAATGCAGGTATATATGATTTTGACAAAACTGGTGCACTTTCAAGTAGAAGAAAAGAATGAGAAGAAGACCCTAAATTTGTTATAAGATCATTATATGTAGGAATACCTGAATGAATAGAGTATGAGTCCCCCGAGAGTACAGATTCGGAAGACGAAAGAAAGAGGATTAAAGAACTTGAAGACGAATATAAAGCTTGTTATAATATTAAGCGATTTACCGATGAATATACCTCAGACACTGACTCAGATCGTTAAATAATTATATAATTATTTTATTTACTGTAGTTTAGATTAAAAAAATTGGTCATTATTTAAACCAATTTATATACATTTCATTTAAAAATAAAAAAATAAAAAAATAAAAAATAAAAATTTTATATCTCAGGTAATAGTATATACATTTATTTTTATTTTATGGTTATTAGGTATCGATATTTTAGGGGTTAGAATTTTTGGGGAAAGATTTTTAAATTTATGGTTTGGTGATTTATTTGCTTTTATATTAATTATAATTATTCTTTATATATTATTTATTTATATAAAACCAGAGTATAGAAGGGACGATATATTTTTTTCAATTTTATCTATGTTTTTTATTTACTGCATTTTACATATATTTTTTCATATATTTTGCAATTTTATATTTAAATTATTTGAATTTTACAGTATTTGTTGTACGGCATTTGATTTTGTACTAGAGGCCATAGATGTTCATAACCTTAAAGAAGAAATCGAATATAACGAAGCATTAGAAGAATTTGAGTTACAAGGGAAGACTTTTGACGCTTATATAGATTATTTAGATACTGTTCATTCTCAAATTTGAAAAAAAAGTTTTTTACTTAAAAAATTAGCTCGCGTGTTTTTATTTTCAAGTCTAGAAGGGTTTAAAAAAATTTTTTTAAAATAAACACCTACAATAATCTATAATTATTTTTGTAAATTTTTATATTATTTTTTTTATTTAAATATTTTTAGTACAAGTAATGCTGTATTTTTACTATACATAATATTTTATTATTATACAGCATAAATTGTATGATTATAAAATATATGATTGTTTTTAAACAGAAATTTTAGTATTTCTAATAATCTAAATTAAGGGTGTTTTTTATATATATTTTATACACCTTTCTATGTTCAATTTTATTTACAATTACTTTATCAATTTATTGATATTTTTTTCAATAACTTTAAAATTAATGTTTTTTCTTTACTTAATATCAGTATATTTTAGTTAAAATTAAATACCTTAATA
>Ga0115545_1000403_pt1 | contig 23523 bp, 20 predicted proteins | sample COGITO_mtgs_1003_FD_87188 | JGI IMG/M metagenome (GOLD analysis project Ga0115545, IMG submission 87188) | Pelagic marine microbial communities from North Sea - COGITO_mtgs_100330 | ecosystem: Environmental > Aquatic > Marine > Epipelagic | place: Germany:Helgoland, sampling site Kabeltonne...
AAACGTGATAGTCCCCGCCGCACATAACTTACGACTAACCGATGACGTTGGTTTGCCCAAAACTGTAGAAAGCCTCAATGAAGACTTTGATAGACTTTTACTAAGGGATGCTGAGTCAACATATATGAAAGGTGAGACTAGGCATCCTAAATGGGTAACTTTAGAACCGGGACAGGATGTTAACCTTATCGTTTTGGAAAGGAAAGGTCGAGGTATATTTACTTACAGACTAGGTACTGGTCCTGTCACTCATGATGATATCGGTGACAGAGCAGTAGAACATGATGGTGAGACTTACATGGATGTGGGCACAGCGTTCCATAGCGAAGATAAGTATGACATAGGAGATGTTGTAAGGGTAAATGCTGGTCATGTTTCTGAAAAAGAAATAGACGGCGGTCATAAGATATATACAGTACAGGGTAATAAGATAGAAGGAGATGCGGAAGGAGAAGGACTTTCCAGTAACGAAACATTATCTATGCTTGCTAAATCAGAATCGACTATGGTTCCACACAATGTTTATCGCTCTGGAGAAAGAGTTGTTATCAAGATGGATGGAGGTAAAGTTAGTTACCGGTCATCTTGTCTAGACGATATTTGGTATTTACACAACCCTCGGGCAGAAAATAGTTGGCTCATTAGATTATCAGAAACACAGAGAGATTACTGGGCACCAGTTGCAGGGACTATGCTTAAGGCAGATTTAAATGTCGAAGAAGAGCAAAAAGCAGAGGTTCATGAAAGTAAAGGAGAAGGAGAGCCTTTGATTCCCCCGAAGAAAGTCAAAGGTACTGATTTCTGGGAACCTGAGAAGGTTAGAAGGTTATTAGCCAAAAGCCTCGGATTAGTGGAATCGTTGTTAAAATCAAGTGCAGGTGCTGTAGGTGATGCTTCATCAGGTGCACAAGGTTTGGGTATAGACTATGCAACTCCTATACAATCGCCTACTGGCCCTACTAACATCGATGATGCAAAAACTATGCCTGACTACGACACTCGCAAAAAAGTAGGAGAGGATGATTTTGAAGAGCCTTCGGATGAAGAAAAAGAGGGGACTGGTCCTCATATTGAAGTTACCGAAGAGGGCACTTTAGTAGTTGATAAAGAAAACGCTCGCTTCCTACCTAATTAAATAGTATGAGCGTAGTATCTTGACTCAATGTCTGCTTCTATAGCACTAAGGGCTTCTTCACCGAACCCTAGTAGCATTTCTATAGTAAAGAGTAGCAGAGATTTGATAATTGCTGGCTATGCATCTGTAGAGATGGTAGACAAGCAAGGTGACTTAATCACTCGTGGTGCCCTTAAAGATGCCTTTGGTAACTTTATGAAGGCAGAAGATTTTAGAAATGTGCAACTCGCACATTCTAATATACAGGTTGGTAGTGTTATATCTGACTATACTGACTCTAATGGTAGAGTTTGGAAATCCGGTGTCGATGATGCTGGGATGTTTGTTGTCATCAAATTAAGAGATGACATAGAGAAGGCCCGTGAAGTGGCTAACGAAATTCGCAAAGGTAACCTAACCGGCTTTAGTATTGGTGGACAAGCATTCAAGCGCATCAACAAAGCCGATGCAAAGCATGGGAATTATACAGAGATTTCTAAACTTGAGTTGCACGAGGTGACCATTTGCGAGAAGGGTATTAACCCAGAAGCATCCTTCAGGATTTTGAAGGAGGACACAACAATGACAGAAACAGATGCATTAACAGACCTAAGTGAAGTAATTGATAGACTATCTAAGAAATTAGACGGAATGGAACCAGACATGAAAGACATGGATGACATGGATGACATGGATGAAGAAGAAGAAGAAGACGAGGAGCCTAGAAAAAAGAAGTTACCAATGGGTGACAAACTAGACCTCGCTGACGATGACGATGACGACTCCCCCGATGACGAAAAGGATTCGGATGAAGACAAAAAGGAGATGAAAAATATGAACGATAAAACCGAAAAGAGTGATGGTGAATACAGCGATGTTATCACCAGCGAATATCTAAACTGGATGGAAAATACTTTGAAATCGGCTGGGGTAGACATTAATAACGCACGAAATCATTTCGATGACGTGACAAAGGCTAACCTTGGTTCGACTCCAGAGCAATTCCCAGTAGAACAACTGAGTGGACAAACATCAGACCGCACACAAGAAGGTGGTAATCCTTCTACTGGTGCACTATCTGCTGCCGGACTAGGCTCTGGTGCAGTGGCTAAATCCTACTTGCACCCAGAAGAAGTAAGCCCAGCAGAAATTGAGAAAGCCTACGAAGTTTACAAGGCTGCCGCAATAGAAGAACAGTTCAAGGGTAACTTGAGCAACGTCTTCTCTGACCGCCTAGCAAAGGAACTGAGTGCTGAAGCAGAACACCGTGCAGCATCTGAGTTCGATGCTCGTGCACCACTTTCCAACATCGAGAAGGCAATCGCTGAACTCGGTGAGCGTATCGAGAGTCTGGGTAACACTGAATCAGTCAGTATCCAGAAGTCAGCACACAGCAATTCCCAAGTTGAAATTCCTTCAACTGAAGATTTAGCAGGCATGAGTTGGGACGAAGTCCACAGCCTAGCAGGGAGCGTTTGGCAATAAGCCGACAATTAAAGAAAGGAGATGAAAAATATGGCAAGAAGTTATTTAAGAACAGTAAACGATATGGAGCGCTACTATTATGGCGCAGGCTCTTCAATGGGTTACACCTACTCAGGTAGCGAACTATTGAAAGCAGATGCACCAATGCTCAGCACAACCGCTGGTACCTACCAAGCAATCTACGGCCGCAAAGTGTGGTCTCAACTAAACCAAGAATTTAACGCATTCAGTATACTACCTAAGAAACCATGGGACCGCTCTGGATGGCGTGTCGTTACTGCAAAGCCTTCAACAGCAGTTGGTGGCGGTATTGCAGAGAACGGAACTCTACCAGACACAACCAAACCTACTTTCCAGCACGTTGCTGCAAAGCCAAAGACAGTTGCTCACTCATTCGATATGTCTGAGACAGCAATCTTCCTTAACGATAAGGATGATGGTCTAGGTGACATTCGCTCAGTCCTCAAAGAGGAAATGGGTAAGCACCACGCAGAGCACATCAACCAAATGCTACTACAAGACGTAGACACACCAGCAGGTAATGACATGGAGTCCTTGGACCGTGTAACCACTGGTTCTTGCACCGCATCTGGAAACGTTGCTGACACCATGGATATGGGTGGAGCAGGTGGCGACTACGGGGCTGCTGCTGATGGAGACATATACTCCATTGATGCAATTAACGACAGAGGCACCAGTGGATGGGCTAGAGCAGAAGTAAGTACTTCTGGTACAAAGGGAACCAACAGAACCCTAAGCCTTGACCACTTTGATGACCTTTTCAGGAAAATCTGGGTTCGTGGTGGCAATCCAAAAGTTATGCTAACTGGATATGACACATTAATGCGTCTACAACAACTTCTACAGTCTCAACAGAGATTCATGGAAGAGAAGAGAGTTGTACCAACTTACAACGGTGTCAAAGGTGTACCCGGTATGGAAGCAGGATTCATTGTTGCAACATACAACGGAGTCCCAATCATTCCTTCTAAGGATGTTACCGCAGACGGAATCAGCAGAGTTTACATGCTAGACACTGATTACCTATACTACAGCACTGCAAAGCCAACTCAATACTTTGAGTCTGGAATTGAAACTGGAGACCCATTCGCTATTAACCGCCTCGGTCAAGAGGGACTTTACCGCACAATGGGTGAAGTTTGGACTACTTTCTTTGGAGGACAAGGTTCAATCCGTGACTTAGTCTGAGGTTAATGGAGAAAAAAATATAAATGGAGATGAAAAATTATGGTAGCATTAACACATAGAGGAATAACATACACCACAACTGCTGGTACACCTACAATGAACCTTGACCTACAATTACAAGGCGGAGTAGACCAAGACGAGACAGAATGGATATCGGCTTATCCGGGAGCATTAACAGACTTTGAAGCCCGCCAAACAGACGGGTCAAACAGATTTAACCCACGGATGGTTAGCCTACACATTAGTTCAGGTATGGCAGATACTAACACACTAACACTTTCAGGACAGTGCACTAAAATCTTGTCATGCATCGCACAGCGTGGTGACGCAACTGCAAACATAGGGATTGTGAAGACAAGTGACCTTGTCCTAACTTTCGACATGGAAGCAACTGCTGACGGAACAACTGACGATTTAACTGCAATGGAACTTTGGCTCTTAGTAGTCTGAGGTGAGGAAATTTGCCCAAGATAATATTTCTTGGCCCTCACTATGAGCGCAAAATACCGGGAATGATGAAAACCTTAGCATACAGGCTTGTGCCTGTAGAGGTTTCTCAGGAATGGGTAAAGGAAAATCTTTGGCGATTTGAGCCAAAGCATTGGCGCATAGACGGCATGGAAGAAGAAGGAGAAGATGAAGGCAACGATGGGATGCCTGATTCTGGATGGACTAAAAAGCAGATTGCAGCATGGCTTAAGGATAAAAGCGTAGCGACAACTGGTTACATGACTAAGACAAAAATGCTGGCTATGGTCGGTAATGTTCTTAACCCTGAGCCCACAGAGACCCCTGACGAAGAGCCAGAAATGGTTGAAGAGTCAAAAGGAGATGAAGAATAATGGCCGCAGGTAATACAACAGACACACGAACGCACGTAATGGGCGATATGCTCATGATAACTGGAACTTTTACTGACGGCGGTATTGATGTATCATATGCTGGTCAGTTATCAACTGTTTTTGCGGCTGGCGGTCATGTAACAAGCGTACATTCAACACTTGTGCAATTGAACGACGGGGATGATATGGCTATTGGGGATACGGCAATGGTCGTTGACACAGCAGATGTACGTCTTCACTTCAATGTAGGAGAGACCATTTATAGTTCCACAGGAAGTAGAATCGGAGTCATCACGGCTATCGCAAGCGCAACTGCTTTGACTATTGGTGCTGGTGTCCTTGAGGCTGTTGCAGATGATGCAGTACTTCACAAACTAGGACCATATACAGGTGCTATAACTTTGACTGATGGAAACCTTTCGGTTTCAGTCGATGAAACTAATGAATTCGTGGTCTTTGGAAACGGTAACTTAGGTGCAACAAGTACTGCACATACCCAAGATGGTCGCTGGTGGATTTTAGGTCAGCGTTGAGGCGGTGACTTAGATGGTAGTAACTTTTGATACCAAACCAACCACCTTCGGGGACAGGTTGATTGTAACAGGCACTTACGCAGTAGATGATGCAACTATTGATGCCACTGAATTCTTTAGTGAGATTCATGCTTGCTTTTCTATGCCTACGGCTGCTACTGATACAGACACTCGTCTTTTAAGGGATTTAAACTTTGCAGATTTATTCACAATAAACCTGACGACTAATATCATTACCATAACAGAAGGAAGCAACCCTCGTGCCGCACTGACGGCCGGCGCTGACAATGCGGGTAAGTTTATGATTATCGGGAGGCGAGGTTGATGGCAGTTACATTTGAGCCGAGAACCGTTGCTTTTGGTGACATGATTATAGTAAGGGGTGCCTACGAAGCAGGAGACACCACTATAGATTTGAGTGGCTTCTTTAGACCTAGTGGGGTTGAAATGTTCGATATGACACCTAATGCCGCTCATGCGACAATATCTGCTTCCTTCACTGACGCAACTGTGGATACTACTGATGACCCTACAATCGCACATGATTCTAATCTCAATATAGAAAGAGGTATGGTTGTTATTGGAACAGGTGTGCCTTTATCGTCAACTGTTTCAGTAATAACAAGTGCAACTGCATTTGAATTAAGTGCGGCTACAACTGGTGGGAGTCTTACTAATACTACATTTACATTCGCACACGGTATTATAGGGATAGTAAATGTAAACGATGCTGGTGTATATTTTAACTTTCCAGACGCAATTATAGAAGATACATTTACTCTGGCTGATGCTACTAACGTGATTACTCTGTTAAGTGGTGTCAAAACAACCGCAGGTGCTAAAACTGCTGGAACATTTATGGCTATGGGGAGGCGAGGTTGATGGCAGTTACTATGGATTCTAATAGACCAACAGTTGTTGGTAATGTAATTATGATTAGTGGAGATATCAATCACGTTACACTGGGTACCACATTTGACGCTTCACCATATATGAATGAAATAATCAGTGCACAGGTATTATGTTCTGCTCAGATAACTCCTATTATATCGGCACACGGTGGTGACGATGATTCAGATGTAACGAGTGGATTTTTCCTTAATCTCCCGGCATTACATTGTAGATTCTCAGGCACTACTCTTTCAGTTTTCTCCAGAACCGTAGTTCCGGGCTTGATTGATGAAGGTGACCCTGCTGCTTTAAATGCACAAGGAATTACATCTATGGCAGAAACTTCTTCATTAACAAGTAGTGGTAAGTTTTTGATTATAGGAAGGAAGTGATTTGAATGGCAACTTTAGCAAACTTACAAGCAACTGTAATTGGACCTTTAAGTCCAGCAGACTTCTCAGGAGCCACTGCTATTCAAACAGCAATCAATGCTGGCTTTAATGGGGTAGATGATGCTGCTGTGGCAGACACTATCGTTGGTGTTGAGATGCTTAATGTATTAGGCAATGCGTATGTAGTTGTATTCTATAAGGCGTCTTGAGGTTGATTGAATGGAAGCATTCGGTAGCCTTGGACTTAACGATATAGAGCGCTTACAGAAGCGTGGCATTCGTTTAGACGAGTCTTACGGGGCCTCTTTGAGGACTGATGAAGACAATCCTTTGAGCGGTCATACTCTTAAGCAAAGGAACAGAACTAAAAGTGCTGGAGATGTCCTGAACATAGGGTCGGGCACACGCTGCGGACATTGCGGTATGCTCTACTTCTGTTGGGTTGACGCCTGCAGGACATGCGGAAAACAAGTAGATTTCAATTTGGGACAAAAGGAGGTTTAATTATGACTATGATTTATGTTAGAAAAGGTATGGATGATAACATAAGAGAGAAGGAAGCCGAGAGGTTTGCTGATGAAACGAAATTACGAGCGTTGGGTGAACCTATGGGTCCTTACGGAACTCCTCTTTTTAGCCCATCTGAAAAACCAGTAGCGGTTCGTGAAAAGAAAGTTCCTAAGATTGGTGTTAAAGTACAAAGAGACGAAGAAGGTCAACCTATTCTAGACAAAGAAGGCAGAACAATCCCTATCGAGCCTGAAGAGCAAACACTTGGTGATTTTCCTGAGCAGCAGAGGCAACAAGGGCGCCGTGACGAAAGGAGAGCCCCAGAGCAATATAATCTAGAAAATCGTGAGGCTATAGATGCTCAGAAGCGAATGAATATAAGAGGCAAAGAAGGCAAAGTCAAGGTAACTGGTGTCCCAGAGGTGGCAGATAAGTTAGATGCTACTCCGGACCCAAGTGAAAAGCCTGTCCAAGTGAAGCGCTATGGTGGCGAAGACCCTGTTCCACTTCCTACCTTTGGTGGTAAGACTACAGAAACACCTTCAGGTAAAGATGCAACAGCGAGAGCAATGTATCATGAACCGAGTTTCCTTAATATGATTGCAGATATGCATGGTGTTAATCCAGAAGAATTGACTAATATAATTATGAGAGAATCAGGCATAAGAGGAAGTCAGAATTTCCGCCAGCATTATATGAACCCTGAGTCTAAGTATTATGAAGCAATTCGACAAAAACTTGCTGATTACGCTAAAGGAGACGCTATACTTCCTACTCAAAGGACTGAAGAAGAAGCAGGCAGAGAGGCAAGTCGAAGTGAAAGACAACGTGCTATTTCTGCACGAGGTGGCAAAGAAGGCATTAGTGCTCAAGACTCTGATGAAGAAGTTAGTAGTAGATTCGCAAGGCATCTTAAGAACGTAAGTCCAGAGAGAAGAGCACAGTTAGAAAGACAATATCCTACTCCAGATGACCAACGGAACTTCTTCCAAATTAACATGGAAAGGGCTGAAGCCAAAGCAGCCGATAAGGCTAGTAGAGGTGAAGAAAGAGCAGAAAGAAGGTATCAGGAAGCCCGTAGAGGAATGGTCAAGGTAGGTGCTTCAAAAAGAGGGGACGTTCCTAATCTCTTGGCACCAAAGACCACTGGTAAAGAAAGCACACACCTAGGGGCAGGTGAGCCAAGGACCATAGGAAAAATTGTCCGAAATGCACTTAGAGACCCTAAGTACAACAGCGACCTCATAACTTATGCTCAAGGTAAAGGGTTTAACCATCCAGCCTTCCCTTCTACACAGGACGGTAAAGTAAGAGTGGCTGGCATGGATAGAGCCAGTATGGTACCGGGACTCGATACTCAAAGTCCAAAAGCAAGAAGAGATAGTGCGTCGATGAGAATGGAAGGGATGAAGGCTCTTGAAAACTGGTATGCTGATGAGATGCTTGAAGACCCAGAAGGCACTATGGCCTCTTTTAATGAAATAATGGGTAGCGACAGGTTGGCTACACAAGAAGCAAGTGAAGAAGATATAGAAGCATATGACCAAGCCACTAGGCGCAGAAATGAGTTACTAGGGTTCGCTGGAGCAGAAGGTGCCAAAGAAGGCTCTTTAGAACCTCAATCTAGAGAAGAGAGAGAGGCTGAAAAGGAATCTAGAAGAATTGGACAGTCTCTTATGAAGCCTTCTTATGGCGGGTTAAACCCCGGGGCTGGGGAATCAATGTATTCACCTGAAGGCGAAGAAAGGTTCAGAAGTTTAGTCGACAGATTAAGGGAAGCAAATCCAGAAATAAGTTTAGATAAGATATTAGATTTAGCGCATGAGCGAATGGAGCCTGACGAGCCTGAACAACAATCTGCTATGGATGAAGTATATGGTGGGCGCGGCTCTCAAGAAGCATTTGACTCTACTTCTGGGAACCGCCTAAGAACAAGCGATATAAGACCGGGAGAATCAGGTCCGGGTTTAAGTGCGAGACAAATGATGGCACAAGAAGCATCACTCGCCCGTCAGAAGGCTAGAGCACCTAATTTAGAGGGCCCATTCCCACAAGCAGACCCTGTTACGGGAGAGTTATTAGAAGAAGGTGAATCGGAACAAGAAGAGCCAGAGATGGAACCAGAGATGGAACCAGAGATGGAACCGCAAGAGCCTGCTGTGAAACTACCTCCTAAACCAGATTTCCCAATAAATTTACCTTCAAGGACTACCCCTGCTCCGACAATGGAAATACCGGGCCAACCTACAGAATTACCACCAGAGTTACAAGAGAAATCAAGCACACCGTTCAACTGGACTAAGGGCGATGAACTTCTAAAATCAATCAAAAGTATGTTTTATCAACAGGGTTATTGAAGGGATATGACTTGGCTAAGGTGAGGGGAATGACATATGCCAGTAATATTTTCACCCGGAGAGCCTGAGACAAGACCTCTAAACCCTGACGCTATAGTATACACTACTGCTCAAAAGATTGCAGACTTACTCGGTATTGGTCCGTCTGAGGCTGTATTGGCTAGTGCTAATTCAGTAGATGATGGTGTCTATGTTACTGGTGCTGATTACCGAGACCATGGCTTTGCGGTAGGAGATACCATTCTTATTTACAGCGACAGTTCTGCCCTTGGTGATGAGAGAGTAATCACTGCGATTACAGATGGTGGTGCTAGTGGAGTTAAACTGGCTTTTGATTCAGTTACAGTAGACTTCGTAGAGGCTACATTTACTACTGCACTTAACACATATGTTCAGAACACAGCATCATTCACTAACGGTAAAACCCGTGGTATCACTAGAGATATTGTCGAAAATCACATTAAGCGTATACAAGACAAGATTGATAGCGTCACACATAATGCTTGGAGACCTTATTTAGTCGCTGCAGAATACATCAATTTCGATACATACAAGCCATATAGGCGCCGATATTATACAGACTATGTCGGCACCACACCTCTATTGTTTAGGAATGTCCAGCAAATCCTGAGACTTGAATTATGGCAGGGTGACGACTATCGTGAGATAGGTTCTGCAGAAGTTAGAATTACTTTACCAGACGATATGACTACTACTGATGGTAAGATAGCAATAGGTGTAGGTAATGCAGGAGCAGGAAAAGGCTCTGCTGCTGTATTAGATATAGGTACTACCACAACTACTTGGAGGAAAGACTTTGACAAAGTTACCTCGGCTCAGAACCTTGCTGACCTTATCAACAAAGAAGATAGAGTGAATAAAGCGGCTTTAGAGTTCGCCCCTACTTTTACTTTAGAAGGTAGTACTAGTAATGTTGCTGTCCACAATGAATTCTTAGCAACTGCTAATGCAGATTATGGCAGCGGTATACTCAAGGTTACTAGTATGAGACAAGGCAAAGGAGGGGAAACTTGTTCTATAGTGGCTTCTAGTGGTATAAGTTTATCAGAAGGGTCTACAAAAACCGCTACATTTAGTAGCCTTTCGTCTGATGATATTAATGTCGACTCAACTGCTGATTTCGCCCCTTCTGGGGTATGCATAGACTCAAGTGGTGATATGTTTCGTTATGAATCTAAGACAGCAACTCAGTTTACAACCTGTACTGCTATCAATGGAAGCCTAGGTGCTATTACTGGGACCATTAGTCAAACTCTTTTCCAAATGAGTTTACAGGGAGGCACTGGTGACCAGCAACGACTCAAAGACTGGTGGATGGATTATGAGATGGGTATCATTTACTTCAATAACTCTTATCCGTTCTTTGAGTGGAACGCAGTTAAGGTTGCTTATATCTACGGCGAACGCTATGTAGAGAAGGCTATAGAAGAGGCAACTACTAAGTTAGTAGCCGCTGACTTACTCATGTCAGATGACAGAAGTGTGCTTATTCCAGAAGGTGGGCAAAACATCGACCTTGGTTCTAAAGTCCAGTTATTCAGACAAGAGGCTGAAGCAATTCTGGGTAGATACAAGGAAGTGGTGGTGTTTGCTTAATGGTTGCTACTTTTACAGAGCCCCTCGATTCAGTGCTTAATGTCCTCAAAACTTGGACTAGAGGCAATACCGACAATATCAAACCCGTCATTATTGACATCGCTGATGAAGGACCTGAGCGTGGTAAGCGTTTAGATTTAGGGCGCCATGACTATGTTCTCTGTTACGAGACTGCTCATAATGAAGAAGTGCCTGACCTATTATACAATTTTGTTACTACTCGTGTCAACATAACAGTTGACGTGAGAACATCAAGGAGCCGCTCTCGTTTAAGAAAGATGGAAAATGAAATCAGAAGACTCGTCCAAACTACTAGGAAAGGGGACGGGGTCAACTTTGATAGAATGGTAATGAAAACAAGGACTGATTTATCGGACCGGACTAAAAAGATTTTTAGACATACTTTCCAAGTGGAAGTTGTAATACTAGCGGAGTCTATTCCTTGAGGTGATTAAATGGCGTTTGGTGCACATTACAAGGGAGACGTATCAGAGATTACGATGGGTCACGAGACTGGTATTTATTTAGAACATAATGAGCCATTGACATTCACTGCTACCACTACTGCTGGTGACGATTACACAACTATTACATTCACAGGAACTGGTTCGGCTAACAGCATAGGTGCAGGTGATGTACTCAAGGTTCCTATTGGTATGTTAATAGGTTGTAAAATGACCTTCCATGGTACTGGTGGTAACTTTTCACCTTACTATTATGATTCTATCAACGGCACCATATTCAGTATAGTCGACCATGAGTTAACAGGTGGAGACACTACAATCAAAATTGTCCCTGCGCTTTCTGATGTTACAAAGGTTAGTAGTTCTTCAGAGGTTTTATTCATTCATTCTACGGGACTTCCTACTATTGACATAAGTGGCTTTTCTGCAAGTAGTAGTGCCAAAGCGTCAGTAGAAAAGAGCCTTATCGACCAATTTGTAGGACTTGCCTCTTTTATGAAACTACCTGACACTACTGTAGATTTGCATAGATATCACGTTGTAGGTATGGGTAGACAGATGTCATTACAACAAACAGGTAAAGTTCATCATCAAGGAGGGGCACTTGAGATACCTATGCATAATGCAAAGTGGTTATACTATGCTTTGGGTAGAGAAGTCGTAGATTACAATAATTGCGGAGCAGGCTCAGCCCCAGACACGGCTCTTCCCAGTGCAATTTCCCCCGGGCAGGTATATGTCGATGTAACAGGAAGTAGTGGAGTCCCTAAGTTCGGTAGTACTACCGTAGTAGTAGGTGATTATATTTTAATAAAAGACACCACTCAGGTCCCAGTCATTCAGTATAGAGGTGCTAGTTTAGGTGCTTCGGGTAATATATTCTGGCCGCCGGCGAGTGCAGCAGGGCTTAGTGCAGATAGTGATGAGTTTGAATTCGCTGAAAGTAGTGAATGTCGTAGGGTTATTGGTTATGAAGAATTGACAAGTACGACCTTTAGGTTATTTGTAGAGCATCCTTTCCAATTCGCCCATACTACTGCTGATTATATAGCGGCAAGGAAATATGACACTGGCATAAATTCTCCACAAATTAGCACTGGTCGAGTCAAACATTCTGTAAGAAAATTAATATTTACAGGAGAAACAATACCTTCTTTTTCACTTGAGCACAGTATAAGAAATAGAGATGTTGGCTCTTATAATAGTGAAACGGGCGATGGTGTGAACACACCCGGTGGCACAACTGATAGCAAACAACTGACAAGGATATTTAGGGGCTGTAAGATAAACGAATGGGAAATTTCATCTACAGTTGATGCAGAATTAAAGTTCCGTGCGACCTTTGACGCACTGTCTTGTTATACAGATACAGGTCGACTTGAAAGTGCTAACGCAGGTGACCGTTATATCGCTCATCGGATGTTCCAAAACACAGGGGAGACTGATACCAATAGAAAGATAGCGGGTATAACCTCTGGCGAAGAAAAGCCATTTATGTTCTATAATGGCACAATCGAAGCATTCGGACAATCGATTGGCTTCATATCTTCCTTTGAACTCAGGGGTAAAACTGGTGTTGAACTTTTCCATACTATACAGAGTAACCCGGTAGGCGAAGATGTTCAGAGTTCTACAGGACTGAGCACAAAGCAAGTGCCTTATGGCGGTACAAGGAATGCTTCTATTATCCGAGAAGGACGAGAACAATTAGATATGGAAATAGATGTAGTCTTGACTGACCCTAATCTTTTCCATCAGTTGCGTTCTCATAATGAAACTTCTTCGGGAGTTGATGCTTCGACCAATAAACAAATTAAATTACATTTTACTAAACCATATAGCGGTACTATTGACTCTGATTATACGGTCCCAAGCATTCGTATAATATTAGATGATTACTTCATTACTGAGGCTCCTATTCCAATGCCAGATGATAAAGGGCTATTACACTCTAAAATTATGCTGCAGCCACAGTCCATTAAGGTTATAGCAGAAGACACGGTGTATCACAATTGAGGTGGGTAAATGCCGTTGAAGTTCAAAGTACCTTTTTACCCTCCAATAGTTGAAGAAAATTTAGAAATACCGTCTGAAGACATTTCAGAAGAAGAGGAAGAGGGAGGAGACTACCTCTTTAACCCAGAAGCAGGTAAGGCCAGCGATAACCCGTTCGCCCACCTTAGACTGGAGGATGACCCCAAAGAATTGGCTGCATCCGACGAGGACGTGAGTAAGTATGTTACAGGAGAAGAATAAAATAAAGATACAAGGTAAAGAGATAGAGGTTAAGCCAAAAGATATTACGTTTTTTGATATCCAATCGGTAGCCCCTATATTTGCTAATAGTGATTTAAACTTTTCATCTTACTGGGACTACGCGTTTCGTAACTGGCTTCAATTCGATACTGATGTTGATATCAATATATTAACTCCGGCAGAAGGTAATGACTTGGCATCATTACTACCTTCGCCTACAGATGTCATGGGGTGGTTGGCTTTTCGGGAAGCGGAGTCAGTCAAATTGAGCACTATGTCAATGGGAGACCAGTGACTGACAGATTCCGCTTACAGAAAGAAGGTATGGAGTATTTACTAATGACACATTATAAAATGGGATTGAAGGAAGTGAGAGATTTGGGTATTAAAGACGCAAGGCAACTTTTACAATGGGCACAGGCTATGCAAGGTGTTGAAGAAATGCCAGAAGGCGCAGTCTATTTGGGCTACGACTCGGTGCCCCCACTGAGGTGATAATATGGTTGACGGAAATATAGACCCTCGCTCGGTAGAAGCGATGGAGAAATTCAAAAATTATGCTAAGGAAGCCACTACTTCGATGAAGGACCTGCAAGGTCAAATGGATAAGTTTACCAATTCAATGGCTATGACTAAAACCCATGCAACTGATTTGAGAGATTCCTTCAAACAAGTAAGTAATAACCAACCTACTCAGCAGACAAATACTACGAATACTCGCCGTCCTGCAACCACTGCTGCAGAACAAAGTAACGTGACTATCAATTTGAAAATCGATGTTGGTGGTGTCACAGACAGAAGTGATAAAAAAGCATTAGCCAAAGAAATTGGCGAAATGGTTAGTAAAGAACTAAAGTCAAGAATGGGTGGCTCCCTAACACAAAGTGGATTTTATAGAGGTGGCTAATCTTGGTTAGCGCAGGTGAAAGGGTCCCTATTCGTCTTGTAAAAGAGAATGGTGAAACTATATCACTTGACGCTACCAGTATCGATATGGTTGTCGAAAGACAACAATCCAACTTTGCTTTACCCTTTATGAATGCCACTAAAATGGGAATTGACTTGAATCAGGCAGCAGTCTCTTTTGAAATACAAGGGGTTTTTGCAGACGACTCTGGTCAGGAAGAATCATCACAGGCTACACTAGACGTTGATTTTTTCCAAGAACAATCTATTATAGGATTCACTCCCCCATTGGCTGGTAGTACACAGGCAGAGTTGGCTGAACAAAAAGGTGGTGGACCCTCTGGAGGAGGCTCAGGAGCAGACACTAAAGGGGGCTCTATTGGTAGACAAAAAGGTGGAACAGGTGAAAATACTGGGAGTAGAGGCGGTACCCCCTTTTTGGTAGGTAATTTACGCTCTACAGTATTAAGTGGCTGGGAAGGTAAGTCTATGAATTTACCAGTTGGTTATTGGTTGGAAAATTTAGCCTCTACTAATTTACCTCATACTACTAACTTACAACTTTGGCTCAAGGCTGATGATATAACTGGCGTTACACAATCAGGTATAGGGGGTAAGTATGTTAGTGAGTGGCCGGATGGTTCAGGATTTAGTCGACATTTTACTCAAGGGACGGCTGCTAATCAACCAAGGTTAATAACAGGTGGCACTCATAACCATGTAAGTTTTGATGGCACTAATGATTACCTTACTAGTTCTTTTATTAGTTCTTTGAATGGGGCTAACATGACTGTATTTGCAGTTTATGCACCGGGGGGCCTAAATACTGCTGCTACTCATGGAATATTTACTTCTAAGAGTACTACTGCCGGCTATGGTATAAGGTACAATGCGAGTACTGATGCAACGGGTGTTGGTTTTTGTACCTCTGGACCTACTCTTACAGACATAAAAAGCGGTAACGACACAGTTGAACCTCACTTAAATACGTTGAACATTACAACTGCTACTTTATCAGCAAACGAGACAAAGATACGCCATAACGGTCTTCGTTACGCCACATCTAGTGCTACTTATACTCCTTTGGCCAGCGGCTCAGCCCACATCGGTGCTGACTTTGCTTCTTCTTTACAGAATTATTTTCATGGTCATATATACGAAATTATTGTTTACAACAGTGTTTTAAACGAAAATACCATAATGGACATTGAAGGTTACTTGGCAAATAAATATAATTTAAGCACTTCTTTAGACCCTGCTCATAGTTTCTTTGCTGGTTCTGATAACTTCACTACCGATTTAAGTATTGCAGTTTCATTCGATACAACGAGAGTAGGGTCAAAAAAAGAACCTTATTATTATGTAAATCAGACAAGAGTTACTGATATGGAAGTTGCTTCTGTTTCGGGCGACACTATAACTGTCACAGGAGCAGACCCTCGCGACTGGTTTGAAATAACTAGTGCAGCAGGTGCTGATTATAGAGTAAATTTCTATGAAGAGTTAGTAGATACTGAAATAACAAATGATAGAGGTTATGGGCTAGTGACTGCAGTAACACATAATAGTTTTACAATGACTCGTGTAGGGACTATGGTAGGTAAAAGTATAACCGCGGATATGAGAGTTATATTAAAACCAATAAAAGATTCTACACTCCACAGTACTAACTCTCGACCTGTTATTATGATTCCAATATTGAATGCCAATTTAGTTTATGACCGTACCCAGCCCGAATTAGTACTTGGTCCTTATTACCCTGCTTTCCAAAGTGGGACAGCAAGGGGGGCTGATTATGGTCTTGGTATTCAAAGAACAGATGAATTCCTTGCGTTTATGTTGTCTAAAGCATTATCTGAAAGTAGAGACTTTGCTAGTATAAATGCAGGCAGTACTACTACAAGAAGTTGGCTTGCTTTACAAAAACATGCTCTTAGGCCTGTAAACGCAGCCGGTAGTAATAATATCAGTGATGTATTCTCTACCGAAATATTAGAGTCGGCTAATGGCAATAACGCAAGAGTCCGAGTTACTCAAGTCCACGCCACATCTTTAGGAGAAATAGCCAATAAAATAGTGCATAACTTCAACGCTGTAGAAGTGCCTGTTTTGCACGGATTTACTGGAGGAAAGGCAGGCAAAAAGGTAAAAAGTGGTGGAGACAAGGTTCAAGATATATTGGGCATTTTGGCAAACAGTCAAAACATGACTACATTACATAACACAGCCGCCAGTGGTCTTACAAAATCTATACTTGACCTTGGGTCTACTTTTGTTCAGCAGACAGTTTACACAGATAATATGGGTGATTACATAACAGGTATACAGATACCCTATGATACTCTTATTACCTTCGGAGAGGCTGCAGAAGACCTGATTGTTGCCCAGAGAAATCATTTTTTAACCACAAAGACTACTACAAGTACTACAGACAAAATATCAAATATAAATACACAACACGCTTCAGGGAATTATTCTCTCACAGCAGGTGGTCATTTAAAGAACGGTATCAGCGGTTTAGTTACTTCATTTAATGTCACCCGTGATGCCGAAATGAAAGCATACGAATTTGCTCTTAAGTTCGTCGCTGCTGATATAATAATGTGAGGTGTAAAGTATGGCTACTCCTATAAGACTTTTATTTGGCAACAACAATGCTATTCAGTTAAATGCACAGACTTTGGATATCAGTGTCGATAGAAAGGTTAGTACCTTTCCAACACCCGGTGCTATATTAGAAAGATTCGCTATTGACACAAATACACCTGCAATTGGTATAGAGATTTCAGGTATACTTACAGATGATGATGTTAATAACCTTAACCAATCTGTTGAAGTTTCTGCCCCAGCACTTGGTGTAATCAGCCTATCTAATTTTGTACCCACTACTATTTCACAAGGAAATACGAATATAATCGATGAGCCGAGGGTTCGTGCTCATTCTCAGATGTTAGGGTTTACTGACCCTATGGAAAACTTTATCGTTAAAGAGGCGTATAACAAAGGTCAAAGTTCTACAATTAAAGTGAGAAATAAAAGTTACATAACAGCCAGTAATGTAAGGTTATTTCTATATGGAGGAGGGATAGCAAGATTAAAAAGTGATGTTAGTTCAGTAACTCAATTTGTTGTTATTAAAGTAACGGGTAATTTTATGAATAGAGATATTAAGGCAGGTGATATTCTTGTTAATGCAGATAATGGTGCTTTGATTGGTGTTGTTGGCTCAGTCGGTGCCATTGATGAAAATGATGAATATACAGTAACTTTGAGTACAAGTGCAGTTACGCTCACTGCATTTACAGTAATAGGGATTCGGAGGAAGATATACAACAGGGACGGTGACGAGATAGGTACAGTTGAGTCTTCTGACCCTAATATTGTGACTACTAGTAAGACATGGAATAATAGCACAAAATCGTACACAGGGGATGATTCAAACCCTGTTCAAGTTAACCACCCTTCTGGGCTTGGTAATGTATATGCGGTAGGGACAACTGCTGCCATACCAGTTAAAACAAGAACTGCTACAGAGGTCATATATGTAGGGACTATGCTTTATAATAGCGACAATGCTCGTATAGGTAAAGTTACTGCCGTCACTGGGACATCAGTGACTATTGGTGGGGGGACTTTAGAAGAAATAATACATGACGAGCACTTTTTCGTTCAGAATAATTCAAATAATTCTAGTTATCAGGCCATTTCACAATTGCGCCTTTCGTCTGGAAATTCAGTTTCACTTGAAGAAAACGAGAAGATATACATTGGGGCCCACCCACCTATAGAAAATGAACTTGATGGTGAATACTTACTATTAGTCCCAAGTTATTGGCAAGAAGGTACTACTCGTTCACCTGCCCGAAGGAAACTAAAGGTTGGTTACCTTGGGTCTAAATATAGAACTCAGGGTATAAGATTGGAGTTTGATGCTTCTGTTGCTCATACCCTTTTCGGCGGCTCTGCTTGCTCTGTTATTAAAACAGCAGGACAGGCCACTAGGTCATCCTATGCAACAGGGAGGAAATATTATGCTGATTCTGCAGATGCAGTGATACGCATACCAGTTAAGAATTTAACAACTTCTACTAGATATGGTAATGAGGACTATCCTAATCTAAGCCAAGACCCTTCTCATAATTTGGCGCTAATTTTAAAAGAAGCAATAGAGTTAACAACTGATATAACTTATGGGACTGCTCAAACAGCCCCGGGCTCACAGACAGTAGCAGGGGCATTTAGCGCCGATGTGTCTAATGGTACGATATTAATTAGACAAAAGTACACTCCTGCGAGAGAACTTAACTTTTATGATATACTCAGTGAAACTAACATTTCGTTTGCCGCTGACTTTAGTACAAACTCTGCCGTTAAAGGTGGTAAAAAATCAGCAGGCGATAAGGTGCAGGATTTGTTAGGGCTCATGTCCAATGCGCGCAAAGGTGCTGATTTATTCAGAGGAATACAAATCCCTTATCAAAGCCTAATTACCAGTAATAATGTAACTGGTTCCGCAAGAAACTTCTTTTTGACTTTTGGTGATATACCCCTTTCGGAAAAAGGCGCTATTACCAATACCAGAGACGCATCCAAATATATGGAGGATATAATTACTCAAGACGGAGGCTCTGTACAAGAAGAGACTGCACCAAGCAAGGTTGAGAAGATACTTAGTGATACCTTTCCCAACATACATGCTTTTGGTGAATTTTTAATAGGAACTCTTGAGACAATTTATGTTACTTTAACTGCAGACGCACATGGTAATCAGGGTGGTATAAGGATTATCCCTGAGAAGTTTCATGTACGGTATGATGCTGGGAACAAATACTACGCCTACAGTTTAAAATTGAAGGCGTCCGATTTCGTAATAGGTGTTTGATTTGACTTTACTAGTAGAGCCCGGACATGCACTTTCCTTTAACGGGGTTAGTGACGGTGTACTAGTTCCTGTAAACATGGATAACATACACGGTTTACAAACGAATGTCGATAGAAAAAGATTGCCGAGTACTGTCAATGCCTTTACTCTAGAAACTTGGGTTATACCTGATTCGGGGGGCGTTGTCTTTGAGTTTGAAAACGTAATGAGTTTAACAGTGGGCTCGGTCAGTGGACCTGCACCTATATCATTTCAAGCCAATATGAAGAACGCAGCATCTGGTCTGACTAACATAGTAACTTTAACAAGTGCAAAAGCAGTCGAAAAGGTAAATCAAGAACTAATTGGGTGGGATGGGGTCTTAGTACCGGCCTCTATTAGTGACAGTAATCACTATAGTTACTCACCTTATGATGCTGAAAGAAATGACGAAACTGCCTTGAATGCAGGATATAGGGAATTACTAAACGTATCTGTAATATTTACAGGGCGAGAATTATCTATCTTAATCAACGGAGACGTTGTCGCTCAAAGATTCTTTACAGACGAACACGAATTGGTTACTCAACAATCGAGAATGTTCCTAGGAGGCAGAGGTGGAGAATATAAAGGAATTATAGAAGCCGTGCATTGGAGTAGGGGTGTTAAATTATCTGGTGCTGCTAATTTCGCACCAGTGAAAAGCAAAGATACTTTGTGCTTATATCGGTTTGAAGAACCAGTAGAACCTATATCTCTTGAAATAGCGCACCCTAGTTTAAGTGCATCTACATCGGCTAGTTCTAGTGTATCTATTGCTGCTACTCTGGCACAAACTATTATTGATACTTTAAGTGGACAGAGTGGGCTGACTAGTATTGATTTTACAAGTAGCCCTTGGTCGGCAGGTAACTATTCGGTTAACGTAAATACTGCTTCAGGGACTAACACACGAACTATTCCCAAAGTCCCTTATAATATACTAATAGACCCACTAGGTTATGTAAAAACCACAGGTAAACCAACTAATAAAGCACCAGAGAGACTTAGACTCACTGCTGTAGACTCAAGTGCGGGGACTATCACGGTAGAATCTATACATCTAGATTTTGCTTCTAATGCAACAACTGGTCGACGCGGTATACTAATGGCCCACGACGCAGGCGAATTTGTGATTATTAAGGGAGATTGTATAGTTGATAGCGGTAACGGTAACACCTACCAAACTGAAGGGACAGCGACCAAGTTTTCAAATAAACAAAGCCAGATTGTCATAGACGAAAGCGATTACAGCAATCATGGTTTAATTTTCAGTATATCTATGTGTATAGATTCAAGTAACTATAATAAATTCTCTGCGACCACTAATATGGGCGCTCCTTTTACCTTTGGTCACACTGGTAGACACTTCTTAAATCATGTAAAGAGCCATCCGTTTATGGGTATGCTCCCTGCACCTGTTACCCATCATGTTGAAAAGAAAATAGACATTTCAGCAGATAAAATAATTGCTTCTTTCCAACCTCAGTTCAGCGATATCTCTGGTATGGCACCGCCTAATAGCATGGTTTCCTCCTTTGATTCGATAGGTCCCATTGATGTTAGTGATAGAATATCTGCATCTCATGTTGATATGATTATAGAAAATGGTATGGCCGACATAGATAATGACCAAAGAGGAATGCTGGCGATAGGTGGTCGAGCCTTTGACACCGCGCCATTTTTGTTAAAATCATCTGATGGTGTAATAAATGACGCTTCTAGTATTACTAATGATAACAAACACCTTTTACCTTCCAGTGAAAGTAGAATTGCTATATTAGAACTACCAACATTATTAACTTATAATTACGCACCTCTTGTACAAATACACTATAATGCAATTGATTTGCACGGTCAATCTTTTACTACTAAGGCTGTTTCAAGAGTATCATCTACAGCATCTACTAGCACTATACTTACATTAGACAGTGTCAAGGCATTTGGTGCAGACGGTGCAGTCATACCTGCGCATGAAATATCCATTGATGGTGTGGCTGCAGATGATTTTGCGAATGACAACTTTGCGACAATCACTCATAGTAACAAACGATTAACATTTAATTCTACTACCAGCCCCGCCTTCCAAGCAATAGACACTACAGGTGCTATTGTCGAAGTTAAGCACAATAGCCCATCGCTAATGGTCACTAAGACAGTTCCTGATGTAGCAACGATTGTTACAGGTACTACTAGTATATTGGACTTAATACACAGTCATATTCAAAGTAATATCTCCTTAACACTATATGCGCCGGGTGGTGTTATTGAATTCAAAAGACCTGAGCAATTTACATTAAAAGAAGGAGAGTTGAACGGCGAAGATTCTGAGGGAGGAGGGTATGAAGATAAACTCACTTTCGTAAAGTGCCCAGCGAACTATCTACCTAATGTAGCGGCTGACCCGCCACAGACTACTCCTCAACCAATTGCGCTAACTCGCTCTGAATTGACAGGTGTTTCTTCTCAATTTAACAAATTAATCGTAAGGCAGTCTACAGATAAATTAGATAATCTTTCTGCGTCAGGGGATGTAAGTAGGCAAGTAGTTACCAATAGTACTAGACAAAGTACAGGTGTATTAATCAATAACAATGGGGGCTACGCTGCATCAACTAGTACAGCAATGACTACAGATGGTACAGACGCTACAACTATATTCGCAGTAGGTAGTGAGGTGTTTAAGATAGATGGGACTAACCTTGGTATAGTTACAGCAATAACATCAACCTCAGTTAGGATAGAACATGGCGATGCTACTAGTGGTAGTGGCGGTATCGAGGCATTGGTAGTAGATAACGAAGAGTTATTCGACGCGCCGCATATACCCGGCCTAGGGAGTAATAACCAATCGACCAATGTTCATGAAATATTTGATATTATTTCTCATCAATCAAGTGACCGGATAATTAGACTTACTGTGCAACCTTCTGATAGAAGAAGATTCAACATGTTAGAAAGATTATCAACAGATAATAGTTCTCCTAGTTCATTCAGTATTGAAAGGTTGATGGCAAGAGGTAGAGTTGCTTCGTTCAGAGATACACAAGACACTGGTCAAGTTGAACTTTTAGCCTATAGCACTGTATCTGACATAAGTAACGCAACTAATAGTGTCAAGGGTGACGGAGCACCTGATTCACACATTGTTAAGGAAATTATGCCGGGCGCACCCGTAGTTACCATGACGCTTGGTGGCCCGGGTCAGGGTGCAATTAATACCAAAGATACTTGGGACCCAAGTCCTACTGCTCGATTGGCTTGGAACACTAGAAGAGATTGCGCTGCGAGGGTGACTTCCTTTACTGCAACCACAGTAGTAGTTGCCCCGCTCAATAATAAATCCACAGCACTTGCTTCTTGGGGCACTTATTGTTTTGCTAAAATAGGGCGCATTTATTTCCCATTGTCTAAGGATAAAGACTCTGACCAGACACGCTATGCTTCTGCAGAGTATGCTAGTAAAACCGGTACAACGTTTACTTTTGCCAGTGGTAGTCAAAAGGGCACAGGTAAATTCTTGTTAGAAGATGGTAGTGAGGCTGATACATTTGCAGAGTGGACTACTTCAGTTGGTATGGCTATTAGTAACAACGTGCATGTCGATGATAAATTTGGAGAGCAGTCGGCCTGTAATGATGGCTCGACTATTAACGATAGACTTTTCCAAACACTAGACACTGTTCAGCATGACTATCAGTTAGGGACACAATACGCGTCTACAAGGGCTATGGTTGAGATTCCTTTGTTTGAAGAGTTTTTCTTTGATAAACCAGAGAGGGGGATTTTCCCCGGACCTGATAACAGTATGAAGATTCATGTTGATGCTACACATACCGCCCATACATGGTCACCCAACCCTGTAGGTAGAAGGGCTGATGACATTAGTCCTAGTGACGCAGAGGTGTTTGGTCCGTTTTCTTATTATGTCGGGAATGAAACTCACCAAAGGGGTACTAAGGTCTCTCGACCATTTGATGCTACTGATTTCAAAGTTTATGTAGAGGATGCGAGTATATTCCCTGAGCCTAAAGGAGGAGCAGACAT